>Ga0315902_10000735_pt1 | contig 55093 bp, 72 predicted proteins | sample LakEriMetagenome_9_FD_203523 | JGI IMG/M metagenome (GOLD analysis project Ga0315902, IMG submission 203523) | Freshwater fungal communities from buoy surface, Lake Erie, Ohio, United States - Buoy 12 MA117 | ecosystem: Environmental > Aquatic > Freshwater > Lake > Lake biofilm | place: USA... | reverse complement strand
AAGAGCCGTTTACGCCAGATGTAAATGCTACGAAACAGTTGGTCCCTACTGTACCAGGGGCCGTGGTATTCAGGTTTACGGCTGTAGTCAAGATGTCGGCATGACTGACGTTTGGGGTTAACGTCCAAATGGGCGAAGTGTTAGCGGGCATGGCGGATAAAAGTGAATGTTAGGGCACTGCTGCGCCGTAATGAATAGCAAGAATGGCGCCGTAGCTTGTTGCGCTTGCAGGGCCTGTAGCCCCTGTTGCCCCCGATACGCCTACCACCCCAGTGGCGCCCGTGATGCCAATTGGCCCCGTCGCCCCCTGCACCCCAGTGGCTCCAGTCACCCCAGCAACTCCCGTCGCACCAGTGGCCCCTGATACGCCCACTACCCCCGTGGCACCTTGCACTCCAGTGGCGCCAGTCACACCAGTGGCGCCAGTCACACCAGTAGCCCCGGTAACGCCAACCACGCCAGTCGCCCCCTGCACCCCAGTGGCTCCAGATACTCCAATAACGCCAGTAGCCCCAGTAGCGCCCGTAACTCCCTCCACCCCAGTGGCACCCGTTGGACCCTGCACTCCAGTGGCGCCTGTAATGCCAATCACGCCAGTGGCGCCCTGCACACCAGTGGCCCCTGTTGCACCACTTACACCAATAACTCCCGTAGCACCACTCACGCCAATGGCACCAGTAGCACCACTCACGCCAACCACGCCAGATGCACCAGTGGGACCAATCACGCCAGTGGCGCCAGTCGCCCCTTGCGGGCCGATATAGCCTTGAGCAATGGCAGTGCGAATGCTGCTAGGGGTTATGCCTGAATGCAGGAAATGAGCAGTGACATTGCTAGTGTGAGTGGTTTCAGCATAAACTTTTACAACAATTCGATCAGTATCGGAGATGGTGAGAGGACTGACAAGAACCCTTAGCGCTGTGTAATAGTTGCTACTTGTGGCGTCGATCTCGGGGCTATCAAGTTCAAACAGGAGAGTTTCAGTGCCACCAGTGTTGCGCTTGTAAACTTTGAAGACAAGATTGGTGCTCCCACTCGCGCTACTAACGTAACTCCAGAAACGAAACTCATACTCGCCAGAGGGAATTTCAGTGATGCCTGGATCGCCAGCATCAGTGGCAAATTCTTCAATGATCACTTGACCGCTGGTATTAACCACCACGGCAGTCATGTCATCTTGTGGATCTGAATCAGGCCTGTCTGGCTGTAACGATTCGTAGCCGCTAATGTCGGAATTGGCTTGACGGAAATACCAAATGCGACCTGCAGCACTCACGCCAGCAACGCCAGTAGCACCAGTAGCACCAGTGATACCAACGCCCGTGGCGCCAGTAACGCCCGTCGCTCCAGTGGCGCCCGTCGCCCCTGACACGCCAATTGCGCCAGTTGCCCCTGTGATTCCTGCCGGGCCAGTGGCACCAGACACGCCCACTACTCCCGTGGCACCTGTCACCCCTTGAACGCCAGTAGCACCCAAAGCGCCGGTCGCTCCAGTGGGGCCTGACACACCAGTAGGACCAATCACGCCAGTGGCGCCAATTGGCCCGGTAGCGCCACTAACGCCAATCACGCCGGTAGCACCCGTGGCCCCAGTAATACCCACCGGGCCCGTGGCCCCTTGAATGCCAGTTGCTCCCGTGGCGCCTGTAACGCCCACTACGCCAGTTGCTCCTGTGATACCCACACCAGTGGCACCTTGCGCTCCCGTGGCGCCCGTAACGCCCACCACTCCAGTGGCACCCACCGGACCACTAGCGCCAGTAACGCCCGTGGCTCCTTGAATGCCAGTGGCACCCTGCACGCCAGTTGCGCCAGTCACACCAGCGCCTGTTGCGCCAGTGGCACCAATCACGCCAGATGCGCCTGTGGCGCCAATTGCGCCCTGTGGTCCGTTTCCACTCAGAGCAATGGAGGGAGAACTGGCGGCAAGAACCACCACTTCGTTGCCGCTCTCTTCTGTAATAACAAGTTGCGTGTTGTCTTGCGTGACAGTAATGTTGCCAGTCATCACAACCCTCGCCCAGTCAGCCCCAGATCAATATAAGCAGTGCCTTGCAGTAAGTAGTATTTATCGCCCCCCGGCTCCGTAATCATTAAATCGTATTGTCCTTGTTCTGTAATGCCAGACGTGACAGTGCTGTCAAGCCGTAAATTAAACATGCCACTGGATTGAACGGTCCATGGAGTGTCAAAATTGGCAAGTTTTGCAGTGCCAGTGCGATTCCATAGCTCAGCCTCCAAGGTATAACCATTCATATTGACTGGCGTGCCAACACTGTCCTTGTATTGCAGGGCCATTTGAAAAGTGGCGCCTTGGTGAATAGTTATGTCGTAACGTGCTGGATCCACATTTTACCTAGCATCATTAAAACAGTCTACAACTATTGCCTTGTTACAGCTCTAGCTTACGCCACTTCAACCCATCCAATCATCCCAAGGGCTTTAGCACTAACATTGCTATCTACTGTCAAAATTAAAGTGTCGCTCACGCCAGACGCATTCTGCCCCAAGGCAAGACGAATGGCTTCTGCCACTGCATAGTTATTGGCTGATCCCTGTGAAACAAATCCAGAGTCAATCACAGTGCCACCAGACACCGATGTCGCGCTGGTAGTAGTCTCGACGTTCCCCCTTCCATTGTCCGCTGGCGCCCAAGTAACACCAGACACCGTTGGATTTAAGCGCAAACGCCATAGCACCACATCGCTGGAAGCAGTGGTCGTAGAAATCCGCACAGGAAGAATGACGTTGCCAGTACGACCACTTGCCATGCGAATGCCAGCAGTAACACGCTCCCCAGTCGCGTTAGGAACTGCTGCTAAATCATGATTAATAGAATAAATTGCCCCATCTGGTTCATAACCCCCTTCACTTAAAACGCTGCAACAAATCTGCTTAAAAGTGCGGCCAGAAGCCTGTGCAATGCTATTGTGAATGCGATAGGACAATGGCAAGATTGCTGTCTGCATATAGACAGAATCAATGGAATTGGAATGTTGAAATTCATGGCAATACGTCACTTCACCATCAATAACAAACCCGCAACGCACACGTAACCATTCAAAATCGGCAGTGAAAATTTGAGCTTTGGCAAAGTTCAAAGATGGCAACGTATCAATGTTCCAATCGCTTTGGTTAACCACATTTTCAACTACCGCTCCAGTAGCAAAACTTCTTACTACGAACTGAATAGTAGTGCCGCTAGCCCTTACAAAAACGCCGTTATTGTTATCAAAAAAGCCAACTTCTTGAGTGACGCCATCAGCAAGAGTAGCGCCAACGAAACTCTGCATAATCATCAGGCTTTTGCCTGCCTGATAAGGAAAGTTTTGTTTAGTACGGCGAAGCACAGTGCTTCCAGAAGCCGTAGCAACTGTCATTGCAACGCTACATTCATTTGGCAAAAATGTCGAGCTACCACCTCCAGAAACAACTTCAAACCATTGGTCTGGTCGCTTGTCATAGCGCAGCGTGCTATCAAATAGCGTATAGGGATCGCTTACGCGCTGGCGACCAAAGGCATCAACCATTCCGCTGTCAGGGCCGCTTTGTAGCACGCGGCCCCTATGATCAGCTTCTATGTGAGTTTCAAACTGTTCGCCGCCAGCAATTACTTGCCCCATTATTCTTCCATTGTCTTTTCCTTATTGTAGCCGCAGGTTCTTTTGTACTCGCTGCTAATATTTTGCATTGCTTCAATGACGCTATGGGGAAGGTAGCCACAGGCCATCATAAATTGAAAGAAGGCTCGTGAAACCGCCTGGGCGCCATCTCCGCTATAGGTGTGGTTAACTTCTTTGTAGGAACAATATCCTTCCATCGCTTTGTCATCAGAAAAGCGATGGGCGAAGGAAATGGTGTTGACGAAAGGCATGGCATAAAAAAAGGAGGCCCCAGAATGGTAGCCTCCTCGTGGTGGACCGTCAATCAGCCTTTGCCTTGCCCTCTCATGGGTTTTTTCCCTTTGCGACGAGGGCGCGAATGTTGACCCTGCCCAATGGAAGTGGTCTTGGGGGGATTGGGCTCGTGCTCAACGCGAGCGGCGCCTTGCTTGCTTTTCACTGCCATGGCACACCTGAAGCGCGGCTGGGCTGATGTTGCTCGTCAAGCTGAGCTTGCAAAGCGGCTTCGATTTCAGCCACTTTATCAGCGCCAAGACTATCCTTCACCCATTCCACGACAATCTCCGAAGAGAGTTCAGCATAGGGAATGGGGGTGCCTGTGGGGGGCTCAAGGCCAATGCTTCCATAGGCCCCCGAAGAATAGGTGCCGTCGTTGGCGTCAATGGTGTAGTGGACGGTGAAAACCAAGCCGTCAGCAGTGTGGCGCTCAAGATTGGCCACGTTCCAAGAGAAAGAAGTCATAGTGGGACAATGGAAGGACATAGTCTAGGACAGGTTAGAGCATAGGACTACCGGCCCGATAGGTGTCGTCGCTGGCGTCTGCAATGCAGTGGGACGTGAACACTTGGCCATTAGAGGCTTGGCATTTAAGCAGCGATGCGCCACTCAATGTGGCGGTGGTTATTCAAAAGGGATCTCTGTTGGCAGGGTTAGGTCAAACGGTAGGTGACCCATGTGGTCGCTGCCGTTCTGCGGGAAAGGAAGCGCTGTGAGTTGTTGGCAGCAACAGTACCGGAGCCTACTAGGGTGTGACCGGTGCCGCCCTGGACTGTCACAGCGTTTGTGGCGCCTGTGTTGATGACGCTCCACTCAAAGGCCATGTTGTTGTAGAGGCCGCTGAAACCGCCATCCATCAGTGTGCCAGTGGGCAGTGTCATTGTGACAGCCGCAGCAGTGGATGAGGTGATGATCTTGGCGGTGAGGTTGGCAACGGTCAGCGTGGCGGTAACGTCTACGGCTGCCGGTGCAGGCTGGTTGTAGATGACGGTGCCGCCGTTGGAGATGCGGAGTTGCTCAGTAGGCGATGCAGCGCCGTCAGCAGTGGTGCTGAACACCAGGCGGCCTGGCATGTCGTTGGTGCCGGGGGTGCCGTCTACTGCTGCGGCAATATTTGCGCCTGAAACAAAATTTGCGCCATCAGAGCCTGCAAAATTAATCTGTCCAAACACATCGTTAGCTTGGACGACGGTGTGAGATCCTGTTGTCGCGTTTCTTGATTTTAAGAAAAATGTATTTGAACCGTTTGCATCGGCGGAAAACAACGAAGATTGATATGAGTAAAAAGAGTTTGATTGAACAAGAGAAGGGAAGCTAACAGCAGTGATGCTTGCACTCGTCCCCACCAGCAGCCTGCCTGAGGTGTCGATGCGGGCGCGTTCTGCGTTAGCGGTATAGAACGTAATGGGCGCAGCGTCTTGAGTGTAAAGTCTTAAGTCGCCTGTTCCACGATGCACAAACTCAGTGTTTGCGTTTGCCCCACCACCGTTACGAATAATTCTGAAACCAAAATCTGCGTAAGTTGTATCGCCAATAAGATCAATGTAAGCAGGTTGATTAGTTGTAGTTCCCTGGCCAATTTCAAGAAATGATCCTCCTCCTTGATTCAAGATTCTCTGTCCACCACTCCCCAAAACATCTAGGCGATAAGAGCCAGGGACGCCTCCGATGCCTACGTTGCCGCTGGAATCAATTCGCATCCGCTCAGTGACTCCGTTTGCGGTGCGGAAGCGATGCTCATTGGCATCCAGGATCATTGTGTTGGCAAATGAAACGTGGGTGCCCCCATAGAGTTCAATGTTTGCACCTGGATTAGTTGTGATATCTCCGCCAAGTATATTGATACTGCTGTTATCTACAGTCGCAGAAATGTTCCTGCCTGTAGTTAGCTTAAGGCCAACACCATTCCATGTGGTGTTCCCGGCGTTGTCAATCCGCATCCGCTCCGTAGGACTGGCAGCACCATCGGCTGTGGTGCTGAATACCAGGCGGCCTGGCATGTCGTTGGCGCCAGGGGTGCCGTCTACTTCTGCGGTAATCTGAGCACCAGGCCAGACATTTGTTCCATCAGCGCCAAAGAAAATTACAGCGCCAAGCTGATCACCAGCCTGAACCACCGTGTTGCTGTTAACCGTTGCCCCACGAGACTTGCCTAAATAGAACGCAGAGCCAATGGCGTTATTGGAGTTTTGAAAAAGAGACTGAGTTCCAGTTTCAAGTTGAATTCCCCCTGGCGTCACGGAGCCGTAGTAATTGCTACGCGCACTACTTGCCCCCACCAGCAGCCTGCCGGAGGAGTCGATGCGGGCGCGTTCGGAGCCGTTTACGTTAAATACGGCACCGGTGTTGTCGTGATAGATGGCCAAGTATTCGGTGCCATCGATTGTTTGACGAAATCCCCGCGTAGTAATTGCGGCTCCACCTGCACCAGCCGTCCGAACAAATCCACCGTTTGCAAAAATGTTGCCGCCCACCTGCAGTAATTCGGTTGGGCTAGTAGCGCCAATCCCAACCCTCCCGCTGGAATCAATACGCATCCGCTCACTTACGGTACTTCCTCCATCAGCAGTAGTACTGAACACCAAACGACCGGGCATGTCATTGGTGCCAGGGGTGCCGTCAACTTGCGCTGCTACACGGGCAGCTTCTACATAAGACGTCCCTTCAAACGCGGCAAAACGCTGAATGGCAATAGTGTCACCAGACACCACAGTTGCTGCAGCACCTACTGTTCCACGGGATTTGGCGCAGTTTAATTCAGTACCTGCATTGTTTTCGGTGTTTCTAATACATAAAACTGTCCCATCTTGTGCTGCAAGTTGCGTGCCCGCTTGAAAACCAAGAATTGAATAGGCAACACTCGTCCCAACCAACAAACGGCCACCTGTGTCAATCCGCACCCGCTCAGTTGCATTAGTTGTAAAGCCAAGCTGGTTGCCAGTGGGAGAAAATACACCGTTGGCAGTGCTACTCGCCAAACTTGTTGTATTCGTTCCGAATGATACGCCATCAACAGCACCAATAATTGTCAACGGAGAAACTGGGGTACTTGTTCCAATTCCCACCCTGCCGCTCGCATCGACGAACAACCGCCCCGTGCCATTGGTTGAGAAGCCTAATTGGTTTGCCGCTGGCAAATACATGCCATTTGTTGGCACGCTAGAACCAGTGGGAATAAAGCCGGAAGCAGTGGCGGTGCCAGTCGTGACAATGTTCTGACTGCCAAAGTTAGGGCTGATCTTTGTGCCAGCAATGGCCGCAGAAGCATTAACATCGGCATTGACAATAGCACCATCAACAATCTTCGCAGAGGTGACAGTATCATCAGCAATGGCGCTAGCAGTGCCAGTAAGATTGCCAGTTACATTGCCCGTTACGTTACCAGTCAGCGAAGCAGTGATGACATTGGCCGTAAAGTTGCCGCTTCCGTCGCGGGCAACAATGGCACTGGCCGTATTGGCGCTGGTGGCAGTAGTAGCACTATTGCTTACCTTTCCTGCGGTAGCAATTGTGGCAAGCTTAGTGTCAACGATGGCGGCAGAAGCATTGATGTCGGCGTTGACAATTGTGCCATCGACAATCATTGTGCTGGTAACAGTTCCCGTGTCGCCAGTAGTAATGACCGTGCCAGTCGTATTGGGCAGCGTGATAATCCTATCTGCCGTGGGATCGGTTACTGCCAGTGTGGTTTCAAAGCCGTCGTTTGTACTACCTTCAAAAACAAGGCTTCCAGACGGTGCAATCAAAAGCTCGCCAGTAACTGATCCTCCACTTCGGGGCAATGCTGCGTTGGCTAAGTCATAAGCCGTTTTTACGGCAGTAGCAGAGGCGATGGTGGTCGAGCTGGTAGTGCTTATACTGTCGCTAATCTTGCTTTGCAAGCCCGAAGGCGTCACGGCGCGAACAGTGTCAGTGCCAGCTTGTGTTTCTGCATTAGTAGCAAGCTCAACCAGCCCTGGAACAGTGGTACTACCAGACGGGGTGAGATTGACGAAAACAGAACCGTCGTAATACTTCAGACCATTGATTGTCGTACCATTATCCACCCATAGTTCTCCCATGCTGTTACCAGCACTGCCAGCAGGAGAAGCGTTGGGCGCAGTGCCGCCCACATGCGCCGGACCAACCTTCACTACGCCCCCTCCATTGTCCTTGAAGAACAATGCAGGCGTGCCTGAAGCAGTATTAAGAGCCAACTGTCCTTCCGCCAACCCAGAGGCAGTGGGGCGCTTATCGGTCGTAGAAGAACGAAGATGCTTGAGAGTGGATGCCATGGAGAAAAAGTTCCGAGTGCTCAGCTCATCAAGAGGAGCGATTAACTTGCTGCATTCTAAAGGCTAGTCGTATTCGCCTTCGTCAATCACCCCATTTGTGTCGTTCAAAATGCGATCCAGGCTATCCCATGTCGTGTAATAAAAGGCGCTCGCCGTTTTGACCACGACTTGCCCTGGATTTCCGTATGGCGGAATTTCTTTGCCCGCGTAAACAAGCCTGGGCGATTGGTAGGGCATGTCTAATCCTCTTCATCGCTCCTTAATAAGAACCGTCATCAACTGTTCCAATGGTCATAATGCCCGTGCCAGATGCCACGACGATTTCAGAAGATGCACGCACAATGCCAGCAGTAGAAGTATTGGCAATTTGAGCCCGCGCCCACAAAACTGCATTAAGATCTTCTTGACTGGCCACACCAGATGCCGTTGGGACAAGCGCCGCGCCGTTCACGAGAACGTCTTGATCGCCAACTCCAGCCACTGCGCTGCTTAAATTAACCTTGGTCCAAGTGGCGCCAATGCCCTGAGATAGCACCCAGTTACCTATGGCAAGATTGTCTGCAGGCGCAGGTGCAGAACCCACTCCACTTGCCGTGACAATTAGATAGACACCATTGTTTGCTGTGTTAGGTGCGGATAGCCCTTGACCAACAGTTAATCCCGCTTCAATGCCATAGTTGTTGATGCTGGCCACTGTATTGCCAGAAGCGTTATAGGTGCCACCAAAACGCAAGTTGATTTGCGTGGGAGAGCCATAGCCCAAGTTGAGCCAATAACCATTCGGCACAGGAGTGACTTCCCCCACCCAAATAAAAGCAGAGCGATCATTTGGATTGATCCACCATTGCCCAGCGAATTCAGGAGCGGGGGCGCTTTCGCTTACTTGTGCAATACCATAATCTGCAAGCTGAGAAGCAGTAACACTGTTGGGAGCAAGAAATGCGCTGGTAAATGTGCCAGTGGTGATCTTGCTTGCATCCAAATTAGGAATGTTTGAGGCCTGAAGGTTGGCAAGCGCTGAAACAATATGCCCCTGTGCATCAATTGTTACTGGCCCCGCGTAAGTGCCAGCCACTGTTGAATTGCTATGATTTAATGCACCATTGGCGGCCACGGACAAACCAGCGCCAGGGAGCACTCCCCCTCTTGTGCTGGAAGTGGCGATGGGCAGATCAGTGGAAGCAAGAGCTCTAAATGAAGGAGCAGAAGCAGAGCCAGACGATGGGCCAGCAAAAATAGTATTGGCGGTTTGATTATCCAGCGAGGTGGTAATTGTTGCCGAAAATGCGTCAGGGTAGGTGGCAGTAAACGACAGTGGTGTACTATCAGAAAAAGCAATTGAAGCAATGCCTGCTAACCGCTGCCAGGCACTCCCATTCCATGTATATTCAAAATTGGTAACGGAATCAACGTATTGCTGACCGATAAAACTGCCAATGCTGATTGGAGGGTTAGCGCCAACAATGGTTACGGAATTATCAGCCACCTTCGCCGCTGTAATGGCATCGTTATTGATTTTGGCTGTGGTGACGGCAGAGTCGGCTATGGAGGTAGTGATGACATTGCCAGAAGCAATTTTCACTGAAGTGACGCCACTGTCTGCCAGGGCTCCACTGCCAACGGCTCCGGTGGCAATAAAGCTAGAAGTGACCACTTCTAAGGCACCTACCGCGCCCACTCCCAAATATGATCGTGATGTTGCACCATTCGTACCGCTTGCAAGAAATGTTCTTGTGAAATCAGTGATTGCGCCTGTCGTATAGGTGTCAGAGGCGGTAGTGTAGAGGAATTGTCCAACAGAAGTGGTGAGTCCAGCGATGGAGGCAAGGCCAGCGTCGTAAGCCTGCACATTGGTGCCAATGACAAGGCCAAGATTAGAGCGTGCGCCAGAAGCCGTGGAGGCGCCCGTGCCACCATCAGTCACCGCTAAATCAGTGATGCCATTAATGGTGCCACCACTAATTGTTACAAGGCCTGCATTTTGCACCGCCATTGAGCCAAGGCCCAGCGTACCTCTAACGTCACTAGCAGTAGAGCCAGAAACAATAGAGCGTCCTAACGAAGTGAACGGAGCAGAAGCAATCACGCCTGACGCAGAGGCATAAATGACCTCGTCCGCCGCAGTAAACCGACTGGCCACTCCAGACAGGACACTGCTATAGGCCTGAACATTAGTGCCAATAGCTAGACCAAGATTTGCCCTTGCTTGCAAAGCAGTGGAGGCGCCTGTGCCGCCATCTGCTACCGCCAAGTCAGTGATTCCGCTAATAGTACCGCCGCTAATGGTCGCGTTGCCAGTGGTTAGCGTCACCCCAGAAATAGCGCCCCCCAAAATGGCAACATTGTTAGCCTCTTGGATGGCTATCGAGCCAAGGCCAAGCGTAGAGCGTACACTGTTGGCGGTAGATCCAGAAACAATGGAACGACCAAATGCAGTGAAGGGAGTAGAAGCGACTACGCCCGATGCAGAGGCATAAACAATTTGATCGGCTGCCGTAAACTGCCCAGCAACGCCAGAGAGAACAGAACTATATGCTTGGACGTTGGTACCAATGACAAGGCCAAGGTTTGTTCGGGCGTCAGATGCTGTAGACGCTCCAGTGCCACCATCGGCAATAGCCAGGTCAGTAATGGCAACAATAGTGCCGCCACTAATCGTTACGCCATTGACACTGATCGTCGCGCCACTAATTGTGCCGCCGCTGATGGCTACGTTGCCAGCACTTTGCGAAGCAATACTGCCGAGTGCAGGAAGCCCAGTTAAGCTTGCATAAGTGCCACTGGTCGCCACGGGAGCAAGACCAGTAACGCCACTTGCCGCAATAACAATGGGCACGCCAGAAGCGAAAGTGACAAGGCCTTGAGAATTGACCGTGAATTGTGGAACTGTGGAGGCATTGCCATAAGTGCCAGAACCCACGCCAGTCGTGGCCAGCGCATTTGCGGCAAGTTTAGTCGTAGATGATTGATTAAGCTTGGCGAGATCAATGAACGATGACGGCGCCCCGCTGATGCCAATAGCAATGAAATTACCAGCTTGAATCTTCTTGGTTTCACCGCCACTTAAGTCAACGATAGGCAGCAAATCTCCCTGAGCTAAATCGCCAGAAAGTTCATTTAGCTCAGAAATACGGACTGTCATGGTTAGTTTGCTTCCACTAAGAGCCCAAGCTCTGTCAAATCGGCATCAGTGCCAATTCTAACGTCAGCCTCAGTTGTTATTTCGACTGGTGTTACTCCACTCTTCAGGGCAAATGCACCGGCACTGATAAAATCAAAACTGCATTCCACAATCTGATCTGATTGCACTGTAATACCAGCTCTTGTCATAATACCATTTACTTCATACCATACGCCTTCATTTGTTGCATAGCCAGGAATTTGCTGCACTCGTGGTTCAAGCAAGTAAAACTTGCCAGCAAATTTTGCCCCTGCTTCTATCTTTTGTACAAGTTCGCATAATGCAAGTGGGATTTCTTCGTCGTTTAAGTTTTTGAAACTAAACAAGCAGTCAACAGTGCCACTGCCGGAGATGCCAGATTGCGCAAAGTTTTTGAAGCGTTCACCCAGGGAGGTGATTTCAGTGGAGTCTCTGTCAGTAGAAAACGTGAAACCCTTTACTTGCCCTAGCTTATGAAAACCACCTTCAACAATGGACATATCAACTTGCCAAGGCGCTGCTAATGCACTAACGGATAGTGGTACTGCCAAGAAGCGCACGCCGGGATTATTAATGGCATCGCTAAAGCTGCGATACATGCGAATGGCGCCCATGGCATCCACATTGGCAAAAAATTCAATGGGAAGAACGCCAGCGCCAGGGTTGTCTATGTAAGTGGTATTTGCGGCGTTTGTGTAGAGCCTCAGTGGCAGGCCGCGAGAATCGCTAGTGGTGAGTCTAATGCGGTCACCTGTAGTGATGGTTCCATTAGGCAAGTCAATGCCATCTGGATCGCCAATGTTGATGCGCTTTCTACTGACCAGTAAATTGGCAGGACTAATTCGCGCATTAATCGAGCCTCCACCACCTACGCGCTTAAGCTCGACTTGCCCATAGTGTCCCGCGAATACAGTCATGCCTTGTCAATCACTAAAGGCATCAATAAACCTGTCCGCCCTTCCATGGCCGATCTCTCAACGGACCATTCACTGTGAAGTTAGTTTCAACAGTTACAACTTCCCCATAAGACACACCAATACTTGCGCTAGTAATAAAAGCATTAAAGGCAAAATTGGTCTTCCAATAATCACCGCCGTCCCTGGTGAACGTTCCTTTGCTGATCAGCAGGTTCACACGCACTTCACGAGGCGTGGTAGTGGGAAACAAAATATCAATGTATTCATAAATGTCTCCAAACTGTTCAAAACCACTATCCTGCTCGTAAAACAATAGCGTTGCCGTGCCGTCATTGGATGTAATCGATGGGGCGTATGTTTTGGTGGTGTCTCCAAGGCTTGTGGTTTCAACCACTTCAGAATTACTGTTTAATGTCCAACCGCGAATCTTGGCCACTCGATATGGATCTTCAGTAGTGTCGAGAATGTTTTCAACGACAGCAGTATTACTCTCCGTGACAATGGTTGGCGTGGTTTGTATCCACAAATTGGGCTGCCATGTTCTTGCCCATGCCAATTGATTGCCAACTGCATAGCCAGTGCCGCCTACTACCACCTCGAAACGGCAAATGGTGCCATCGGCCGAGCCTGCAGGAATGAAGTCAATAGCTCTTACTTGCGCTCCTCTGCCGCTCCCCTGGAACGTGGCCACGTTAAAAATCTCTCCAATATTGATGGGCAACCGACCCCCTGTAGACCACACTGGTACGGTAAATACCCCCACGAGGCCAGTGCCGCCTGTTGGGGCCAAAAACATGGTGCCATCATTGCCCGTATAAATAGCCATCGCCAGTGAGCACTTTTCTTTTAGTATAAGGCCATTCTAATAGCCTGTTGTTATTCCGGGCGACCGTCAATCATGAACAATCCTGGCACATATTGCGCAATGCCTCGTGCAATCAGGGAAGAGCCGTTTTGATCGGCATGTTCCACGCCCTTAACTGTCGTCTCCCCTTCTTCATCCATTGATACCTCCGTCACGCGAAAAATGCGCTTATTGCGTACAGACTTACCGAGCACAAATAAATAGCCTTTCCATTGTGCAATGCTCCATTCTGTGCCATTTTCCAGTCTCACGGCCCTTCCGTTGCGCACTCTCACTGTCAAGAAGCCATCAGCTATTTCCAAATTACCAGGGAAAGTAGATGAAGAGTTGGGCCAGTAAATGATCATGGAATAGTCGTCATCGGGCAAGCTGTCTACCAGCGGCAAATTCAAAAGCCCATCGTCCTCGATAATACCTGAGTAGATGTTTTGCCATTGATTTTGCGCTAACTCCACATAGATATAGGCGCCGGGAAACACTGGACTATCCGTAGGGAAGGTCTTGAATTCAATGGCGCGGCGGGAATGACGACGAACATTGCATAAATATTTCAGCACTTTAACGGCCTGTTCCTTAGTGGTGACAAAACGAGACATATCGACAGTCTCCCGCAACGCCACACCTTCAACAGTGTCGGCCAGTTGAACCTCCACACTTGAATTCTTGGCAAAGGCGCTACCTGATTCTGATGTGCGATAGATGCCAGTTAGCACTACATCCTGCGTGCCGTTGCCATAGTCAATAAATTCTTCCTTGTAGCTATCTTCAAGAATATTTCCTTGATTGAACAATGCCGAGACGATAATGGTGCCGTTGATCTGCCCATTGTTCTTATCATAAGGCACCGCAGGAATTAGCGTATCTTTGCCGCCAATCTTGGCAAGCTCCAGTAAGCTGAAGCCAGCATTAACAGCCCAGAATTCACGCCATGCTGTGGGTTCTGCAATTACGCCATCCATGAATAGTTGATTAGCTTGGCAAAAGCGCTTACTAAAAGCTAGTTGCTCTACATCTACGGAATGCAAACTAGCGAACTGGCCAATACCATCAGTAGTATCCAGAATCGTGTCCAAGAAAATGTCCGGGGCATTGCATGGACATTCATTGGGAAATGGAGAAATAGAGCCAGGGGAAGTGGTGCTAAGAGTGCGACATTCTCTACCTTGGTCTACGAACAACGTAAACGAGCGCAAGTCTTGAATGGTCTTGCCTGAGTACATATTGAAGCCGAACAAAGACAGCCCTTGGTAGAGCGACGAAAAAGAAGAGAATGGCTCGACAATTTGCTCTGTGATTGCTGCCAATGAAAACTCCGGGCCATTGTCAAAGGAATGTTGCAACTGCGTGTCTGATTGATTTGCAAATATCGCCCATTCAGTGGTGCCAAGTGGATTGTTGCCCCGATCAGGCGCAGGCCATCCCTTATTGGTAGACACATAGACCGTTCCTCTGTATTCAAACGCTTCCAAGCTGCCCCCAAGGCTATTCCGCTGGGCTGGAAATCGCACAACTGCCCCTGAGTTCTCCAGGAAATAACACACGCGATTGTTATACTCATCTAGCAATTCGGGACGGGTGTCAAACTCAGTAGGCGCATCAGCGACCGGCTCAAAAACAAATTGCCAGTTAGAGGCTTCACTCTGAGAATCGAAACGAAAATAGACAAAATTTTCAATGTCCGCAGCTCTCGCCACAACAAAGATGCCAGTAATGGTGCGATAGTTTGCTTCGGTGGTGCGTTTGAAATGAACAATAAACATTGCAGAACGCCGTTTGAGGCCATTGTCTGAACTTGCATAGCCTTGTTGCTGGTTGCTTCCGTATGATTGCTGCCTTCCTGAAATGCGCTTAAACACTTTGGCCTTGATTGAAAAGTCAACTATCCGGCAAGCGGACACTGTTTCGTAAGATGCTTTTTCAATACGCACTAAAGCTTTTACGAAAAAATCGGCGGGATTCAAATCTTGCTCGGCCGTACTGTTATAGTCCACCAGGGGAAGAGCTCCTGCCTTTGTGCATTCAAGCACTACCACCATGCTGTCATTGAAAATATCATTTTTATTGATAGAAAGAATGCGATATTCAGCAGAACCAAGCTTGAATAAACTTCCGGCATCAAACACATTGGCCAAAGTTTGGCGTAAATTGTTAACTTGATCAGTGGCTTCAGGAAAGTGCCCTTCACGAGGGCCAGACCACTGCTCAAGCCAAACAACACGCTGATCTCCAACCTTGACATCGCGTGTGATTGGATTCCATGCAGGGCGAGAAAAAATGCGGTTGAAGTCCCAGCGAAGATTGCCTTCTGGATCCCTCACTGAATATTCCACATTGATAGGCACTACGCCATAAATACCAAACGTGGCTGATGCAGAAGGTGAATAGGCATGACTAAAGCCATCCAGCTTGTCGCCATTTATTCCATCTCTAATGCGATAGGGATTATCTTGGGTACTTCCAGCGAACGATGGATCGGAAATTTGAGGGCCTGCAAGAGGCGGCAGTAAATGATTATTTTGAAGAGATCCAGTGGCGTTGGGGTTGAAATAGGCCCAGTAACTTTGTGCTACTAAATCACGCAACGGCACCTGTCCAAACGCACTTTTAGCAAGATCAACAGTGCGCATTCCCCCTGCACCAATGACAAACATAAGCTGAACAAACTGACTGCTTCCATAGCTCTGCACTGCTGACCACACAAGATTGGAGGCAACGCGCACGCCTCCTGCAGGATTTGTCGCAGTGTTGGTGTAGACAAGGGGAATGGGTTCGCCATAGGCAGCGAGCTGCTGAGCACTATTGAAGCCAAAACGCGGAGCAAAAATATCGTCTCGTGATTGCGAGCCTTGTCCTGCTATCGTTGGGGTCTGTGGCTTGGGAGCAAACAGCACTGCCGCCACTTGAAACAATACGCCAATAACCGTCAAGACAATGGCGACAACTTCCCAGTTTCTGACATCTAAAACAGTTCCTTCCTTCACATCCCTATAAACGTGTTGTTGTGCAACAAAATCAAGATAGTCTTCTTTCGTAATACCAAGAGCCTCTACTAGCTGATGCTCGTAAGGAAGAAGCCTTCTTTGATTGTCGCTCATTATTCTGCCCAGAAAAATTTCTTTGGTCGCACCATTGCCAATGGTGCTGCAACCACCATCTTACTCTGGCCAAGAAAAAGGCAGTTGCCATCATCAGCTACGACTGCCATGGCAAGAAGCGAATTGGCGCCAGGAAGATAGAACAATGCACCGGGACGCGGCTCTGTCAACACCTCTCCATAAGTAAGCAACCAGCGCAAGATACGACGAATGGTGAGTTCTTCTTCTTTGTAGTCGTTGTAAACAAAAGGAAACACCTCGCGCAAATCTCTTAAGCCAAGACGATTTCTCACTTCCACGCACAACAACCAGCAATCAGTGCAGCCTTCACCGTCTTCAGGAGAAGCTGCATATTTATGCCTCAAGCCGATGAGGTCGGAATAGTTGATAGCCATTAGCGAAGAGAGATGTCTGCGCTCAATGGTAGTATGCCTACGTTGCTGCGGCTCAGTTTGCGAGCGGGGAATTGAGCCCCTACGCTGTCCATGGCACTTCTAAAGCGAAGTTCAATGGTGGTGTCAGAAAAGCTAGCGCCCACTCCTACATAGCGCTCTTCGTATGCCTTAATCTGATTGAGTGCAGCATTGAGCCAAACAGTAGAAAGCGTAAGACGGCTAAGCCTGTTGCCGTTACCCTGTTCAACAAAGCGAATGGCTACTTCCACGTTGGGAAACAATACTTGCACTAGGGGATTGTCGCCTCCCAAGGATGACATGGTGCCTTCTGCCCGAAATGGCGCAAAGGCATATTGTTGACCGTTCCATTCCCTCGTTGCGCCAACAAAGAAGTTTTGATAGTAGTGGTTGTACACCCTATCTTTGTTGAAGTTGGAGTCATCAGCTTGTTGCCAGTTGAACGAGCTGGCATAAGTACGCAAGGCAAAATATTGGACAATGCGGATGGCTTCCATTAAGCAAACTCTCCAGTTAGCTTGATGGTCACATTGCTACGCCCGCTGTAAATGCTTTCCACCGTGGGCGTTTCCGCGTAAGTCCATTCAATAGAAGAAGGCGCCTGTAGTTTGCCTCTCAGTTCAGAAGAAATACCAGAAAACACTTCATCAGGCAGCGTGAAACCAATCGTAACGCCTTGCTGGATGTTGTAATGATCAAACAACTGATTCACCACGTTATCGTCAATGCCTTCAAACATAAGCTCAAGCAAATGACCATAAGGCTTGCTGCCAAAGCTTCTGCGTACCACCTTGCCGGATAATGCGCGATAAGCCTTCACGGGGTATTCCCCGAAGGTGAAGGAGCGTCGCGTGGGCCTGATTGCAGGGAAGGTAGCCATGATTACGACAGTCCAATGCGCCTGCGAGTGCTAGGGCTTTGTTGAAGCTTGTCAATAGCCAAAGTAGCGCCACGAGCGGCGCCTTCTCTTGCGGCGGCCTTGCGTGTATCCATCATAGCTTGCTCCAACTGATCCCTGCTCACATATTCCACTCCATTGATAGTGGTACTTTCAAAGCTCATGCTGAGAACAGGCGCCATCGCTTGGCTCATGGATCCGCCGATGAGGTCGCGAGAGCTTGGCTGCCCACCGCGCATCATCACGGGAATGCTCTTGCCATCAGGCAATGGAACAATAGCTTCGTTGTACTTGCCTTCGCCTACCAAGCCAAGAGTGGGGCCATTGACCACGCCACCATTGGCAAACGCCCGGAAGCCGCCAAAAGCTATTCCACCGTTTGCGTAGGCACTACCCGCCAAATCCAGCTTGCTCACTCTATCCATAAACGCCGCATTGCCAGAAGGAGTTCTTGCTTCAAGACCACCGCCGCCGCTCATGCCAGCAAAGATACGAGCAATGCCAATAGCAATGTAAGTGGCGATCATTTGAGCAGCAGCCTGGGTCAGAGCCTGTCCAATGCTCTTCAGGAAATTAGAAAATACTTCCTGGGCGCTGGCGGTGCCATCAATCAAGCTTGCCACGCCTGTTGTCATTGCAGTAGCAAAAGCATCGCCAATACCCATGATGGAACTTTTAATGGCATTGTTGCGTGCTTCAAGAAGCGTGAGTTTATTCTGAAGCTCACCAAAGTATTGTGCATCGGCTTTTGCTTGCTCTTGAGTTTTTCCCGCCCCAATGGCACGGTCAAAGGCGGAAGCGGCCTGCTCGCCTGATTCTCCAATAAAACCCAGCGAAAGTCCGCGTCCGCCAAGTGGCGTGGCTTGTTGAATTGCACCTTGAAGTTCCACTTCTGCCGCTTGCTGCGCGAGACGCAACTTCTCTTGAAGGGTGGGAATGTAATCCTGCGTAGCCTGATTTAGTTCGCCAATTTTTTGCGTATTGGTGGCGATCCCACGAGCATACACTTCGTTTTCAGCATTGGCTTGCGCGATGCCTTTGGCACCAATTTTCACTGCTTCATTGTTGGCCTTTATCTTGGCTTCATTATCTACAATGGCTGCAGTGGCAAGTTGCACCCCCAAAACTCTCTTGGTTTCAGCTTCAGCCATTTGCATTTGAACGTCCAGCGATTCCCCAAAAGCGCCAGATCGCATAAGTTTGATGCGTGTGGCCAATAAGGAGTTCTCCAGCTTTTGCTGTTCTACGGGGGCAATGGAGGCAACATATTCTTTGATGGCCGTATTTACTTTTTGCTGCGCCGCTTCATTGGAAAGCTTGATTTGCGCCGCCTCTAGCTCTTTCTTGTTAATAGCCCCAATGACTGCTAACTGTGCATTATGATCTTTTGTTACTTCCTTGCGCTGACGCGCTGCATTGCCTTCTGTAGAAGAACGCGAACCAACAGCCAAGTGCATCAACTGCGTGCCTCCAGACAGTCTTCCGCTAATGCCAGCAGCGCCACCAAGATTGCCCACGCCGGACAGGGGCATGGGCACCTTCGTGCCTTCCGGCACAAACACATCAATGGCGCCTATTCCGCTTGCATATTTTTTGTGCGAACCAATACCTCGTTTGACCAATGCCTCCACTTGATCTCGCCCCATCCCCTTAGTAAATTTCTGACCGCTACCAAGCTCTGTCGGCACACCTTGTGAGATCAGTCGCATTACGGTGTCGGTGGTATCTTGCACCAGTGAGGCTCTGTCCATATTCTGGAAATGGCCATGCACCCATCCCGGTGCATTGAAACTGCGTCCCGTTGCGCCAAAGGTGGCAGCGCCGCCGAATGGTGCTTGCTCTTGCGCAACCATTGCCCTGGCATTGGCTTCTACTTCGGCCTTCTGTGTTTCTTGACGCGCTTTACGAATGGCTTCAATTCGCTGAATTTCAATCTGCTGTAAATCACGCTGTAGCTTTAGCTCGTTCTTCATCCACGCATTTTGTCCAGCCTCTAGATAGTTGAACTTTTCGTCTTGCAAAGTTTTCCAATGGTCGAAGGCAGCATCGTCTAGATCCATGGCTTGGGCTGCGTTGATCTTGAGCAGTTCGCTTTCATAGCGACGCTTTTCATCGGCAAGCTTGCGAGCATCTTCTGCGGCCTTTTGCGCTGCTTTTTCTTTTTCTTTATCTGTGCCTTCTCCAGGAGGAATAGGGGCAATGGCGGCAGCACTGGGCGGCTTCATACTTTCCGCAATCTTTGTGGCAAGCGGAAGCTTTTGGTTTACGTTTTGAATGTTAGAGCGAAGTTGCTGGATCCTTGCCTCCACGATTCGCGAGGCATCTACAAAATCGTTGATAAAGGGTTTGCCAAATATGTCCGTTCCCAGGAAGCCACCAAGCCCCAATTCTTGCATTTTTTGCGCTTCTTGCTTACTTGGTTGACGCTTCGGCCCAAATGTGCCCCCGCCAACAAGTGGCTTGAGCTGTTCATATGTGCGCAATTGATTTTGCAGATCCTTGGAGACATTTTTAAGGCCACCAACCATTCCAGCATTTGCCATGCCAGAAATATTTCCCCTCATGGCAATGGTAGACTGAGAGATACTATCTAGCGCCCCTTTCAGGGCAAACATTCTTTCAATCAGAGCGCCAATAGCCAGCAAAACTCCCGCGCTACCTAGCGTCATAAACGCCGCAGTCGCAATGCGAAGTCCTGTAGCAACCTGAGAAGCAGTCAAGTTAGTCGCTTGCATGATCGAACGGAAAGTCGCTAGTCGCTGAGTGCCAAGCAACACGGCCCCGTTCATGCTCATGACAGAAGCGACAACACCTGTGATTACATTTCGTATGGCGCTAAACGCAATTGTCAGCGGTAAAACAATGGCATAGATTCTCGCCAAATATCCCGCTAAAGGATTTCCTGCAATCTGCAGCAATACCTTGCCTACGCCAAGTGCAATCTGTCCAAACTGAGAAAACAATGGAAGAATAGTTCTGATGTTTGCGGTAATTCCATCGAAAGCTGGCTTCAGTTGCGTTAATTGTTGCGCGAAAGCAAATCCACCAGTGGTTTTAGCGGCGGTGCCCGTGAGGAAAGCATTCAGCCCATCTGTTACTTGCTTAATTCCATCCGTCAACGGCATTACAACAGCATTCAAGAATCCAACAGCAATGGGTTCAAAGCCTTCATAAAGAAGCGTAAGTGAATTTTGCATACGATTCATTGCGCCCTGGAATGTTCTTGCTGCTCCCTCCGCGCCAGGACCGAATTCCTTGTTCATGATTGTGCCAACATTCTGCAGCAATACTTTCATCGCCCTTCCTTTGTATGCACCTTCTTCCAGGGCTGCTGAGAATTTTTGAATGGCATCTGGTCCCTTGAATCCAGCAGCTTCAGCGAAAATTGCCATCGCCCCAGGCAAAACATCGCCTAACTGTCCCTTCAATTCTTCACTCATTACTTGACCTTTGCTTGCCATCTGAGCAAAGGCATAGTTCACACGATCAACCTTGTCCGCGCTCATGCCAAATGCAGCGGCGGCCTTGCTGATGCCAGTAAAGACAGCCCTCACTTCATCGCCACTAAAACCCGCCGGTTGCATTGAAGCATACAGTTTGGTAAATCCATCGCGAGCTGACTGCAATGGCACGTTATACTTATCAACCAGATCTAGAATTAATTTGTTAGAACTCTTCACCTCTTGTGCGGTAGGGGAAATTGCCTTGAGCGTGTTATTGAAAGTCTGTAGTGCGCCAACTGCTTGTCCTACTTGTGCAGGGAAAGACGTGGCAAAAGCCAGGGCCTTATAGGCAGTACCAAACAGCAACACTTGTTTTGTTGCCATGCCGAATTCATCGCCCAGTTCGCGCACCATTCCGGCGCCGGGTAATTGAATGTTTCCAAGCGCTCGACTAAACTGACCAACCATTCCTCTCAGGCCGCCACCGCCCCCTGGAGGACCGCTGGGAGGGCCGCCCGGTTGCGCCACCAATGCTCCCGCCGCTGCGTAAGGAATAATGGCACCTGTGGGACGTGCGCCTCTATACGAATAGCTATAAGGAGCGGCAGGGCGGCCAGCGCCGCCGCCCATAACATCCATTCCACGCAAGGCTGAACGCATACGTGCTTCACGTTCGCGACGAGCCATCATTTCAGCTCGTGTTTCCCCTCCAATAGCACCAGTTGAATACACATTGGAAACACGCCCCACGCCAGCGGGGAGCAGTCCTGCGATGCGGCTTCCACCTAGCAATGGTTGCTGTGATGCGGCAAGACCAACGCGAACACTTCTCGTTTGTTGCTTGATGGAATCAACGAAAGCAAAAGCGGCTCCTCGTAAGATTGTTTTTAATTCATCACTTAAGGCGGTGGGGAGATAGCGTTGAGAGCCAAAAGCGGTGCCGGGCAGTGCTGATGGAGTGGCGCCGGGGGGAAGAGCTCTTCCAGTGCCAGATGGTCCGATGGGAATATTGCGGGATGGTACCGTTGCTGGAAAGTTAACGCCAGGCAATGCGCGACGCTGAGCAGCTTCTGCTCTCAACGCGACGGGATCCATTCCCACAAAACGAAAAACTCCACGAGCAATCGTATCGAGCACTCTCATACGTGCTCGCATCAAGTCTTCTACGGCATCAAATGCTTTGTCCATAGAGGACAGCATGCCCTGCTGAAAACCTTGTCCTACGTTTTCACCAATTTTTTTGAATTCACGAGAAGGAGATGCAATGCCAAGAACACCCTTGACAGATGCAAGTAAATCTTCACCAAGAGTTTGGGCGGCTTTTCGGAGTGCGGGATTTTGACTGTTTAGGCCATTTACTAACCCAGCAATTGAATCCTTTCCAACTAATCCAAGTTCCTTGGCAATCTCTCTTTTGTTATTGGCGATAGACTCCCTGAAAGCAACTAAACCTGCATCTGCTGCGGCCTTGTATAGTTGTTTGATTTCCGATGGAGAGACGCCCAAAAAAGCTTTCTGGCCGAATCCTTTGCTGGTTACACCCGCGACACCTCTTGAACCTGCTGGCATTTCACGCAGCAACTTAGCAAGCTTTTGTGCGTTTCTAATTTCAGCTTCAATATTGGTTGCAACCTCTAGTCGATATGTGCGCTGACTAATATTGCGCCCAAGTGTATTTAGTTCATTTTGAATGGTGCGACGATCAAACTTAACTTGGATAGGCACTGAAGTGCCAGCAGCCGCTTGTCCTAGTCCCAGTAATTGCTGCCGAAAAAAAGCTAGGTCAAGACTTACCTTCAGCTTAAGTTCTGCGTCTTGAACCGCCATTTTACAAAACCCTCTATGTTACCAATTCTATAATCATTGCCCTTGGTTGCGTCCACTAAAGGCTTTGATTTCTTCGGCAAGCAAAGCAATCACTCGCCCATTCATCACGCGCTCCTTCATTAAACGCTGCAATACCATAAGGCTTTCGTCTGTGACTCCATGATCTTTCTTGACTTTTGTCGCGTCAAACGGTAGGAAGTTTTCTGGCTTCACTGAAACCTTCTTGCCGCCCATCATCCCTGCAGCCATTGCACCAAGCTTTGCTACAGCTACGCTTTGAATGTTGTATTTAGTGATGTCGTGTTTCTCTAGAAACTTTAGAGCTGCTTTGACATCGCTCACTCGTTGACGCCCAAAACATCTCGCACTCCATCGCTCATCCTTAAAATCCGACGCAGATAGTCGAAAATAAAGATCATTCCATGGAGTGAGAGAAGTCAGAAACTTCCTGGCCTGAGCTTCTAGGCGTTCTGCTGTTGAGGAGTATTCCTCTTCTGGGATTTTTTTGCCCCATCTACAGCCTCCTTCATTTCTGCTTCTTGCTCAGCGGAGATGAATTCCACCACTTTGGCGATGGCTCGACGGGGCAGAGTTTTCGTGTCTTCCAAGTCCCAATCAGCCAAGTCCTGCCATTCGCCATCCACCAGCCCCTGCCCGCGAGAACGCACGAAAGCAGTGGCCATGCGAGCGTTAGTGCTCTCCACGGAAGACCCGCTGGTAATCATGCTGAGAGTTTCTTCTGTGTATTCAGCGAGTAGTTCTGCTTCTGTAATAGAGCCAGCACCGCCTTGCAGCAAAGAGAATGCCTCATCAAGGGGAATGTCTTTCGCCGTGGCGATGCGCTTTGCAAGTTGAACGGCGCGAATCGTTGCTTGGCTTTGCAGTTTGCTAATTTCCTCTTGCTCAATGGCTTCCGCCACTAGCCATCCGCCATATTTCTTCATGCGAATATTTGGAAGAAGCTCAAAGAACTCCTCAGTCTTGGTTTCCAGAAGAAAGCTGTATTTGCTCATGGTCAAGAATGTTTAGCAATGCGTTGAACACCTTCACTCGTTCGTGGCCCGAACGAAAATCAGGCGGCACTTCAACAAGGAGAGAGTGACTTTCGTTTGAAATTCTAATGGTAGTTTCTCCGCAAGCAACAAGACACAAGATACCAGCTTCTAGGGCTGTGCCTTCAATTAGGCAGTTAATGGCGTGGACTGTTTGGTCCTCGCTCCACAAATAATCAATATTCACTTGCTCTGGAAAGCAATCTTGATTCTACGCCTCAATGCAAGGCGAACACTGCTGGCCTCAAATCTGCTAGGCACTTGCAATTCGTCAGTCCATGGGCGGGGAGTGACATTGGTACCAAGCCCTTCGTGAACATACCACGCATATGCCCTGCCAGAAGAATTCTTTGCATCCCAATTCCATGACGCAGTAATATCCATTGACCCCTGAGTGATCCTGAAAGATTCTCTCCCACTTTCGTAGAGCTCGCCTAAATCGTAGATGTCACGAGGAGAGCCCACCACTTCTCCATTTTTACGCCTTGTTTCGTTTTGATAAACCCACTTGTCATCCTTGAATTGATCATCCCAATAGGCATCATCAATATCTTCTGATGCCCAGGCTTCAAAAGCGGCGCGTAGTTTTTTCTCCCATCCTTCCCCGCCAATAACCTGTGCTCCAACAACAATGGCACTCATGATCCATACAGAGGGCGCAAAATCATATCTGGAATGACAAATCGACAGCGCTCATAGGCCACGTCATCACCAGGAAAATATCTTGGCGTGGAGTCGGGGAAACGTCTAACCATCCTGTCCATTGCAACCGGCAAAGTGTTTTCGCTGGGAGTATATTGCACCAAAATGACTTCCCATAGTTGGTTCATTTTGAGGCTACACAGTGGTGAGCGTGGGATAATCTCTGGAAACTGTCGCATTGTCACCTCTAGTCCAGTTGCCTTAAACTCTGAAGGCACACCTTGTTGACCCACCACATAGATGGCAGGAATTGTGGTGCCATTGGGCAACGCATAAGAACCCACTAGGTTTGGGCTGGCGCTTAACAGCGTTGTAATAGTGTCTCGTAGCTGCGCAATATTCACAATAAAAAAGCCTTCCCGTAAAGGAAGGCTAGCAAAAACGATGGAGGAAAGTCAGCTATTGGGAGCAGTCGGGATGATGCTGCCAGTGTTGGTGGCATTCTGGTGAATGCCGATGCGACCACGGCTAATCAGGTCGAAGCTGCATTCAACCAGATTGTCTGCAGGATAGCTTTCGTTATAGTTCATCACCGCAGCAACAAATGCCACGCGGTCATAGAAGAACGTAGTGCCACTCACGCCCAGTTGCTTATTAATCTCAACATACACTTCCTGGGTTTTGTCGTAGCGAGAAGCGGCAACCACTTGGAAAGCTTCGTCAAAGCTGTTGGGGATGAAAACAGTGCCATCCACATCTTTCTGGAAGTAAGAAGTGATGGAAGCAGTGGCCTGAGAGGTGACAATCACGCTGTCAGCAAAACCGCCGCCACCCAGCAGGTAGAACTCGGTATTGCCGTCGTTAAAGGCCACAGAGGCCGTCGTGGCTGCTTGCAGGGTAAAGAGGGTGGGAGCACCGCTCACAGTGAACGTAGCACCACTCTGCGTGATCACAGGGCGAGCCACACCAGCCACAGAGCCAACACGCACAATAACGTCTTGGCTCTTAACCAGTTCAGTCGGGTGGTAGAGCATGAGAAAATCCTCAATGGGAAAGAAAATGGTTAAGCGTCAAACGTTTTGAACGCTTCCTTTGCCAACCAGTCTAAAAATGCCTCTGATTGGCGTGCCAAGAAACTGCCAATAGTGATCAGCAATTTGCTCGTTTGGCAATAGCTCAAACCGTCCTTCCCTCCCATTGATTGTTGCAACAGCGGAGCTTCCGGGAGTGATGCCAGACAGTGCCAATGGCCCCGTCAGTCGTCCTTCCATGTAGACAGCCGTACTATCAGCACCAAGCAAATAGTCGTACTGCGGATTGCGCTTTTGCTTCAAACTGGCATAGTATGTCACACCTGATGAAAGGGAGATGTAATTTCCCGTTTCACTATCAACGGCATAACCAGAAGCCACCGACCACACAAGTGTGGCATTAGCTAATGGTGAGAGGCCGTTAATCATGCGACAAAGCCAATGGAGAAAGAACCAGCAACGGTTTCAAGCATTCGTTTGAACTCTTGGCCATATTGAGTGGCCTCCAGCCCCTTGCCATATACCTTGCCTTCAGTGGCGCCAATTTGAACGCCCATTTGTGCAAGTTGAATGGCAATAATATGTGCCGCTAGATGCTTTACTGCACGATCAGTTTGATCGCCAAACACGTCTTCCGAGGCGTCGGCAGTGGCTTCAGTGATGGCCCCGTTTACAATTCCCGATGGATGGGGGGTGAATTCGGGGAAGCGCGTAAGAAAGCTTTCGTAAGTAACGGTCATGATCAAGCCTTCCCGATCTTGATTGCTTCTTGACGCTTGGTAATGGCATTACGAATTCTGACGCGCCCTTCGCTTTTCTTCCATTCTGCAAGTTGATCCAGATCGTGAATCACCTCAAGAATACGAAAAGCTTCTACCAGAGGCATGTTGACCAGTGTCTGAACATCCTGAGGAATGGTTTCCACGGTGAGTTGTTCTTTCACTTCTTCAATAGCGCCGATAGTCATCAACCGTTTAACGGTTTGATTCTGTCGTGCGGTTTTCCATTGAAGCTCCGGGATGTCCTGGTTAAGACCAGGAGCCAGTTGAATCAGGCCAGTATCAGTGATAATGCCAAAACCACCTTCACGCGGCGGATTTTCAAGCTCAGGGCGGTAAGCGATTAACATTTTGAATGTTCAAGAAGAACTGTCATAAAGCTTAACGCCCCTTGCTTGTCTAGGTTCAGGATGAAGCCTGAACGTAGATCATGCTCTTGGGATAGTACAGAGCCACACCACCCACGCGAGCGTGAGCAGGGACAATGAACTCCAGACCACGCTGTTGGGGCGGGAACAGTTCAAGAGGCTGGGGGATGTGCAGTTGCACTTTCTCAGGGTCACGCTTGTACACCACCATGCGGCTGGTGTTCAGTCGGCCACCGTTCTTACCCTTCGTCAGTTGGTTGATGGGCTCAACATTACGGATGTAGGGGTTGGTACGCAGGAAATACTCAAGCACAGTCACGTCCGACGAATCGGAGTTACGGGTGGTGCTCACTTTGTTGTAGTCCTCGTAAGCCAGCAGAATGGTGTCGGGCTGCTCCTTCATTTGCGAACCATTGATAATGGCGCTAACGCCATAGTTCAGCAGTTCCAGCATTTCTTGAGCAGTGGTGCCGGAGGTGGTAAACCACTTGTCAGCAGCAATCACATCAACAGTGGCGTTGTTGAAGAAGCCAGCCAGGCTAACGGTGGATTCACCGAACATGGCAACGCTTTCAACTTTCTCCTCGTAGGCACGACGCACAGCAGCGGCGCGACGTTGCTCAAGAGCAATGTTGGCCATTTGAGCTGCACGCAGTTCCTGAACGGTGTAACCAAAGGAGCCACCGAAGGAGCGAATGTTGATGCTCTTTTCCACCTGGCTGATGTCGGCACGGGGCAGATCATCGGCGGCATCCGCAATCAGACGGAACTCACCAGTGGAGTCCATGACACGGTAGGTGAAGGTTTGGGCGCCAGGGCCAGCTTCGCTGGTTACAGGCAGAATCGTGGGGTATTTGATGTCGGCATAAGCGATTTCAAATACCTGGGGGCGAATGTACTCAAGCTGACGCTCAAGAAACAGGCCCGCATCGTCCATGCGAAAATCAGACATTAGTAGGGCCTCCTATCAAGAATCGGCAGAGAGAGTGAAGCTCGGACCATTCAGCTCCAGGATCGCAAGACCAGAACTGGTGGTAGACGTGAGGAAGCGAGCGTTGGACAGGCGAACAGTACGGCCAGAAGCAAAAGCATGACTGAATTGACCAGCCTTGCCAGTGCCACTGGCGGCATACAGCACGCGAACAGGCGAAGCAGGATTCACTGCACCAGTCACGTAAACGGCCACTGCACCTTCGTTTGCAACGTTCATCGCTTGACGAACTTTGACGCCAGGGCGATTGTCGGCATTCCGTGCAGTTTCATCAACGTAGGTGAGCACGTTGACGCCAAGAACGGTGCCAGTTGCGCCAGAAATGGTGGTTGCAGAGTTAGCAACAGTACCAGCAAGGTTGTAAACCTGAAGGTCACCAAAAGGCTGCACAACGGTGGTTTCGTTGATGCAGGTGCTAATCGTGTTGTCGCGGGTGTCAGAGAGTTGTCCTTCCAGCAGTGCGTCATGAACAAGAGCGTAGCTCTGTTGCACGCCGCCAGCAGAGGGAGACCCCGACGCGGAAAAAGTTACAGGCATGGATCAGCGCTCCTTAGAAACGGAGAGGGGGGATTTCCAAGCATTCTGAAGCTTGTCCATGTAGGACGAAGGAGCAGATACTGGAGAGGCAATGGAAGCAACGGCTTTGCGCAGTTCTTCCGTAGCAGCAGAATCAGCGCGGGGCGATTCGGCCAGCGTGTCGAACATGGCAGTCACGTAATCGTCGGAACGCTCCGACAAATCAGCATCACCACGAACGGCCTTGATGGAAGCTTCCATGATTTCGCGAGCAGACTTGCCAGCAAAATCAAAAGCGGAATCAAGCGAAGTGCGAGCTTTATCAATCAGAGCAATGCGCTCTTCGACAAGACCGTCCACATTCACTTTCTGGGCGGCTTCAAGATCAGTCTTAAGGCCTTCCAGTTCTTGAGCAAGAGCATCGGCACGCCCTTCGGCAGAGTCGCACTTGCCCTTCATTTCTTTTTCCATGGCATCCATTTCGGCCTTCATGGAATCAGCGGCGGCTTGCAGCTCGTCGCACTTTTTCTTCATGTCCTCGTAGGACATTTTGGCGTCTTCCCGTTCTTTGGTGATCGCCAGAGCTACGCTCTCGGTCACCTCAAACTCAGCGCCATCAAAATTGACTTTTGCAGTCATAGATGGTTCCTCAATGGGAGTAAATAGAGAAGGATCGGCAGCATCCAGACGATCTAGATGAAGCTTCACTTGCGGGCCAGCGCGACCTCTGCGAACAACAGCAATGTGATTTCCGCTGATTTCCGTTTGGATGCCATCGTAATTCTCACCACTGTCGGTTACGCCAGGAGTCGCTTCATAATTGACGCGATAGCCAGCGCTGACCTCCTTCGCATCACCACGCATAATGCGCTCAATGGCTTCCTGATCAGTGATGGTCATAACTGCCCGGACAAAGCCGTTGTCATATACCACTTCAGTGCCACTGAAGCCAATTTGATAGTCCTTTGTATTGGCACTATCTAATAAGACTGGCGGGTGCTCAAGAGTGATTGCTTTGCCCGCAAATGAGGCCAAGCTTTCAGGAGACGCCACTTCGGTTTCGGGACGATATTCGCGACGAATGGAACCATCAGCGTCGGTGTAATGTTGTACACCAGTACGCGCAATGGTTGCCCAGGCACGAAGATAACCCTCAGGGGTCACTTCGTACTTGTCAATCGGCGCTACATCGTAACGAAAGCAGGTGTCGCTCATGGCAATACTCTATCAAGAAATAAAACGCGAGATAGACTAACTTAGGAAATACAGCCTAAAAATGCAGCATATTCAGCATCGGCGCATCACCACAAAAGTAAAGGCTCCCATACTTTCCATGCAAGAAAGCAGGCAAGTGATTGGACAGCGAATGAGAGAAGCTCGCCTCAACAGCGGCATGTCACAATGCGACATAGCGGCCATCCTTCATTGCGACCAAACCACCGTTTCGCGAATGGAGCGAGGCATTATTTCGCCTGATTGCGCGGAGATACGCTTGCTTAGTTCTGCTTTTCAGCTTTCAATTTTGTATCTTCTTGGCTACCCCACATTCGTAGTCTCCGCAGTAAGCGAAGATTAATCATCGTCCTCTTCATCCGACAGTTCTGCAAGTTGACTTTCAATACCCTCCATCACATAAGACTTTGCAATAGCCTCAGCCTCAAAAACCAGCATCTTCACTTGATCAAAATGCTTGTCAGGCTTGTCATAGGCATTAATGACAAAAATGTGAGTTTCATCGAGGCGTCCATTTTTGAAATGCTGCTCTTCGACGAGGCGCCACTGTGAGGTGTTGCGATGCTCGTTAGCGGAAAGAATGGCAAGCGCTTTCATCACGCCAATACCATCTTCCTCTTCTTCAATCACCCGCACGTATTCGCTCATTGATCTTTAGCGCTTTCAACCATCTTAATAATGCGATTGGCCCATGCCTTGCCTGCATTTCCTCCCCATAGCAACCATGCGATGTAACCAGCATCATCTTCCCCTCCACTCTTGTTCTTTTCGTGGCGAGAGAAGAATGCGGCCATCCTTTTGATCGTTGCATAGCTCACAGCACCGCCGCCAGCCAAATCAGAAGCTCTTGCCACCCCACTTCCAATGCCTTGCTTGCCAGCCTCCTGCGTACTAAGACCGCCTTTACCGTGCTTCTTACGCAGTTCTAGGCCGCGACGAGCGGCAGATCGTACAGACGATGGAGGGGAGAATGACTGGGCATCTCCCCTCAATCCTTTCCCTCTTCTTCCTCCTCTTCTCCCTCTTCTTCCATCGCTTCTTCCTCTTCTAAGACTTGGCGAATGAACGCCCGCATGTATTCTTCGCTTGCATCCTTCTTTGGCATGCTCATGCCAGCTTCAGAGAGAGCAATGGCAACTGCCTGCTTGTAATTCTTAATTGGCTTTTTATCACTTCCTTTTAAGGTGCCAGCCTTGAATTCCCCCATAACCTTGGCAACTTTTGCCTGCTTTTGCTTTTTGGTCATCATTCAAATGCCATTCCTATTGCAATTGTATCGTCCAATGCTCGCGCAGCGGGCCAATCATGCTCCACCTTGTCAATGGCATGATTGCTTTGATGGTTGTTCCACACAGGAGTATGCGAGTGATACATCAAGGAAACCAAACGGGCAAGCAAGCCAAGGTTTTCTTGTTTCAAGGAAAAATAGGGCATGTATTGAATGGCCTTGTCAACGGCTAGTTTCTGACACTCCAAAACATCTTTGTCAAACTCATTCTCAAATCTTTCAGGAAACATCCCCAGTGATCCCAATGGAGAAGAATTAAACCTTTCAATAACGTCAGTGGGAATAGTGACCAAAGCCTTTCCCACCGCCATCATCCCAGTGACATAAATAATCTCGGGCCTTTCATAAAAAGCTTCTGCCCAATATCTTCCAACGCTTCCTCCGGTGCCTTGTAAATCAACAATAGTTCGGCCCTTGGCAGTGTTAATCACATAGTCATTCCACGCATCCCCCTTTTTCTCCATTGCAATTCTTGAGCAATGAAAGGCTACGTTTTGGCACCCGTGAAGCTGTTCATGGATGCGCTGTAAATGTACGCAATCACGATGAACAAAAGCAAGATTATCCGATGGAAGAGAAGCGGATGCAAGGATGAGCGCTGGCACATTTAACTGTGACTGCTCTAACCACATGCGATGTAAGATGGTGCCAGGCTCATACGGATTGGCCAATCTCACCACGCGCATTAGCAGGCCCAATTCGCCGCCGACCAATTGCTCCAGAGTATTTAGCTCAAAATTTGTGTAGTGTTTGGCGTCAATTCCGAAAGCGCTAGGGCTATTCACATCAGAATGCAGATTATCTCCTATGTGGAGATCAATGGAAGGGAGGTGCTTCCAGATGGTTCCTGAGCTTTTGCCGCCAGTGCTCACATAGATTGACACCGCTTTGTTTAGCCCATTTTTGCGCAAGATTGCCTCAATGACTTCTCGCGGAAGATACATATCGCTGACGATTAAATCACCGTCTTTTACTTGGCGAAGATTCTCTTCAATGGGTACACATTGTTCAATCTCTGCCTGGATTTCGGCCTTCTTGTAAAAAGCTTTTTGCTCTTCGGTCCACTGATAATCTTTCGCAAGTTCTTCATAAATAGAGAACAGCATTTCTGGGGATCTGCTTTCCGCCGCTTTTCGCCTGTGAGTGAAATTAGGCAGTCCGTACTTTTCTCCCATCCAGTCAAAAACTGTGAGAGGATTTAGGCGCATTCTCGTTACAAGAGTATCAAAACAGTCCCAGCTAGTTGTCATTATTTTTTCCAGAGAAAGAGAAGGGCGTTCTTCGTCAGGTGAGAAGGATGCAATGGACTAGCAGATGGCAGTAATTCAATGTTCTCCACTTCTTGGGCAAAAGTGTTGAGCCATTCTACTGGTAAGTGCTCACCACCCTCTAGCTTGCCATCAATCCATTGCCTAGCGATGCTGACAGTCTTGCTACAGCTTTCCTCAAAAGGCTGCCAGTGCAGATCTTCGATTACATAAAGGCCACCAGGCTTTAATGCACTCCACAGGTGTCGAAGTGTAATTTGCTGGTGTGAAGAAGCATGACTACCATCATCGACAATAATGTCGTATTGATTGGCACAACATTGCTCCAAATCAGCGGGATTAGATTGATCTCCAATGAAGATTTCAAAGCCTTCCTTCTCAAAAGCCTTAAACTCCTCCCTAATGTCAAAGCCAAATAACCTGGCCTTCTCTCCAAAATAATTTTGGTAAATACGCAGCGAGGGTACTTCGCTGCAGTCGTCACGGTTTAAGCCAATTTCCAGGAGAGAAAGCGAAGGCTGTTGTTTGTATTTAGCAAACGCTTTCTCGTAATGCTGGGTATAAAAGTGGGCGCACTTGTAAGAATTTCCTTTGTCGCTGTTGTAAAAATTAGCAAGTTCAGTCAAGTTCATGCGTACACCTTCCTGCTTGCCCACAGTTCGTTGTAATTGTTTACACCCTTGGCGCCTACCCCCGTGAGATCACCGCCTCCCGATGGTTTGCTCCATGCCATGATCGTTCCGTCTGGCAGAACAAATGCTCGGTTCTTTTGTTCGTGGGTAGGAGTCAGCTCCAGGTAGTCGCCATAGACAAAATTGGGATTGCCTCCGTTTGCAGCCAGAGCCTGCCCTAGAAGCGTTGGGCCAGTGGGACACAGTGGCGTGATGCCATAATATTTTTCGTGACAATTGTTCACGATCATTTCAATGGCAGTGATCAGTGCAATATTATCCGGCTTGGAATACAGCACAGTAGTGGCGCACGCCCAACTGGTGTAACTAAAGCGTTGAATATCGCGGAAGGCTAACCATTCAATACGATCCCCCACCTCCACTGAATTTACCATTCTCACGGCAATATCTAGATACCAGCCTCCTAACTTGTTAAGAAGACAAAAGCGACCAAGGTCAGCCTTGTAAGAATACGGACGGAGAGAATCGTAAGCCCAAAGGACATCAGGGTCGTAGTTGTCAGCAATAAATTGCCGAAGACTTTCTTTGTTGTAAATGGTGTGATGGTCATTTGGGAAAGCGTTTTTGACCGTAGTGGTCGCATAATCCAGGAACGGAGACAGGCTTTGGTCTTCGCTGTCAGAAAGATAAATCTGAGAGATGTTCATGATCAGTTGATACGAGCGGGAGCGCCAAAACCCTTGAAAGTAGATTGGGGCCTCACTTTTAGAGTGTCTTCAATAATTTTGACCATTTGCTTTTGCACGTAAGGCCAAGTGAATTGCTTTTCACGCACGCGAGAATAGCACCAGCTCCCTGTGTCTTCCAGGCTTTTGCGGTCCTCGTAGTAGGCATTCAGGATGCAGGCAAGATCCCCAGGTGAAGGCTGGCCCCGCTCTAGACCATAATTCCTGTCTGTCTCCCAGCTTTCAATTGCGATGCGACGGGTGACATTGAAAATTTCTTTCAGACTTGTATGGTCTGGAACCACTTGTGCTACCCCGGTGGCAGCATGCTCTGTATTGACGAGGCCCCAACCCTCCCCCAGGCAAGTATTAACACCCACGTCAACAGCATTGTACACCTGATTGAGCTGTTCAATCGGAAGACAATTCTGTGTGGCGAAGTTTGGACTGGTCAGGATTAATTTCCCAGTGGCGTCGTAATCGTAGTCCCTAGCAACGCGCTTGAATAAAGGTACAATATCCCAGCCCATATCCTTTGGTCCCATATTGAGCCATAAACGGGCATCAGGCTTATTTCGCGCAAATTCAATAAAGCCTTTGATGGTTAGATCAATGCGTTTGCGTGGCTGGTTTCTGTTTCCATTGAACACCACGAAAGCATCTTCTGGCACGCCAAGGGCTTGGCGGCATTCCATTTTGTCAATGGGAAAGAACTTGCTGAAGTCCGTGCCGTGCCCCACAACGTGAATAGGCTTGTCGTAGCCAATCTTCTGAATTTCTTCCTTGGCAAATTCCGTGTAAGTGATCAGAGTGTCCCACTTCATCAGCGGCTCTAACAGCTCTGGGAACAAGCCGTAGGAGTCAATGGGGGTGTAAGTGATCCACTTGAACCCGATGCCCTCTTTTAAGTCCTGGACCACATCGAAAAGCTGAATGGCCACCCAGATGTCGTTGACGACAAAGACAACGTCTGGTTTGATTTCAGAAACCAGCCCACGCATGCGATGGGCACCGAATGGATCGGAGCCATAGGCCATTGCAGGATACATCTTGCAATGCTGCTGCATTTCATTGGGGTCGCCGTGCCAATTGACGGCCAGAGCATGCACTTCATGCTCTTTCGCCAGTGCGGGAATGAGATATTCAGCAACGCGACCAAACCCAGTTTGGACTCCTACATCGCCGCAATACAAGATTTTTGCCACATCAAGCAAGAAACTCGCTCGATCCTAAAGCGTAAATTACACGCCGACACTAGGAAACTGCTGGCGCAAATGCTCAATGCGACATTTACAGCGGGAGCGACATGCACACCGCTGGCCTGGCATCGGTACGGCTCCAAGGGGAACAATGCCACGAGCGGCGTAACCAATGCAGTCCTGACAATGCACTGCTTGCGCGTCAAGGATGCGACGCATCAAGGTGTAGCCTTCTTTTTCTCTCCGAATCGTGGTTCCTTCCCAGTAAGAACCACGAACGCTTTCAGCATATAGGCCGATACGAGCAAGAGCCATGGGAGCAGAAATGCGGCCACCCAAAAGATCAGAAGCAAAGTTTTGAAGATAAGCGTATTCCGAACGAAGCCTTTGACCGATGCGACCATAGTCAGACTGAGAGAGAGCTTGTTTGCCACCCACTCCAACCATTGCGGCTTGAATGTGAGCGGGCTTAAGGGCTTCACGAACGCTGCCTTGCCACTGGTCAATAGTAATGTTGCCGTTTATCAAGCGCTTGGTGAAGTCTTTTAATTGGCTGTCGAGCTTTTTGATGCGACCGTCTACTAAAGCCTCCACTGCCGCTTGGCTCAAGAAGCGGCCGTTCTTCCCTCTATACCGTCCGCTAATGGGGTCGTAAGACCATTCGCCGTCCATCCTTTCAGAAAGAACGGCGCTGCTAAAGGTGGAAAGATTATCAGGATTCAACATTCTCCGACTCCAGGATGTCCTTGAAACGCTCAGGAGCGGTTTCCTTCCATTGATTCAATGCAGCATCAATGTCATCAGGAGAAATGAATGAAGCTTCTTCGTAATCGCCCAAAATCAATCCCTCCACTTTTACGGGCTCAATGGCATCTTCTTTGAAGTAGGTAGCAGTGGTCTTCTTGCCTTTGAATGCTCCCTCCATTGAACCATGCTTGCGCTTGTACAGTTCCTTGTACTTACGCGACACGTAGGCACCGGCCACTGCACTAGGCCACACCTTGAACTTGGCTTTGGCTGCTGCAACCGCTTGCTGGTGGAGTTCTTCGTCTTTGAACTCAGCATCTTCTTTTACTTTCTCCAGATCGCGCTCTAAGAAAAGCCCTGCAGAATCCTGCACTTCTCGACTTCCGTCCATCGGCAGAGTGCCATTCTCTTCGTTCATTGGGTCGCGCCCACCAGGAGGCACTTTCATCTCACCGCCGGGCTGCGGCAGTTCACGGGGAAGCGATGGGTCGAGAGTGAGTTCCATTGACCACTCAGAACCGCCGTAGCGAGCCTCTGCCACTTCTTTCGGGTGGAGCACGCCAAGTTGGATGTAACGGCCGTCTACTGCCGCCACGCGAGCCCTCACGTCAGCCTTCTCCCTTTCGTTCAGTTCAAACAAATCGTTGAAATGAATGCGCCATGAATCAGGCACTTGTCCATTAGTGGGACCGTCTTTGCTTAAGAGAATCATCTCCATGAGGTGCTTGATTGGACGCTTGAACCGAGATGCCTGATAGTCGCCCAGCATCTTCGCGAAGTCGCGCTCTTCACTCCGGCCAGTGGAGCCCAATCCGCTAGGGCTTTCCCCAAAAAGAATGGTATGGGGGATTTGTGAGGCGCCAATAATATCAATGCGCAGTTTCTCCAGAATTTCCCCAATGCCGCCAAAGTTGCGGCTAATGAATTCCAGCTCTTCTTTCTCTGCGTCAATTGCATAGCCGCGATACACGCTCTTGCTCATGTCGTTCAAAATCAGACGATCACGCACGTCCTTTTCTTTGCCAGCAGCAAGCATCGTGGACAGGCCACGAAGTTTATGCACAAAGATGTCAAATTCAGTAAGAAGCGTGGCTGCAGAACTAATGCCAGTGGAATAGAAACGAAAGCTGTCATAAACGCTCTGCAGACTACTCATTCCCCACCCATAGTTTCGCTGCCTGATCCTGTAGGGAAGCCATTCCCCATCAAACCTCAGAATCCTGTCCTTATGGATGTAAGTGAGTTGTGGCTGGCGAATGAGGTCGCCAGAAATGATTTGATAGTAAGTGGCCTTGGAATAGTCGTAGAGACTTTCCTCGCTGATCACTGGAGCAATCTGCCAGCGATCAAGCACTTCCATGCCTTCAATACTGCGGATGTTCCGTCGATCTACAGGCTGGTTTGCAGGGCGACCGTCGTCGATGTACAGAAGAATAACTGCGCCACCAAAAAGTCGTGCATTTTTACAAGCAAGGCCGAGGTTCTCAAGGATGTACAAATCCTCAATGATTTGCTCAATGCCAGCCACCTCTTCAGCAGCAGCACCTTCTCCACCAAACAGCACCTTGAAACCTTTTCTGGTGGCTTGTTCGGCCACGATGTCCACAATTCGCTTGGGAATCCACTCGGAATAGAGGTTTTCTAGTTCCTCCTGTGTGAGAAAGACGATGGGCTGGGCGGAAGTGAATTGGCTTTTGTCGCGACCAGTACCCATGCCTGTGAGGGCATTCACCAGACCGTCCACTCGCAGGCTCTCATTGCCGTTATGGCCAAGATTGACGATTTCTTCCGACATTTTCCCGCATTATGTGTTGCATCCATGCTAACTGGTGGCTACAGTAGCCACGATGTCCATTTGATCATGCCCACTCCCATTGAATTTGTCTTCACCGATGAAGAACGTCAATTGGCCATGGAGGAAGGACTGAGGCGCCAGGGCTTTAATGAAAGCAAAGGCTTGCGCGGGCGTAATGGTGGGGCCTGGCAAGGAATCAAAGCTCTGGATATTCACCTGCTGGGCGCTGCAGGGGAAATGGCAGTGGCCTCGTATCTGGGCATGAAGCCTTTGCTTTATCAGGAAACTGAAGCTAAGCGCGGTTCCGATGATTTGCCTGGCATTGATGTGAAAACCAGAAGCAAGCATAAATATGACTTAATCGTCCAAAAAAACGAAAGCCCGAAAAAGAAGTTTGTCTTGGTTACGATTGAAAACAAGACCACCCTCATCCATGGCTGGTGCTATGGAGAGGAGGCGATGGAGGGAAAATATTGGGCTGATCCGGCTCGTGGACGCCCTGCATATTTTTTCCCTAAAGAAAAGTTGCGCAGCATGGATGAACTTGCATGAAGCTTAAATGCAGTGAATTTGCCAAGCTAGTTTTGCAATTGGAGCTGTGGCCTGAGCAGAAGCGCATTCTTGATTCTTATTTTGGTGGAGACAAGACGCACGCTGTGTGGGCACTAGGCCGACGCTGTGGCAAGACGCTCATGGCCTCCATTGCAGCGCTCTATGCCTGCTTCGTTCTAGAGGATCAATACAAGAGGCGCGTAAGAAAGTCAGAAAAGTTTTACATCCTCACCATTGCAAACGATCAAAGTCAGGCCAAGCTTGCCCTGAACAACATCCGTCAATTATTGATGGACTCTCCCTTGGTGGGTGAAATTACCAGGGAGACAGCCACTGAGATTGAAGTGAGCAATAATTGCGTGTTCCAGGCCATCCCCGCATCGGCTCGTGCTTCTCGTGGTAAAGCCGTGGTGATGCTGATCATGGACGAGCTGAGCTTTGCCATTGAAGGCGATGCCAACCGTGGCGCTGGCGCCATTTACCAAGCCCTGTCTCCCTCCATCGCTCAGTTTGGTAAGCACGGTCGCATCCTGGAACTATCTTCACCATGGCTCACTGATGGTCTGTTTTATCAGCACTATTGCGAAGCCACGTCTGGTGACTACCCGTTCATGCAAGCGGAAAACCTGGCCACTTGGACAGTCAATCCAAATTTGCCATGGGGGTGTCCGTTCCTTGACGCTGAGCTAAAGCGCGACCCTGATAAGTTCTGGGTGGAATATGGTGCTCAGTTTGCCAAGAACAACTCTGCATTGTTGGCAGCGGAGATTGTTGACATTTCAGTGAACAAAGAAAGGGGCATTTTGTTTCCGCAGCGTGAACTAATGGGAACATATGTACTAGCCCTTGACCCTGCTCGTGGTGGCGTGGGTCGAGATGATTACACTGCTTGCATCGTGCATTACGAGGGTGAGCGCCTAGTGGTGGACAAATTTCATGCCTTTGAGCCTGATTTTGATATTGGCGGAAAGAAAGAAGTGAATATTGCCAAGGTAGAAGAATGGATCAGGGAGCACCATCGCATTTACGATTTTCAAAGCATCGTGCTTGACCAGTTCAACAGTTCTGGCACCATTCAAAGCATGTCTAAGGACTTCCCCATTGCCGAACTTGCTTGGTCCGTTAGTACCAAGATGAAAGCGTTTAGCAAAATGAAGGAGCTCTTTAATGCTGGCCTTATTGAAATGTATCCTCACGAGAAGGCCGTCAAGCAACTGAAAAACCTCAGTGTTATCTACAGAAGCAGTGGGCAATGGGCGGTAACTGGTGGCAAAGAAGTGGGCGTAGACGACTACGCTTTTGCCTTGGCTGGTGCCATTCTTGAGGCCTCTAAGGATAATGATATTGATTGGCTGAATAGTCTGGTACGCTGATCACCACTAGAATTTTCAGGAATTTAGAATTATCGTCTTTTTTGAAAAATGAACCATTTTTATCTTTCTTTGAAGGAGGTGTCGTATCTTGTTGCATTGTTAGAAGCTGATAGGCAAACTGCTCTTCAACTGCTAGCAGCAGATCACTTTTATGAACCCTCGCTCCTGCCACGCCTAAAAAAGCTGCAACAGCAGTTAAAGGTGGAGCAACTTGCAAAGAAAGAAAGCGTTGAATAGACTAGCCGTACTTGCGTTTCCACCATGGTTCTTTCTCGGGCTGCTGAAGAGGCGTTTCACGCTGCCATTGAAGCCGCTTATGCCATGCAAGAGCCTGGCGTGAGCATGGAAGATCGCAAACTGGCCGAAAAGGCCTACGCTCACCACATGCAGCAATATTATTGGCTCAATGGAGAGAAAGACAGGGGGGATTGGTGGGACAAGGAATGTTCGCTATTCCCCGATTCTCCGCGATGCAAGCTTTATGACATCTAGCCATGGTTGGACTGTTGTTTATCCTTCATGGTCAGAAAAGAGAAGTTGTAGTGCCTCTGCGAGAAGCAAGGCACGTACATAAGCAATTGTGCTCACAAGGAGCGGTTGTGTTTTGGAGCTGGCGCTGCTAAACTTTTGAGGCTTCCTGCAGGAGCCCGTTGGCCAACGGCACCAGTATCCTCGTCAATGCTGGTTTCGGAGATGCCGTGAATGAGTTGAAGCATTCATGGTTCTTGTTGACAGAACTACAGGCCGCACCTGTTAATTCCCTAATGCGGGATAAGTTCTGTCTCACGCCCTCATAGCCCAAACGGAAGAGGCCGCAGATTTAAAATCTGCCAAGTGCCAGTTCAAATCTGGCTGAGGGTATTTTGCTCTTCTTTGTGGATCCAAGTTTTTAGTTCGTGAACATAAGCCCTGAGTTCTGCTGCCTTTTCGGCATGCCAAGGGTCTCCATGGAGAAGAAATAGTTCGGTGTGATTATCAATGGCTTTCAACAAATTATGAATGGGCGCGTTCCATTTACAACGAATGGGCGTGTCAAACGTCCTACGCTCGCTCACGGCTTTTGAAGAAGTCTTTAATCAACTCTAATGGGATTGGTGAGAAATCATTCCTTTCTAGGCATGCGTTGAAATACCTACGATCCACTTGCCCTTCGTCTGTGAAAACGAGATGAGCATGAAGGTGACCGTGGACATTACCGCGATAGTGACCAACCAGCCCTTTGGGATGCACTGGAATGTGCGTGAAGATTAGTCCGCCCAGCATCGTGCTGTCGCCATGGTGAAAATAAGCACCACGAATGTCTTCAAAATATTGAAGATATAGCTTGGCTGGAAGTCGGTCGTGATTGCCAGCAATCAATACTTTTTTCCCATTGAACCGCTCCATCAGGCGCAGGCCCGTCTTGGAAAACGCAACATCGCCCAGCACATACACGCGATCTTTCTGATGCACCTTGGCATTCCATCGCTCTTCTAGATCCTGCTGCATTTCTTCCAAGCAGGAATAAGGGCGCAATGGACTTCCGTCAGGGGTGTCAAAAGAAAGAATTTTTGCGTGATCTAGGTGGATGTCTGCAGTGACAAAAGCGCTCATAATTCAATAGCTGCCAACTTGTCAAAGTACGAGGTAACGGCGTTGCGAAGAACCCATTCTCTTGTTGTTTTTTTCATCTTGATACCAGCTCCAGACTGAGAAAAATGAAAAGACGCTTGACTGTAAGCTTTTTTTAGGCACTCCTGGAATAATTCTTGGTCAAAATTTTTTGCAGCATCGTTGAACAGTTCTAGCAGTAAATCATTTAGATGCCAATAACGACCAAGCCCAAGGCCACTTAAGGGATTTTGTTGTTGCCTGATCCATTGAAGCATCTCTAGTGGATCGTTCACATCAGGCGATTCATCGTGGCACAAGGAACACAATGGAACAAAATTAGATGCTAAATCGCTGCCGCCAAGCGAACTTGGGACGATATGGCATTTTTGAAGCCTGTTAGTTTCATGGCCACAGCACCAGCACCGACTCCATTCAGTGTCCAGTTCGCTCCAGTCCACTGCGACATCAATCTCTAGCACTGAGCTGGAGTGAGTCTCCCAACATTCCTTAATCCACTTGGGACACTTCTTTTTACTCACGGATTTCAAAAAGTGACCCGCACCACTGTACCACGCCAGTCAATGCAGGAAAAACGGGGGCTTCAATGTAGCAAAAGGGAATGAGGGGAACTGCCCCCCTTTCTTCTAGGTTATGTACCTAGCGCTATCTCAGCTTCCCAGTGACCCTCCTGTTTGTGCGTCATCCAGCGTCCTGGAGCTAAGCATGGAGGGTGTTGATGATTCGTTGCGCTTGCCATGTGGGTCGAGGGCGCACCGGGGAATCAATCCGGCAGAGGCGATCAATTCTCTGGCCTGCAAACACAGGACTTCAACTGAGACTATAGCACTAGGCAGCGCCATAGCTCGGCAGATTTACGTTTGAACTTTCAAAGAACGCGATTTGACGGCTACGGCGGGAGTCTTCCATGCCAGAAGCCTTTCCTTCCCAGAACAGGCGCTCAGAGCGCTGCATCCAAGCATCCTTGTCGAGCCATTGATCATCGCTCTTGCCCAAGTGCTCAAACAGCCAGCCAGCAGTGGCAATGCGCAGCTTATTAAGGCTTTCTGTTTCCGTCTCGCCCAGTTCCTTGGCCACCAGACCATGAACGCCACAATGCACTTGCTCGTCACGGCTAATGTCGGCTGACACCGTGCGCATGCCGATGTTGCCATTGAAGCGGAAGAACGGCAGGGCAACGAAGAAGATAGAACGCTCAATAATGGACACTTTATGAATTGGATGGGCGGGGTGCTCCATCCACACCTTCAAGATGTTTTGCACTTCTCGCTCTGCCTTCTCGTCAGTGCCATAGGCGGCAGCCACGTAGTTCAGCGCTTCATCATGACGCTCTTCATCCTTCTGGTTGGAGCGCAGCGCTTCAATGATGCCAGGAGTGGAAGGCAGTTCCTTCTGTAAGCCTTGCTCAAGCAAGTCCTTCACGGGCAGCTCAAGGTGGCGCAAAGCAATGGTCTTGAAAAGCGTGGATTCAGCGCCTTCCTTCACAGGCGAATTGTCCACTGGCGTGGCTTGCCAGGGGCGCTTCTTGGCGATCATTGCTGAATAAGGGCTCTTTTCAAGGACGGTCATTATTAGAAAGCGCGATGGAAAGGAATGAAAACAGACAGAAGAGGGCCGTCAAAGCGGCCCCATCAACAAAAGGAGGAGAAGGATGGGTCACTCTGCACATGCAGCGCAGAAACCAGCATCTATGTCACAAGAGACAGTCTCTCCTAAGGGCTCAGTATCGCTGAGTCCAAAAATGGTCTTAAATTCGTCGTCTAAGGCAGCGTAAGCATCATCTTTTCGTTGCGTGTCCGGGAGAACTTGCAGCGAATAGTAGAGGCTTGTCTGAGGAGATTCTAGCCAATCTTTCAAGAAGGCCTCGTCGTAAATAACAATGTCACTCCATGAATTATATGAATAGCCATGGAAAAGACCAGTATTTTGATACAAACGTACCAGCTCATCTGCGACCAGTTTGTAATTGTCCCAGCCCACTTCAGCGGCAATTTCCACTTCCCCATAGTCAAAGCTTTCCACGCCGAAAGTGCCACTATCCCGATCAACTAAACGAGCAATGGGAGGGGCGATTTCAGGGGCTGTCGTAAAGCCTTTGGAATCTAAGTAGCGGTAGGAGCAAGAGGCTGTAGGAGCAATGCAGAAGGCGCGTTCCATTCCAGCTTCACGAGCCACTTCAGCGGCGTTATGAATGCCTTGATGAATGGCAAATACGGCATTGCCCACTGGCTTGTCCATAATTTCATACCAATCTCGCGGATCTGCTTGATTAAAGGCTTTCAGGGCCTTGCCGAAGTCGGCATAGGAAATGCCATGGAGGGAAAGGAAATTAGCAAGCCCAAGCATGCCAAGCCCCACTTGCCTATCAATCACAGAAGGAAGATATTCGCCCGTGGCGCCCACGCCCGTTTTGCCATGAAGCTCACAAAGCTGTTTCATGCCTTCCACGAAGGCCCCTGTCACGTCTTCAATGGAGCAGGCGCCCATGTTGACATGCTGCAGCAGGCAGGTGCCACGATGGGGGAGATACACTTCCAGGCAAACATTGGCGCGAATGCGCTCGCCTTTTTCGTTGTAGCGAATCTTGTTAAGCCAGATGTCGCCAGTGCCAATGCCCTTAAGGAGAGTATCAATCAGCTCCTTGGAAGAACGTTCCAGGAAATTTTCGTCTACGTTGAGACAACGCTTCACCCATGGAAGCTCTTGCCTAGAAGCTTTTAGAAAATCAAGGGCATCAGGATGGTCATAATCAAGATGCAATACTACAGCCCCGTTTTTATAGACGCCGCCGCGACGAAGAATTTCATTGAGGGTGGAATAAATCTTGCCAAAACTTACAGGGCCACTTGCTACAAGCCCTTTGCCATTTTCATGCCCCTTGCCGCGCAAATTAGACAAGTGAACAGCAACTCCTGCACCATTACGCAGACCATGGGAAACAAAGCGCCAAGATGCTTCAATGCCTTCCTCCCCTTCCATTGAATCTTCAACTACAAAAACCGTGCAGCTCACTGCGAGGCGACCTTCCGGGTCATCCATCCAGCTTTGGACTCTTCCTGTGCGAGCAATCTTGTCTGCCTTGGCTCCTTCCTTCAGCTTCATGAGACGAAAAAGCCCGCTCATGCGGGCTGGTGACAACAGGAAAAAGCCTAGCTCAAACTTCCATCGTGCCAGCTTTAATCACAACATCTTTGCACAATTGGCGCTAGTCGCACAGCCCCTCTGGGTCTTCCATGGACTGCTTGTCCCTGGCGAAGAGCATGGCGCTGCTCTTGGTTTTGAAATAGAACGGCTTACCTTCGTAAGCTACGAACCAAGAAAAATCTGGCCTGGAATGGACCGGCCACACCTTAATGGCTCCCACCATAAAGGGGCTAGGAAGATCATCCCACATAAAAGCCCTAAAGAGACTAGCTCCTTAAGGCTAAAGGCTATGGGAAAAGAAAATGGTAGCAATTAGTGCTTTTGCACAACATAAGGCTTAAACAATTTGGTAAGTTCTTTTTCGCAGTCCTTTTCAGTGTGGTGAATTAGCCAATCGTAAAACACTTCAAAAATGGCTTCCACTGCACTTTCTGTGTAGTAAGTGCCATCGCACTCCATGCAACTATCAATGATGGAACACAAGCGGTCGTAAATCCATTCTTCTTGCTCTTCTTTCCTTTTTTCTTCTTGCTTAGCAAGCAGATAGCCAAGCGCAGCAGCAGTCACCTTGTCGTTGCATAGCTCAAACGCTTCAAGACGCTCTCGCGCTTCGTCTAAGTCCTCTTTGCAGGCATCCATTGCAATGGAGAAGAGCAGGGAACTGGCGAAGCTCATGGGACACAAGGAACTACCAATCAGGATAGCAGCAGGCCGGTGGCGTCTCATCTAAAGACAAGTGCCAATCCAGGAGGTCAATTTGATGGCCGCTATGCGCTGCCACTCGTGGACGGTAGAACTGCTCCTTAGGGGGCTTGACCATGGCAGGCAAGTCCCGAATGGTGCGAGGCCATGCTCTTTCTGAAGAGACGAACACTCTCCAAAAGCTGACGACTGTGGCATAGCCCGTGCGACTGTTGTTATATCCCATGGTTGCGGAGAAGGGAAAGCCATGCTAACAGCGCTTATTTTCCTTGCTTTTGTCTTGATTTGCCAATAAAAGACACTTTCTCAACTGTCACTTCCTTGCTATAGCATGAGTCTCATTTAAGACTCATGAGATTTGGCTCTACAATAACAATAGGCGTAGCTTGTGAGCTTCATTACGAGCAGTTCATAAGCCTCCGCAAGCCGCTACGAGCAGGAGCCCCCAAGGCGATAGATAACAAGCGGCTCAGCTCCACCATCCTCCTCTCAACTCCCTTCTTTTAAGAAGCCTTTGCTAGGAGCCCTACGAGCTGAGCCCCCAAGGCGGTACATTCCTGGGCTCCTTCCCTACCACCTCCTTTCGCTTTCTTCTTTTCTATTGATCGCTCATATTGTGCGTAGCTATCACCAGTCTTAAAACAGTCTCAAATGAGACAATAGTAAGACTAAGGCCGCATGAATGACGCTCCTGGGGGAGCTACCCTCTCGCAAGCGGCCTTCATAAACTCATGCTTCATCCCCTCGCCTCTCCAACTGATCCCTCCTGGAGCGTAATCATTGCTCTACTAATTCTCCTTACTTTCGTCCTCCTTGCCATAGCCCTCATCCTGAAAGAACCATAAGATTACGAACAATCTTGGTGACCTCACTCCCCATCGTTCAGCTCTAGATCGTTCGGTCAGTGCGCACTGGGAAGTGGCACATGGGGGCAAAAAAATGGATTGAAAATTGCGTCGCTCCTAATTTGGGTATCCCCGCCCCCCTGCGATAGTACGGCCGTACTACTGCTCTCTGTAACGTTTTGCAACTGATCAGCGATGCTGATGATACGAAATCGTATCGTTGAGCATTTCTAATGATAATTGTCTCCCAATTAAGCGAAACAAGGCCCCCCGCCATGGTAACGGGGGGCAAACGAGGGCCAGCCTATGAGCAGGGCTCAAGCCCAGGGTTCAGCCCGGAGCATGGCCCGGCCGCCCCCTGCCAGGGGCTGCCAGACGCCCATCACAGGCTGCAGGGAGAATGCATCAGCCTCTGGCCCTTTGCCCCTGCTGCTCTTTGTGCGCAGGATGACGGCCACGCCATCACAGCCCCCTGCCAGGCCTGGCCCTTGCGGGTCAGCCCATCGGTGATCGGACGTGTCGCCATCGATACAGGCCAGGTCGACGGCCTGGGCTCCGGTTTCAAGGATCAGCACGGCGGGCAAGGGCTGGCCCTTTGCCAGGGCCACGGGCACGGCCACGCGGAACCCTGCGGCGACTGCCTGTATCGCCACGTCGACGCCCCCCTGCCGGTCAGCCTTGAGGCTGCAGGTCGTATCGATGCCCGCTGACCTTTGAGCCTTGAGGCCGAAAGGGCCATCCACGGGGGCTGCGCTGTAGTCGTAGGGGCGGATGGTGCCAGCAGGGGCCAGGGCCAGGGCCTCAGTAAGCGTGATCCCCTCACCGGGAGCCACGGGCAACCCATAGCGACGGGCCAGGCTCTGAGCCTCTGCAGGGGTGATAGTGAGGCGGGCCAGATGCCAGTGCAGATCATCAGTACCGCGCAGTCTGTAAGCCAGGGGCAGCCCTTTGGCCTGAGCCTGCCGGTAAGCACGGGCCAGAGCCCAAAGGATGGCGCGGGTGTAGACGGGCCCCCCTGCCAGCATCGCCAGAGTCCTACGGGCACGGGCTGCTGCCACGGTCACCGACATGCCGCCATGGCCAGCCCAGGCCAGACAGCCTGCCGCGCAGCCCTGAGATGCCCAGGGGCAGCCGTTATGGGCCATGGCCAGGGCCAGCACCCCCTCGCGTTCTGCCAGGGCCTGCAGGCCAGGGATGCGACTACGGGGGGCAGTGCTGCCAGGGGCAGGGCCTGCCACGGCCTGAGCCAGGGCCTTTGCTGGCAGATGGTGCAGGATCACGGGCCAGGCCAGGGCCGCCCCCTTTGCGAGTTTGGCGTTTGAGGCCCCCACGGTCAGAAGACCTTCAAGCGTAAGGCCAAATCGGGCCAGCAGAGCTGCCACGTCTGCAGGTAAGCGGGCAGGGGCCACGCTACGGGCCAGGGGGCCAGGGGCCACGGCCTGACGGGCAGGGGCTGCAGCAGGGGCAGGGGCTGCAGCAGGGGCAGGGGGCAGAGGGGGCAGAGGGGGCAGGGCTGCCAGGGCTGCAGCAGACTCTCCCGGTTCATCCCAGGCCACACGGCCACCACGGGCAGGGTGGCGCCACTCGCCCCCCTGCTGCGGCTGCTGCTGCTGCTGCTGGCAGGTGACAAAGGCAGGCAGCTCAGGGGCAGGGCCTGCAGGGGCAGGGGCTGCAGGGGCGGCAGTCTCGCCGGGCAGCAGGGGGCCACGGGCAGGGGCAGGCTCAGGCTCTGAGCGAAGCTGATCCAAAGCCCATAGCAGGTCGTCGGCCACGGCCTCAGCGCTGCAGGGATGGGGGGCAGGGACTGCAGCAGGGGCAGGGGCTGGCATCACATAGGCCCCCCTCACGTAGGCCCTGATTGTGGCCAGGTTTGAATCGATGATAGTGCCGCCCCCACTAAGGGCGTCAGTCGTCCAGCCGTAGTGCAGATGGCAGCACCAGCCGTCAGGCTCGCGCTCAAGGGACTGGACGCCCGGCAGGGCCAGGATGGCCAGGGCAGCTTTGGGCAGGTTGGAAGCGGTCATGAGCTTTGGGGGTGGAGGGCTGGCTCTCGCCAGTGAGCCCATTAAAGGGCCTGGCCCCGTAGCAGGTCAACCAAAGGGCCAGGCTAGGGGGCCAGTGGCAAAGGTGGCCCACTAGCCCAGGGCTGCAGGGGGGCAGGGATGGTAGGGGCTGCTGCTGCTGCTGCCCGTGATCGCCGCCCCCCGTAATTGGAACCGCACACGCGCACGCGCCTATCACGAGACAAGTGAGACTAGCGGCCTGATCAGCAGCGCTGATCACTGGCCTTTGCCCCATAGGCTCAGCTTGTCTGATCAGCTCAGCTTGTCACGCGGGCCACGGCCCATAGGCTCAGCTTGTCTGATCAGCTCAGCTTGTCAGAGGGGGCGGTCTGATCAGCTCAGCTTGTCAGATAGGCTCAGGCTATGGGAGGGGTGCTGGCCCATAGGCTCGGCTTGTCTGATCAGCCTGGCTGATCCTAGGGCCGGGAATCATAGGCTCAGGTTATGCTGGTACATTTGCACTATTATGTCGCTACCGGCATATGTCGCTACCGGCATATGCTGCTACCGGCATATGCTGCTACCGGCATATGCTGCTACCGGCATATGCTGCTATGCGCATGGCGGCATGGTAGTACACCAGTACTACAGTACACCAGTACTATTGAAAACGATTCTCATTCTCGCCAAGGAAAATAGTACAAACGCACTAATACACCCTTGCCCGGACCCAATACACCTCTAGCCGGACCCAATACACTTTCAGCCGGATCCAATACAAAACCAGCCGGACCCTCACCATTTAAGCCCTGATTGAGCCGCCGCAATGGCGGCTTTCTCGTCTCTATACGGCCCTCCCACTTCTTCCCCATCGTCCTCATACCAATACCAGCCTTCTACGAGTTCCGTGCCTTTACAGGCCTCTTCAGAGAAGAAATCTACGAGAATCATCGAACCCTCTTGAACTTGGAGAGCATCAGGTTCCACAAACCTGCAGGGATGTCGCCAGGGCGATACAGCACATAAGCGGGCCTTCCTAGAACCATGCCTCCTTCACCATCAGGCTCAGGCTCTGCTTCATCAGTCCAAATACCTTTGCATTGACCATCATCATCAAACACACCAATTTGGTAGTCTCCATCTTGCATGCACACTCTGACGTGCATGATCAATTCGCGGAGACGGGCTGCTTGATACACCCCCTGAGTGGAGGGAAAGTAAGGCCCGTTGCTGTTGTAGTTGCGGATGGTGTGCATGGTAGGAAAGCGATGGAACAGTAATTGCTAGGAGAGCAATCAATCCTCCGGGATAATGCGAAAGTCAGGATCATTGTTCCTTTTAATCCATCGGCATTGATTGAACTGCGGAAGCACAATAAAAAGCTTGTCGTGAAAATTCTGCTCAACAATGGCAGTGGTGATGGTGGTGCCAATGCGGCTACGGCCTTTGTTGCTGATGGCCAGGATGTTGATGGTGTCTTGCATGGTTCTAGGGAGGATGCGGAGGATGCGGAGGGGAGAGAGGCCGCTCAGGCGGCCTGGAGGTCTTCTTTGCTCCACCGAACGATGGTGGCAACAATATCGTGGCTCAGGGGCTCCCACAGGGGCATGGGCAGGCTTCCTCGGCGGCTCATGCAGATACGGCCATCTTCACGCTTGTGGAGGGCTGCCATGGCAGGAAGCATGAGCATGTCGCCAGCCTTGGCTTCGCAGATGAAGCGAGCAACCATGGAAATGAGCTGGTCTTGGATGAAGGAGGAGGTCATGGGAAGAAGGAAGAGAGAGGCTCGCGCCTCGTTGAACAGACAATAGAACGAAAGAGGCCCCTGGAAAGGGGCCCGTAACAATGCTTAACAAAAGGCAGTGCGGCCATTGGTATAGGCGTACCACTCCTTCTTGCCAGGGCTACTGGGCTTGGAATTGGCCTCCCACACTTCGGGAAGCTCCTCTGTCTCAATGCGAGTGCCAGCAGGCACATGCACGGGGCCGTTGAGCGTGGAAATGGTCCACTGATCCATCACAGGGCCATTGATATACCAAGTGCGGCTTACGTGCAGCAGGCCGGTCATTTCCAGCGTGCGGGGGTTGGCAGCACCCATGCGCTTCTGGCTGGGGAAAGGCTCGTGCCAATCGGGCACGGTAATGGTCATGCGGATGGTGTTGAGGCCGCTGAAGACGGTGTAGGCATCAGCAGTGGTGAGCTGTTCAACGGTGTGATTGATGCGGGTCATGGCTGGAAGTGAGGAGGGCCTCGCGGCCCGTTGAAAGAACAATAAGCTCAAGCGGGACAGGCGTCAAGCCATTGGGCCAAATTCACCAGCCCGGTTGCTGGATGCCCGTGACGGACACCACGCGCCAATGGGTGGGACTAGCAGGGTCGGTGTGCTCAACCACCAGAGAGCCTGCGGGCCATCGACCAGAGGAGACGAGGATACGCAAGGCCTCATCTGCGTAGTCTTTGGCCCAGTAGCGCTTGTCCCAGGGAGAGGTGTAGTTGACGGAGATGTCCATGGAGTGAAAGGCGGTGAGGCTCGCGCCTCATTGAAAGAACAATAAGCGAAAAAGGGGCCGTTACCAGCCCCTCCATTGATGATCTTTGCTTATGGCTCAAACCAGAGCCAGGGAGTGGGCCTTGGCGATAGTGGCAGCACCAGTGCCCCAGTAGAGGCTCTCCAGACGCTGGCGGGCAGCATCAATGGAATCCACGGCACGGCCTGCATCGTGCGAGAAATACTCCGTGATGGCTTGATAGGCGCCCCACATGGTGCCTTGCACGCCAGGAATATCAAAGCCAATGCCTTCCCCATGGAATTTGTTGGCCACATTGTCCCAGGCAGTGAGGTCTTCCAGCTTCTTGGAGCGGGCAGTGCTCTTGTCGCCCCGCTTGTCGTTGGTCATGCCCACCAGTTGGTCGGCAAACACGCTTTCACAATACTGACGGAACAGAGCGGAAGTGCAGGGCTTGGCGGCCATTGCCTTCAGTTCATCAATGCCCGCAGTGAACTGCTGGCGCTGCATGTCAATGATCGAGGGAAGGTGATCAATGAGAGCGTTGGCGTTCTTGGTATGACGAATGCGCATCTTCTTGGTGGATGCACCAGCAGCAGCACGGCCTAGAGCGTAGGAAAGCGTGTTCTGACAAACCACACGAATGGGGCTGAACATCACCTGGAAGGCAATAGTGCCATCGTGAGAAGTGCAACCAACAAGGTATTGGTGGATGGTGTCACCAGGGAGCACATCGGCTTCGGAATTGTTCACCTTGGCAGTGAATGCAACCTTGCGCCCTTCGTTGAGCACCACCACTGCATCCATCGTTGCATCCTCGTGCAGGGCTTCTGCCACGCGAATGAGCTGTTCGTTTTGAACGATGGCATAGCTCTCGCTTTGGATGGAGAGCACATTGCCAGTGTCGCCGCGAGTGATGGCCTGGTAGCCAGGGATGGGCTCACCAGTGGGATCGAACACGGGAGTGCTGATGGTTTCCCAGGAGGCATTAGCAGTGGCGAAAGCTTCGCGAGCGGGCTGGGTGCCGTCGAGGACGGTGCCAAGCTTGTGCCAGGCGGGCTCGTTGTTGAAGAACACGCCGGAGGTGAATTGGTGGCTCATGGCTTTGAGAGGAAAGTTGGCTGACGAAAGGAAAATTAGTTCATTTGGGGCCTGAGGTCAAGCCCCGTTACAAAGCTTCACACTTCAGGGCATTTGGTCGCAGATGCCTCCGAGGATTTCGTCCACGTAGCGGGTCACTTCGTCAAGCTTTTGAAAAGCAACGTCGCGCTCATGGCGGGCCTGGTCGTAGGCACCAGCGCCTTGAGGGTAGAAGTCGCGGCCATGGCAAGTGGCGGCTGCAAGTGCTTCAGCGGCTGCATCAAGCGCCTTGGAAGCGGCCCAATACTCGTCGCGGAGCGTGCTGGCGCCAGTGCCGTTGAGGTGGACAGTGGGAATGGTTGCCATGGGAGGGGAAGGAAAGGAGAGGCTCGCGCCTCGTGAGAGAACAATACAGGACAGAGGGGCCTGGATTGGCCCCCGTCACAATTGTTTACAAACGATCAGGCCAGCACCAGCGTTTCGCCCTTAGCGGTGATGCTGACCACACGCTCGCAGTCAAAGGAGCGCCAAGCGCCCTGCCCATCCTTGCGGGCCACTGCAAAGTCGCGGCAACGAACAATGGAAGCATTGGTAGAGGGCTTGCCAGTGCCTTTGATTTCCTGGCGGTCGCAAGGATTGAACTGGATCTTGCGGAGGCTGCCGTCAGCCTTGACGAATTCCACGCTGACGATGCTGCTACCAGCGTGGCGAAGGAAGCCGCGCACGATGGGGGTTTTGGTTGCGTAGCCGAGGAGGTAGGTGGTCATGGAAAGAAAGGAATGAGAGGCTCGCGCCTCGTTGAAGCCATAATGCCCATGGACGGAGCCCCGGTCAAGCCCCTGAACCATCAGCGCTGCTTATCGTTTGGGTGCAAGGCTCTTGATGAAGAATTGTGACAAACGACTCCTGCGAAGCCTGTCGGCACTGACAAACTGCTCACTGTTTGTCCCCATATTCTTAATCTTGACCACGGAGGTTTCTGTCTTCTTGGGCATCACTTTATATTGTCCTCTCCAGCCAAAGATGTGGTCGTTGAGATCAACAATTGCGCCCGGCTCAAACATCACTTACTTTCCATTGCCTTCACTGTAGACGGAGCGTAAGTGAGGCGGCAGTAACGCTCAGGGTGAATGTTTAGGCACTGGCGAAGCATTGCCGGGCTATCTTGCGGCTCGGGCGTATGCACCAATGTGGCCAGAGTGAGCATACTCATGCCGCAGGAAATGGAGAAGAAAGAAACAATGGAAGGGAGGTTGTTCATCGGAACAGGGCAACGAGAGCACATTACACGACCAGCCGGATCCCGCAAGGTTCGTGAAGAACTATTACAAAGCTAGCCGTGTCATAAAAAAGCGCCTCTTACGAAGCGCTCGGGATTCCGTGCTCTCGCGAATTATGCCAACGAGAAGCAAAGCCTAGCAACACCTTGTGAGGCTTCCGCCACATGACTAAAGGCGCCATGGCTGAGATCGAGCCGCCTATCGCCGTGGAACGGACCTCTGTCCGTAACTGTCACCCTCACGCTTTTCCCATTGGCCGGATTTGTGACGATGATCCTGGAGCCAAGTGGCAGCGTGCGATGGGCAGTGGTTAGAGCGTTTGGATTCATGGGCTGGCCGTTGGCCATTGTGCGCCAAGCGAAGCCATCTCCACGACCATAGTGAGAGGCAAGTCCGCACGAGGATTTAGCCTCCACTGCAAGGGGCGCCAAGGCGCTGAGAGCAATGGAAGCGATGGAAAAGAAACGAAGCATGTGTAAAGAGAAAGTAAATAGCGAGGGTCAGGGAGTCGCCTCCTGACAGTGTTCACCGTACCACATTTCCCCCTTCCATTGCCAATGGCCTGTTTCGACGCAGAAGGTGCTATGCTTTCCAAGCAAGTCGGTCCTGAGGCGTAACAACCTCCTCTTTGAGCCGCGAGGGTGGACGGGTTTGAATGGAAAGGAGGATTCCGCAAGGGCCTCCATCGCGCATTGGGCGAGTGAGGTTTCCATTCTCTTGGTTGAAGATGCGCCAAGAAAAGAAGCTCATCGGAGGCTTGTAAAGAAGGAGGAGCGAAAGCTCCTCTTTTCTTTTGTTTTGCAATAGGCGGGGTGTGATTAGACAAGAAAAAAGGGCCTTGCGGCCCTTGGTTAATAATCAACAGCGTTTCGATACAGAATGTAAACGTACCATTCATACAGTTCCTTCCATTCCTCCATCGTCAGGGGGGTTTGTTTTCGCCCATGTTGTGTCATAGGGAATAGGTTCTGTAGCGTATTCGTAGGAGTCGTAGTCGTCGTCGTTACGAGGATCATAAGCTAGTGCGCTTTGGATTTGAGCTAGGACAGACCAGTAGTCTTTTCCTTTGGTCCATCGGTCCATGAGTTTGGCGCATAATGCGCGAAAATCAGGCTCTTGGGTCACTTGGACATCCTCAGCAGCAACGGCAGCAGGCGCACGAAGGTCGCCTTGATGCACAGCTCAACCGCTGCGCCGAGGGCGAGCAGTAGGGCGAGGGTGAGCAGGGCGTTAAGCATCGGCACCCTCCACCCCAGGCACCGGCTCGATAGTTGTTACGCGGTGTTGCTGAATGATCAGCTTGTGGGGGCCATCTTGTGAGTAGGTCTGCAGATAGCGATTGCCTTCTCGTTGAACATCCTCCAAGCTGTTGGCTGATCCACCAGCCTGCCACTCACCCTCGGCATCATGCAGTTCCCAGGCGTAGTGAACGTCCTCCTGCTTAGGCACCGGCTCGATGGCGAGGCGGCCCCAGCGGGCTAAGGCAGCGCGGGCGTAGGTACGCCAGCTCAGTGCTTCACCACCTTGATCAATATCGGTGAACAGCTCATCCAACTCCTCATCAGTCGGCCCCTGCGGCTCGGGCTTGGCCAGCGCGGCGCGGGCGCGGCTCAGTAATCCTGAGTAGGCCATTTCATCAGATCTTTCGTCGTAGTAGTCGTTTGTATTTAGCGCTTCCACAAGCTCAGCGCACAGCTCACGAAAGTCAGTCATTGACCTCCACCCCAGGCACCGGCTCGACAAGGGGCGCTTTCCAATCGCCGCTTTGCAGATCATTATAACAGTCGCGTAGTTTCGATTGGCAATCTTGAGCTTCTTCTCCAATCTTGGAAAGTGCGTCATCGGCAATGTCAACAAGCATGGCAGCAAAAGCTCGCAATTCCTTGTGGTCAATGTAAGTATCAAGCGTTGCATTTCCGTCTAATACGCGAATTGACAAACCTTTGCTGAATTGAGAAAAGTTGCCGCGAAGTGTTTGGATTTCCATGGCCTAATGATTGTTCTGGTTAATAGTGTTGGCGGGTGCAGGCACCGGCAGCGCACAGCGCACGAAAAGTGTCAGTCATTGCCACCCTCCAGCTCATCAGCGATGGTCAGCAAGATGCGTCGTTCGCGTGTGCAGTACACAGCAGCAGTTCGCAGGGCGGCGGCGATGCGACCTTCCAGCTCTGGACCGGCGCAAATCGCGACATGACGCACCGCCTGGGCGGCGGGGGAAAGCGGTTGGTCAGTCATTCAGGTAGCGCCTCCAGTGCGCGGCGGATAATGTCAACAGAGTCATTGGTGAGGATTGTTTTGCCAGTCGTGTACCGCGTCAGCGCAGTTAGCGCCTGCTCCTTCAAGCTCGGCGTGGGGCGGCGAGCGGCGCGGAGTTCAGTTGCAGCGGCAATCGACTCCACAGCCACCCACTCACAGCACGCCTCCAGCTCCTGGTCGGCGCCCCAGCGGGCGGCTTGGGTGGCAATGTCGTAGACGCATGTTGGACCGTAGTCGTTTTCACGGGCCAACTGTCCGCACCAGTCGGTAACCAGCTCAGGCGGTGGGGTGATCGGGTGTTGGTCAGTCATTTGCGCGGCAGGGGAGAGGTTGGTCATTGGTCCAGCTCCTTGATAAGTTTCTTCAGGGCCTTGAACTCACCCCACGAAAACCTGATGGTCTGTTCAGCATGGCTGCTCAGGTGAGCATCGAAGCCTTCACCGTTGTGCCATAACGACACTTCGATGAAGTCATCAGGCTTGGCAAGATGATCGAACTTGCTCAGCGGCGCAAAGGCAGCGTCAAGCTTGTAGAGGGTGATCTCAGTCATTGCCACCCTCCAGCTCGGCGGCGATGGCGAGGAGCTTCTTGCGGCAAGCCTGGCGGGCATCGCGCTCCCACATCCAACGCTGATCACCCCCATAGAGCGGCTCTTCCGGCACCACCTGATCAGCAGCAGCGCG
>Ga0315902_10000734_pt1 | contig 55097 bp, 50 predicted proteins | sample LakEriMetagenome_9_FD_203523 | JGI IMG/M metagenome (GOLD analysis project Ga0315902, IMG submission 203523) | Freshwater fungal communities from buoy surface, Lake Erie, Ohio, United States - Buoy 12 MA117 | ecosystem: Environmental > Aquatic > Freshwater > Lake > Lake biofilm | place: USA... | reverse complement strand
CCGAGCTCGTCAGCGCCGCAGCTCCCACCGGATGGCGACTGTAGGGGGCGTAGGCATGGTCGCGCGCCTCCTCCGCAGCAGCGCGCAGGACACCCCAGTCGACGTCGGTCATGCGGTGGATTCAGCCAGCGCTGCCGCCGCCGTGAGCTGGTCGAAAGTCGGGAAGTGTGTCGAGATGTCGCTCCCGGTGAAGGTGCCGACCCAGCCATCGTCGTCGTGAAAAAAGCGGATGGCGGTGAAGTCAGGGCTGGTGCCCATGTCGAACCAGTGAGTCGTGAGCGCGGGGACACTCAGCAGGTCGCCCTCCGTGCACAGCATCGCGTGGACGCGACCGTTGACATGCAGGTAGAACACGCCCGAGCCCGCGACGAAGTAGCGGATCTCTTCCTCGTCGTGGGTGTGCTCGTTGAGGAACTTGGTCCGGGCCGCCGCAGCGGTCGCGCGCCACTCATCGGAGTCGACCGGATGCAGCTGCGCGACGTCGACGAGCCGGTAGCCGTGCTCGGCCACCAGGCGATCCACGAGCGGGCGGTGACTCTCGAGGACCTCATCCTGCGTGGCCGTGTCGACGAGACGCTCGCCGACAGGGACGTGCTCGTAGACAACGCCGATCGGGGTGAGAGCCCCGGCAATCTCGGCATGGTCGCGGGTGCGCAGGATGGGCGTTTCGGGCCGGTCGTCGGCCCACACGGTCAGCATCGTCATGGCGGCATTCTGCCCCGCTCGGACGCCGCGCGCACTAGCCCCCGGGTCTCTGCAATCGGTCCAGGCGCAGGGCGTGGTCGAAGAGCCAGTCGAAGCTCTCGGTGCGGTCGATGGCCTGGCCCAGGGAATCGCCCCAGGCGTAGAGCCCGTGCTCGGCAACGATGACGCCCGGCACCCCTGGATCTCGCGCCGCCAGGATCCGCGCCGAGAGATCCGCCATGTCCTGGGAGTTCGCGACGACCGGCACGATCACCGTGTCGCCGTGCGCCCCTCGACCGATGCCCTTGAGCTGCTCGACGTCGACGAGCGGGACGCCCTGCGGCCAGCGCGCCGCTGCTTCGACGGCCGCGAGCGAGTGCACGTGCACGACCGCCTCGGCTCCGGCCTCTGCGATCACGGCCGCGTGCACGGGTGCCTCCGCACTGGGTCGTCGGCTCTGGCCAGGGAGAGCCTCACCTCGCACATCGATAAGCACAGCGTCCGCCGTCTCGACTGCTGACTTATCGATACCCGATGCGGTCACGAGGATGTCGGATCCATCGAGCACCGACACATTGCCCGAGGTGCCGCGCATCCAGCCGAGGGCGTAGAGACGGCGGGATGCGCGCGCCAGGTCGTCGGCCTTGGACATGTAGCCTCCTGGATCGTGGTCGACTTCACCGGCGTACGTCACGTGGTCGTGGACATCGAGGGTACGACCAGCGAGTCGGCCTTTGTCTACGACGTCCTCTTTCCCTACGCGACCGAGCGCTTCGCGCCCTGGCTCGCGGAGCACACGGGTGAGTCCGACACGGACCGCATCGTCGGCGAGATTGCCCGGGAGTCGGCCATCGACGACCCGGCCCCCGACCAGATCGTCGACATCCTGCGCGGCTGGGTGGCGGAGGATCGCAAGGTGACACCGCTCAAGGAGCTCCAGGGACTCATCTGGGAAGAGGGCTTCGCCAGTGGTGGACTCGTCTCGGATTTCTTCCCCGATGCCCTGCTTGCGCTGCGCGGCTGGCATGCAGCCGGCCTCCCTATCTCCGTCTACTCCTCAGGCTCGGTGCTGGCCCAGCGCAACTGGTACGCCCACTCACCCGAGGGTGACCTCACCGGATGGATCACCGACTACTACGACACGGCCAATGCCGGGCCGAAGCGCGAGTCGTCGTCATACCGCGCCATCGCCGCCGCCATCGGCGCCGATCCGGGGAGGCTGCTCTTCTGCTCCGACGTCGTCGCCGAACTCGACGCGGCGCGCGAGGCGGGCTGGCAGGTGGTGCGCGTCCGCCGCCCCGGCGAGCCGCACGCGGTCGAGGACTCGGCGTATCCCGAGGTCACCGAGATGACCCAGATCCACCTGACCTAGTCCTCAGCGGGGGAAGGCACCCGCGACTCCGCCATCCACGGGGATGACGGCCCCGGTCGTCCTCGACGAGGCATCGGAGAGCAGGAACGCCGCCGTGCGCGCGACATCGGCCGTAGTCACCCGGCGCTTGAGGATGTTGCGGGCAGCGTAGAAGTCCTCGAGCTCCTCGGGAGCGATTCCGTGGGCAGCTGCCCGCTCCTCGCGCAGGCCTCCGTCCCACAGCCGCGAATTGTCGAAGACCGCATCGGGGTTGATGGCATTGGCCCGAATCCCCGCTGCGCCACCCTCGAGGGCCGCGATGCGCATGAGTTGCACCATGCCCGCCTTGGACACGGAGTAGGCGCCGAAGCCTGCGCCAGGACCGAAGGCGTTCTTGCTGGCTACGTAGACCAGCGAGCCACCGGAGCCCTGCTCTTTGATCACCCGCATGGTCGCCCGTGTCATGAGGAAGCCGCTCGCGAGATTGATGCGCATCGCCGCGTTCCACTGATCGAGGGTGAGTTCCTCAAGGGTGCCGGTGACGCCGATGCCGGCGTTGATCACGGCTCCGTCGAGACCACCGAAGGTGCGCACGGCCTGGCGGACCGTGTCCTCCACGACCGACTCATCCGACTGGTCACCCGCCACAAGCACAGGGGCAGTGCCGCCCGCTTCGCGGATGCTCGCGCCGGCTTCCTCCAGGCCAGCACCGTCAAGATCGGCAAGGACCAGCGAGGCGCCCCGCGCAGCGAGCTCCAGCGCGATGCCGCGGCCGATTCCCGACGCCGAGCCCGTGACGATCGCGATGAAGCCTGCGAGGTCGGGTGCGGGGGGTCGCAGTGTGAGCTTGTAGAGCTCCATCGGCCAGTAGTCGAAGCGGAAGGTCTCTCGATCGTCGAGCCCCACCGGCGTGCCGATGCGGTCGGCAACCGTGGCAGCGACCCCGTGGGTGTGCAGGGCGATGTCAGCAGCCACCTCCGCGTCGCGGAGCGTGGCGCCCGTGGTCACCGCACCGAGACCGGGCACGAGCACGACGCGAGGCATGGGGTCATGCATCCCGAAGCCCTCGGGCATTGCATCGGAATTCCGCTCGACATAGGCCGAGTACTCCGCTGCGTAGCCGTCGATGTCATCAGCGGCGGTGTCGGGGGAGGTGGACACTGCGGATCGCGGCTTGATGCGCAGCATGTGGTCGGCGCTGCTCACGCCCGCCGCGACGATCTCGGAGAGAAGTGGATGGTCCGCCGCCACCCGCAGGCGGGTGTCGATCCGCAGGACGCGCCTGCCTGTCCGCGACATAGTCCCGCGCAGGCGGAGGAGGAGTCGCTCAACCTCTTCCTCGGGCATGTCCGCGACGCGAGGCGGAGCCTCGACGCGGAGAGGCAGGGCGTCGAGGTAGGCGCGGGCCCGATCGACGGCCGCCTCGGTGCGCTGCCAGCACTCTTCGCTCGACTCGCCCCAGGTGATCAGACCGTGGTGGGCGAGGACGACTCCGTCGCGGTCACCGAGTTCGGCGACCACCTTGCTGAGCGTGAAGCCCGGACGCATCCAGTCGACGTAGGCGAAGCCATCACCGAGTGCCTCGGCCACGATGCGGGGGCCCTCCGCGTGATTGGTGAGCGCGCAGATGGCGTCGGCGTGGACATGATCGATGTGCGTGTGCGGCAGGAAGGCGTGGAGAAGGGTCTCGATCGACGGGCGTCGCGCCCCGGGGTCCAGCAGCGCACGCGCCACGAGGTCGGTCATCTCCTCGTCGGACATGGTGTCTCTGCCCCGAAGTGGCAGCAGGTCGTCGAGCCGCAGCGCTGGGTAGTCGGCTGTGCTCGAGCCGCGCATGTCCGCGCCCGATCCCTTGACCCACATGACCCGCTGCTCGCGGCCGAGGTGGTCAATAAGCACGCCCTTGGCCGAGGTGTTGCCCCCGCCGTACACAACCAGCGAAGCATCGTCGCCGATCTCATTGGAGCGCTGGACCAGCTGCTCGAGGGGCGTGCTCACAGCGCACCTCCTGCGATGGCGTCGACCGTCACTCCCGGGCCTGGCTCCACGACGCCCCGCTCGGTCACCACGGCAGAGATGTAGACCGCTGGAGTCACGTCGAACGCCGGGTTGAATCCGCGAGCACCATCCGGGGTGGTGGATAGCCCAGACCACGCCGTGACCTCATCGCCGGAACGCAGCTCGATCTCGATCTCGTCCCCGGAGGAGGTAGCGAGGTCGACGGTCGATGACGGCGCTGCCACGACGAAGGGGATTCCGGCCGCTGCGCATGCGAGCGCGACGCTCACGGATCCGATCTTGTTTGCGGTGTCGCCATTCCGCGCGATGCGATCGGCCCCGATGACGGCAAAGTCCGCCAGTCCCCTGAGGATCGTGGAGGCGGCCGCACCGTCGGCCTGCACGACGTAGGGGATGCCATGATGCTCGCACTCGTACGCCGTCAGGCGCGCTCCCTGCAGGAGCGGCCGTGTCTCATCGACGTAGACGAGCTCGATCTCGCCGCGGTCGGCGAGTTCGCGGATGATGCCGAAGGCTGTGCCCCAACCGGTGGTCGCGAGCGCACCGGTGTTGCAGTGCGTGACCACTCGCAGGGGTCGGCGGTCGCAGCGGGCCAGGACCCAGTCCGCCCCTCGACGTGAGAGCTCGCGATTCGCCGCCGTGTCTTCGACGACGATGCGATCCGCCTCAGCGAGCACCGCATCGATGCCCTGCGGCATGTGCGGCCGCACGCGGTCGACTCCCCAGGCGAGATTGACGGCTGTGGGCCGGGCGTCACGCACGCGTGCCACCTCGGCGTCGAGGCGCTCCGGTGACCACTGCTCGCGCTGCGCCTGGACCATGGCAAGGGCTACGCCGTAACCGCCCACGGCACCGAGTGCCGGGGCACCGCGCACGACGAGCCGGCATACGGCGTCGACGAGGGAATCAATGTCACGGCACTCGAAGTCGACGTCTTCCGCCGGAAGCCGCGTCTGGTCGATCAGGACGACGGCGTCGCCCTCCCAGCGAATGGCCTGGATCTCGCTCGCCACGATCAGAACGCATCCGTCGGGGTGTAGACACCCCAGACATCGCGCAGGGCGTCACTCACCTCGCCTACGGTCGCTCGAGCGCGCAGGGCATCGCGCATCGGATAGAGGAGGTTGTCGGTGCCCGCCGCCGCGACGCGGATCCGCTCCAGCGCGGAGTCGACGGCCACCTGATCGCGCTCCGCGCGGACTCGATCGAGGCGCGCCCGCTGCTCGGCCTCGATCGTGGGGTCGACGCGCAATGGCTCGTAGGGCTCCTCCTCGTCGACGGTGAAGCGATTCACGCCGATGACGACCCGCTCGCCCGCATCGATCTCCTGTGCGAAGGCGTAGGCAGACTTCTCAATCTCGGACTTCTGGAAACCCTCCTCGATCGCGGCCACAGCGCCGCCCCGCTCCTCCACCTGGGCCATGAGGGACAGGACTGCCGCCTCGATCTCGTCCGTGAGCGACTCGATCGCGTAGGAACCTGCGAAGGGATCGACCGTCTTCGTGACATCGGACTCATAGGCGAGGACCTGCTGCGTCCGCAGTGCGAGTCGGGCCGCCTTCTCGGTGGGAAGGGCAATGGCCTCATCGAAGGAGTTGGTGTGCAGGGACTGAGTGCCGCCGAGGACGGCACCGAGGGCCTGGATGGCCACGCGCACGAGATTGACCTCCGGCTGCTGGGCCGTGAGCTGGACGCCCGCGGTCTGGGTGTGGAAGCGCAGCATGAGCGACTTTGGATCCTGTGCGCCGAACTCCTCTCGCATGATGCGCGCCCAGATACGCCGCGCAGCGCGGAATTTCGCGATCTCCTCGAGCAGCGTGGTGCGCGCAACGAAGAAGAAGGCAAGGCGGGGCGCGAACTCGTCGATGTGCTGACCGGAAGCGAGGGCAGCACGGACGTACTCGATTCCATTGGCGAGCGTGAAGGCGATCTCCTGCACGGGCGTGGCACCAGCCTCGGCCATGTGATAGCCCGAGATGGAAATGGTGTTCCACCGGGGAATCTCTTCACGACAATAGGAGAAGATGTCCGTGGTCAGTCGCAACGACTGCGCGGGCGGATAGATATAGGTGCCGCGGGCGATGTACTCCTTCAGCACATCATTTTGGATCGTGCCGTTGAGCGCATCGCCCGGCACGCCCTGCTCCTCAGCGACCAATTGATAGAGCAGCAGCAGAATCGCCGCGGGCGAATTGATCGTCATCGACGTCGACACCCGGTCGAGTGGGATCCGGTCGAAGAGCACGCGCATGTCGTCGATCGTGTCGATCGCCACGCCCACCTTGCCTACCTCGCCATGGGCGATGGAGGCGGAGGAGTCGTAGCCCATCTGGGTAGGCAGGTCGAAGGCCACGGAGAGGCCGGTCGTGCCCGCGGCCAGCAACTGGCGGTAGCGCTCATTGGACTCCGCTGCGGTGCCGAAGCCGGCGTACTGCCGCATCGTCCACGGGCGCCCGGTGTACATCGTGGGATAGACCCCGCGGGTGTAGGGATAGGCGCCCGGCGCACCCAGGCGCTCGGCGGGATCCCAGCCCTCGAGGTCTGCCGGCCCGTAGACCGGGGCAAAGGGCAGTCCGGACTCGGTGGACACGTGAGCCTCCCAGAGCGAACGTGCGGCAGGCGCCGCCCCCGCAGCCTAGGACGCGCCTTGCTCGGGCGGGTGCGTGACCTGGCTCACCCCACCCTGCCGACACCCCTCTTTCGCACTACGATGGCGAGCAGCGAAACACGTCACCACCTGCCGACGCATCGCCTGAAGGGAGGCACCATGGCTACCGCGCCCGTGGGCACCCTCTATCGAGGCGGCCAGGGCATGTGGTCCTGGGTCGCCCAGCGCATCACCGGCATCGCCGTCTTCTTCTTCCTCTACGTACATGTGGTCGACACCGCTCTCGTCCGGGTCTCGCCCGAGGCCTACGACCTGGTCATCGCGACGTACAAGACCCCGATCGTCAACCTGCTCGAGGTGGGCCTGGTGGGGGCCGTTCTCTACCACGCCCTCAACGGCCTGCGCGTGATCGCGGTCGACTTCTGGTCGCGCGGCCCGCGCTACCAGCGGCAGATGCTCTGGGTCGTGGTGGGAGTGTGGGTCGTCGTCATGATTCCGGGCACCTTCTACATGATGCGCCACACGGTCGAAGCCCTCTTCGGAGCGACGCCATGAGTCTCGCGGACCGGTCGATTGCGCTCTCTCGCAGCAACCGCAATCGCCAGAGGAGCAACTTCGAGCTCTACGCCTGGCTCTTCATGCGCGTGTCCGGCATCGTCCTGGTCTTCCTCGTGCTCGGTCACCTCTTCATCATGAACATCCTCGACGGGGGCGTGCAGCGCATCAACTTCGCCTTCGTCGCCGGCAGGTGGGCGAGCCCGTTCTGGCAGGTCTGGGATCTCGCCATGCTCTGGCTGGCCATGCTCCACGGCACCAACGGCCTGCGCACAATCATCAACGACTACGCGGAGCGTGACCAGACTCGCTTCTGGCTCAAGATGCTCCTCTACGTCTCCTCGGCCTTCATCATCCTTCTCGGGACGCTCGTCATATTCACCTTCGACCCGACCATCGGCTAGGAGCACCCCATGCAGACCCACAGATTCGACGTCATCATCGTGGGAGCCGGCGGCGCCGGCATGCGCGCCGCGCTGGAGTCCACCAAGCGCGCGCACACCGCCGTCCTCACCAAGCTCTACCCGACGCGCAGCCACACCGGCGCAGCGCAGGGTGGCATGTGTGCCGCACTGGCCAACGTCGAAGAGGACAACTGGGAGTGGCACACCTTCGACACGATCAAGGGCGGGGACTACCTCGTCGACCAGGATGCCGCCGAGGTCATGTGCAAGGAGGCCATCGACGCTGTCATTGACCTGGAGAAGATGGGCCTGCCCTTCAACCGCACACCGGAGGGACGCATCGATCAGCGCCGCTTCGGCGGACACACCCGCAACCACGGCGAGGCCGCCGTACGCCGCGCGTGCTACGCCGCGGACCGCACCGGCCACATGATCTTGCAGACGCTCTACCAAAACTGCGTCAAGGAAGGCGTGGAGTTCTACAACGAGTTCTACGTCCTCGACCTGATCCTGGTGGAGCGCGACGGTCGCAAGGAGACAGCAGGCGTCGTCGCCTACGAGCTGGCCACCGGTGCCATCCACGTCTTCCACGCCAAGGCCGTCATCTTCGCCACCGGCGGCTACGGCAAGGTGTGGAAGACGACGTCGAATGCGCACACCCTCACCGGTGACGGCATGGCCATCGCCTACCGGCGTGGCCTGCCTCTGGAGGACATGGAGTTCTACCAGTTCCACCCCACGGGCCTGGCCGGCCTGGGCGTCCTCCTCACCGAGGGTGCGCGCGGCGAGGGTGGCATCCTGCGCAACGCCAGCGGCGAGCGCTTCATGGAGCGGGTCGCTCCCACGATCAAGGACCTCGCGCCCCGCGACATGGTCGCTCGCGCGATGGTCGCCGAGGTCCGAGAGGGCCGCGGCGCCGGACCCGACAAGGACTACGTCTACCTCGACCTCACCCACCTGCCCAAGGAGCAGATCGAGGCCAAGCTGCCCGACATCACGGAATTCGCGCGCACCTACCTCGGTGTCGATCCGGTCACCGAGCTCGTGCCTGTCTTCCCCACCGCTCACTACGCCATGGGCGGTATGCCCACCAACGTCGAGACGGAGGTGCTCTCCGACAACGACACCGTCGTCGCGGGGCTCTACGCCGCCGGCGAGGTCGCCTGCGTCTCCGTCCACGGCGCCAATCGCCTCGGCACGAATTCGCTCCTCGACATCAACGTCTTCGGCCGACGCGCGGGCATCGCCGCAGCGGACTACGCGAAATCCCACGACTTCGTGCCGCTGCCTGAGGATCCCCAGTCCTACACGATCGCCCTGGTCGAAGGGCTGCGCTCCGGGGAGGGCGGCGAGCGCGTCGCCGCGATCCGTCGCGACCTGCAGCAGACCATGGACCTCAACGCTCAGGTCTACCGCACGGAGGCGACCCTCAAGCAGGCGCTCACCGACATCCAGGAACTGCGTCGCCGTTACCGCCACATCGCGGTCCAGGACAAGGGCGCGCGCTACAACACCGACCTTCTCGAGGCGATCGAACTCGGATTCCTGCTCGACCTGGCCGAGGTCACCGTCGTGGGCGCTCTCGAGCGCAAAGAGTCGCGTGGCGGCCACGCCCGCGAGGACTATCCGAATCGCGATGACGTCAACTACATGCGTCACACGATGGCCTACCGCGTCCCGGGTGCGGGAGGAGAGTCGGCTGTCCGTGTCGACTACAAGCCGGTCACGATGACCCGTTACCAGCCGATGGAGCGCAAGTACTGATGACTGCCACACTCGAGCCCACCGAGGCTCCCGAGCGCATTCAGCCACGCGACGTCACCTTCAAGATTCGGCGCTTCATCCCCGAGATCGACGAGGAGCCACACTGGGAGGAGTTCGTCGTCTCGGCGTACCCCACCGACCGCGTGCTCGACGCGCTCATGAAGATCAAGGGTGAGCAGGATGGGACATTGACGTTCCGTCGTTCCTGCGGGCATGGCATCTGCGGTTCGGACGCCATGCGCATCAACGGTCGCAACCGACTCGCATGCAAGACGCTCATCAAGGATCTCGGCAGCGGCGACATCACCGTGGAGGCCATCAAGGGCCTGCCACTGGAGAAGGATCTCGTCGTCGACATGGAGCCCTTCTTTGCCGCCTACCGGGCCGTCAAGCCCTTCCTCATCCCGGAGGGGCACGACCCGACGAAGGAGCGCCTGCAGTCGGTGGAAGACCGGGCCGTCTTCGACGACACCACCAAATGCATCCTGTGTGCCGCGTGCACGACTTCATGCCCTGTCTTCTGGACCGACGGTGAGTACTTCGGCCCCGCGGCGATCGTCGCGGCCCACCGCTTCATCTTCGACTCCCGCGACGCGGCCGCCGAGACGCGCTTGGAGATCCTCAACGAGAAGGAGGGTGTCTGGCGCTGCCGCACCACCTTCAACTGCACCGATGCCTGCCCCCGCGGCATCGAGGTCACCAAGGCGATCCAGCAGGTCAAGCGCGCACTCATCTTCCGCCGCGTCTGAGCCAGGCGCCACGCCGCGTTGATCAGGCATCCCGGCGCGCTCCGAAGTTAGTCTGGGCTCACCATGCGTCGCTCCCTCGCCTCGGCCCTCACCGCCTCCGTCGTGGGGGCGACCTTCTTCATCGGGGTGCCGAGCGCTTCAGCGGAGCCCATCGGCGGTCCACTGCTCGCAGGATCGGATGTGATCGTCGATCCCGGGCCCTCGGCCGATCCCCTCCCCGAGGTCCCTGTGAGCGCCTGGGTCCTCGCCGACCTCGAGAGCGGCGCAATCCTCGCCGCCAAGGCTCCACACACCCAGCGACCGCCCGCCTCCGTGATCAAGTCCTTGACGGCGCTCACCCTCACGCAGCGCATCGACCCGGACTTCGTCTACACGACGACGTACGACGACGTCGCCGTGGAGGGGAGCCGTGTCGGGCTGGTGGAGAATGCCACCTACACCGCGCGCGAGCTCTTCCTCTGCCTCATCATGCAGAGCGGCAACGACTGTGCCTCTGCTCTGGCGCAGGCCAATGGCGGACTCGAACTCACGGTCGCGCAACTCAACGAAGAGGCGCAGCGCCTCCAGGCCTACGACACGGTGGTCAAGAACCCGAGTGGGCTCCCCGCTGAGGGTCAGGTGAGTTCGGCATACGACCTCGCTCTCATCGCTCGCGAAGGCCTCACGCGCCCAGACTTCTACGAGTATGTGACGACACGCGTGGTGGAGGACTTCCCCGGGTACATGCCCGAGTCACCGGGCGATCCGCGGCCAACGATGCCCATCGCCACCCAGAATCCGCTCTTCATTCAGGGATACGAGGGCGCGATCGGAGTCAAGACCGGCTGGACGACAGAGGCCGGCCGCACCTTCGTCGGTGCTGCCGAGCGAGGCGGCACCAGCCTGGTGGTCACGTTGCTCAACATCGACGGCGAGATCTACCCATCGGCTGCCGCCCTCCTCGACTGGGGCTTTGCCAACATCGACGAGGTCACACCCGTCGGCTATCTCGTGGACCCCATCGACGTCACCGATGCCGGATCAGCCGCCGCCCTATCGCCCACGACTCCCGATGAGCCCGTGGCCGAGGCTGGCACCACGACCGTCGCCGCGGACCAGTCAGGCGCATCATCCGCGGCGTCGACGAATTGGGGCTGGGTGTGGACACTCGTGGGGGCCATGGCCGTCGGTATCCTGCTCATCGTCCTCGGGCTGCGCAGCCTCCGCGGTCCCGCGCCGCGCAGCGGTGGTCGCCGCGCCCGTGGTTCGACACACGATGAGCTCGAAAGCGAGCCTGACTACGCCCGCAACTGACTCGTCGCTTCAGCCCAGCAAGGGATACGTCGCGCGGGCCAGCCAGCCGTCCTCCGCGAGTTCGTAGAGACGCACAGCGTCCACAGTGAAGTCCGCCTGGAAATCCTCCAGGACGGTGCTCGCGTAGTCGAGGACCTCATCGGGCAGGTCGAAGGCCACCGTGACGTGCGGGTGATACGGAAAGCGGAGCTCGACGGCCCAGGGACCGCAGCGGATACGCCGCTCCAGGCCCTCGCAGCCGGAGATGCCCTCGGCCACGGTGAGGAAGACGACGGGGCTCACCGGACGGAAGGTCCCGGTACCGCGAAGCCGCATGCGGAAAGGGGCGCAACCCAGCAACGCACGCTCGAGATGCTGCTCGAGGGCGGGCATCTCCTCGGCATCCACCGACACGGGCGCCACGATGGTGACGTGAGCAGGGATGGTCTCCGCTTCGGGATCACCCCAGGCTTGTCGGGCCTCGCGGATGCGAGCGGCATAGGGCTCGGGCACGTCGATGACGACGCCGACGGTGATCATGGCGGCGGAATCGGCACGAAGCCCACGCGGTCATAGACGGCAGCGAGGGTCGGAGTGGCCGCAGCACGTGCGCGATCGGCACCGAGGCGGACTAGGCGGCCGAGCTCTGCGGGATCGGACATGAGTTGACTTACCTGGGCCTGGAATCCGGTGCAGAAGTCGACGACAACCTCCGCGACATCCTTCTTGAGGTCTCCGTAGCCACGGCCGTCGTAGGACGCAGCCACGTCTTCGACGGGACGGCCGTCGAATGCCGCCAGAAGAGTGAGGAGATTCGACACTCCGGGCTTCGTCTCGGGGTCGTAGCGAATATCTCGATCCGAGTCGGTGACTGCGGACATGAGCTTCTTGCGGGTGACCTTCGGGTCATCGAGGAGGAAGACGCAGCCGGCCGGTGAGGACTTGCTCATCTTTGCGGTGGGGTCGGTCAGGTCGAGCACCTTGGCGGTGTCCTTGACGATCAGAGGCTCGGGCACCACGAGCGTGGGTCCGTAGGTGGAGTTGAAACGCTGGGCGAGGTCTCGGGTGAGTTCGAGGTGCTGGCGCTGATCCTCGCCGACAGGCACCCCGGCGGCCTGGTAGATGAGGATGTCGGCGGCCTGGAGCACCGGATAGGTGAAGAGACCCACGGTGGCGCGCTCCGCGCCCTCGCGCTGCGACTTGTCCTTGAACTGCGTCATGCGTGACGCTTCGCCGAAGCCCGTGATGCACTCAAGGATCCAGGCAAGCTGCGCGTGCTCGGGGACGTGGCTTTGGATGAATACCGTCGAGCGGGTCGGGTCGAGCCCGACAGCGAGCAACTGGGCGAAGGACAGCAGTGTGCGCTGGCGCAGCACCGCAGGGTCGTGCTCCACGGTGATGGCGTGCTGGTCGACCACGCAGTAGAAGGCGTCGTGGGTCTCCTGCAGGGTCACCCAGTGACGCAGGGCGCCCAGGTAGTTGCCGACCTGGAAGGAGTCGGCGGTCGGCTGGATGCCGGAGAGGACGCGCGGGGGGACGTGGACGGGGATCTCCGGCATGGCGTCATTCTGGCAGCGGCACGTCCGTGCCCGCCGACTCGGTCTCAAGGGCCCGGACGCTGAGCCTGGCGACCCGCCGTCCATCGAGCTCCGTGACGGTGAGGACGTGGCCATCCACCTCAACGGTGGCACCGACGGTGGGCAGCTCGCCGAGTTGGGAGACCACGAAGCCCGCCACCGTCTCATAGGGGCCATCGGGCAACTCGACACCGGTCTCGTCGGTGAAGTCCTCGAGGTTGAGCAGGCCGTCGACGTCCGTGCGGGGACCGGAGGCCTCGGTGTCGTACTCGTCGCGAATGTCGCCGACGAGCTCCTCCACGAGGTCCTCGAGGGTGACGATGCCGGCGGTCCCGCCGTACTCGTCGACCACGATGGCGAGGTGCTGGCGCAGACGGCGCATCTCGGTGAGAGCGGGGATCACCTGCTTGGTGCCGGGGAAGAACGCCGTCTCGCGCGCGAGGTCGCCCACCCGGCGCGTGGAGCGATCCGCATCGGGGGCAAGGAGATCCCGAATGTGCACCACGCCCACGACATCGTCGGCCGACCCTCGGATGACGGGGTAGCGCGAGTGAGGGGCATCGGTCACCTCGGTGATCGCCTCGCCCACGGGCGTGGAAGCGTCGAGGAAGGCCACCTCGGTGCGGGGCAACATGACCTCGCGCAGCTCGCGATCCCCCGCATCGAAGACATCATCGATGAGAGCGCGCTCCTCCGCGGTCAGCTCCTCTGTGGCGGCCACGATGTCGCGCAACTCCTCGCCCGTGATCTGTTCCTTGCCTGAGTGAGGGTTGCCGCCGAGGAGGCGCACGAGGGCATTGGTGGAGATCGATAGGAGCCAGATGAAGGGCCGTGTGACGCGCGCGAGCAACTCAACCGGCCCCGCAAGGATCAGGGCGGTCGACTCAGCACGCTGCAGGGCGATCCTCTTGGGGACGAGCTCGCCGATCACGAGCGAGATGTAGGCGATGATGATGGTCACGCCGATGAAGGACAGGGCCGAGGCCCATCCTTCGGAGAGACCCCACGACTCGAGCAGAGGCGCCACGGCGGGTGCAATCTGGGAGGCGCCGAAGCCCGCCGAGATGAAGCCCGCCAGAGTGACACCCACCTGCACGGCTGCAAGGAAGCGATTGGGGTTGCGGACGAGTGCCGCGAGGGTGCGCCCCCTGCGACCACGCTGCGAGAGTCGCTCCACCTGGCTCTCGCGCAGGGATACGAGGGCGATCTCAGCCGCGGCGAAGAAACTCCCCAGGAGGATGAAGAAGAGGACCAACACGACGTTGACCCATAAGCCACTCACCCTCGAGAGGATACGGGATTCAGTGGTGCCCGGGGCCTAGAGCACCCCGCCATGCTCTCCGAGCACCTCACGCATCCGCAGTTTCGCCATGTCCGAGTACCGACGCAGAGCAGCCACGGTGGCGCTTACATCCCGCCGACGCAGCCCATCCACGATGTCCTCGTGCACGGAGACGAAGTCAGCGGACGTCTTGCTTGTCGCTCCGAAGCTCCTGCGCATCACCGATCTTAGGCCAAGGCTGTCAAACGCAGCCTCCAATGCGGGATTGCCCGCCAACCGGACGAGTCCGAGATGGAAGGAATAGTTCGCATCGAGGTATGCGTCGAAGTTGACGAACTCGTCGTGCGTGATGAGGGCGGCCATGTCAGAGACGTGGTCCGCCAACTCCTCAATGCGATAGTCGACGAGGTCAGGGAGGACCCTCTCGATGACTCCAGCCTGGATCATCGACCGAGCATCGAAAGCGTAGTCCGAGGTCCGAGAATCTAGGGCAACGACGACGTACCCGCGCTCAGGATCCCGACGAAGCAACCCATCCTCGGTCAGGCGGGTCAATGCATAGAAGGCAGAGGCTTCATCCACGGCGAGAGCGTCCGCAAGGTCCGTGACGTCCACGATGCTGTTGGCCGCATATTCCCTCTCGACGACCAGTGAACGCACCCGTTGGTAAACGTCATCGTTCACGGCGAACTGGAAGCGGCCGAACTTCCCACGGAAGTACGCCAGGGGCTCCCCCCGCGCTGCCGCCCGGGCGCGGAGGACCCTGCCCAGGAAGATGGAATGCGTCCCTCCGACGACCTCCTCAACGACCTCGCACTCCAGATGTGCCAGGGCATCCTCGAGGAGTGGCATGCCGTGCAATCCCTCCACGGTGGGAACACCCCTGAACTTATCTTCGCTCGGGGTCGCGAACCGATGCGCCAGGGCGGCACCCTGTTCGCTGAGCACGTTGATGGAGAAGCAACCGGCTGCCGACACGGACGCCGCCATGGGTGCGGCTCGGTTGATGCACACGAGCATCATTGGAGGGTCCATCGACAAGGAGGTCACAGAGCTCGCGGTCATTCCCGACCGGGCTCCATCCAGCGCTGTGGTGATGACGGAGACCCCGCTGGTGAGGTGACCCACCACATGCCGGAAGACCGCGGGGTCAGCGACAGCGGGCGCATCTGCCTGGCCGTGTTCAGTCACCTACCAGACCCTAGGCAGAGGGCGGCGCCGTGCGCCTCACGGAATCCGTGATCGGCGCATGCCCAAATTCACGCTCGCCGCGACTGTCCTGGAGGTGCCGCGCTGACAGACTCGCCCGACATCCACAGTCCCGACACCTGGGAGGCACCACATGCGTCTTGGCTACTTCTCCATGCCCATGCATCCACTGGGCCGGGACTGGTCGGAGACACTCCAGGAGGATCGAGCAGCGGTCATCCTGGCCGACAGGCTGGGCTTCCATGATGCCTTCATCGGCGAGCACCTCACCGATCGCCACGAGAACATCACCAACAGCTTGCTCTTCCTGGCAACCCTGATCTCCGAGACGCAGACCATCCGTCTGGCGACCGGGACGACGAACCTCTCCCAGCAGCACCCCGTACTCGTCGCGGCCAATAGCGCGATGTTCGATCATCTGAGTGGAGGCCGCTTCATCCTCGGGATCAGCCCGGGTGCCCTGCCCTCTGACTTCGAAGCCCTCCAGGGAGACTTTGCCGGTCGCATGGGGATGTTCGCTGAGGCAATTGACGCCATCCTGGCCATCTGGGAGGGCGTGCCTCCGTACGACTTCTCGGTCGAGGGCAACCGCTTCCAGGTGTCCACCCGCAATACGATCGATCTGGACCTGGGAGTGGGCGTGCTCCCCCGCCCTCTCCAGCAACCGCGCCCCGAGATCGTGGGGACGGTTGTTGCTCCCTTCTCCCGGGGCGTGGTCGCCATGGGAGCTCGGGACTTCCACCCCCTTTCCGCCAACTTCCTCCTGCCACAGTGGGTGGCAACGCACTGGCCCAACTATGTCGAGGGGAAGGAGTCGGTGGGCGCCGTCGCCAGCCCAGCGGACTGGAGGGTCGCACGCACGATCTTCGTTGCCGACGAGCAGCGAACCGCGCAGCAGTACGGGCTGTTCGATGACAACAGTCCTTATCGCTTCTACTACGCCCAGATGCTCAAGAAGATGCGCAAGATCGGTCGCCTCGAGCTCTTCAAGACCCATCGCGATCAACCGGACGACGAGATCACGCTTGACTACGTGATGGATCGCCTCGTGATCGCGGGTGAGCCTAGCTCGGTCGTGGAGCAGATTCTTGCGCTGCGCGAGGAGGTGGGGGACTTCGGCGAGATCGTGTACGCCGGCCTCGACTGGGCGGATCCGAATCTCGCTCGACGCTCGATGGAACTGATGGCTCAGGAGGTCATGCCCCGCGTGAACGCCCTCATCGGCGAGCCCGTGCCGGTCGGGTCGACGAACTGATGCCTACGACCGAACTCATCTCGGCTCCCGACGAGGCGGCTTGGACCCAGGAACAGCGAGATGCCTTCCTGGAGATAGCCGCAGGACCACGCGGCGCGCTCATTGGGCCGTTCGCGCCCCTGCTTCATAGTCCCGGCCTCCTCGGACCCCTCCAGCGGACAGGGGAGTACATCCGGTGGCACAGCCACATCCCCGAGCGGTTCCGGGAGATGGTGATCCTCATGGTTGCCCGGCACTGGGACCAGGGATTCGAGTGGTCCTACCACCATCCCATCGCGCGCACGTGCGGACTCTCGGACAAGACCATCGACGCCATCGCGGCAGGGCGTCGGCCCGAGGACCTGGACGAGGTCGGCCAGAGCGTATGGAGTCTCACCCGCGAGGTGCTCGATGGCGGGACCGCGTCGGAACCCACGGTGAGGGCTGCCCTCGACATCGTCGGTGAACAGGACGTGATCGAGTACGTCGCCACCATGGGCTACTACTCAACCCTGGCCTTCGTCATGAACGTGGCAAGGACCTCGGTCCCGGACGGCCCGGCGCTCCCCTCGCGTGCGGATGGCCGATGATTACACCGCTTGCCCCCGCCGCTATTCGTGACCTGGGCGAGGGGCCCCCCGTGGTGCTGGTCCATCCCCTGGGCGCGAATGAGGCCTACTGGGGCCGCCTGGAGACACTCCTTGCGGGGCGGCGGCTCATCTCCTACTGCCTCCCCGGCCATGGTGGGCGGGCCACGGCATCGAGCTATCGCATCGAGGATCTTGCCGCCGATCTGGCTCGTGTCCTCGATGTCCTCGACGTCGCGCGTGCCTCCATCGTCGGTGTCTCCATAGGTGGCCTCGTCGGTCAGGCATTCGCGACTGCCTACCCCGAGCGAATCGAGTCGCTCGTGCTCGTGGATTGCGTCGCCGTCTACCCGCCCGACTTCGCGGCGGGCCTGACGGCACGGGCTCAGACGGCACGGGAGCAGGGGTTGCAGGTGTTGGTACGACCCACACTCGACCTTTGGTTCACGGCGGAAGCCGCGCAACACGACAGCGAACTCATCTCCCTCGTGCAGGGGATGCTGACGTCAGCCGACCCGGAGGGCTATGCCCAGGCGTGCGAGGCACTGGTAGCCGCAGACCTGACCGGTGGGGCACCCGCCATCAAGGCCGACACGACGGTCCTGTGCGGCGAGAACGAGATCCCCGCCTTCGTGTCCGGGGCGCACTGGCTTCACGCCAATATCCCCGGCGCCCGGCTTGAGTGGATTCCCGGAGGCAGACACGCGGCGTCCCTGGAGTGCGCCTCGGATTTCGCAACCATCCTCGATCGAGTACTCCCACGATGACCGCTGCGGAGCAGACATCGATCGGGATCTTCGGCCTCGGTGCTATGGGCTCGGCCATGGCGGGGCACCTCCTTGACTCGGGTGTCCACGTGCTCGGATCCGACCCGGATGCCGGACGGCAAGAGGCAGCGGTGGAGATGGGCGTGCAGCTCGCGACACCCGATGTCATCGCCTCCCGATGCGATGTGATCCTCACATCCCTGCCCAGCTACTCCGTCGCGTTGGAGGTCTTGGGGGGCTCATCGCCACTCGGCCGAAGTCTTCGCTCCGGCACTATCATCATCGAGACCAGCACGCTGTCGCCTGATGAGAAGGAATCGCTCCGGAAGCAGGTGGCGCAGGCGCACGGTGTGCTGCTCGACTGCCCCATGAGCGGGACGGCCCATCAGGCCCGAGAGGGTGACCTCGTTGCCTACCTCAGCGGAGATGACGACGCGGCGAAGTCGCGGAGCCTGCCTATCCTCATGTCTTTCTGCCGGTCCGTGCGCGATCTCGGGGAGTTCGGGACCGGCACCAAGACCAAGCTCGTAGCCAATCATCTGGTGGCCGCCCACAACGTCGCGGCGGCCGAAGCGCTCGGCCTGGCGCAGGCAGCCGGCCTCGATCTCCCGTCCACCCTGGCCGCCATCGCCGACGGCGCGGGATCGTCTCGCATGCTGCACGTGCGAGGACCGCTCATGATCGAGGAGGACTACGTGCCCGCGGGCATGAGGGTCGACCTCTTTCTCAAGGACCTCACGCTCATTGCCGATTTCGCTGCCCGCCTCGGCGTTCCCAGCCCGATCTTCGATGTCACCGTTGACGTCTACCGCGAGGCCGAGCGCCAAGGGCGGGGGTCGGAGGACACAGCCTGCGCCTTCAGCGTGCTCATGTCTCGGCGGAATGAGCGGCCGCAAGAAGTCGACGGAGCCTGAGAGCCACCTCCACCTCGGTGCGCCTGGCACGAAGGCTGCCGCCCACGAGCGTCTCAGCTCGCGCAAGGCGATTGCGCACGGTCTGCTCGTGCACCCCCAGATCTTCAGCCGCAGCAACATGACTGCCGTGCCGCATCCAGGTGTCAACAGTTTCGCACAATCGGGCCGCCTCCGGTGTCGCGGCCGCCAGGGATCCCAACGTCCTGTTGACGAAATCCTCGGCGAGGCGCGCATCACGCAGCAAGAGCAGGTCGAGCATCACATCGGAGTAGCGAACCGCTGACGCCCCGAGGAGCCCGGGATGCGATGCCACCAGGGCAGCCACCTGATCCGCCTCGGCCAGGCTCGTGCCTATGCCCTCCAGACCCGCGTGCCCGCTGCTCACCATGCCCTCCAACCCGAGGTCGTCGAGGGTGTCGCGCACGCGAGCGATAGCCGCGTCGTCCCAGGGACGAGTGCTTCCCAGCCAGACGACCGTCGAGGTGAGACTTCGCGAGAAGTGCAGACCTTCGCGGGCAAGGCCGCGTGAACGCGCCTCGCGCAGGACGCGCTCGCCCACCTCGGCCGTCGAGCCTGGAAGGACGACGGCCACGTGCTGCAGACGCGGGTCGTATTCCAGCAGGGCGAGTTCCGCAGCGGGCAGCGGGTCAGCGCCTTCGCGCAGGATCTCTCTGAGGAGTTGCTGACGCAAGCGCGCCCTTGATTGGCTCAGCGTCGACTCAACGCGCGTGTAGCTCTCGGCGGCACGCGAGGTGACGAAATCGTGGTACGTGTAGATCGCCCGCGTGAGGAAGCGGACTGCTCCGGCCCGCTCATCTGCCGGTATGCCGACCTCACGACCTTGAGTGTCCACCCACGCGGTCATCTCGTCCCAGATGGTCAGGAAGCTCACGCGGTAGGAGCGTTGCAGGTCCGGCTGCGGGACACGAAGCTGGGCCTGCAGGCTGGCGAACGACAGAGGCTGCTCGAGCGTGAGCCGCGAGAGATCGGTCCTTCCGCAGATCAGTTGAGTGAGCGCCTCAAGATTCTCCGCCACGCTCATGCTGAGGAACTGCGCGAAGGCATCATCGGCGACATCGGGCTCGAACACCTCGAGGCACCGCGCCACGATGATGTCCCTCAGTCGTTCGCGATCCATGACCTCACAAGCAAGCAGGGCCCAGGCATCGAGGGCCTCGGGCATCCCTTCGAGTCGAGCGAAGGGCTCGCCGCTTTCAGCGGGGGATCGCGACTGTCGTGCCACTCAGCGCCGCCTCCGTGATAGCGGAGAAGGTCGTCACGTTTGCGAGGATCTCCTCCGGGGAAACAGGGTAGGAGGCACCTCCGCTGGCCGCGATGCCCCACGATTCGAGGTTGTCGCGCACGGCACGAGCCGTGGGGACAAAGGTGACCGACGGCTCGTCGTCTCCTCGCCACCGCGCCATGACATCCCAACCCGTCGGAGCTTCGGGATGAGTGCGATCGCGGATGTCCACCCAACCGTGCGTGCCGTATAGGCACAGTCGCATGGCAAAGGGTGTCGAGAGGATGGCCGATATCAGCGCCGAGCCACCGCCCGCAAAGCCGATTCCGACGGCCAAGGCCGCACCATTGGCGAGGAGGGCCACATCCGAGTTGAGGTTTGCCCACACTTCCCTGGGCCAACCGAAGATCGCGATGGAGAGGTCCATGAGATGGATGCCCGTCGCAGAGAGCGGGCCGACAGGTGCGTCGACGGGAGACAGCCGCCAGTTGTCAGGCGGCAGGCTCAGGAACTTGTCATGACTGAATGTCGCCTCGAGCACGAGGGGAGTACCGAGCCGTCCCGAGGCCACCGCATCACGCACGTCCTTGATAGGCGGCTCGAACCGACGTTCATGCCCGATCCCCACCACCCGGCCGTAGCGCTGAGCCATCTCGAGGACCCTCTGGGCGCTGGCCGTATCCGTGGTGAAGGGCTTCTCGGAGAAGACATGATGCCCGGCGGACAGGGCCGCCTCGATCTGCGCGGCGTGCTCCCGGTGAGGCGAGGTGATGATGACGCCCCCGAAGCCACCGTCTACGAGAGCCTCATCCAGGGTGGCATAGACGGATATGCCGCGGGCAGCTGCCCACGCCCGGGCGTCAGCGGAGGGATCGACGGCGGTGACCACCGCGATGACCTCGCTGTCGGCCAGCTCCTCGATGACGCGACGGCCCCACCAGCCCAGTCCCACGACGGCGCAGTTCAGGGGCATCCGGACTCCTCGGGGGTCGTCGCGCTCATCCTTGGGCAATCATCATGGGGCAATCATCCCCGCCGAGAGATCGATGTCAGCCGCGCAGAGGCCCGGCATCTGGAGCATAGCGATGATGGCTTGACCCACTTCCTCTTCCTCGACCAGCCGCTCCAAGGCGGCCCTGCTCACGAAGGCACGCTCGGCGTCATGCGGCGTGGCGCCCGTCGCTTCTGCCTCCATGCGGAAGTTGCGTTCCATCCGTGGTCCTCGGACGGGCCCGGGGCTCAGGCTGTTGACGATGATGCCCGCGGGACCTAGCTCCGCCGCCAGGGTTCGAGTAAGGCCGATGAGGGCCATCTTGCTCGCTGCATAGGGCGTGCGCCTCACCAAGGGCCGCTTGCCCGTGACCGAAGCCACGTTGATGACCTGACCGAAGCCGGCGCTCAGCATGGCGGGGAGCGTCTGGCGCAGGACGAGGAAGGGCCCGCGCACATTGATCGCGAAGACCTCATCCCAGTCGGCGACGCTCACGTCGACGATGGAGGCAACCGGCCCAGGCACCCCTGCATTGTTGATGACGATCGATGCTGCGAGGGCGCCACTGCCGAGACCCGAAGCAGCAAGCGATGACTCGTCGGAGACATCCGCTGCGCAGGGGATGGCGCGTCCTGGCCCCGGCGCAGTCGCACACGTCTCCTCGAGGGGTGCCAGGCGTCGCCCCACCGCGATGACATCAGCACCCGCAGCCGTGAGCGCGTGGCTGATCGCTCGACCAAGGCCGTTGCCGGCGCCGGTGACGATGGCTCGGCGCCCAGCGATCGGAGGCAGCGCGTGCGGGGACATCAGGGCGACCATGCATCCGACGAGGCAAGCCAGTCGGGGACACCGCCATCGAGCTTCATCGCTCGGATATCACCCGACCGCGCATGACCCTCGAAGGTCTCCACTCGCGATGCTCGGCCGCACCGGAGCCCGAGCTCAGCACTGCTCGAGAGATTCATCACCTCCTGGAACGTGACGGTCCTGAGGAACTTGCCGACCCACAGCCCACCCGTGTGCCGCGCAGCACCGCGTGTCGGCAGGACATGGTTGGTGCCGATGACTTTGTCACCGTACGAGACGCAGGTCCCCTCGCCCAGAAACAGCGCCCCGTAATGGCGCATGTGCTCAAGTGCGTCCCGGGGGCTCTCCGTGAGGATCTCGACGTGCTCGCTGGCGAATGAATTGGCCACCGAGTACGCCTCTGCCATGGTCGACACCACAATCACCTGGCCGTGGTGCCGCCAGGCGGGCTCGGCGTAATCGCGGGTCGGCATCGTCGGAAGGAGAGCATCGATGAGGATCAGGACCTCCTCCGCGAGGGACCGCGACGTCGTCACAAGGACGGCTGGCGAATCCGGACCGTGCTCCGCCTGAGACAGGAGGTCGACGGCGACGGTGAGCGGGTCGGCTTGACCGTCCGCGACGACGAGGATCTCCGTGGGTCCCGCCACCAGGTCAATGCCGACCGTGCCTGCGAGTTGCCGCTTGGCTTCGGCAACGTAGGCGTTGCCTGGGCCCGCCAGGAGGTCCACCGGGTCAATGGTCTGGGTGCCGATTGCGAGGGCGGCGATGGCCTGGACACCACCCATGACGAAGATCTCGTCCGCGCCCGCCATGTGCATGGCGGCGATCGTCACCTCGGGGATCCGACCCTGGATCGGCGGCGTGCAGGCCGCCACGCGTTCGACCCCCGCCGCCTTCGCCGTCACGATGGTCATGTGCGCTGAGGCAACGAGCGGGTACCGCCCGCCGGGAACGTATGCGCCGCTCGCCTCCACGGGGATATGTCGATGCCCCAGGAACACGCCAGGCATGGTTTCGACCTCGAGGTCCAACAGGCAGGCTCGCTGCTGCATGGCGAACTCGCGAACGCGGTCCTGCACCCAGGCGATGTCGTCGAGCACCTCTTGGGGCACCCGATCGATTTGCTCGTCGATGTCCGCTGAGGAGAGGCGGAATGAATCAGGATCCCAGTTGTCGAATCGGGCGGAGTACTCCCTGACCGCATGGTCTCCCCGCTCTCGTACGTCGGAGATGATGGCCGCGACCGTCTCGCTGACAAGCAGGTCCTGGCCTGCAAGACCCTCGCTTGCGATGGCGTTCTTGAGGTACTCCATGCGTGGTTTACGCTCCGTCCAGGGCAAGAGGCTCGTTGGCAGACGCCTTGAGCTCGACTGTGGTGAAGACAAGCAGCGTGTCACCGACGTTCGCGAGATCGTGCAGCATCGACTCTCCCGGCCCGTAGGAGAAGAACATGGTGTCGCCGCTGCGGTAGCGGACGCGCTCGATGCGCCCCTCCCCCGTGTGCTGGAGACTCGTGCCCTCGGTGACGGCCACCCAGAAGTAGTCCAGCACGTGCCGGTGGGCGCCGTAGCGCTCACCGGGCTCAAGTCTGATTTCCCAGATCCGGACCCGGTCGTTCTCGAGGAGCAGTCGCCCCCCGACGCGACCGTTCGAGGACTGGTCGGCGAACTCCTTGCGGATCTCGTCCGACCAGTCCTCGAAGGACGTCGAGAGGACCTCGCGCTCAGGCTGGCTTCCCTGCAACATGACCGGACTACTTGTGTGCGATGACCGGAAGGAGCAGGAAGGAAGCCCGGCTCGGGTCGGTGTAGAGATTGACCCGTCCGCCGTAGACGTCCTCCGGGCGATCGGTCGCATCGTCGTGCAGGAACGGACCGCAGCCCTTCAGGTCGTTCTTGAAATTGGATAGACGTGCCGGCTTGGCCTGCGGGTACTCGTAATCCTTGCCACGAATGCTCAGAGCGATCCGTGATCCTGCGGGGATGACCAGGCAGGTCGGCAGGATTTCCACATCGAGCTCGTAGATCTCGCCCGGCGTCAGTGGCTGGAGTTCGTCATGCGTGTGATACGGGCGATACGGCTCGCTCAATGCGGGGTCGAGCTTGCGATGACTCCCTCGAAGCCATCCTTGCCCGATCGGCGTGTACGGGTCGATAGCTCCCTGGAAGACGACCTCATTGCCGGCTGGATCGAAGACCCGGAGGACAGCGAAGATGTCGACGTCGCTCGTGGACGATGAGACGAAGAGTTTCAGGGCGCTCGGGCCAGTGATCTCCACGTCTTCGGGCAGAGGCTCGGTGAAGAACGTCACCCCGTCCCCGAGGGCGTCATAGGCCACGCTCTGCTCAGACGAAGGTGGGGTGGAGTCGAGCGCAAGTGTCCCCGGACTCAGATAGAGCTGTGTCCACGAGGTGTCCTTGAGCGGCCACTCCTGCTCCTCCCGCAGCGTGAAGGTCCCGTCGATGTGACGCACGTTGAGGAGCACCGGGGGCTGCTTCTCCCAGCCGGTGTTCTCGCCCTTGAGGAAATGGCCGAAGAACTTCTTCTGCAGATCCACGCCGTAGTCGGTGTAGAAGTGGGTCCAATGCTCGATGCCATGCATCTCGAGCCACTTCTGCTCGGACCCGGAACGGACGTAGCCCTCGACGTTGCCGCGGAGGTGAAGCCCCTGCCCACCCCAGTTGCCAGCACTGAATAGCGGCACCGTGATGCGGTCGAAGGCTCCCGAGCGCGCACGGTGGTAGTCGTCATCGACCGGGTGCGCCAGGATATCTTCGCCGAAGCTCGACCGATTCCGCGCGAGCTCGTCCTCGGTAAGGGTGTCGTCGCCGCAGACGTTGACTCCCGTATTGGGATTCTTGGGGCCATTGTCGCCGAGGCCGTACTGCACGGTCTTGACCTGCATGTCGTACCAATTAGCCCAGAAGGTCGACACGATGCCGCCATGATGGGTCGCATCGCGGTACCAGTCCGAGGCTCCTTCCCACACGCACATGGCGGCGAGATGGGGCGGGTTGAGCGAGGCTACCTGCCACTGGTTCATGCCGTAGTAGGAGATGCCATTGATTCCCACCTTGCCGTTGCTCCACGGCTGGACTCCGGCCCACTCGATGCACTCGTAGAAGTCCTGCGTCTCGTCCGGCGAGAAGTGGTCGATGAAGCCGGGGCTGCGCCCCGCTCCGCGGGAGTCCACACGGACGACGACGTAGCCATCCGGCACCCACTTCTCCGGGTCCACAACCTCCCAGTTCTGGTACTTATTCGTTGAGCCAGCGGCGACATCGGGATGCTCCTCGACCATCCGATTCCATGCCGATGGGTACCCCTCCTGGAAGGGAAGGCCCTTGGCATACGGACCGTACGTGAGGATGACCGGGTACTGCCCGTCGTCGAGGGGGCGGTAAACGTCGGCCATGAGCACGAGGCCGTCGCGCACCTCTATGGGCACATCCCAGTCGATTCGCATTCCGTCCTGGACGACCGACGAAGCTTCGCTTTCCCCATTGCTGTGGGACATGTGACTCTCCTGTAAATGAAAGCTGACTGTGGGCAACCTGCGGGTGGATCGTCCGGGTCCTGCCGGCACGGCAGGACCCGGACGCCGGGAGTTGCTACGGCACGTAGGAGATCGCGTCTCCGACGAAGTGGCATCCACGCGAGATCATGGGAGAACCATTGACCCGATGCATGGAGATGGCCGGGGGATCCACCGGGAAGCGATCAGCGATCGCACGCGCACCCGATGACATCACGGACCACTCGTCCATGAAGACCTTCATCCGGCACAGGTTCGCCAGGGATGTCCCCGCAGCCTCCGAGATCGCGGCGATGTTGTCCAGGATTCCGCTCATCTGCGCGTAGCCCTGGTCCACGTAGCGCCCAAAGCCCTGCGGTGGGGTGGTCGTGACGATCCCCGAAGAGTTGACGGACCTGAGGGTGCTGAAGAAGAGGAGGTTACCCACCTTGACCGCCTGCGGCTCATGGCCGAAGGGTGTCGCCGCCTTATCGGTATGGATGATCTCCGGCGTGAGCTTCGAGTCATTCGTGAGCAGGTCCATCGTCACCTCGAAGCGCCATCCCTTGCCGCCCAGACCCGAGTACGGCACGACCGTGCGTGCGGGCGGGTTGTTGGGGAACCACTTCTTCCACACGGCATCCATTGATGAAAAGTCGGCGGGGTGGCCGATGTAGACCGTCGCGTTGACGCATCGGTCAATCGACGTACCTGATGCCTCTGCGATCTCAGCCTGCTTCTGCAGGGTCAGATCCACCTGCATTGCCATCTCATCGCCGTACCAGAGGTACTCATTGGGGCGGGTACGAGGATCGGTCGCCCTGGGCTCGCCCATGTGGCGCTCGCTCATCCAGTCGCCCATCCAGTCCGTGGGCACCTCTCCCGCCAGCGACACCCAGTCACCGAAGCGAATCGCGGGCGAGTAGCCGGCCAAAGGAGACGCCACACCGGCGGGGACCTCGATGCGATCCTTCGTCACACCCGGGGCGCCGATGAGGTCAACCTGCAGGTCGACGCCCTCGATCGGGAGGTCGGTGACGCCGAAGCCCACCGACGGAGGACGCGCCTCATCGATGTACTCGTTACGCGTCTCGAGATAAGGGGAAATCGAGATGCCCTTGGCCCAGGTGTCACGGGTAGTGTCGAAGTCCTCCTGGGTCGGGTGCGGAGCACGGAAGAACTGCTCGATCCTGATGGTGTCCGAGCGCAAATCCGCACCTGCCGCAGCGAAGACCTTCTGCAGTCGCTGCATGACAGCATGAGACTGCTGACGCAAACGGGCATTATCGTACGCATCGGGCCGGTGCAGGGCATCCGGATCCGTGTAGCCCACCTCGTCGACGGCATCCTTGTAGTCCGTCGCCATCGCGCCGGAGCAGAAGAGCCAGCCTCCCGCGAGGATGGCGGGGCTGAAGTACCGCGGTGCGAAGTCCGGCACCGGGAGGTCAGGACCAGTGATGGCCTTCCTTCCAGGGCTCGGCTGGGAGTTCCCTGACATGTTTCTCTCCTCTACTCGTTGATCACTCGGACAGACTCGCGGTGTTCTAGTCGTTGGGACCGGGTAAGCCGAAGTCGAACGCAGGGTCCCCGGGCACCCAACTGTTCTCGAATTGCGAACGGGCTCCCATCTCGCGCACTCTCTTCACCAGGTTGCGTCCGATCGCCAGCTGGGTCGGCTCCCAGTTGGCGAGGGCCGCATCGACGTCGAAATCAGCCTTGACCAGGTGCGCGGACAGGGCGATGGCGTCCGCGACCGCCTTGGCAGCCCCGGCAGCCGCGTGCGGCCGCGATGCGAAGGCGGCATCGCCGAGGATGACAGCGCGACCATGCACCATCCGGTCGACGAGGATGTCCCGGAGAATCTGGATGAAAGGCTCCTTGGTCTTCAGCACGGCTTCCGCGATGACCGGTGGCAGAAGCTCGCTGGCATCGCGCCTGAGTTCGTCGATGAAGTGATCCTGCACATCACCGGCCTGGACGGACAATTTGCAGACTCTGCCGCGCTTGTCCGTGACCAGCGCCTCTAGCTCGGAGCCTTCGGGGACATTGCGGTACCACACGTAATTGATAAGTCGCTGGCCGACTTCCAACTGTCCCTCGGGCCCGGGAATGGGGTAGATGACGATGTGCGTGTTGTCGCCCACGTAGTAACTCATCGAGTCGGAGAGATATTCAATCGCCGCAGGGCTCAGGTCGCCTTCCGGCACCGTGCCGCGCCAACCGACGTACCCGGCGTACCTTGGGAGGACATTCGGACAGTACTGAGCCCTGCCCGTAGAGCGGACCCCATCCGCGAAGACGACGAGGTCGGCGGTGACGTCCCCTCCGGATTCGAAGACCAAAGTTGCGGAGCGAGGCTCCTGGTCCACACGGAGGACCTGCCTGCCACGGTGGTAATGGTCGTGCCCGAAGACCTGGAAGAGCCTCGAATAGATCGTCGACCAGGAGGTGTTGAGCCACACCATGGGGCGATTGATCAGGACATTGCCGTCTATATCGAAGTACCTGAGGTAGTCGGTGCGGGCACTCATCGTGGCGATGTCGATCCCGAGTGCATCCTGGTACCAGGAGATCATGTTGTCCTGAAGGACGATGCCCCCGCCCTTGCTTGTCATCGCTCCTGTCGAGCGCTCGTAGACATCGACGTCGCAACCGATGCTGCGCAGTTGGATCGCTGCCGTGAGTCCACCGACAGAGCCTCCGATGACCGCTGCCTTGAGGGGTTGGTCAGTCATTGAGGATGGCCACCGCCCGGGTAGGTCCTCCGTGGGCTCCACGCAGCTTGAGGGGGAATCCGACGAAGGTGAAGCGACGTCCGGCTACGAGATCGAGATTCGCGAGATTCTCATAGTGGGTGATGTCGGAATGCCGACACATCATGTGGCAGGGGTAGGTCTTGCTGATGGGATTGTCCGGAGTGGGACTGTCTACTCCGAAGGTCTTTATTCCCCGATCCCGAATCCACTCCGCTCCCGAGAGCCCGAGGCCAGGGAACTCTGACAGGTACTCCCGCTGACCGGCATAACGGTTCCATGTCCCCGTGTGGATGAGGAGGATGTCCCCCGGTGCAGCGACGAGACCGGAAGCAGCCTCAGCCTGCAATAGGTCCTCGTCCGTGATGTCCGTGTGGGGTGGCACATGGGACAGGTCCAGGCACAGTGCGGGGCCGTAAAACAGGTCCAGGGACATCTGGTCGATCGTCTGCGCCGCCGGATCTGGATTCAGGTGCGAGAAGGAGTCCACGTGGGTCGGGCCATTGTCATTGAACATCACCCCCTTCGTTTGGAAGGAGAAGCCCCCCTCAAATCGTAGGGACGTCTCCTCGTGCGACGCATGGTCGAAGAGGACTGTCTTCGAGTGGCCGGGGTAGACCATCATTCCCTCGTAGATCTCCTGGGAGAGGTCTATCAATCGCATGGTTCGACCTTTCGAACATCGGATTCGGGTGGCATGAGTCGTGATGGATGACATTGGAGCGAGAGGTCCATGGGGCGCCGGCGGGGGCCGGCGCCCCATGGGAGCAACTAGCCGAGTGTCGTGGGGTCAACCTCGTCGCCTGATCCGGTGACGCCCAGGATGTCGAGACCCGGGACCTTCAGCGTCCCAGCTGCGATCTCTTCCTCGAGTGCCTTGGCCTCGGCCAAGGTCTCAGCGCCCATGACGCTCTCGAGTTCGGGATTGAGCGCCAGGCTCAGGCCATCACCGAAGGTCAGTGTCTTCGAGTCGGCCGTCCACGTGCCCGTGGATGCCTGCTCGACGAAGCTCGCGCAGATCTCGCCTAGGCCGTACAGGACGCTCAGGAGCACAACCTTGGGTGCCTGGCTCGTCTTGTCGAGGTACTGGGCCATGACGTAGTGATCCGGCGTCGCGCCCATCACCGCGAAGATCCCCTGGGTGGCCTGATCAGTCGCGGAGAAGATGATATCCGCCCCGTCAGCCTTCATCGCCTCAGCAGCAGCACCAGCGATAGAGGAGTCGGTCCACGTGTTGATGTAGTTGCGCAGCACCTTCACGTCAGGATTCGCGTATCGCGCCCCTAGGATCCAACCCTCCATCTCGGATGTCAGTGCAGGGAACTCGAATCCACCGATGGTCCCGATGGTGTTGGTCTTCGTCGTCTTGCCCGCGATATAGCCGGCGACGAAGGTGCCCTCCCAGAGGACAGGCAAACGCGCCTGCTCATTCGTTGTCGGAGCGTCCATGAGGCCGATCTGACCCCACTTGGTATCGGGGTACTTCGCAGAGAGGCGATTAGTCACGTCGATCATTGATGCATTGGCGTTGATCACGAGGTCGTAGCCCTCAGTGCCATACGCATTTCCGACCTGTTCGTAATCGGCTGCCTCGTTGAGATCCTCAGAGATCGTCAACTCCCCGCCAATAGCCTCAACTGCAGCCCTTGTTCCTTCGGACACGGCCTGTCCCCAGGAGCCGTCGTTGGACGTACCGGGCGTCAGCAATGCCACGCGGATGGGCTCAGCAGGCGCGGGTGCCGGAGCTTCGCTCGTAGCGCCCGTGGCAGTCGGCTCGGGAGCGGCCGACGTCGGCGTACTCGAGCCTCCCGATGAGCATGCGGCCAGGAACAGTGTCCCCGCAATAAGGAGGACCGATCCCTTCTTGTTGATCTTCACGCGAATTCCTCGCTTTCGTTTGGACAGATGGACGCGCAGAGCTGCGCTAAACGCGGAACTCCTTCCCAATTGCGGCTGGGTACCTAGCCCCCTTGCTCACGCTGAGGGCAATCAGAGTGGCAATGAACGGGAAGGCAACCCAGAAGTACCGCGCTCCACCTGAAGCGAATGGGAGGGCGGTGTTGTAGAACTGAATCGACGACGCTAGGCCGAAGCCATACGACGCGATCAGAATGCCTAGGGCGGAGAATCGCCCTAGGACAACCATGGCGAGGGCGATGAATCCAGCACCGCTGGTCATGCCCGGCAGGAAGACCCCACTCTGTGAAAGAACGACGGTGGCGCCCCCGACGGCTGCGAGCAGAGACCCAAAGGCAAGGGCAACCCACCTGAGACGCATGACATGGATGCCGTTCTCGTACGCGACCGTCGGATCCTCACCCACCGCCTTGATGCGGAGTCCGAACCAAGTGCGGCGAACCACGTAGCCGATCACGACGACCATGACGAGACCCGCGTAGACCAGGATGTTCTGGTTGAACAGCACAGGCCCCAGGATCGGAATCTCAGTGAGTGGTCCGAACGTCAACTTGGGAAGGGTCCTCACCTCGCCGACCTCATTGACGTACCTCGAGAAGAGAGTCGCGGTGAGGCCGAAGGCAAGCAGGTTGAAGAGCAGGCCGGTGACAATCTGCTCCGTCTGCCTCCACAGGTAGAGGGCTCCGAGGATGAGCCAGCAGATGACGCCTGCAGCGAGGGCAGCGATCAGCGCCAGCAGGAAGCTCTGGGAGTTTTGGAAGACCAAGGCAGCTGCGAAGGCCCCCGACAGCATCACACCCTCAAGACCGATATTGAGGACACCTGCACGCTCGTTGACCATCTCGCCCAGCGCTGCGAACAGCACTGGGATGCACAGGATGACACTGGAGGCGAGGAGGGAGACCAGGAGGTCCATGTCACCTGCCTCCCGTGCGGGATCGAGTCGCGAGGAGCACCAGGACGCAGACCGAGACGCCCACGAGTGAGACGCTCGGTGACACTTGGGCGACGACCGCAAGGGTGTTGCCGCCCACGATGATGAAAGCGAAGGCAAGCGCGCCCAGAGGAAGCAGAGCGGGTCGAAGCCCCACGAGCAACGCGGCTGCGACTCCGACGTAGCCATAGCTCGAGGCGATGCCCTGCACCAGTGCCCGGTTGATCACCAGGATGAGCAGCGCGCCAGCCACCCCGGCGAACATGCCGCCGAGGAGGACGGAGAGGACCCTCGTGCGCACAGGCGCGTAGCCGAATCTGAATGCGGCAAACGCATTCTCTCCGGTCGCGCGGAGCCGGAAACCAAAGTTCGTCCGGGACACGAGCCACCACGAGGCCAGCCAGACGACTAATGCGATCCCGATCGCGTAGAAGGCGCCGCCGAACTTGTCAATGTCGGGGAAATTGCTCGACGCGGGGAAGTTCTCCGTCTGCGGCGCGAGCTTGTCCGGCCACACCGTGGAGATGAAGTAACCGGCCAGAGCGAATGAGATGAAGTTGAGCATGAGGGTCGAGATGACTTCGTTGGCACCGAACTTCTCGTAGAGCCAGGAGGCGATGCCTCCCCACAGGGCTCCACCGATCCCTGCTGCGATCAGCGCGATAATCGCCACCCAAATCGATCCGGGCTCGCCCGCGGAAAGGATGACGACGGCGGTGACCGTCGCACCAACGGTCAACTGGCCCTCACCGCCGAGATTGATGAAGCCTGCCCGGAACGGCACGAGCGCCGCGGCCGCAGTGAGAAGGATGACCCCCGTGACGGTCAGTGTCTGGGCTAGCGAGTAGGGATTGCCGAGCGTCCCGCGATAGAGGGAGGGCAGCGAGCCGAAGATATTGATGCCGAGCAGGGGCAGGACCACCAGAGTTGCCGCGACCACGATCCCCGTGCGAATCACTCCGCGCACCACGGGGTGCTTCGGGCCCGCCAGAGTGGCCATGTCAGTGCCCTCCGCTTCCTGACATGGAGAGGGCGATCCTGTCTCGCGTGGCCTCGCTACGCGAGCCCAGGAACGCCGCCTGTCCCTTGTACATGACGAGGAAGGTGTCGGCAACGGCGAACGCCTCGTCGATGTCCGCCGTGTTCCAGATGATGGCGACGCCGTGAGCGCGCTGTTCGAGGACGTCATCGACGATCGTGGATGCGCCAACGACATCAAGCCCACGAGTCGGGTGGGACAGCAGAAGCACCTGCTTGCTTCCCGCACTCTCGCGCGCGACGACTGTCCGCTGCTGATTGCCGCCGCTAAGATTGCCGAGGCGCATCCGCGGCGCCCTAGGCCTGATGTCGAATCGCTCCATGGCCGACAACACCAGCTCGCTCACCGTCTTGCCACGACTGCTCGTGTGGCCGAGTGCGCGGCCATCTGCATAGTCGTGGGCGAGGAAGTTCTCTGCAACGCTGGCGTCCTTGAGGACATCCCAGCGGTGGCGATCTTCGGAGACGAATCGCACACCGCGGTCGAAGCGATCCCGCGGCGAATCGTCGGTCACTTCGTGCGTGGCGACGAGGACTTGCCCACTTGCAGCCCTCAAGCCCGCGAGAGCATCCATAAGATGCGCCTGGCCGTTGCCTTCGACCCCCAGAATGCAAAGGATCTCGCCCGCGCTCACCGTGAAGGAGAGCCCGTTGACACGAGGCCGGCCGTCGTGCCCAAGCACTTTCAGGTCTCTGACATCCAGGACAACGTCACCCACGGCATGCTCCGCGTGCTGACGCGTGAGGGAGTCCTGTTCGCTCGCTACCTTGAGATGGTCGCCGAACATGGCACTGAGCAATTCCTCCCGAGGCAGGCTGCCTGCGGCTGAAAGGACGGTGCGTCCCCCGCGCATCACCGTGACCCGATCGGCATGCGACTCCACCTCACCCAGCTTGTGAGTGATGACAACAATGGCCCGGCCCTCAGCAGCGAGGCCCCTGAGTCGCTCATAGAGCCGTTCAATCTCGATGGGTCCCAAGACCGCCGTCGGCTCGTCCAAGATGAGGATGTCGGCTCCCACGAAGAGGAGTCGGGCAATCTCGAAGCGCTGGAGTTCGTCCACAGAGAGATCCCGGACCGCGGTGCTCTCCGGATGAGGGAAACCTTCCTCCTGGAGATACGTCACCGCCGTGGCCAGTTGCGCCCGAGTAAGTGGCCGAGCGCTGCTGCCCGGCACGGCTAGCAGCAGGTTGTCAAGGAGCGAGAATTCAGCGATGACGCTGTAGTGCTGATGCACCATGCCGACCCCGAGGCGGACTGCGTCCTGAGGGCTGCGTAGCCGGGCGGCGCTTCCCCTGACGACGATTTCGCCCGCATCAGGCGAAATCTCCCCGGAGAGCATTCTCATGAGGGTCGTCTTCCCCGCGCCATTCTCGCCTACGACCGCGTGGATCTCGCCCGCCTTGACTTCGAGCGTCACCGCATCATTGGCCACGAGGGGGCCGAAGGACTTGGTGAGGCCGGTCGCTCGGAGAAGGCAGTTCGACTCGGATGGATTCATGCCTTCACCTCCTCCTCCCGCCGACACTCATCTGTTGAAGGGTGAACGTAGGTGTCCAACGACGGCAAGGCGCTGTCCGGGCGGACACATTTCGGCTGGACGAGTGTCGACACAGACACTGACCTGGGGCAGAATGCGATGTACCCACGGGGGGAGTAGCGAAAGCTAACCGCCTGACGACGAGGAGGCCCGTGGATCCCACACGAGAAGCGCATCACGAGGTGGCTCGCTGGCTGAGTGGTGTCAACGCGTTCATCACCGCCATCAATCGCCCGGCAAGCCTGCGCGAACTCCTCGACCTAGTCACGGCAACCGCCTGCGACCTACTCGGATTCGACTTCTGCGGTGTGCTCCTCGTGCAGCCTGAGCAGCGTAGGCTTCTCATGCAGGGAGCCCACGGCCTGTCGACGGAGTACGTCGCCCAGTTGAACGATCAGGTCCCGCTGTCGCTGACGACGGATGGACAGACCGAGAGTCCATCAGCAAGGGCCTTCCTCTCGGCGCGCCCGGTCGTTGTCAACGACGTGGCCGCCGACCCTCTGATGAAGCCATGGCAGAGCCTCGCGAAGCAGCAGGGATACCGGTCCATCGTGTCGGTGCCACTTCTCCTTAAGGGTCGTCCCTTCGGGGTGCTCAATGGCTACTCAGCCAAACGCCATGGCATCAGCGAGTCCTCCGTCGACCTGCTCTCCATCCTGGCCAATCAGGTGGCCGCGGCGATCGAATCAATCCATCTCCGCGATGAGCAGAGGGAGAACATCGAGCGCCTGGCCGAGGCCAATGCATCGCTTCGACGTCAGAGCCGACTCCTCGAACAGGCCCACGAGATTCATAAGCGCCTCAACGACCTCGCGCTTGGAGCGGGGGGGCTTGCGGAAATCGGCTCTGCCCTAGCCGAACTCCTCGAAAGGCCCGTCGTGATCGACGACGTGCACGGGCGCTGCCTCGCCCCTGTAGGTGGTGCTCCATCGGATTTCCCGGCACTGGAGCCTGAAGCGCTTCGCGAACTCGGCGACGACACGTGCGAGGTAACCGTTGGCGTCATGCCCGAAATCCTCACCGTCTCCCCCGTCCGCATAGCTGGGGAGCTCGCTGCCCGTATCTGGGTGATGGCAAGACTCGATGATCTCTCGGACCTAGATCGACGTGCCCTGGAGAGTGCGACCGTTATCGTTGCGCTCGAGCTGATGCGCTTGCGTGCCGCGCAGGAGGTCGAATGGCGCGTCCAGGGCGACCTCGCGAATGCCCTGTTGAGAGGTGATTCACACGACTTCCCCCAGTTGGTCGCGCGGGCCAGGGCGCTCGGACACGACCTCGAGGTCCCGCACCGCATCGTGCTTCTGAGCCTGCCTCCGGAGGCGACCGGCACCGCGCAAGGACCCGTAGGTGCAGATGTCCTCACCCGAGCAATGAAGCGCACAGTGGCTGCCTTCCTCGACACGACCGGACCGGCACCTCTCATCACCGTGCAGGATGCGCGCCTCGTCGTCTTGATGCCCGTCCACGATGACGACACCCCCTTCGCCCGGGTCGAGCAGCTGCACCGCCGGATCTTGACTCGGCATGCCGTCTCCGTGCTGGCCATCCTCGGGCCGGTGAGCGAGCACCCGGAGGAGTACGCGCGATCCTTGCGTATTGCCCGCGGAGCAGCCCGCCTCCAGGAACACCGGGGCTTCTCAGCCGGCGTGGTCAGCCTCGATGACCTAGGCATCGCCAGCCTCCTGCTCCAGGTGGACTCCCCCGGAGAGCTCGCCGGATTTGCGGACCGGACCATCGGAGGAGTGAGGGACTACGACAGGGCGAAGTCGGGTGCTCTCGAGGAGACGCTGCGCGTCTACTTCCGGCACGGATGCAACGTCAGCGAAACTGCATCCGAGCTCTTCGTCCATCCCAACACGGTCAAGCTCCGACTGCGCAAGATCGAGAGCCTCCTCAATCGAGACCTGTCCGACCCGGAGGACATGCTCAACCTGCGGGCCGCTGTCCTCATCTCGGACACCATGAACACCCCCGCAGCCCGACGATGATCGTGGGCGCTCAGGTTCCAGGATCGAGAGGTGCGGCCGCTACCGGGCATGCAGATGCGACGGAGATCGCCCTCGCCGTCCTCGACTCCGGAGGTACTGCGGCGGACGCAGCGGTGGCAGCCGTGTTCGCGCTCTTTGCCCTCATGCCTGAGGCATGCGGACTCGGAGGAGATGCCTTCGCGCTCGTGGGCACGCCGCACGAGTCGCTGTCATTCAATGGCAGCGGTGATGCTCCGGCCGAGTGGATCGATTCAGAGGCGGGGGCGGGGGCGGGCGCAGCGACCGCCACCGTGCCCGGAGCGGTCGCTGGGCTCGGCGAGCTGCACGCACGATTCGGGACATCGGACTGGGCCACTCTCATCGCGCCGGCCATCTCACTCGCGGAGAGCGGCATCCTGGTCTCGTCGACGTTGCGCGCAGCCCTGGAACGTCGATCGGCGATCCTCGATGCCACCGCCCGTGACTGGCCGGTTCGCCAAGGGCAACTCTCGCCCACCAGCAAGGTGACCCAGCCTGAGCTCGCATCGGTCCTCACGAGCATCGCGACCGATGGCCCGGCCGCCTTCTACAAGGGATGGATTGGCAGGGAACTCGTGAGTTCAGCTCGCGCTGCAGGAGGCCTCCTCAGCGAGGCCGATCTGGCCGATCATGCGACAGACGTCCACCCGCCCGTGAGCATCGAAGTGGGTGACTGGACAGTTCAGGCGCCACCACCGGTATCGCAGGGTGTCTTGATTCCCTTCACCCTGCGCGCTCTCCACCAGGTCGACAGAGCAGGGATCCCTCGCGAGCACCTCATGACCGAGGCTCTCGAGGAAGGATTCGTCTGGCGCCCCCGGCTCCACGATCGTTCCGCAGTCGAACGCCTTCCGTGGCAATGGACTCCCCCTGCTCAGGCCGCTCGACGCCTGCGCGGAGCCCGCGGGACCGGTCACACCACGTCCGTGTGCACAGCGGACCCCGAAGGGATGGTTGTCTCCCTCCTCGTCAGTGTCTTCCATGAATTCGGAAGCGGGCATCTCGTGCCTCGGCTGGGGTTCTTCCTTAATGACCGCGCGCTCGGGTTTCGGGACACGCACGCCCGCCGCGCTCGACGTCCCGTGCACACGTTGTCGCCTGCCCTAGCAAGGTCTTCGACCACATGTGTAGGCCTGGCTACCCCGGGTGCCGATGCCCAGGTCCAGGTCCTGAGCCAAGTTCTGGATTGTGTCCTGCACGATAGGCAGACTTGGGCATCGGCGATCTCCAGACCCCGCTGGCGCCTCGAGCAGAGCCAACTTCTCATCGAAGATGACGCGCGCCCGACCCTGGTCGGAGCGCTCCAGGCATGGGGTCACGACGTGCGCATAGTGCCGAGACGGGACCACTCCATGGGTGCGGTGACCGTGGCGGGCTGGACACGGGGGACGGGTGTGCCGGAGTTCTCCTGCTTTGCCTTTGCCGATGGGAGACGTGGAAGCTCGGCTAGCCAAAGGTGATCATGAGCGGTGCGTGATCGCTCCAGCGCTCGGCGTAAGTCGGCGCCTTGCCCACGACCGCCTCACGGGCCCGGGCCGCCAGTGAAGGCGTGGCGATCTGGTAGTCGATGCGCCAGCCACCGTCCGTGTCGAAGCCACGGCCCCGCCATGACCACCAGGTGTAGGGACCGGGGCCGGGACCGCCCAGCGCGCGGCCAAGGTCGCTCCAGGGCCCGGGCTTGCCGCCCGGGACCCCGCACCACCGGTCGAGGTAGGTGCGCTCCTCAGGCAGGAAACCTGCCTTGTCGCGGTTGCCCTTCCAGTTCTTGATGTCCACCTCGGCATGCGCGACGTTGAAGTCGCCTGTGACGAGCACATGACCCTTTACTCGGGTGGCGCGTCGCCGCAGCGCGGTGAGCCTGCGATCCATCGCCTCGAGGAAGCGGAACTTCTCGTCCTGCTTCGGTGTCTCCGCCTCACCCGTATGCACGTACGCCGAGACGACCGTCATCGGGCCGAGCGCAGTCTCGAGGTCGACCTCGATCCAGCGACCCTGGCGCGCGAACTCCGGCTCCCCTAGGCCCTCGCGCACGGCGACCGGCTGCTCCCGGCTCAGCACCGCGACGCCATTGCGCCCGAGGCTCTCGGATGCACTGTGCGAGACGTGCATGCCCGCCAGCCGACTCTCCGAGAGCTGCTCGTGGACCTGCTCGTGAGTCGCCCTGACCTCCTGCAGGCAGATCACGTCCGCCTCGGTGTCAGCCAGCCAGTCCAGTCCACCCCGTCGAGCCGCAGCCCGGATGCCATTGACATTGGCGGTGATGGTGACGAAGGAGACGCCCTTAGTGCGCGCCAAGCGTCAGGCCATCGCCTTCTGGAGATTGGCATCGATGGCGGCAAGGAAGTCCTGCGTCGTGAGCCACGGCTGGTCCGGGCCAACCAAGATTGCGAGGTCCTTGGTCATTTGCCCGCTCTCGACCGTCTCGATGCAGACGCGCTCCAATGTCTGGGCGAAGGCCGTGACATCAGGGGTCCCGTCAAGCTTGCCTCGATGCTCGAGGCCGCGCGTCCAGGCGAAGATCGAAGCGACAGGGTTGGTCGATGTCGCTTCACCCCGCTGGTGCTGGCGGTAGTGGCGCGTGACGGTGCCATGAGCAGCCTCAGCCTCCACCGTGCGGCCGTCAGGGGTCATGAGGACGCTGGTCATGAGCCCGAGCGAGCCGAAGCCCTGTGCGACCGTGTCGGACTGCACGTCACCGTCGTAGTTCTTGCACGCCCAGACGTAACCACCCTCCCACTTGAGGGCACTGGCCACCATGTCGTCGATGAGCCTGTGCTCGTAGGTGAGGCCCGCCGCCTCGAACTCAGCCTTGAACTCAGCGTCGAAGATCTCGGCGAAGATGTCCTTGAAGCGGCCGTCGTACGCCTTGAGGATGGTGTTCTTGGTGGACATATAGACCGGGAACTTGCGCGCCAGGCCGTAGCGGAAGGAGGCGCGCGCAAAATCCCTGATGGAGTCGTCGAGGTTGTACATCCCCATGGCCACGCCCGACTCGGGGAACTCGAAGATCTGGAACTCCATGGGCTCCGAGCCATCCGCAGGGGTGAAGGTCATCGTGAGCGTGCCCGGACCCGGCACCTTGAAGTCCGTCGCGCGGTACTGATCTCCGAAAGCGTGTCGACCGACGATGATCGGCTTGGTCCACGTCGGGACGAGCCGCGGGATATTAGACATGATGATCGGCTCGCGGAAGATGACGCCGCCGAGGATGTTGCGGATGGTGCCGTTGGGTGACTTCCACATCTTCTTGAGGCCGAACTCCTCGACGCGCGCCTCATCGGGCGTGATGGTCGCGCACTTCACGCCCACTCCGAACTCGAGGATGGCGTGGGCGGCATCGATCGTGACCTGGTCGTCGGTCGCGTCGCGATGCTCGATGCCCAGGTCGTAGTACTTCAGGTCGACATCGAGGTAGGGAAGGATCAACTGATCCTTGATGAACTGCCAGATGATCCGGGTCATCTCATCACCGTCGAGTTCGACGACCGGATTGACCACCTTGATCTTCGCCACGATGAAGCTCTTTCCTGTCAGTTGGGATGCTCGGCGGGACTAAGTGCGGAACTAGAGGAGGCCGAGACCTGCGACGGCCTCGCGCTCTTCTTGGAGCTCGGCGACGGAAGCATCGATGCGCGCACGCGAGAAGTCATCGATATCAAGGCCCTGGACGATCTCCCACGAGCCGTTGCGCGAGACGCAGGGGAATCCCGAGATGATCCCCTCGGGGATGCCGTAGGAGCCATCCGAGGGCACGCCGGCCGAGACCCAGTCCCCGTCGGGGGTGCCCAGCACCCAGTCGTGCACGTGGTCGATTGCGGCGTTGGCAGCCGACGCCGCAGAGGAAGCTCCGCGCGCCTCGATGATGGCCGCTCCGCGCTTGGCCACGGTCGGGATGAAGACATCGGAGACCCAGGCCTGGTCGTCCAGCACGGCCGGCGCAGGCTGTCCCTTGATCGTGGCGTGCGTGATGTCGGGGTACTGCGAAGCCGAGTGATTGCCCCACACGGTCACTTTGGCGACGTCGGTCACCGGGACGCCGGCCTTCTGGGCGAGCTGGGTGACGGCCCGATTGTGGTCAAGGCGCATCATCGCGGTGAAGCGCTCGCGAGGGATGTCAGGCGCGTGTGCCTGGGCGATGAGCGCGTTGGTATTGGCCGGGTTGCCCACCACCAGGATGCGCACATCGTCGGCTGCGCCCGCGTTGAGGGCTTCCCCCTGCGGCCTGAAGATGCCGCCGTTGGCCTCGAGGAGGTCGCGTCGCTCCATGCCCGGTCCGCGCGGTCGAGCGCCTACCAGGAGGGCGACGTTGACACCGTCGAATGCCACCCGCGGATCGTCCGTGATGTCGATGCCGGCGAGGAGGGGGAAGGCGCAGTCATCGAGCTCCATGGCCGTGCCCTCAGCCGCCTGGAGTGCCGGAGTGATCTCCAGCATGCGCAGGCGCACAGGCACATCAGGGCCGAGCAATTGCCCGGAGGCGATGCGGAAGAGCAGCGCGTAGCCGATCTGGCCGGCGGCCCCGGTGACGGCGACGTTGACGGGGGTGCGGGACACGGAAATCTCCTTGGTGATCCTCGGTCTGCGATGAGGTCCACGCTAGTCCCATCGCCCTCACGTGCTCACGCAGGGGCTCCGGGCCTCATGCAGGGGGAGGGACCAAAAGGGCGAAGATCACCAGTGCGCCGCCGAGGGCGCCCAAGACGATGAGATCGACTCGCTTGGAGCGTACGGCGAGCATGCCGGCTCGGTCGTTAGGCAGGACCAGGCGAAGGACGAAGGCGAGCACCAGGCTCGCCGCCAACATGAGCGAGCCGAGTCTGAAGCGATCGAGGGCGACCACCCCGAGCGAGGCCGCCACTCCCAGCAGGACCACGGCCAGCGGCCACTGTGACCACCAGCGTCGGCGCCGCGGCCGGAGCTGATGAATCTCTGCCATGCCGCTCACGCGAGCAGCCTACGACCGTTCGGCCGCCTCGACGACGTTGGCGAGGAGCATGGCGCGCGTCATGGGCCCGGTGCCCCCGGGCATAGGGGCGATCCACCCCGCCACCTCGGCGCAAGCAGGATCGATATCCCCCACGAGGCCGGCATCGGTGCGCGTGATGCCCACATCCACCAGGACCGCTCCGGGCTTGACGATGTCCGGGCTGATGACATGCGGGACACCGGCTGCGGCCACGACGATGTCAGCAGACGCCACATGCTTGGCCATGTCCTTCGTGCCGGTGTGGCACAGCGTCACGGTGGCATTCTCCTGGCGCCGAGTGAGGAGCAGGCCCAGCGGCCTCCCGACCGTGATACCGCGACCAATGATGCACACCTCCGCCCCCGCGATCGGGACGTCGTAGGCGCGCAGGAGCTCGACGATGCCGCGGGGCGTGCACGGCAACGGGGCCTCGATGCCCAGCACGAGCCGCCCGAGATTCATCGGATGCAGGCCATCGGCATCCTTTGCCGGATCCATGATCTCGAGGACACGATTGCCGTCAAGCCCCTTGGGAAGAGGAAGCTGGACGATGTAGCCCGTCACGGCCGGGTCGTCGTTGAGTCGTCGCACCTCGGCCTCCACCTCGGCCTGGGTGGCGGAAGCGGGCATGTCCACGCGAATGGACGCGATGCCGACCTCGGCGCAATCGCGGTGCTTGCCGCCCACATAGGCGTGGCTGCCCGGATCGTCTCCGACGAGCACTGTGGCCAGCCCCGGCGCAATGCCGCGATCACGCAAAGCCGTGACGCGGGTGGCCAGATCTGCCTTGATCGCCGCTGCCGTTACCTTGCCATCGAGGGTGAACGCCGTCATAAGCCCCAAACCTATCCCCCCGATCAAGTCGGCGTAAATCGCCTCTGCGAACCCAAGTTTCTTCTCCGTCGCGTAGACGCGATCGCACCCGCGAGCAGTGCCAGCGCCGCACCAGCCAAAAGGTTGACGGATAAGGGCACGTTCGCGGCCGGCACGAGAAAATCTGAGAGTACTGCTCCCGAGAGTTGCCCGGCGACACTGAGCAGGGTCAGGAGCAGGACTCCTAGATGCCGGACAGCCCAGGCGCCGTTGATCACGATCAGGAGTCCGAAGAACGCGCCTGAGTACAACCACCACGAAGTGAGCTGTGAGCCCAGAAACCGCTCCGCCTGCGGCTGCGGAGTGGCGAGCACAAGCACACCGAGGATGATTACCCCTCCGATGAAGTTGACTCCTGCGCCGGCCATAGGGCTCCCAGCGGATCGTGCAACCTGACCATTCGCTGCCGCCTGTATGGCGAGCCCGGCCCCAGCGGCTACGGCCAGGAGCAAGGCCCATCCTTGCGATTGAGGTACCTCCCCCGACGCCCATCGATTCCCCACCGATACGACGACGGCTACGACCGCGACGATCGCTCCCATGAGCCGACGCGGTGTGACGTCTCGTCGGCCAGCTGGACCCAGTCCCAGACGATCGACCAGCAGGGAACTGACGGTCTGACCCGCAACAATGCAGACGGCAAAAACGGCCACTCCCAGCAGGGGTGAGACCACACCCATCGACGTGATCATCAAGGCACCGAAGATGCCACCGGTCAATTGCCAGGGAGGGATCTGCCGAAGTCTCAGTTTGAGCAGGAGCGTACGGACGGATGCACGCGCTGTCGGCCAGGTGAGCACCACAATCACTACCGAGATCAACTGAATGGCCATGTTGGCGAGGGCGACGCCGATTGGCTGAGCGCCGCCGATGACTAGTTCGGCATTCATGCGCACTTGGACGTTCATTCCGGCGCCCGCGAGAAACGTCGTGCAGCCCGCCATCACGAGGATCCGACGAGACGCTCCCGTGCCGTTCACGCTCGCTCCTTAGTCCCCGGGGAAAGGGCTCAGTGGAAGAAGTGGCGAGTGCCGGTGAGGTACATGCTGGCCCCCGCAGCCTCGGCGGCGGCAATGACCTCTTCGTCGCGCACGGATCCTCCAGGCTGGACGATGGCGCGCACCCCGGCCGCCAAGAGCACCTCGAGGCCATCGGGGAAGGGGAAGAAGGCATCCGACGCACCCACCGCGCCGCGTGCGCGATCCTCGCCGGCACGCGACACCGCGAGCCGAGCCGCATCGACACGGTTGACCTGACCCATGCCAATGCCCACCGCGGCACCGTCCTTGGCGAGCAGGATCGCGTTGGACTTCGGCGCACGCACGGCGCGCCAGGCAAAGGCAAGGTCCTCCATTGTGGCCGCGTCCACTGCTGAGCCGGCGACAAGTCGCCAGGTGGCGGGATCGTCTCCGTCCGCGCTGAGGTCGTCGGCCCCTTGGAGCAAGACACCACCGGAGATCGGGCGCAGGTCGACCCAGCCGCGCTCGGGGCGCGGCTGGGCACGCAGGATCCGCAAACCCTTGCGCTCGCTGAGGATGCTCAATGCCGCGTCGTCGTACTCGGGTGCCACGACAACCTCGGTGAAGACATCCGCCATCGCTTCCGCCATGACCGCAGTGACGGGTCTGTTGGCTGCGACCACGCCGCCGAACGCCGACACAGGATCGGTCGCGAAGGACTTCTCGTAGGCCTCCGCAATGTCGGCACCGACAGCGATCCCGCACGGGTTGGCATGCTTGATGATCGCGACCGCCGGCTGCCCATGGTCGTAGGCAGCACGCCAGGCTGCGTCGGCATCGACGTAGTTGTTGTAGGACATCTCCTTGCCGTGGAGTTGCTCCGCGCGAGCGAGGCCGGGACGCGAGAAGTCGGCGGCGTAGACGGCGGCCGACTGATGCGGGTTCTCGCCGTAGCGCAAGACCGCCTGCCGCTCCCACGCCTGCCCCAGCCACGTGGGGAAACCGCTGCCATCAGGTGCCACGACGTTGCCCATCCACGTCGCGACGGCCACGTCGTATGAGGCCGTGTGAGCGAACGCCTCGGCAGCAAGACGCTGACGCTCCCCCAGGGTGAAGCCGCCGGCGCTCAGGGCCTCGATCACCCGGCCATAGTTGCGCGGATCAACCACCACGGCGACGCTCGCGTGGTTCTTGGCGGAAGCACGGACCATGGCCGGCCCACCAATATCGATCTGCTCGATGCATTCATCCGCACTCGCACCCGATGCCACCGTGCTGGTGAAGGGGTAGAGGTTGACGACAACGAGATCGAAGGGGGCAATGCCGAGCTCCTCGAGTTGCTCGACGTGATCGGGCAGACGCATGTCAGCGAGGAGCCCCGCGTGGACGCGAGGATGCAGGGTCTTGACCCTGCCGTCCAGGCACTCGGGGAAGCCGGTGAGATCGGAGACCGCCGTGACCGCGACGCCTGATTCCTCGATGCGGGCCGCGGTTGACCCCGTCGACACGATCTCGACACCCGCAGCATCGAGGGCGGCGGCGAGCTCGGCAAGGCCGGACTTGTCGTAGACGGAGACCAGGGCCCGCCGGACGGGCCGACGGTCGGATGGTGCGGTCACGGGATGGTCACCTTCCTGCCGTCCACCGTGCAGCCCAGCGCGCACAGGCGAGTCACGATATCCACGAGGAGCTCCCGCTCGACGACCTTGATGCGCTCATGCACGCTGGCTTCGTCGTCGCCCTCGTGAATCTCCACCGCCCGCTGAGCGAGGACCGGGCCGGTGTCGACCCCCTCGTCGACGAGATGCACGGTGCATCCGGTCACCTTGGCGCCGTAGTCGAGCGCGTCGCGCACCCCATGTGCACCCGGGAAAGCCGGCAGGAGCGCAGGGTGAGTGTTGACGATACGCAGGGGGAAGGCTTCGAGCGCGGGCGCGCCGATGATGCGCATGAACCCTGCGCAGATGACCCACGACGGATCGAACCCTGCAATCGCTATGGCAAGTGCCCGGTCCCACGACGAGCGGTCGGGGTAGGACCCGGGATCAATCACTACGCCGGGGATGTCTGCCGCCTCAGCACGGCGGAGTCCACCTATGCCCGCACGATCCGCGACCACTCCGACGATGTCGTAGGACGTGTGCGCGGCTTCGATGAGTGCGTGAAGATTGGTGCCGGCCCCCGAGACGAGGACGACGATTCGCGCACGCACCCTGCGACCCTATCGCCGCTTCGGCGCTCCCGAACGTGCCATGACCACGACATCGTCAGCCAGATGGTCGGCGTATCCCCGCACGAGTCGCGTGCTGTCCCATAGGGGAGACAGCCCAACCACCAGGGTCACCAGCCAGGCCAGCGGCCCGATCACCGGGACGAAGCACAGCAGGCCAGCGGCACCATAGAGAGCCACCCATCGCCGAGTCGACAGTGCCCAGCCCAGTCGAGATCCCGTGTCAGCCCGGACGCAGCGGATGCCCACGGCCACGCCCCCCAGGGTGCGACCCCAGATCGCCATGAGCGGAATGGTGTAGAGGGCGGTGAGCACCACGAGCAGCGCCAGCGGGAGCCAGGTCGGCAGCGTCAATGACGCGTCGATGGTGCGTGCACCCGATTGAGGATCGATGCGGACGCGTGTGACGCCAGCGGTGAGGCCCTCGAGTGCCGAGGCGATGATGCCGGCAGCGGCGATGAGAATGGCCAAGTCGATCGCGGCGCCCGCGACGCGTCGGGACATCGGCGCAAGGGTGAAGGTCGGCTTGACCTGCCGAGAGTCGGAACGGCGCGGAGCACGCAGGGTGCTAGCCATCGGATCGCCTCGCAGGCCACGCCGTGACAGCGATCGTCCCGATGGCGGTGAGGACCGTGCCGGCGAGAGCGATCTGGAGCGCGGCGGGACCGAGCCCCTGCAGGGTGGTGTCGCCCAACGAACCTGAAGCCAGCCAGGCCCCGACAGCGAGCACCGCTCCCGTCGTGACGGCAGAGCCCGCCGAGACGAGGCAACCGCGCAGGCCAACAAGCCCGCGGCGACGCAAGAGCAGGCCTGCGATCACGCCCGCGGCGACTCCGAAGAGCGGGAGGAGCATCGCCCCCATCGGCGGCTGGCCGGGCAACGCCGCGAGGAGAGGGAAGCCGGGAAGGGCTGCGGATGTGGTCTCGGCATACGGAGAAACCACCGTGCCGACCGACACGGTGACACCGGGTCCGAGAAGGTACGCGAGCGACCACATCACCGCCGAGGGGAGATAGCCGAGCGAGAGTGCGGCCAGCAGCAGGAGGCCTGAAGGTCCCGCATCGAGTTGGACGAGCAGCGAGGTCATCTCGTCGAAACTGCCGACGATGGCGACGATGAGCATTGCGCTTGCCACCGCAATGAGACTGAGAAGGGCAGCGCCAGCGGCCGCCGCGCCATCGCGCACATCGGCGGGAAGTGCGTCGAGGGAGAGCAGGCCGGCGCGACGCATGACTACGAAAGCCGCGATCAGGGTCGCGCCCAATCCTGCGATCAGTGCCGCACGCGGAGGTGCGACCGCCAGGGTGCGGCTCATCGAAGCGATGACCGCGGCGACGATCGCGAAGCTCATCCCGAGCGCGAGTGCCACTGCCGCGACCTCTCCCCTGCGGGCTACGGCCGAGGCATCCGACGCCCAGCGCGCAGCACCGATGACCGCGAGGACCGGGATCAACGCGAATCCCAGAGGCAGCAGCGTGAGCGTGATGCCGGACACGGTGGGGCCCAGGCCCAGGCCCGCAAGCCATGCACCGGAAGCCACCTCGAGCATCTGGGTCCACTCCTGCGCACCGGACGGGTCCAGCATCCATGCAGCGAGGGCAATGACGGCGAGGACGAGATAGCTGAAGACGGCGGCGGCAGCCCCCGCTGCGCCCCCGGCCACCACGAGGGGCAGCGGGGCTGAGGTCGCCTGCCCCACATGGCCCGGCGGGTCGGCAGAGCCGCCCCTTACGGGCTTGCCCGAACGCGCGGTGAGGCTCACCGGACAAGACTGTCAGCCGAGGACGTCCCGTCCTCGTAACGGCACGCGGGCATCGGGAGTCCCAGGAGAATCAGCCGTTACCGCGGTGAGGGAATCAGCCGCCCAGGAGCGCGCGCATGAGTCGTGCGGTCTCGCTCGGGGTCTGGCCCACGCGCACGCCGACGGCCTCGAGGGCATCCTTCTTGGCTGCCGCCGTGCCCGATGAGCCCGAGACGATGGCGCCTGCGTGACCCATCGTCTTGCCCTCCGGGGCGGTGAAACCCGCGACATAGCCGACGACGGGCTTGGTGACGTGATCCGCGATGAACGCCGCCGCGCGCTCCTCGGCGTCGCCGCCGATCTCGCCGATCATGACAATCGCCTCGGTCGCCGGATCTGCCTCGAAGGCCGCAAGACAGTCGATATGCGTCGTTCCGATGATCGGATCGCCGCCGATACCCACGCACGTGGAAAAGCCGATGTCATTGAGCTCATACATCATCTGGTAGGTCAGCGTGCCGGACTTCGAGACGAGTCCGATGGGCCCCGGTCCGGTGATGTCCGACGGGATGATGCCCGCGTTGGAGACTCCGGGCGAGATGATTCCCGGGCAGTTGGGTCCGATGATGCGCGTCGAGCCGGCATTGACGGCGTACTGGAAGAACTGCGCGGTGTCGTGCACGGGAATGCCCTCGGTGATGACCACACACAGCGGGATTGCCGCGTCGACCGCTTCTTCGACCGCCGCCTTGGCGAAGCGCGGCGGGACAAAGACCACACTGACATTGGCACCGGTGGCGGCCATGGCCTCGCCCACATCACCGAAGACCGGGATGCCGTCGACCTCCTGACCACCCTTGCCGGGTGTGACACCGGCAACGACCTGCGCTCCACTCCCGACCATGCGACGGGTGTGCTTGGTGCCCTCGGAGCCCGTCATGCCCTGCACGAGAATGCGGCTATCGGCATCCAGCCAGATCGTCATGCGGCACCTCCGGCCAACTGTGCGACGCGACGGGCGGCGTCATCCATCGTCTCCACCATCTCGACGAGCGGGTGGTTGAACTCCGTGAGGATCCTGCGGCCCTCGACCGCGTTGTTGCCGTCGATGCGGCAGACGATCGGCTTGGTCACAGGCGTGCCCCGCTCAGCGAGTGCTCCCACCGCCTGCACGATGCCGTTGGCCACCGCATCACATGACGTGATGCCTCCGAAGACATTGACGAAGACAGCGCGCACATCGGGGTCATTGAGCACGATGTCGAGACCGTTGGACATGACCTCCGCACTGGCGCCCCCGCCGATGTCGAGGAAGTTGGCGGGGCGCACGCCGCCGAACTCCTCACCGGCGTACGCGACGACGTCGAGGGTGCTCATGACGAGTCCGGCACCGTTGCCGATGATGCCCACCTCGCCGTCGAGCTTGACGTAGTTGAGGTCGAACTCCTTAGCGCGCAATTCGATGGGGTCGGTCCCGTCCTTGTCGACGAGATCGGCATGCGACGCGTGGCGATAGTGGGCGTTGTCATCGAGCGTGACCTTGCCGTCCAGGGCCAGCACGCGCCCGTCCGAGGAGAGCACGAGCGGATTGACCTCGACGAGCGTGGCATCCTCCTTGACCAGCACATCCCAGAGGCGGACGAGAATGGCGATCACCTGGTCGCGAATATGAGCGGGGAAGCCCGCCTCATCGGCGATCCGGGCAGCGACCGCCTCGTCCACTCCTGTGATCGCGTCGATGCGCACGAGGGCAAGCGCCTCCGGCCGCGTGGCGGCGACCTCCTCGATGTCGACCCCGCCCTCGACACTCGCCATGGCGAGGAAGGCACGGTTCGCTCGATCGAGGAGGAAGGAGACGTAGTACTCCTCGCCGATGTCGGTTGCCTCCGTCACGAGCACACGGCGTACGACGTGACCCTTGATGTCGAGGCCGAGGATGTCCTCGGCTCGAGCCTGGGCCTCATCAGGGGTTGTCGCGAGTTTCACGCCCCCGGCCTTGCCGCGACCTCCGGTCTTGACCTGGGCCTTGACGACGACGGCCGAGCCGATCTTGCGCGCCGCCTCGTGGGCGGCGTCGGGAGTGGCGCACACCTCGCCCGCAGTGACCGGGACTCCATGGGAGTCGAAGAGGTGCTTGGCCTGGTACTCGTACAGATCCACGGGCGGTTCCTTCGAACGCGTAAGGGGACGCTCGCGAGCCTACTGATCACCGCTCACGACGACGGCTGAGGGTCTGCGGTGGGCCGTGACCCCGAGCGAGCGAGGTCTCCGCGCCTGGGCCAGCTGACACGACAGGCAGGACTGTCAGGACTGTCAGGACTGTCAGGAGGCGATCAGGCGTGTGCGCTCACGTGGTCGCGCACCCAATCAACGATGTCCTGCATCGTCGTCCCGGGGCCGAAGACCTGGGCGACCCCCATCTGAGTGAGGTCGGGGATGTCGGCCTCGGGGATGATCCCGCCGCCGAAGACGACGATGTCCGTGGCATCTCGGGCGCGCAGGTCGGCCATGATCTCCTCGAAAAGCACCAGGTGCGCCCCCGACAGGACCGAAACCCCGATGGCGTCGGCATCCTCCTGGAGGGCCGTCTCCACGATCTGTGCCGGTGTTTGATGCAGGCCCGTGTAGATGACCTCGAAGCCCGCGTCGCGGAGAGCCCGAGCGACGACCTTGGCACCGCGATCGTGCCCGTCGAGTCCTGGCTTCGCTACGACGATCCTCGCCGGCATGACGCCTCCCTGGACACGACCCGTCGCGCCCCGCGACCGTGAACGCGGAACCCACGATACCCGGGCGCCTGCACCGTGTCGGAGCGTCGTCAAGACACGGCGGGCGAGCGCGGACTAGCGTCATCGGGTGCCCCGGATCGCCGTCCCCGCCGTACCACTCGCATCCTGGGGCTCGGGTGCGGCGAGGACCCTGCTCTCTCCCACCACCGCTCGGGGAGTCGCCGTCGAGGCGGCCTGGATCACCGCCCACCTTGCGATGTACCCACTGGGTGTCGTCGAGGAGCAATGGCGACTCCAGCAGGAGCGGAACTCGATCGAGCACCTCCCCCCCGCGCAGCGCGGCCTGCTGGTGGGCGACGTCGAAGCGGCCGGAACACCCATCGTGCTCGTGCACGGCATCTTCGACAACCGTTCGATCTTCACGTTGCTGCGCCGAGGTCTCCACCGTCGGGGTTTTGGATCGACCTACGCGCTCAACTACTCCGCGCTCACGGACGACGTCCGCGCTGTTTCCCAGCGACTGGGCACACTCATCGAGCAGGTGTGCGATGAGACCGGGCATGAGCGTGTGCACGTCGTCGGCCACTCACTCGGTGGACTCATCGGGCGCTACCTTGTGCAGCGCCTCGGGGGCGATGAGCGCGTGCACACCCTCGTGACACTGGGCACGCCGCACGGTGGCACCCTGCCGGCGCACATCGTGCCGCTGGAACTCGCCCGGCAGATGCGGATCGACAGCGACCTCATCGCCGAACTCGCGGAGCCTGCACCCGGCTGCCGCACGCGCTTCCTGGCCTTCTGGTCCGACATCGACCAGCTGGTCATCCCCCAGTCGCATGCCCGCGTAGACCACCCTGACCTGCGGGCGCGCAACGTGCTGGTCCGCGGGGTCGGCCACCTCTCCCTGCCCGTCGACGGGCGCGTCGTCCGGGAGATTGCCACGACGCTGGCGCTCCTGGACGAGCCGAATGCCACTCCGTGACCCCAAGCCCCGCCCCCATGGTCCCCTCCCCTATAGACGTGTGACACCAGTCACACCAAATGCCACACCAGTCACACCCGTCACAGTGAGGTGGCCCGCAGCCCCCCGACCCTGGTAGACCGCTCCCATGCGCCGTCTCGTCGCACCGCTCTTGGTCGGGCTCGCCCTCGTGGTGGCCCAGGGCGCGATCGTGCTGGCGGCGGGGGCTCCCTCCCTCGCCGACTCCCGCCCGAGCGGCCCGGTCGCCGGTGCTGGCGGCGCCGGACCCGCGCTGGGCCCGGGTGCCACCGTCGATCTCGCCACCGCGGGTCGCCTCGATGGATCGGACGGCATCGCGCACCTTGCCTCCGTAACGGCGGCGCGCAGCCACACCGCTCAGTCCCAATCGCAGACCCAGACATCGACTTCGACCGACACCTCGACGACGGAGCGCAAGGCCGAGCGCGAGGGGCCGGCGTACAGCTATCCCGTCACCTGGGGCACCCCGATCAGTGGCGACTTCGGCGAGGTCAGTGCTTCCTGGCCGCGCGGTCACGCCGGCCTGGACTTCAATGGCGAGACGGGCGATCCGGTGTACGCCGCTACCGATGGCCGCGTGCAGTACGCGGAATTCAACTACGGCGGCTACGGCAACCTCGTGATGATCATGCGTCCTGATGGCACCCAGACGCGCTACGCCCACCTCGACAAGATCAAGGTGAGCAAGGGTGAGCGCGTGAGTGCCGGTGACCTCGTCGGCACCATGGGCAATACCGGCAATTCGTCTGGGTCACACCTGCACTTCGAGGTGCGCGTGGGCGACGCCCTCACCCCCACGAACCCCGCGGGCCTGTGGACCGGGTCGCGACCAGGAATCCCCGCGAAGCCTCCGGCCTGGGCCTGCCGCAACTTCGGCTGCTGACCCGCCCGACGCGCTCACATCTTGTCGACGGGGGCGTAGCGCAGCAGGAGTCTCTTGGTGCCCACCGTGCCGAAGTCGATCGTCGCCTCGGCCTTGTCGCCCACGCCCGACGTGCCCGTGACCGTGCCCATGCCGAAGGTCTTGTGAAGGACGCGATCACCGATGGACAGGGCGACCACGGGCCGGGTGCCCGCAGTGGGCTCAGGTCTCTTGAGGGCTCCGGCGGGCGCCATGGGGCGCGGCGCCGAGGCTGACGTCGCACCCGACCACGTGAGGACGGGCTCATCACGGCGGCTCTCCACGAGCTCGGGAGGGATCTCGTCGAGGAAGCGTGACGCGGGATTGTGCATGGGCGAGCCCCACGCCGAGCGCGACAGGGCACGCGAGAGGTAGAGGCGCTCGCGTGCTCGCGTGATGCCGACGTAGGCGAGGCGGCGCTCCTCCTCGAGCTCGGACTCGGAGCCCAAGGACCTGATGTGCGGGAAGATGCCGTCCTCCATGCCCGTGAGGAAGACGATGGGGAACTCCAGCCCCTTGGCCGTGTGCAAGGTCATGAGCGTGACCACACCATCGTCATCGTCGGGAATCTCATCGGCGTCGGCGACGAGCGAGACCCTCTCCAAGAAGCCGGCCAGGCTGGGCTCCTCGGTGTCACGGTCGTACTCCGCGGCCACCGACTCCAACTCGGCAAGGTTCTCGAGCCTCGTCTCATCCTGTGGGTCATGGGAGGCCTGGAGCTCGGCGATGTAGCCGGTCTGCTCCAGCACGGCCTGCAAGACCGTGGCCGGACCGGCGCCTGACTCCACGAGCGTGCGGAGGTCCGACATCAACTGCGCGAAGGCGATCACCTGCGCCTGGGAGCGCGTGGCAAGACCCGGGATCTCGGATGCGCGGTCGAGCGCCGCACCAAAGGAGATGCGCTCACGCTGGGCAAAGGACTCGATGGCCTCCTCGGCTCGATCCCCGATGCCGCGCTTGGGCACATTGAGGATCCGGCGTACGGAGACGTCATCATCTGGGTTCGCGATCGCACGAAGGTAGGCGATGGCATCCCGGATCTCGCGGCGCTCATAGAACCGCACACTGCCCACCACGGTGTAGGGCAGGCCGACTCGGACGAAGATCTCCTCGAGCGAACGGGATTGCGCGTTGGTGCGATAGAAGACGGCAACATCCGCCGGTCGCGCACCGGCATCATCGACCAGCGCATCGATCTCATCCGCCACGAAGCGCGCCTCGTCATGCTCGTCGTCGGCGACGTAGGTGACGATCGGGGCACCCGCGCCCGCGTCGGTCCACAACCGCTTGGGTCGTCGTCCCCCATTGATGGCGATCACGCGATTGGCTGCATCCAGGATGGTCTGAGTCGATCGGTAGTTCTGCTCAAGGAGCACGGTCTTGGCATCGGGGTAATCGCGCTCGAACTCCTCGATGTTGCGGATGGTCGCCCCGCGAAAGGCGTAGATGGACTGGTCCGCATCGCCCACCACGCAGAGCTCAGCCGGCGGGACGCCACCGGTGCCGTCTCCTACGAGCGCGCGGACCAGGACGTACTGCGCATGGTTGGTGTCCTGGTACTCATCCACGAGGATGTGTCGGAATCGGCGGCGGTAGTGCTCTGCCACATCGGGGAAGAGCTGGAGTAGGGCCACGGTTGATCCGATGAGGTCGTCAAAGTCGAAGGCATTGGCGCGGCGCAACCGGCGTTGGTACTCCGCGTAGGCCTCGGCCAGGACTCGATCCTGGGGGGTCTCGGCCTGCCGGGCGAAGGTCTCCTCGTCGATGAGTTCGTTCTTAAGGTGCGACACGCGAGACGACAGGGACCGGGGCGGGTGACGCTTGGGATCCAGGTCGAGATCCTTGACCACCATCGACATGAGGCGCTGGGAGTCGGCGGCGTCGTAGATCGAGAAATTGGTGGAGATGCCGAGGCGACCTGCTTCGCGGCGCAGGATGCGCACGCATGCGGAGTGGAAGGTCATCACCCACATGGCGCGGGAGGCGGGTCCGACCAGGGCCGCTACGCGCTCCTGCATCTCGCGAGCAGCCTTGTTGGTGAAGGTGATGGCCAGGATCTCGGAGGGACGCACACCCTCTTGCCTGATGAGGTGCGCGATGCGCTGCGTCAGCACCCGGGTCTTGCCGGATCCCGCACCCGCGACGATGAGCAAAGGACTGCCGCGATGAGTCACGGCCTCCTGCTGCGCGGGATTGAGATCAGGCACCCGCCGATCGTACGTCGTGACGCTGACAGGGGCCGGTCCCCTGCTGAGGGCAGGCCGCAGGACTCACGCGGAGATGTGCGAGATCAGCGTAGGTAAGCAACGACGTGGGCCGTGACTTCTACGCCGCCCACCACGTCACGGCGCAATGTGCCCCTGCTATCGAGGGGCACGATGATGAGGCCCGACACCCTTGACTGCCGCGGGATCACGAGTGAGGGCAGCTCGGGCTTGGCCAGGGAGTAGAAGGTGACCTCGCCACCCTTGGTTGCCGATGCGGTGACGCGCAGCACCGCTGCGGTGGCACCCGAGGGACTCACCTCCGAGCGCGCGGCGAGGGTGTCGGCGGTCGCGCCCTCCGAGTCCCCTTGCTCCGGCGTGGGCAGGAGTCTCATCAGGGTCGCCGTGGCGCGGCGCACCTCGACCGGCGTCACCGGGACGAGCAGCGCCCCCAGCTCCGGAGTGCGGACCGCGGAAGCCTGGACTGCGATGGTGACATCCACCTTGCCCTTGCCGTTGTTGACGAGGGTGATGCGGCCCTCCTCATCAAGCGCGGCGATCACGGGAACCGACGCTGCGGCACCACGGAGGTAGGGAATCGTCGGAGCAGCTGGCGAGTGCTTGTCACCTGCGCGCCTCAAGAGCAGACGGCCGCCCTTCTCTCCCCCCGAGACACCGACGGTGAGCAGGGCACCCGCCGGAGGTCCATCCGTCGTGGCGCCGACCGCGACGTCGACGGTGCGCTTCTCGCCCGGTTGCATCGGCTGATTGAGGACCCGCGTGTCGTAGACCACCTGGTTGGCATATGCGAGGAGGCGTCCCTCCGTCGGGTCGTCTCCGCCCGGCGTGACGAAGTAGCCCAGCAGGTCGACGACGACGTGGGTCGCACCCGAGTCAGTGGTGAGCGCGATGGTGCCGTCGGTCGCCACGGGGAGAATGGACACGAGCTCGCGCTTGCCATTGACCACGACGCTGGACAGCACCCCCGTGGCCGCAGAGCGCAGCGTCGCCGGCGAGTTGGAGGCGAGTGTCGTCACACGGACGGCGACGGCCTTGACCCGTGACCCCGGTGAGCCCTTGCGCCCGGAGACGTCGATCACCAGTGGCGTCCCGGCCCCACCGCTGGATCGGGCAGCGAGGCGACAGGGCTGACCGTTGTTGCCCTGGCCGCTGCGCGTGTCCAGGAGACGCTGCGCTGCGATGGGCACGAAGTCCAGGCCTTCACCCGGGTCGGCAGGGGCGGTCGCCGGCGTGCGCGACGCCGAACAGAAGGGGTCGGGTGTGGGATCGCCACCCCAGAAGCTCGTCTGGCCGGCGGCACCATCCCAGGAGAAGGAAATGTGGATGTGGTCGCGGTGACAGTAGGTGTCGTAACTGCTCTGCTGGGTGCTGTAGCAACCCTTGAGCTCGGTCCAGCGGCCTGTGTAGGACTCCCAGATCTCATCACCCCAGCCGATGTACATCACGCCGAGGCGTCGCGCCATCGCAAAGGCATTGCCGATGTCGTCGGTCGCGAGGAGCCACTGGAGGAATGACTCTGCCTGGGCGTTCTGTTCGGGGATCTTGGAATTGATCATCCAGTCGAGCGCGCGGCCTTCCTTGTGCTCGCTGCGACCACCCGAACTGCAGTCTCTCGGGATCCAGATGCTGCGGGAGTCGGGGTACGTCGCGCGGATGAGGTCGGCGACGCGCTGCGTGCCAGGCTTCGTCGCCGGGTCGCAGATGTACTGCCCCTGATAGGACGGCAGGGGATCCACCTCGGCAGGCAGGC
>Ga0315902_10000731_pt1 | contig 55290 bp, 47 predicted proteins | sample LakEriMetagenome_9_FD_203523 | JGI IMG/M metagenome (GOLD analysis project Ga0315902, IMG submission 203523) | Freshwater fungal communities from buoy surface, Lake Erie, Ohio, United States - Buoy 12 MA117 | ecosystem: Environmental > Aquatic > Freshwater > Lake > Lake biofilm | place: USA... | reverse complement strand
CTTTCAGCGGTGGAGAAGAATACCGGCACCGCCGCCGGAGAAAGCTGAGCCAGCGCCGTGACCGAACCGCCATTTTCCAGGTCCTGCGGCCAGGCGTTGAACACCTGCGGGGCATAGGCCTCGCCCAAACGCTCGCGCAGGGCATCGAGCAGGCGGTTCTGGAACAGGTTGGTCAGGATCTCGAGCTGACGGCTTTCGCTGATCCCGGCCATGCCGCCGCCGGTCGGCCAGCTCATCAGGGCTGCCGCCTGGCTCGCATCGCCTCGGTGAGTCAGCTTGATCGCCTGACCAGATGGTGACAGCACCGGGACCCGGGCGGGTTGCAGGTCTTCCAGCGGCCGGCGCGGCGCCAGGGCGCCAAAGCTGCGCTGGAGCGCGCTGATCGCCTGCTCGCGGGTAAAGTCGCCGAACAGCTGCACTTCGATCGGACCACGCTCCAGCAGTGGCTGCCACACCTGCCGGAAGCCGGCCGGCGTTGTTGCCTCGACCTCGCGCGGGGTCGGCGTGGCGAAACGCGGATCGCGGCCACGCTGGAGATACTCAAGATCACGTTCAAGCACGCCCTGCGGCGAGGCGGCAAAGCTTTCATAGCGCATCCGCGCCGCTGCCTTGGCCCGCAGCACCGGCGGAGCATCCCAGCGCGGCTGGGCAAACTTCTGGGCAAAGAGATAGAGCTGGTCGGCCATGTCCGCCGGGCGGGTATCGGCCGAGAACTGGAACGAGGAATCCTGGATCTCGAAATCATAGCCCATCTTGCGCCCGGTGCTAATCCGGTCGAGCTCTTCCTGACCGAGCTTGCCCTGGCCGGAGCCGACCAGCGCCATGTCGCCAAGCGCGATATAGCCGCTATCGCCCGGGCCAAAGGCCCGGAAACCGGCACCAAACCGGACTTTCACTGAAACGCGCCCAGGCTCGTCCGTGGTCGGCCAGAGCAGCACCTTGACGCCATTGGCAAATTCGAGCTGCTCGATTCCGAGAATTCCGGTCGCGTTCTGGGCGACCAGCTGGCCCGGCTCGCCCAGTGCGGGCATATCAGCAAAAGAGATCGGTTTGCCGCCCAGCCGCGCCTTGGCATCTGGGGCGACCGGCGCAGACAGCGCCGCTGCGAGCTGTGGCGCTTCCGCCTCGCCCGCACGGGGGGTAATGTAGACCGCGCGCGTCACCGCGCCGTTGAACAGTCGCCGCGTGTGTTCCAGCACGGCCTGCGGGGTGAAGAGTGCACGCGACGAATTGAAGATCGACAGCACGGTTTCGGGCGAGGCAATAGTCTCCCGGATGTCGACCGCGGTCACCAGATCGTCGGCCAGCTTGGCCCCGGCCAGCAGGCGGCGCTGTTCGACCGAGCTTTCGAAAGCGACGTTGAATTCGGCCACTTCACGCTCGATCTCGTCCTCAGTCGGCGGACTGGCCAGCGCATCGGCAATCACAGCGCGCACTTCGGTCAGCGCCTTGCCCCAGTTCTCGTCAAGCGGGGTCACCGAAACGAAGGTGGCGTCGGTCGAACGACTGACCTTTTCCTGGCTGACCTGAGCGAACAGGAAGCTGCCCCCGGCCCGGGCGCGGGCTTCAAGCCGGCGGTTGATGATCGCCTGGGCCAGCGAATCCTTCATGATCCCCTGGTTGTAGACAATCGTATCCTGCACCTGCCGCCACGGCCGCAGCACGGCATAGGTCAGCCCGCGCGGCAGCTCAGGCTCCACCAGGACCCGCGTTTCACCAACCGGGTTCGGGCCTTTGGCCCCGGGCGGGGCGACCGGATCGCCAAAGGAAGGCGCCGGGACCGGCTTGCCCTGCGCCGGCCAGTCCGAAAAATAACGCCGCACCATGCCTTCGACGAGACTGGGATCGAGATCACCGACCACCACAATCACGGCATTTTCAGGCCGGTACCAGCGGGCGTGGAACGCCCGGACCGAAGCCTGGTTAGCGGCCTGGAGCGTTTCATTGGTGCCGATCACCGGGCGCACCGCCAGCCGCTGCCCGGCGAACAGGGTCTGCTGGGTGGCTTCGGCCACCCGCTCGGCCGTGCCGCCACGTTCGCGCTTCTCGGCCATGACGATCGGCACTTCGGCCCGCACGTTCGCCTCAGTCAGCGCCGGGGCGATCATCATGCCGGACAGGAGCTTCATGGATTCGTCAAGCTTGGCTGCCGTGATGTTGGGCAGGTCGAGCTTGAAGGTCGTGGCCACCGGGCTGGTTTCGGCATTGGTGTCGCTGCCAAAGGTCGCCCCCAGGCGCTGCCAGGTAGGGATTGCGGCCCCCTCAGACAGATAGCGCGACTGGCGGAACACCAGGTGCTCCAGCAAGTGGGCATAGCCGCGCTCGCTCTCTTCCTCGTGCAGCGAGCCGACATCCATCCGCACCCGAACGGCCACCTGCCCCGGCGGCACACCATTCTTGCGCAGGGCATAACGCAGGCCATTGGGCAGTTCGCCGAAGATCCATTCCTTGTCCTGCGGAACATCGCTGCCGCGATAGAGCCAGGGCGTTGGGGCAGCAGCCGGGCGCGCGGCGGGCTGGGCCGCCGCTGTCGACTTGCCAGAGGCGCGCTGCGCATTCTGCGCTGCCAGCGGCTGAACCCCCAGAACAAGCAGCGGAACAACCAGGGCAAAGCAGCGCAATGCGCGAAAACGAGCAGTCATGTCGCGGGTATAGGCGTGGCCAAGCTGAAGGACCAGTGAATAGGCGATCACCGGGCGCAATAGAAAAAGGGGGCAGTTGCCTGCCCCCTTTTTCGTTTCAGCTCTTGCCGGTTGGAATCACCACTTGAACCGCACCGTCGCGCCAAAGGTGCGCGGTTGGTTGGGGTAAGTCGAAATCGAGCCCGACTGGGCAACCGAATCGAACAGCGACAGGAAGTAGCGGTTGTTCGTCAGGTTGCGGCCCCAGATCGAGAATTCCAGCCCGCTCATCAACGCATAGGTGGCCGAGGCGCTGACCTCGTTCACTTCGCGGCGGAACGGCCGGGCAATGTCGAAGGCCGGCTGGTAGCTGACCACCTGACCGACTGCATTGCGCTGAATGAACCCGGGCAGGCCATCGACGATCTGCACCGGCGATTCATGATAGTAATCAGCGCGCAGGATGATCCGGTCGCCGTTACCCAGTTCCTTGTTCCACTGCGCACCGAAGGTGGCCGAAATACCAGGAATACCGGCCGGTTGGCGGCCCGAGGCATCGCCCAGCGCCGAGTTCGGGAAGCTGTCGTACTTTGGCTTAAGGTAGACCATCGACGCGGTCAGCGTCAGCTCCTCGGTCGGCTTGACCATGCCATCAAACTCGATGCCATAGGTGGTTTGCTGCCCGGCATTGGCCAGCGCGAAGCCGGTGCCGGTGAAGATGTTCGACTGAAAGCCGGTGATCCGCTGGTGGAAGGCGGTCAGGTTGGCACTGACCAGGCCCCAGTTGGCCTTCAGCCCCAGTTCGAACACGCGGGCGTTTTCCGGCCCGGCAAAGCGCGAACCGGTGGTCAGGTTCGGCACCAGCAGCCCGGCGGCAGCCAGCCGCAGGTAGTCGCCCGAGGTCGGGCGGCTGTCAGCCGAGAGGTTGAACGAGCTGGCCTTGAAACCGGTCGCATAGCTGACATAGGCGTTGAGCGTGTCAGTCACGTCCATCGCCAGGCGTGCGGTCCAGGTCCACTTGCCATCGCTCGTCTTGCCGTTCTCCACCGCGTTCGGGAAGTTGCGGAACGGTGGCAGGAACTGCAGGGTGCGCAGGCCGAGCAGCTGGTTAACCGCAGGGTTGGTCTGGTTGAGGTTGGCAAAGTTGGTCGCCCCGGTGACAATCGCCGCATAAACGGCAGGCTGCGCACCAGCGAAGGTCGCGACCTGGGTAGCATTGGCCGAGCCGGCCAGCCCCAGCGCCGCGCCAACCTGCTGAGCGATCACGGTGCTACGGATCACGCCGTTGCCGATCGCCACCAGATCCAGCGCCGAGAAGGCATCGGTGCTGTTGACGTTGGAGACAACGCTCTTGCGGTCCTTCGTGTAGTTGCCACCCAGCGTCAGGGTGAAGCGATCACCCAGCTTGACGTCAAAGTTGCCAAAGATCGACCAGGCTTCGTTGTCCATTTCATAGCGGGTGAACATGCCCTGCCCGGGGCGCTGGAAGGTGTTCAGCGGCAGACCCAGGATCTGGGTTTCCAGCAGGGTTACCGCACCGCCCGACAGCAGGTTCACATAAGGCCGGAAGCCCGTGCCATAGGTCAGGGCCGAGGTCGAGGTGACGTCCTCGTTGAAGTAGAACCCGCCCAGCATGGCGCTGAACACATCAAGGAATTCGGCCGAGACACGCAGTTCCTGCGTGAAGGTGCCAATGTCGACCGTGCCGACATTGCCGCCGATCAGGTCAGCGCTGGTGAAGTCCGAATCCTGGTTGGTGCGGCTCTTGCTTTCGCGCCAGGCGGTGATCGAGGTCAACTTGAGCGGGCCGACCTCATAATCGACCTGGCCCGACAGGCCCCAGTTTTCGATCTTGTTGGTGCTGGCGAAGTTCGAATAGGTGACATCGGCAAAGGGATCGCGGAAATCGTTCACGCGGCCACCAACCGCCTCAAGTGCGGAGGTTGCCGCCGAACGGCGCACGTTGATCACGGCGCAGCAGTCTTCATCGATCTTGTCGTAATCGCCGATCAGGCGCACCCGCAGGCTGTTGTTCGGATCGAACAGGATCTGGCCGCGGGTGAACCAGCGGTTGCGCTCGTTGGTCTTGCCGCCATAGCCAAGGTCTTCGATGTAACCGTCACGCTTGTTCAGGCCGGCCGCCAGGCTGGCAGCGATCGTCTCGCTGATCGGGCCGGTTACCACGCCCTTCAGCACTACGGCATCGAAATTGCCGTAGGTCGCCTCGACCGAGCCGCTAAACTGGAACGACGGGGCCTTGGTGACCATCGAGATCACGCCGGCGCTCGCATTCTTGCCGAACAGGGTCGACTGCGGGCCGCGCAGCACTTCCACGCGTTGCACATCGGGCAGGTCGCCGATCTGGGCGGCGGTACGGCTGCGATAGACGCCATCGACGAAGACGCCGACCGACGGTTCGATGCCGGCGTTGTTTGCCCCGTTGCCGAAGCCGCGGATGATGAAGTTGGTGTTGGCGCTCGACTGCAGCTGGGTCACGCGCAGCGTCGGGACCAGCGTCTGCAGGTCCTTGAGGTCGCGGATTTGGGCTTGCTCGATGGTGGCGCCAGTCGTGACCGACACGGCCACAGGAACGTCTTGCAGCGTCTGTTCACGCTTGGTCGCAGTAACAACGATCTCGTTGCCTTCGGCCTCTTCCTCGACCGCAGCGGGGGCCGGCTGGGCCTCCTCGACAGCGGCGTCCTGGGCATAGGCGGTTGACGACAGGGCGGAAGCGCCGAGCAAGGCGGCGCGCAGGATGAGTTTCTTCATGGGCCGCGCCACTAGCCGCCGGTCTGGCGATTTCCAATACCCTACGAGGTACCGTTACACTTGCCGCTGGGGACCACTTGGGCTAGGGGCGCGCGCAATGTTGCGGCGCAGCAAGCGCCGTGCCCTCCCCTGTTTAGCGAGTTTTCCTGATGTCCGCCCCGCTGCCGCTGCGCAATATCGCCATTATCGCCCACGTTGACCACGGCAAGACCACGCTGGTTGACCAGTTGTTCCGCCAGTCCGGCACCTTCCGCGACAACCAGCGCGTGGAAGAGCGCGCGATGGATTCGAACGACCTCGAAAAGGAGCGCGGGATCACCATTCTGGCCAAGTGCACCTCGGTCGAATGGAACGGCACCCGGATCAACATCGTCGACACCCCCGGTCACGCCGACTTCGGCGGCGAGGTGGAGCGGATCCTCTCGATGGTCGATGGTGTGATCCTGCTGGTCGACAGCTCCGAAGGGGCCATGCCGCAGACCAAGTTCGTCACTGGCAAGGCGCTGGCACTGGGACTCAAGCCGATCGTCGTCGTCAACAAGATCGACCGCCCCGATGGCCGCCCGCAGGAAGTGCTGGACGAAGTGTTCGACCTGTTTGTCAGCCTCGACGCGAGCGACGAGCAGTGCGATTTCCCGGTGCTCTATGCCTCGGGCCGCAACGGCTATGCCAGCGAGGACCAGGACGCCCGCGAAGGCGATCTGACCCCGCTGTTCGAAAAGATCGTCAGCCATGTCCCCGCCCCGGCAGCCGACGTTGACGGCCCCTTCAAGTTCCTGGTCACCCTGCTCGATCGCGACAACTTCCTGGGCCGCATCCTGACCGGCAAGGTCCAGTCGGGCACGGTCAAGGTCAACTCCCCGATCCACGCGCTTGATGCCGATGGCAACGTGATCGAAACCGGGCGCGCCTCCAAGCTGATGGCCTTCCGCGGCCTCGAGCGCGTTCCCGTGGAAGAAGCCCGCGCCGGCGACATCATCTCGCTGGCCGGCCTGACCGAAGCGACCGTGGCCAACACCATTGCCGATCCGGCGGTGACCGAGCCGCTCCACGCCCAGCCGATCGACCCGCCGACGCTCTCGATGCGCTTTGCCGTGAACGACAGCCCGATGGCCGGCCGCGAAGGCAGCAAGGTAACCAGCCGCATGATCCGCGACCGCCTGTTCCGCGAAGCGGAATCGAACGTCGCGATCCGCGTCACCGAGTCTGCCGACAAGGACAGCTTCGAAGTCGCCGGGCGCGGCGAACTGCAGCTTGGCGTGCTGATCGAAACCATGCGCCGCGAAGGCTTCGAACTCGGCATCAGCCGCCCGCGCGTGCTGTTCCGTGAGGAAGATGGTCAGCGCACCGAACCTTACGAAACCGTCGTGATCGACGTGGACGATGAATACTCGGGCACGGTCATCGACAAGATGGCGCTCCGCAAGGCGGAAATGACCGACATGCGCCCCTCGGGCGGCGGCAAGACCCGCATCACCTTCTCGGCTCCCTCGCGCGGCCTGATCGGCTATCACGGCGAATTCTTGTCCGACACGCGCGGCACCGGGATCATGAACCGCCTGTTCGAGAAGTACGGCCCCTACAAGGGCGCGATTGAAGGCCGCCCCAACGGCGTGCTGATCTCGAACTGCGCCGGCGAAGCGGTCGGCTATGCGCTTAACAGCCTGGAAGATCGCGGCGTCCTGTTCGTGCGCCCGCAGGACAAGATTTACGAAGGCATGATCATCGGCGAAAACGCCAAGCCGGAAGACCTTGAAGTCAATCCGATGAAGTCGAAGCAGCTGACCAACTTCCGCTCGACCGGCAAGGATGACGCCATCCGCCTCACCCCGCCGCGGATCATGACGCTGGAACAGGCCATCGCCTACATCGACGATGATGAAATGGTCGAAGTGACCCCGCAGTCGGTGCGCCTGCGCAAGGCGATTCTCGATCCGCACGAGCGCAAGAAGGCGTCCAGAAAGAAGGAAGCGGCATAACTATCATGGCACAATCAGGCTCGCTGCCTGGTGCAGCGTCAGCCGCGCCATTTGCCGCCCTTCCCCCTGCTCTCGCCGCTGCGCTTACCGCGCGCGGCTATGCCGATCTGACCGCCGTCCAAGCCGCAGTGATCGAACCCGAGGCCGCCGGGCGCGATCTGGTGGTGTCGGCTCGCACGGGCTCGGGCAAGACGGTCGCCTTCGGCCTGGCCATGGGTGCGGAACTGCTGGCAGACGGGCAGGCCGTGCCACCGGCCGGCGCACCACTGGCTCTGGTCATTGCCCCGACCCGCGAACTGGCTTTGCAAGTGAGCCGCGAACTGACCTGGCTGTTTGCCGGGACCGGCGCGAGCGTGGCCACCTGCGTTGGCGGGATGGACCCTTCGCGCGAACGCCGCGCGCTCTATCAGGGCGTGCACTTCGTGGTTGGCACCCCGGGGCGCCTGCGCGATCATCTGGAGCGCGGTGCGCTTGACCTTTCGGCGCTGCGCTTTGCCGTGCTCGACGAAGCGGACGAGATGCTCGACATGGGCTTCCGCGAGGACCTTGAGGAACTGCTCGACGCGACGCCCGCCAATCGCCGCACCCTGCTGTTTTCGGCCACCCTGCCCAAGCCGATCGTGGCGCTGGCCAAGCGTTACCAGCATGACGCGCTGCGCATCTCGACCGTGGGCGACGAACAGGGCCACGGCGACATCGCCTATCAGGCCGTCACCGTCTCGCCTTCCGACATCGAGAACGCCGTGGTCAACCTGCTGCGTTTTCACGAGGCGGAAACGGCGATGCTGTTCTGCGCGACGCGCGACAATGTCCGCCACCTTCATGCCACGCTGGTCGAGCGCGGCTTTGCCGCCGTCGCCCTCTCGGGCGAGCATAGCCAGAATGAGCGCAACCAGGCTTTGCAGGCGCTGCGTGACAAGCGCGCCCGGGTCTGCGTCGCCACCGACGTCGCCGCGCGCGGGATCGACATTGCTTCCTTGAGCCTGGTGATCCACGTCGAGATCCCGCGCGATGCCGAAGCGCTTCAGCACCGCTCGGGCCGCACGGGGCGCGCGGGCAAGAAGGGCACCGCCGTTCTGATCGTCCCCTTCCCGCGCCGCCGCCGGGTCGAGATGATGCTGCGCGGCGCGCGGATCGATGCCGAATGGATGGACGTCCCCAGCCCCGAGGCGATCCGCGCCCAGGATCACGAACGCCTGATCGCCGTGCTGACCCAGCCGATCGAGCCGAGCGAGGCCGAAAGTGAGCTGGCCGGCCGCCTGCTTGCGACGATGGGCCCGGAAGACCTGGCGCTTGCCCTGGTCCGCGCCCATGCCAGCCGCCTGCCCGAACCCGAAGAGCTGATCGACCTGTCGACCCGCACCAAGCCTTCGGGCGAAGCGCGCCCGGTCCACCACCGCGAAGGGTTTGATGACACGGTGTGGTTCCGCATGGACATTGGCCGCCGCCACCGCGCGGACCCGCGCTGGCTGCTGCCGCTGCTGTGCCGCCGTGGTCACGTGACCCGGGGCGAGATCGGCGCGATCCGCATTGCTGCCAACGAAACCTATTTCCAGATCCCCCGCGCAGTCGAAGCCAAGTTCCGCGCCGCCGTGGCCCGCACGGCCAAGCCGGGGAGCGAGGACGAAAGCGGGATCACGATCGAGCTTTCCCCCGAAACCCCGCGCGACGCGGCCCGCGAGAACCGCCCGCGCGGCCCTTACAAGGGCAATCGCGGCAACGACCGTGGCGATGATCGTGGCAACGATCGCGGCCCGCGTCCCGGTGGTGGCCGCCCGCCGTTCAAGGGCAAGCCCAAACCCCACCGCAAGGGGCCACGGCAGTCATAACTGCGCTTCAGCGCGATGCACAAACACGTGCTTCCCTCGCTAAAAGCCCAATTGCAGACGCGTTGAAAACGTCTGGCGGAACTTAGGCCGCAAACCTGGCGGCCATCTAAGAAACGTCGGCTTGGGTGCCAGTCGCTGTGCCGAGCGGCCGCGACCACAGCATCATCAGCAGCGCTGTCAGGATGAACAGGGCAAAGCCGGACAGCAGCCACGGATGGATGAACCACTGGTTGCCCCATTCAAACGTGCCCCGGTGCATGCGCAGGATATGGTTGAAATTCTGGTTGGCGGCCACGACCAGCCCCAGCGCTCCGACTGCGCTGCCGATCATCCGCAAGATCCAGTGGTGATAGAATGGCAGCAACAGGATCACCCCGATCACGCCGATGGCGCTGCGCTGCACCCGGCAATAGGGGCATTGATAGACCCATCCCGCCAGATCAACGCCCCAGGTTGCAAGAGCGACGATGATCGCAAGGATCGCCAGCAGCCTGCGGTTCGTCTCCAGAAAGTCGGCGGCGAATGGCGACATGGACAACCCCCAATGTGACATTGTTACGCGGACAGTAGGCCTCTTGCCCGCCTTGGGCAATGTCCCATTATCGTTGTGGCACACTGACACAGTAAGGTAGCGGCCATTGAACCGTTTTCGTTTTCCCGCACACTATGCTGTCATCGCATGACTGGGATCTACCATGATCGCGGTGCTGGCGAAGGACGAGACGGAAATGGTCGCAAACACTACAGTTCGCCTGATCGCATGGCTGATCGTCGGCTCGCACGCGATTGGCGTTGCGGCCAACGGTATCAGCCTGGCCCTGGGCGATCCGCGCTATGCGCCCGGCCTGTGGCTGACTTTTCTGTTGCTGAAGCTGGCCGGCGTGATCGCGGGTTTGCTGTTGCTGCGTGGGCGGCGAGTGGGGGCCTGGCTATTTACCGCTTCGTTGATTGCCGGGGCGGGCGTGGCGCTGGCCTTTACCGGGCCTTATCCGGCTAGCCTTTGGATGGCGGCAGGCCTGGTACTGGCTGGCGTGGTCGGCGGCTTTGCGTTTGTCATCGGGCGCAACTGGTCCAGCCTGCGCTGATCGAACGGCGGCGGCGTGGGTCGCCAGCCTTTTTCCTACACGGCGGCTTTGTGGCATAATCCGCCCGTCATGACACCCCGGACCGCCCGCCCTGAACCGCCATTTTCGCGCCGGGCCGGAGCGGGGGGTTTTCTTGTCCCTGGACAGTGGTCCATGTGGTCCACGGCGCGGTCCACGGCGTCCAATATGCTGTGTTGCAGGCACTGGCAGAGCGGCCTAGTCAACTGGACAAACGCCAGTTCCGGAGAGTCCACCATGACCCGCGCCATCGCCCTTGCTGCCGCTCTTGCGGTCACGCTCACCGCGCCCGCCGCGGCGCAGGAAGCCAAGCCCCGCCCGATTGCGGAGCAGATTGGCGCCGGTGGCCGCCCGGCCGGGGCGGCTTGGTCGCGCAGTCCGGTCTATGCACAGAACGGCATGGCAGCGACGGCCCATCCGCTGGCAACGCAGATCGCGCTCGACGTGCTCAAGGCGGGCGGCAATGCGGTGGATGCCGCGATTGCCGCCAATGCCGCGCTGGGGCTGATGGAGCCGACCGGCAATGGGATCGGCGGGGATCTGTTCGCGATCATCCATGATCCGAAGACCGGCAAGCTGTACGGCCTCAACGGCTCTGGCCGCAGCCCCAAGGGGCAGACGCTTAAGCAACTCAAGGCCAAGCTGGGCGATGCCAAGAGCCTGCCGCCGCTGGGGCATCTTTCCGTCACTATTCCGGGAACGGTCGATGCCTGGTTCACCATGCACCAGCGCTTCGGCAAGCTGCCGATGCAGGACGTGCTGGCCCCGACGATCCGCTATGCCCGCGAGGGCCACCCAGTCGCCCCGGTGATCGCTGAGTATTACCGCCGCGCCTTCCGCAATTTCGAGCGCAATGCTGACAAGTTCGATTTCACCAATGCCCGCAAGACATGGTTTGCGGGTGGCGCGCCCAAGACGGGCGAAGTGTTCCGCAACCCGGACCTGGCCAATACGCTGGAACGGATTGGCCAGAACGGCCGCGATGAATTCTACCGCGGACAGAGCGCGAAAGTGATGGTCGATTACCTGAAGCGGCAGGGTTCGGCCTACAGCCTCGAGGACTTTGCCGCCCACCGCAGCGACTGGTTTGAGCCGGTCTGCGTGGCCTATCGCAAGGGCTATGAGCTGTGCGAACTGCCGCCCAACACGCAAGGCTTCGCCGCACTGCAGATGGTCAACATCCTCAAGAACGTCGATCTGGCGCAGTGGGAACGCGGCAGTCCGCAAGTGCTGCATTACATCACCGAGGCCAAGCGACTGGCCCATGCCGACGTGGCGAAATTCTATGCCGATCCGGACTTCGCGCCCTTCCCCATGGACCTGCTGTCGGACGACTACGGCAAACAGCGCTTTGCCCTGATCGATCCGGACAAGGCCACGCCCGAATTCGCGCCGGGCGAACCCAAGCCCGAACCCAAGCTGGAAGGGCCGGGCGATACGACCTACCTGACCGTGGCCGACAAGGACGGGCTAATGGTCAGCCTGATCCAGTCCAACTATCGCGGGATGGGCAGCGGGCTGGTGCCCGATGGCCTTGGCTTCATGTTGCAGGACCGGGGCGAGCTTTACTCCCTCGATCCGAAGCACGCCAACGCCTATGCCCCGGCCAAGCGCCCGTTCCAGACGATCATTCCGGCCTTCGTGAAGAAGGATGGCCAGCCCTACATGACGCTGGGGCTGATGGGCGGCGGGATGCAGCCGCAGGGCCATGTGCAGGTGCTGATCAACCTGGTCGACTATGGCATGAACCTGCAGGAAGCGGGCGATGCGGCGCGGCTGAACCACGAAGGCGGGCGCGAGCCAACCGAGCCGACCACCGGGCCGAGCATCGATCCGCTTGGCACGCTTTACGTTGAACCCGGCATCCCCGTCGCTACGGTCGCGGCGCTCAAGGCGATGGGCCACAAGGTCGAGGTGGTGAAAGATGGCGCCATGTTCGGCGGCTACCAGGCGATCGCCCGCGATCCCAAGACCGGCGTGCTGATCGGCGCCACCGAAATGCGCAAGGACGGGCAGGCGCAGGGGTATTGAGCAGCACTAAACAACCGCGATCTGGACAGCCTCGGCATTTATCGCACGACCATCGGGGGTGACCAGCGCGACTGTCAGCGGCGCGCCGCTGGCCTTGTCGGTAATCGCCAGCGGCGAAGGCTGGTCCTGTAAGTGACGATCGCCCCATTGCATCAACGCGATCAGCACGAGACCGAGCTCATGTCCCCGCGCTGAGAGGTGATATTCGTGCCGGGTCCGGGCCGCGCCTTCGCGGTAAGGGCGGCGTTCCAGAATGCCCTGCTCGACCAGCCGCGCCAACCGCGCGCTAAGGATCCCGCGCGGGATGCCGAGATCGGCCCGCAGATCGTCAAACCGGGCGACACCGTAGAACGCCTCGCGGATGATCAGCATGGTCCAGCGATCGCCCAACAGGTTGCAGGCGAGCGCCATGCCACATCGGTCGCGCGGGATCGGGGCGGCGCGGACGGGCTCTGTGCGGTCTGGGTTTGACATGTGAACCCAGATAGAGCATCTCAATCTGAGTTCAAAATATGGATTCAGACTGATGGCCGATCGCATCCTTCCAGCCTTGCCCGATCCCGATCGCTTTGGCGGCCCCGGATGGGTCCGGAGCAGCGGCGGGGTCATGACTCCCCGCGAATGCCACCACGGGCTGCGCATTGCTGCGGGGCAGCAGCTTCGCAATCTGTGGCAACGTCTGGTGCCGGCGCTGTGCCGCCCGGCCCGGCTCGATCTGCTACCAGTGCCCGACAGCCGCCTAGTTCGGCTGGCCGAGGAGGCCGCCCTGGAGCAGAGCCCCGAACTGCTCGCTCACGGCTATCGCTCGGCGCTGTTCGGGCGGGCGCTGGCTCAGCTTGACGGCGTGGCTGCCGACCCCGAACTGCTCCATATCTGCGGGCTGCTGCACGATGTCGGGATCATGCAAGCGGTTACAGGCGAGGACTTTACCCTGCGCAGTGCCGCCATAGCCCGAAGCTGCGCGGCAGCAGCGGGAGAGCCGGAAATCGTCGGCCACCACCTCGCCGATGCGCTGATCGTTCATACCACCGTCGGGGTACAGGCCGACCGCGACGGTGCGCTGGGGGCCTATACCCAGTACGGGGCGATGGTCGACCTGACCGGGCTGCGGCTGGCGCACTTGCCCCGCACCTTTATCGCCGAGGTCCTTGCCAGCCATCCGCGCGGGGCCTTTAAGCGCGAGATCCTGCGGCGGCTTGAGCAGGAGGCCACGGCTGTTCCCGGCGGCCGCTTTGCCTTCGCGCGCCGGGTCGGGTTTGATCTCGCGGTGCGGCACGCGCCTTACCCGAGCTAGAGCCGCCTGCACCGAATCTGCACAGCAAGCCCATCGCCGCACCAGCACGGTCTGCGCGGTAGCGCGCTAGAGCCTCTCCTGCATTCAGGGGAGATTTCGCATGTCGCTCGTTCATCGCCACGGCTTCTGGTTCAAACTGGCGCTCGCCGTCGGCCTGATCGTGCTGGCTGACCAGACCTTCTTCGAGCGCGGCCTCAGCTTTGGCTGGCTGGGCGTGTTCGCCGCCGCGCTGGTGGTGGGTGCGGCGCTGGGTCAGCCGGCCTTGCGGCGCGATCGCCGGTCCCTGATCGCGGCCGGGTTTGCCCTGCTGATGGCCGCAGCCATGATCTGGGACGCAAGCCCACTGCCCTTCGCGCTGTTCTGGATTGCGCTGGGCCTGGCCATCCTGCTGCCTGCGACCGCCCGCTTCGACGATAGCTGGCGCTGGGCGCAACGCTTGCTCGCCCATGTCTTCAAGGCGCTGGTCGGGCCCCTGATCGACCTGTTCAAGCTGGCCCGGACTGGCCGCCGCAAGCCGCAAGCGGTGCACGGCCTGCGCCGCGCCTTGCCCGCGCTGGTTCTGCCGCTGCTGGGTTCGGCGGTGATTGTGGCGCTGTTCGCCACGGCCAATCCGGTGATTGAGCAGTTCCTCACCAGCCTGTCGCTGCCGATGCTGGATGACCGGGCCTTCGAGCGGCTGGTCTTCTGGGGCTTTGTTTCGGTCGTGGTCTGGGGCGTGCTGCGCCCGCGTCGCAGTCGGCCGTTTTTGGGCACCTTCGACGGCTCGGGCGAACTCGCCTTGCCGGGGGTCTCGCCCACATCGGTGCTCATCTCACTGATCCTCTTCAACCTGCTGTTCGCGGCGCAGAACGCGATGGACCTGGCCTGGCTGTGGGGGCTGATGCCCCTGCCCGAGGGGATGACGCTGGCGGACTATGCGCACCGCGGGGCCTATCCGCTGATCGTTACCGCCCTGCTGGCCGCGCTGTTCGTGCTGATCACGCTGCGCCCAGGTTCGCAGACCGCAACCAATCCACTGATCCGCCGCCTCGTGGTGCTGTGGATCGCGCAGAACGTGGTGCTGGTCGCCTCGTCGATGCTGCGGCTCTATGATTACATCGATGCCTATTCGCTGACCCGCCTGCGCATTGCCGCGCTGGCCTGGATGGCACTGGTTGCAGCGGGGCTAATGCTGATCGGCTGGCGGCTGCTGCGCGACAAGAGCGCACGCTGGCTGATCAATACCAATACGGCGGCGGCCGCGCTGCTGCTGGGCAGCTACGCCTTTGTCGATACCGGGGCGATTGCAGCCCAGTGGAACGTGCGCCACGCCCGCGAGGTAGACGGCACGGGTGCGAGCATCGACCTGTGCTACATGGCCGAGCTGGGTACCCCGGCGCTGTTGCCGCTGATCGAGCTGGAGAACCGCGCGATCGATCCGCTGCTCCGAATCCGGATCAGCGAACTGCGCGCCCAGATCCAGTACCGCCAGGGGCAGATGCTCGAAACAGGGGCCTGGACCCTGCTGGGCGAGCGACGACTGGCGCGGGCTGAAGCGCTCGGCCGGGAGACCTCTAAAGTCTGGCCGGGCTCGCGCTATGACTGCAGCGGCGCGCCGCAGGATCCAACCGCTAGCTATCCGGACCAGATCGGTTGACGGAACCGATGCAACCGGCGCACACCGCAGCCATGGCCCGCCGCGTCCTGATCGTCGACGATGACCCGCATATCCGCGAGGTGCTGACCTTTGCCTTCGCCAAGTCCGGGGTGGAAACGGTCGAGGCGAGCGATGGCGAAGAGGCGCTGATGCTGATCGGGCGCGATCCGCCGGACCTGGTGGTGCTGGACATCAATATGCCGCGGATGGACGGACTGGAGGTCTGCCGCCGGCTGCGCGCCCAGGGTGACTTGCCGATCCTGTTCCTCTCCAGCCGCGATGACGAGATCGACCGGGTGCTGGGGATCGAACTGGGCGCCGACGATTATGTGGTAAAACCCTTCTCCCCGCGCGAGGTGGTGGCGCGGGCGCAGGCGATCCTGCGACGCTCGGCCAAGGATGCCGCCGCCGCCCCGGCCGCCCAGCCGCTGGGCCGCGGTGGCCTCAGCCTCGATCTCGATGGTTGGGCGGCACACTGGCAGGGGGCGGAAGTGCCGCTGACGGTTACCGAGTTCACCCTCCTGCGCACCCTGGCCACGGCGCCTACCCGCTTCTTCAGCCGCGACGAGATCATCGACCGGCTGCACGGCCCCGGCTTTGCCATTACCGACCGGACCATCGACAGCCACGTGCGCAACCTGCGCCGCAAGTTCGCCGAGGCTGGGTGCGCCAGCCTGATCGAAACCCGCGCCGGGGTTGGTTACCGGCTCGGGCCTTGCACAACGGCATGATTGCCGCCCTGCGCGCCCTCGCCCTGCGGCTGTGGCCGGTGCCCCGGCTGCGCTGGCTGCTGTTCGGCACGCTGCTGTTCGTGGCCGCGCTGCCCGGCATCGCGGCGCTGGGCCTCAGGGTTTACGAGAACGCGCTGATCCGCCGGACGGAAGCGGAACTGACCGCGCAGAGTGCCGCAATCGCCGCCAGCGCCGCGCTGCTCTGGCCCGGGCCAGCCGCTACCGCGCCGCCTGAGCCCCAGGATGACCTGGCGGATACCATCAGTGAAAGCTACGAGGATCCCACCACGGGCGTCGATCTGCGCTCCTCCCCCGTCCTGCCAGAACGGCCAGCCGCCACGCGCGTTCCGCTGGGCGTTGACCCGGTGGCCCAGCAGGTCGCGGACCGGCTGGCCCCAGCCATTGCCGAAACCAAGCGCGCCACGCTGGCCTCGATCCTGCTGCTGGATCGGCAAGGGGTGCTGCTGAGCGGGCGGGATCGGGGGCTGAGCCTGGCCCAGGTGCCAGAAGTGCGAGCGGCTCTTGGCGGCACGCCCGGCACCGTACTGCGCCACAACGATGCCTATTTGCGCGATACCCCGCTCGACTGGATCAGCCGCGCGACCTCGATCCGGATGCATCAAGCCCGTCCGATCACGGTGCGCGGCGAGGTGGTGGGCGTAGTGCTGGTCTCGCGCAGCCCACGCGCGCTGTTCCGGGGGATGTGGGAGGATCGCGGCAAGATAGCGCTGGGGGTCGCGGCGATCTTCTCGCTGTTGCTGGTGCTGACCGCCGTGCTGGCACGAGCGTTGGTCAGCCCGGTCGAGCGGCTGAGCCGCGCCAGCCGCGCGCTGGCCCAGGGGCGCCATGCCGCACCGCGCCGACCGACGCTGGAAGTGCGGGAGATCGGATCACTGTTCGATGACTTTGCCGCCATGTCAGCCGCGATTGCCCGCCGTTCGCGCTACCTGCGCGATTTCGCGGCGGCGCTGAGCCATGAATTCAAGACGCCGCTGGCCGGCCTTTCCGGCGGGATCGAGCTGTTGCAGGATCACGGAGCAACGATGAGTCCGGCGGAGCGCGAACGGTTTCTGGCCAATATGGCCGCCGATGCCGGACGGCTTTCGCGCCTGGTGAGCCGACTGATGGAGCTGGCGCAGGCCGATATGGGCCGTGCCGATCCGGGGGCACGCACGGCGCTGGAACCCTTGCTGAACCAGGTCGCCGAGGGGCTGCGGCGGACAGACTTTGCCATCGCCATGAACCTGCCGACCACGCTGCCCCCGGTGATGGCCGAACCCGGCGCGCTCGAGGCGATCCTGACCACCCTGATCGAGAATGCCCGCCAGGCCGGAGCCAGCGAAGTCACGATCGCCGCCAGTCTGGCCGATGGCGCAGTGGCGATCCGCCTGGCCGACAATGGCCCCGGCATCCCGGCCGCCGATCGCGAGCGGGTGTTCGATCCCTTCTTCACCAGCAAGCGCGAGCAAGGCGGCACCGGACTGGGTCTGCCGATCGCCCGGGCCCTCGCCGAAAACAGCAGCGGCCAACTGGAATTGGCCGACAGCGACAGCGGCGCGGTGTTCGTGCTCACCCTGCCCACTGTGACCGTCTGACTCGCGCGTACGGACGCAATCGGCTAGGGAGCCCGCAATGGAAACTTCCGATCTGCGCATTGCCCTGTTCAGCGGCAACTACAATTACGTTCGCGACGGGGCCAACCAGGCGCTCAACCGGCTGGTTGGCTACTTGCTGCGTCAGGGTGCCGCGGTGCGGGTCTATTCGCCAGTTGTCGATGAACCGGCCTTTCCCGCCACCGGCGATCTGGTCGGCGTGCCGGCCTTCGCCTTTCCGGGGCGGGGCGAGTACCGCGTGCCGATGCTGCTGAGCCCGCGGGTCCGGGCCGATCTGAAGGCCTTTGCACCCAACGTGGTGCAGATTTCCTCACCCGATTTCGTTGCCCACCGCGCCGTCACCTGGGCCCGCCACCGCAGGATCCCGGTGCTGGCCTCGGTCCACACCCGGTTCGAAACCTATTTCCGCTACTACAACATGGCCTGGCTCGAACCTGTGGTCGAAGCCATGCTGCGCCGGCTCTATCGCCGCTGCGATGCACTGGTGGCGCCATCGGAATCGATGGCCCAGGTGCTGCGCGACCAGCGGATGAACTACGATATCGATATCTGGTCACGCGGGGTCGATCGCGATGTGTTCGATCCCTCGCTGCGCTCGCTCGAATGGCGCCGCAGCCTGGGGATCGCTGATGATGAAGTGCTGGTCGGCTTCCACAGCCGACTGGTGATGGAAAAGGGGCTTGATGTCTTTTCCGACACCATCGACGAACTGCGCCGCCGCGGGGTAAAGCATCGCACACTGATTGTCGGCGATGGCCCGGCCAGGACTTGGCTGGAAGCGCGCCTGCCGCAGGCGGTCTTTGCCGGGTTCATGGGCGGCAAGGACCTGGGCATGGCGGTGGCCAGCATGGACGTGCTGTTCTTCCCCTCCACTACCGAGACATTCGGCAATGTCAGCCTGGAAGCCATGGCCAGCGGCCTGCCGGTCGTGGCAGCAGCGGCAACCGGGAGCCAGAACCTGGTTGCCAATGGCCGCTCAGGCCGGCTGATCCGGCCCGGCGCGGTCCACCAATTTGCCGAAGCGCTGCGCGCCTATATCGAGGACCCCGCGCTGCGCAGCGATCACGGCAAGGCCGGTGAACTGCGCAGCCGGGACTTCTCGTGGGATCAGATCAATCAGGTCGTGGCCGATACGTACATGCGGTTGATCCGGCAGAAGGCGGCCCTGACCGCGCGGTAGCCTAGGCCAGCCAGCCTTTCGCCAGGGACTGACGCGCCCACCACCATTGCAACACGATGGCGCCGAGGATGACCAGCGGCATGATCTTCATCATGCCCGTATCCAGCCCCGGCGGCATGGTCAGCGTCATCTGATAGGCAAAGCTGAGCGCGGCCGCCCCTAGCGAGACCATGAACACCGGCACCGCATGGCGCGAACGCATCAGCAGCAGGACCGATCCCAGCACCGAAGACCACACGCCAAGGCCCCACAGGAACTGGGCCCAGATCGGCATGCCCTCGATCATGTCCAGCATCTGCTGCGCCAGCGTCTGATCGCCGCCGACCACACTCACCAGGTAATCCATGTTTTTCAGGCGGGTCATAACGTAATCATAGCCGCCAAAGCCGTTCCACAGCAGGCTGACGGCGCCCACGATCCAATAGACCGCTCCTGGCTTCGTCCCGGTTGCACCGGTGTTCATGGCATTTCTCCCCATCCCGTTGAAGGATGGGGAGAAAGTATCACGCGAAACCCCTATCGCAAAATCGGCGCGGTCAGAGTTTCTCGATCCGGCGCGCCAGCTCGTCGATCGCGGTCACGATCTCGTCGATCATCTCCGGGCCTGCCTCGCCAGCGCGGACCTTGTCCATCAGCACTTGGCGCAGATTACCCATGGCGCGCCGAAGCGATGCCGCATCGGGGCGGCTGCGCGCTTCCTTCATTGCGGCCAGCCGGGCCATCAGCGCGGCGACTTCCTCCGCGCGTTCGGCAAGGTGGGCGCTGCCCGCCTCGGTGATCCGAAACCGCCGGCGTGCGCTTTCGCCCGCATCCTCGGCGATCAGGTCCATGTCGGCCAACAGTGTCAGGGTCGGATAGACCACGCCAGGGCTGGGGGCATAGGCCCCGCCGGTCAGCTCTTCGATCGCCTTGATCAGGTCATAGCCATGACGCGGTTCATCAGCGATCAGCTTGAGCAGCACCAGACGCAATTCGCCCCCGTCGAACATCCGCCGGCGCGTGCGACGCGCGCCGTCTTCACTGCTCGCGTCCCACTGGAACATGAAGGGTCCCCAATTACGCGACCCGCGCCAGCGGCCACCGGCGTGCTTGCCACAGCCGTGGCGGGAATAGGCGAAGAACATCAGCGTTCCTTTCGTTCGTTACTGGCACTAAGATATATCTTCATTACATCTTTGCAAGACCCCCTCGTCCATTTCGCCGGACAGGCCTATGGTGGGCATATGGTCGACCTCTTCGCCGCTGATCTGCCTTCACCCGGGCCGGACGAACCGCGCGAGGACGCGCCGCTGGCAGACCGGCTGCGACCGCGCAGCCTGGCCGAGGTGATTGGCCAGGAACATCTGACCGGCCCCGGAGGCGCGATCGGGCGGATGGTCGCAGCAGGGCGCCTATCCAGCATGATCCTGTGGGGCCCACCGGGCACCGGCAAGACCAGCACAGCGCGGCTGCTGGCCGATGCGGTGGCTATGCGCTTCGTGTCAGTCAGCGCAGTCTTTTCCGGCGTGGCCGATCTCAAGAAAGCCTTTGCCGAGGCCGAGACAGCAGCGAAGATGGGGCAGCGCACGCTGCTGTTCGTGGACGAAATTCACCGGTTCAACCGCGCTCAGCAGGATGGTTTCCTGCCTTTTGTCGAGCGCGGCACCGTCACCCTGGTTGGCGCCACAACCGAGAATCCCAGCTTTGCACTCAACGCTGCGCTGCTCAGCCGGGCACAGGTGCTGATCCTGCACCGCCTCGATGCCCGCGCGCTTGATGAATTGCTGACCCGGGCCGAAGCGCTTGCCGGACCGCTACCCCTCACCCCAGGCGCGCGCGAGGCGCTGGTGGCAAGCGCCGATGGCGATGGCCGCTTCCTGCTCAATCAAGCGGAAACGCTGTATAACGCGGCAATCCCTGAACCACTGGATCCCGCGGAGCTTGGCGCTTTCCTGCAACGCCGCGTGGCGGTTTACGATAAGGATCGCGACGAGCACTACAACCTGATTTCCGCGCTGCACAAGGCCCTGCGCGGTTCCGATCCGCAGGCCAGCCTCTATTACCTGGCGCGGATGCTGACGGCGGGCGAGGAGCCGCTCTACGTGCTGCGGCGGCTGGTGCGCTTTGCCAGTGAGGACATCGGCCTGGCCGACCCGCAGGCCCTTACCCAATGCCTTGCCGCCAAGGATGCCTACCAGTTCCTGGGCAGTCCCGAGGGCGAACTGGCGATCGTCCAGGCCTGTCTCTACCTCGCCACGGCGCCCAAATCGAACGCCGCCTATGTCGCGCAGAAGGAAGCCTGGAAGAGCGCCAAGGAAACCGGCAGCCTCGCCCCGCCCGCTCATATCCTCAACGCCCCGACCAAGCTGATGAAGGATATCGGCTATGGCGCAGGCTATGCCTATGACCACGAGGCTCAGGATGGCTTTTCCGGCGCCGATTACTGGCCCGAAGGCATGGCACCGCAGGAATATTACCGACCGGTCGAACGCGGGTTCGAGCGCGAAGTGCTCAAACGACTGGAATGGTGGGACAAAAAGCGCCGCGAGCTGCGCGGCGAATGACGGCCCCCATGGTCGAACAAGGCCGGTTCCGGCATTTTGCTGCAGTCGACTGGTCCGGTGCGGCGGGTGAACGCCATCGCGGAATTGCCGTGGCGCTGTGCGGCCCGGGCAATGCCGCGCCCACACTGGTCCGCCCCGGCTACCGCTGGTCGCGCCCCGAAGTGCTCGACTGGTTGTTGAACGATCTGCCCGACCACACCATTGTCGGCTTCGACATGGGCATCAGCCTGGCCCATGCGGACGCCGGGGCATTTTTCCCCGGCTGGACTGAGAGCCCCAGCACGGCACGCAAGCTGTGGGCGCTGATCGACCGGATCTGCAGCGACGATCCGCACCTGGGCGCATCGTCCTTTGTCGATCACCCCGAAGCCGCGCGGCATTTCCGCCGCCACGGCGGGCGCGAGGGCGACCGGTTCGGCGGCGGCGGCCAAAAGGGAGGTCGGGGCCGCTTCCGCGTGACCGAGCGCGCGCAGGAAGCGATGGGTTGCCGGCCCTATTCGAACTTCAACCTGGTCGGCGCGGCGCAGGTCGGCAAGTCGAGCCTGACGGGAATGCGGCTGCTGCACCGGCTGGCGCGGCAGCTGCCGGTCTGGCCGATCGATCCGCTGCCCCATACCGGCTCGGTCGTGGTCGAAATCTACACGACGATTGCCGCCATCGCCGCCGGGCGGCGCACGGGCGCATCGAAGATTCGCGACCATGCCGATCTGAACGCGGCGCTGGCAGAGCTCGAATCACCGCCCGTTGCCGGATCCGGGCCGATCACCGACCATGCAGCCGACGCATTGATCACCGCCGCCTGGCTACGAAATGTTGCCCATGATCGGACCTTGTGGAGCCCGTCCGCCCTCACTGCCGAAATTGCCCGAACAGAGGGGTGGACCTTTGGCGCAACCTGACGCTAAGGACGCCAGCACAAAGACCACATTGCCGGCTTAGCTCAGTTGGTAGAGCACCTGATTTGTAATCAGGGGGTCGCGGGTTCGATCCCTGCAGCCGGCACCACAAAACAAGCGCAGGAACGGTCACTCGATGCTTGCAGAAATGATCACCCGCCTGTTCGAGCGATCGCTCGACGATGCGGCACGAGCCAGCGCCCGCGAAGGGCGATGGCTGCCAGAGCTGTGGGCGGAAGTGGAGGAAATGGGCCTGCCGCTTGCCCTCCTCACCGAAGATCAGGGTGGGTTTGGTCTGTCTTTGGCCGAAGCTGGCGAGGCGCTGCGCCTGCTCGGCAAGCACGCCATGCCGCTGCCCGTTGCCGAGACGATGGCTGCAAACCAGTTGCTTGCCGCAGCCGGCCTGTCGCTCGCTGAAGGTGCGGCCGGACTGGCCCGGGCTGACGATCTGACAGTTGGCAATGGGCGCCTGACCGGCCAGGTTGCCCGGGTCGCCTGGGGTGAGCAGCTCGATTGCCTCGCACTGGCGGTTGGGAACAAGCTGTACCGCGTACCGCGCTCAGGCTGGTCGGTCGCCGATTCCGGCACGGCGCTGAATTTCCATCCGCGACCCACCCTTGCGATCGACTGGACGATCGATGCCGAGGCCGCGCTGCCGTGGTGTCCGCTGGCGGGCGGTGCAACGGTACGCGCCTATCAGATCGCCGGTGCACTCGAAGCCGCGCTGGAAATGACGCTCGATCATACGGCTACGCGGGTTCAGTTTGGCAAGCCCTTGCAGAAGAACCAGGTGGTCCAGCACGAACTGGCTAAGCTCGCCGGCGAACTGGCGTGCGCCACCGCAGCCGCGGACCTGGCTGGCGAGGCCCTCGCCCGCCATGATCTGCTGGGCGTCGCCGCTGGCACCCTGCGTGCCCGCGAGGCTGCGACCGCCGGGGCTTCGATTGCCACCCAGATGCATGGTGCGATCGGCTTTACCCGCGAGCACCGGCTCCACCTTTACACCACTTCGCTGTGGACCTGGCGCGACGAGTTTGGCGGCCAGGTATCCTGGGCGAAATTGCTGGGCTCCGCCGCGCTATCCGCAGGCGGCCCCGGCTACTGGCCAATGGTAACTGCACTATGACCGCCATCCCCTTCCCCGCCCCGCCGGCTGACAGCGCCGCAGTGATCGCGCTGCGGGCCGAGTTCCGCCTCTTCCTCGACCGGGAGCTGGCCAATCGCACGCCGCGCCAGCGCAGTGACAACTGGTACGGCTATGATCGCGGTTTCAGCCGCGCGATGGGCCAGGCCGGTTATCTCGGCATGACCTGGCCGAAGCAGTATGGCGGGCATGAACGCAGCGCCTTCGAGCGGGCCGTGATCGTCGAGGAGTGCCTGGCCGCCGGGGCGCCGGTGGGCGCACACTGGATTGCCGACCGCCAGTCTGGTCCGTCGATCCTGAAGTTCGGGACCGAAGCTCAGCAGCAGGCGATCCTGCCGGGGATCGCTGCGGGCGAACTGTCGTTCGGGATCGGGATGAGCGAGCCGGATTCAGGCTCAGACCTCGCCGCCACCCGGACCAAGGCCGAACGCGATGGCGATGTCTACCGTGTGACCGGGACCAAGGTCTGGACCAGTTTCGCACACGAGGCGGACTATGTGATCCTGTTCTGCCGCACCAGCGGTACTCCGGCGGACCGCCACAAGGGTACCAGCCAGCTGCTGGTCGACCTCAAAAACACCCCCGGCCTCACGATCAAGCCGATCATCGATCTGGCCGGTCAGCACCACTTCAACGAAATGCATTTCGAGGACGCGATCGTCCCCGCCGACATGCTGCTCGGCGAAGAGGGCCAGGGCTGGGATCAGGTGATGAGCGAGCTGGCCTTCGAGCGCTCGGGCCCCGAGCGGTTCCTCTCTTCGATCGAACTGATGGTCCAGCTGCTCGAAGTGCTGAAGGGCCGCGATAGCGACGCGGCGCAGATCACCGTTGGCCGCGTCACCGCACGCCTTGCCGTGCTGCGCCGCCTCTCGCGCTCGGTCGCCGGAATGCTGCAGAACCACCAGGATGCCAATTTGCAGGCGGCGATCGTCAAGGACATTGGCGCACTGTTCGAGCAGGCTCTGCCCGATATTGCCCGCGAATTGATCGATGCCGAGGCCGATCCGCGCGCAGCCGGGGCCTATGCCTCGGTCCTGGCCAACATCGTCCACAATGCACCCAGCTGGTCGCTGCGCGGGGGCACGCGCGAAATCCTGCGCGGGATCATCGCGCGCGGGCTGGGAACGCGCTAGTTCCTTCCCCTCGGGGCAGGTTACTTGCATTTGAAACCAGTTCTGGCGATGGTCGGCTCATGACCGACCAAGCCATGACCTATGCCCGCTACCTGGCGCTGGATGACCTGCTGGCCTGCCAGCACCCGCGCTCCGATCAGGATGACGAGATGCTGTTCATCGTCATCCACCAGACCAAGGAGCTGTGGCTCAAGCAGATGATCCGGGAACTGCGGCTCGGCAAGGCGCAGGTTCAGGCCGATGCCCTGGTTCCGGCTTACAAGGCCCTGGCGCGGGTCAGCCGGATTCAGGCGGTGATGACGCTCAGCTGGGACGTACTGGCCACCATGACGCCAAGCGATTACACCCGCTTCCGCGATGTCCTTGGCCCGTCGAGCGGGTTCCAGTCAGACCAGTTCCGCACGGTTGAATATATGCTGGGCCTGAAGGACGCGCGGTTCCTGTCCTATCAGGAGGACCGGCCCGAAGCGCGGGCGGCGATGGAAGCCGCGCTGGCCGCGCCCAGCCTGTGGGACGATGCAATTGCCGCAGCGGCGCGGGCCGGTCTGGCCATCCCGGCTGAAGTGCTGAACCGCGATGTTACCCAGCCCTACCAAGCCAATGAAGCGGTCGAGGCCGCCTTCCTCGAAGTCTATCGCCACACCGACCGCTACTGGGAGCTCTACCAGCTCGCCGAAAAGCTGGTCGATCTGGACGATGCCATGGCGACCTGGCGGCACAAGCACGTGCTCACGGTGGAGCGCGTCATCGGCGGCAAGCGCGGCACTGGCGGCACGGCGGGGGCGGCCTATCTGCATTCGACGCTGGGCAAGCGCGCTTTCCCTGAGCTTTGGACCTTGCGGACTTCACTGTGAGTTACAAGCACCTCTTCACCCGTGCGCTTACCGCCAACCCCAGCCGCCTGCATTTCGCCGCGCACAGCCACCACCTTTGGCCCGATGCCAGCTGGGATGGCCATGCCGAGGCATGGGACGATGCCGCACGCCTGGCCGATCACAAGTGGGACCGCGTCTTTGGCGAGGTTATTCCCGCAGCCCAGCGCCATATCGCCACCGAGCTGGCCCTGCCCGACCCAGCGACCATCGCCTTTGCGCCAAACACACATGAGTTGCTGGTGCGGATCGTCTCGGCCCTGCCGGCGCCCTGTCCGCGAGTGCTGGCGAGCGATGGCGAGTTCCACTCGTTCCGCCGCCAGTCGCTGCGCTGGGCCGAAGCGGGTCGGATCGAGCTGACCACGGTACCACTGGATCAGGTGATCGATACCGCAGAGTCTGGCGCGTTCGACCTGATCTTCGCCAGCCAGGTCCAATTCAATGCCGGGCGCGTGCTGGAGGGGATCGAACGCCTCGCCGCTCTCGCCCGTCCGGATGGGCCATGGGTGGTGATCGATGGCTATCACGGTTTCATGGCCATGCCGACCGACCTGTCGGGGATTGCGGACCGGGTGTTCTACCTCTCCGGCGGCTACAAGTATGCCATGGCTGGCGAAGGCATCTGCTTCCTGCATGCCCCGCCGGGCTTCGGCCCGCGGCCTGTCTATACCGGGTGGTTCGCCGCCTTTGATGATCTCGCGGCCAAGCAAGGCGGCGTCGGCTATGCGCCGGATGGGGCGCGGTTCCTGGGCAGTACTTTCGACCCGTCAGGCATCTACCGCTTCAACGCGGTCCAGCGGATGCTGGCCTGCGAGGGCCTGACCACCACTGCCATCAGCGCCCATTGCGACCGGCTTAAAGCGCGCTTCCTATCCGCCGATCCATTGCCCGGCCTTGCGCTGATCTCCGATCCGCGCGCCCGCTACCTGGCCTTCAAAGGCGAGGCTGCGCCAGCGCTTTACGCCATGCTCGACAGCAAGGGCGTGGTCACCGACCTGCGCGATGATGTGCTGCGGATCGGCTTTGCGCTTTATCAGGACGATGGCGATGTCGATCGGCTGGTTGCGATCATCCGCGGCCGCGATAGCTAGCCACGCCCTGATCCGGGACCCACAGCCCATCGGGCACCGGCCCACTCTGCCAGAACACGTCAATCGGGATCCCGCCGCGCGGATACCAGTAGCCACCGATCCGCAGCCAGCGCGGCTGCATCTCGTCAAACAGGCGCTGGCCAATGCCGACGGTCACATCCTCGTGAAACCCGGCATGATTGCGGAACGAGCCGAGGAACAGCTTGAGGCTCTTCGATTCGACGATCGTCTGGCCTGGGGCATAGTCGATCACCAGGTGGGCGAAATCGGGCTGGCCGGTGACCGGGCAAAGCGAGGTGAACTCAGGCACGGCAAAACGCGCCATATAAAGCGCGCCAGGGCGCGGATTGGGCACATAGTCCAGCACCGCTTCTTCGGGAGAAGCGGGTAGCGTGCTGGTCTGGCCAAGGTGAAGCGGTGTGACTGTGTCCGTCATGACACAGGCCATGCCCCGAACGCGGGCTTTGCACAAGTCGGCGGGTTGCAGCGCAAAGTTCACTCCCTATTCAGTGCAAGCCGCGCTAGGGGGCGCGGCGAAATCGACACGGGGTGGCAATTGATGCGTAAATCGGGGGCATTTCCGGCGGGGAGCGCGGCTGTCGCGGCGATGCTGGCCGCCTTCGCCATGCCGGTTGCCGCGCAGGATACCTTCAGTCTGCCACCCAGCACGGCCAGCCCCAGTGCACGCCCGGTAGGCCCGGTCGATCCCGACAACCCGGTGGTCCGGCCGCGCCCGACCCAGGCGGCCACGCCGCAACCGACCAGTTCCCAGCCGAGCCCCAGCGCCAGCACACCACCAACCGTCCCGGTGCCGCAGGCAGCCGGGACGAGACCGGCACCCCGCACCGCCGCCACGCAACGGGCCAGCGCCCCGGCGCAGACCAGCGAGCAAGGTCCGGCGGGCGATCCGCTGGCCCTGCCGGCAGCCGCGCCGACGCCAGCCGCGACCGTCAGCTTTCCGACGGCTATCCCGACCGCACCATCGCCGGCCCCAACCGGAACGGTTCCCGCAAGCCGCGGTATCGCCCTGCCCGATTGGTGGCCTTTCGCGGCCGGCGGCCTCGCCCTGGCCCTCACCCTGCTGGGCGCGCTGCTCTGGTGGCGCAAGCGTCTGGTTCCCGCCGCGCCGGCCATCGAGTTCGAGCCGCCGGTGGTAGACCCGGCCCCGCCAACGCCCCTGCCCGAACCGGACTTTACTTCGCCGGCTTCGCCAGCCGCGCAGCCCGTCCCCACACCTGCCCAAGCAGTCCCCGAACCATCCGAAGCAGTGACGCCAGTCGAGGGGATTGCCCTCACTCTGGAGGCGCGCCGCCTCGACGCCTCGCTGATGGCGGCGACCCTCGCCTATACCTTGCGGATCACCAATACCGGTTCCGTGCCCCTGACCGCGCTTGCGATCGAGGCGGACATGGTGGGGGCCCACGCCTCCCTGCCGGTGGAAAAGCAGATTGCCAGCACCGAATTGCGACTCGAGCCGCGCCACAAGGTGGTTGAACTCGCCCCCGGCGAAAGCGCTGACCTGCGCGGCGAAATGCGCCTGCCGCTGTCCGCGATCACCCCCATCCGGGCGGGCAATGCCACCTATTTCGTGCCGCTCGCGCGGGTGCGGATCGCCGCGGAGCAAGGTGCAATAGAGCAGCTGGTTCTGGCCCAGACCTTCGTCGTGGGCGAGCTGCCGGACCAGCCTGGTGGTGCCCTGCGCCCGTTCCGGCTCGACCTCGGGCCGCGGACCTATTCGCGGCTCGGCCAGCGCGCGGTCAGCTGACCGGATTTTCCTCGACGCGCCAGCCTTGGCGAGTTAGTCTTCTTCGCAGGTGCAGCGAAGAGGAGCGTCTTGCACTGGCACGGGCAATCACCCGGCGACGCGAGGAGGACGCGAGGAACAATGGACAGTCTGGTTACAACCGAATGGCTCGCCAATGAAATGGGGGCGAGCGACCTCAGGATCGTCGATGCCAGCTGGCACATGCCGGCTTCGGGCCGCAGCGGGCTGGACGAATATCTCGCCGGACACATCCCCGGTGCCGTGTTCATGGATCTCGCCGATCTCGTCGACACCGGCTCGCCGGTCGACAACACCCTGCCGCCACCCGAAAAATTCGCCAGCCGGATGCAATCGCTGGGTCTGGGTGATGGCAGCCGGATTGTGATCTACGATGACAGCGCGGTGAAGACCGCCGCCCGCGCCTGGTTCATGCTCAAGCTGTTCGGCGCGCATGACGTGGCGATCCTCGATGGTGGGATTGCCAAGTGGAAGGCCGAGGGGCGCCCACTGGCCGAAGGCCGCGAGACGCTGCGCCACCGCCATTTCACCGCCTGGCAGGAAGATGGCAAGGTTCGCACCAAGGAGCAGATGCTGGCCAATGTGGCGAGCGGCGCCGAACAGGTGCTCGATGCCCGGGGTGCGGGCCGCTTTACCGGCGAGGAAGCCGATCCGCGTCCGCACATTGCCGCCGGCCACATCCCGGGATCGCGCAACCTGCCCTATTCGGCGCTGTTCAATGCCGACGGCACCTTCAAGGACAAGGCTGGCCTCAAGGACACCTTCGCCAGCGCCGGGATCGATTTGGCGAAGCCGGTCGTCACCACCTGCGGAAGCGGCGTGACCGCCTGTGTGCTGCTGTTCGCCATGCACCTCCTCGGCAAGGAAGATGCGCGGCTTTATGACGGCAGCTGGAGCGAATGGGGCGCCGATCCCGCCACACCGAAAGAACTGGGGGCAGCAGCCTGAGCAGCAAGAATCCTGAGGACCTGCGCCCTGCCACCCGCCTCGTCGGCGGAGGTCGCCGCGCGGAATGGACCGGTACGCCCGGCCAGCCGGGCTCCGTGGTCAATCCGCCGGTCTGGCGCGCCTCGACCCATCTCTATCCCGATGCCGCAGCAGTCCACGCCGGCAAACCCAATACCGATGGCCACTTCTACTATGGCCGCCGCGGCGCGCCGACGCAGTGGGCCCTGGCCGACGCCCTGACCGGGCTGGAACCAGGCGCGGCCGGAACTGTGCTGTATCCCTCGGGCGTTGCGGCCATTGCCGGCGCGCTGCTGGCGGTGCTGCGGCCGGGCGATGTCCTGCTGATGACCGACAACGCCTATGAGCCAACCCGGACCATGGCGCGCGGCCTGCTGAAGGACATGGGAATCGAAACCCGCTGGTTCGATCCGCAGGATCCGGACGCTTTTGCCGCTGCGACCTGCGAGCGGTGCAAGGCCGTACTGCTGGAAAGCCCCGGCAGCCTGACGCTGGAAGTACAGGACGTGCCGGCTATCTCAGCCCTGGCCCGTGAACGCGGCATGGCTATAGTCCTGGACAATACCTGGGCCGGGCCGACCGGGTTTCCCGCGCTGGAACGCGGGGCAGACATTACCGTAATGAGCCTGACCAAGCATATTGGCGGCCATTCGGATCTGATGATGGGAAGCGCTGCGGCTGGCCCCCGGTATTACGACAAGCTGCGCAAGACAGCCCAGGCGCTGGGCCAGGTGGCTTCGCCTGACGATGCCTCACTGGCCTTGCGCGGGCTCCGCACGATGGGTGTCCGTCTGGAGCGTGAAACGGCGACCGCGCTGGCCCTGGCGCAGTGGTTCTCAGCTCAGCCGCAGATCGCGCGGGTGCTCTGCCCCATGCTGCCCGGATCGCCTGGTCACGAGCTGTGGAACCGGGACTTCACCGGCGGCTGCGGACTGTTCAGCGTGGTGTTCAGCGGCAAGGACGGCGCGGCGCGCGATGCTTTCATCGATGCCCTAAGCCTGTTCGGCATCGGCTATTCGTGGGGCGGATTCGAGAGCCTGGTCACGCCGATCGATCCGGCAGCGCTGCGCACTGCAACCCAGTGGCCGCTCTCTGGCATGAATCCGGCTGACCGGTTTGGCGTGCGCCTGTCGATCGGCCTTGAAGATCCGGCCGATCTCAAAGCCGACCTGGAACGCGGCCTGGCCGCGTGGAGCAATGCATGAGCTGGTCCATGTTCCTGAGCTGGCTCGATACGCTGGCGCTCGATGTCGGTGGCTATCACCTGTCGCTGCTGGGCGTGCTGAAAGTCATCACCGTTGCCGCCGTGGTGCTGGTGGTGGGGTGGATTATCACCCGCTTTGTCCGCCGTTTCTTCCGCCGGGTCACCCGGCTTGATGCGGCACAGCAGGTCCTGGGCGAAAAGCTCGTCAATGTCGTGGTCTGGACCGCGCTGGTTCTGCTTGGCATCGACGCTGTCGGGATCAGCCTGACCGCACTGACCGTCTTTTCCGGGGCCTTTGGCCTGGGTATCGGTTTCGGTCTGCAGAAGACGCTGGGCAACCTGATCTCCGGCATCATCCTGCTGATGGATCGCTCGATCAAGCCAGGCGACGTGATCGCGGTCGGAGCGGGCGCGGACAAGACCGTGGGCAAGGTTGACCGGATCGGGATGCGGGCCGTGGCCGTGACCACGCGCGATCACATCAAGTACCTCGTTCCCAATGAATTGCTGATGACCCAGGCGGTGGAGAACTGGACCGCCAGCACCCGTGACGAGCGCATGAAGGTGCCGGTGCGGGTGGCCTATGGCACGGATCTGGAACTGGCCGAGCGCCTGATGCTCGAAGCCACCCAGGGCGTGGAGCGGGTTCAGCCTGAACCTGAACCAGCAGTCTGGCTGGTAGCTTTTGCCGAAACCGCGATCGAGTTCGAAATCCAGGTTTCAATCAGTCAGCCCGAGATCGGCACCGGAGCCATCCGTTCGGCCATTCTCGGCAAGGTCTGGCGGCTGTTCCGCGATCATGGGCTGCCCCTGCCTGCCCCGGCCGAGAAGTAGGGCGGCAAAGCTGACCTAAGCCCCCGCAAAGGCATTCTGACTGGCAGCTCGCCGCGCAGGGGCGCAGTGAACCAGCATGAGCTCTCCTGTTTCTTCGCATGGCAAGGTCTGGCTGGTGGGCGCCGGTCCCGGCGATCCCGACCTGCTGACCCTGCGCGCCGCGCGCCTGATCATGCGCGCCCGGCTGGTCGTTCACGACGGGCTGGTCGATCCGGCGATCCTCGCCCTCGCCCCGGCCGGTGCCAGGCTGGTTTCCGTCGCCAAGCGCCGCTCGCGCCACACCATGCCGCAGGACGAGATCAACGCGCTGCTGGTACGCGAAGCCCTGGCCGGCAAGGAAGTGGTGCGCCTCAAGGGCGGCGATCCCTTCATTTTCGGACGCGGCGGCGAAGAGGCCGAAGCCTGCCACGCTGCCGGGGTTGACGTTGAGGTTGTGCCGGGGATCAGCGCTGCGATTGGCGCCGCCGCTGCTGCGCAGATGCCGCTGACTCACCGCCGGTCGGCCTCGATCGTCAGCTTCGTGGCCGGCCAGTGCAAGGGCCTCAGCGAGCAGAACTGGGCCGGCCTTGCCGGACGGGGTCGCACTCTGGTGATCTACATGGGCCTCGCCACGGCTGAAGCAATCGCAGACAAGCTGATCGAGGATGGCCTGGCCCCCGATATGCCGGTGGCCGTGATCGAAAATGCCACCCGCCCGCAGATGCGGGTGCTGCGCGGGCCACTGGCGGGCCTGCCCGATCTGGTGGCGCGCGAAAAGGTGAAGAGCCCGGCCGTGATCGTGATTGGCGAAGTGACAGCCGAGCCTGAAGTTCAAACCTTACGCGCTTTGGCGCTGGAGGCAGCACAGTGAAGATCCTGACCGGGAATGATTTGAAGACCGGCGCCGTGACCTGGTGGGACGGCGTGCAATGGTCGCTCCATGTTGAGGATGCGGTCGACGTTGGCGATCACGCCGACACGATCCTGGCCCGCGAACAGGCCGCGCGCCGCGTCAACGCAGCCTATGCGATTGACGCAGTGAAGGATGCAAGCGGGGTTCGCCCGGCCCACATCAAGGACCGTATTCGCGCGCTCGGCCCAACCGTGCGCCCCGACCTGACTTTGAAACCGGCCGATCCGACCGCCGGCGATTGGGTGATCTGATGTACAAGTATGATACCTATGACCAGGCGATGGTCGATGCCCGCGTCGAGGAATTCCGCGACCAGGTGCGCCGCCGCCTTGAAGGCCACATCACCGAGGACCAGTTCAAGCCGCTGCGGCTGATGAACGGGCTCTATCTGCAGCTCCACGCCTATATGCTGCGCGTGGCCATTCCCTATGGCACACTGAGCAGCGCGCAGATGCGGATGCTGGGCGATATCGCCGACAAGTATGACCGCGGCTATGGCCATTTCACTACCCGTCAGAACATCCAGTACAACTGGATCAAGCTGGAGGATGCGGGCGATATCCTGGCCGACCTCGCTTCGGTCGAGATGCACGCCATCCAGACCAGCGGCAACTGCATCCGCAACACCACTTCGGACCAGTACGCCGGTGCCGCAGCGGACGAGGTAGTCGATCCGCGGCCCTATGCCGAACTGATCCGCCAATGGTCGACCTTCCACCCCGAATTCAGCTTCCTGCCGCGCAAGTTCAAGATGGCGGTGATTGCCAGCGATATCGACCGCGCGGCGATGAAGCTGCACGATATCGGCATCCAGATCGTGAAGAACGATGCGGGCGAAATCGGCGCCGCGTTCTACGTTGGCGGCGGCATGGGCCGCACCCCGATGATCGCCCCCTGCATCAATCCGTTTGTGCCGATTGACCAGTTTATAACCTATTCGGAGGCCTGCCTTCGCGTTTATAACCGATATGGACGGCGCGATAACAAGTACAAGGCCCGGATCAAGATCCTGGTCCACGAGCTGGGCAAGGACGAATATACCCGCCAGGTCGAGGAAGAATTCGCCCACCTACTCAGCCAGAACATCGAGCCGCCGCTGGCCGAGCTTGAGCGGATCAAGGCAATGTTCGCCGATCCGCCGTTCGAAGCCGGTGCGCCTGATGCACTCGATCGCAGCGATCCCGATTTCGCGTTGTGGGTGGACAACAACTGCGTCGCCCACAAGCAGCCCGGCTATATCGCCGCGACAATCAGCCTGAAGCCGGTCGGGGGCATCCCGGGCGATGCCACGGGCGACCAGATCCGGCTGATGGCCGACCTCGCGAAGCAGTACTCGTTCGACGAACTGCGCGTAACCCACGCCCAGAACATCGTTCTGCCACACGTGAAGAAGGCCGATCTCTATGCGCTGTGGCAAGTGCTGGAGGCCAATGGCCTGGGCACGGCCAACCTTGACCTGGTCGGCGATATCATTGCCTGCCCGGGGCTGGACTATTGCAGCCTGGCCAATGCCCGCTCGATCCCGGTGGCGCAGAAGATCAGCCAACGGCTGTCCGACAAGGCGCAGGAAATCGGTGAGCTGAAGCTGAAGATTTCCGGCTGCATCAACGCCTGCGGCCACCACCACGCCGGGCACATCGGCATCCTTGGCGTCGACCGCAAGGGCGTGGAAAACTACCAGCTCCTGCTGGGTGGCAGCGAGGCGGCCGATACCTCGCTGGGCCAGATCACCGGCCCTGGCTTCGACGAGGACGGGATTGTCGATGCAGTGGAAAAGGCCACCCAGGTCTATCTTGCCAACAAGGAAGGCGGCGAACGCTTCCTCGACACTTACCGCCGCATCGGGATGGCCCCGTTCAAGGAGGCGCTTTATGGCTGAGGTCCAGTTCCGTTTTCGCGGTGACGAGCCGGTAGCCGATCCGGCCGTGACCGTGGATTCCTTTGGCGACCAGTCCAACGCGGCCGCCGTCCGGCTCGAACCGGGTGACGATGCACGGGACCTGATCCCCCACCTGGATCGGCTCCAGCTGATTGAGGTGAACTTCCCAGTGTTCGGCGATGGCCGCGGCTATTCCGCCGCCCGGATCCTGCGCGAGGCCGGCTACCAGGGCGAACTGCGCGCCGTGGGTGACGTGCTGGTCGATCAGGTCGCCTTCCTGCGCCGCTGCGGTTTCGACGCCTTTGCACCGGAAGTGCCGCTCGATCCCACCGATGCCGAGGCCGCCTTCAGTCGCTTCGCCGAAGTCTACCAGCCCACCACCGACGGTCGCGCCGCGATCTGGTCCAAGCGGCACCCCGGCTCGCGGAATGGCTGAAGCCCAGCGCCAGCCCGATGTGATCGACACCGCCCCGGCCTTCGTCCAGGCCGATGCCGACGCGCTGAACGCCCACTTTGCCGGGGTCAGCACCGCGGCGATGCTGACCGAACTGCTGGCGGGTGCGCTCAAGGGCCGGATTGCGATCGTATCCTCTTTCGGGGCGGAATCGGCGGCGCTGCTGCATCTGGTGGCAGCGGTCGACAAGACCGTGCCGCTGATCTTCATCAACACCCAAAAAATGTTCGGCGAGACCTTGGCCTATCGCGACGAGCTGGCCGAGCGGCTTGGCTTTACCGATCTCAGGGTGTTCCGCCCCGATCCTTACGATCTGGCCGCAAGCGACCAGACCGGGCTGCGCTGGTCCTATGACCCCGATGGCTGCTGCGAAATCCGCAAAGTCATGCCGCTGCGCCGCGCGCTGGTACCGTTCGAGGCTTGGATTTCCGGGCGCAAGGCCTTCCAGGCCAAGAGCCGGGCCGCTCTGCCCCGGTTCGAGATCGATGAAGGGCGGCTCAAACTGAACCCGCTGGCCGACTGGTCGAAGGAGCAGCTCGAAGCCTATATCGACGAGCACAAGCTGCCCCGCCACCCGCTGGTCGCCCAAGGCTATCCTTCGATTGGCTGCTCGCCCTGCACCAGCAAGGTCGCCCCCGGCGAAGACCCGCGTTCCGGCCGCTGGAAGGGTTGGGACAAGACCGAATGCGGTATCCATGGCGAAAGCAGCGCCAGCGAGCTGCCACCGGGCTACGATCCGGCGTTCTGACTCGCCGCTGCGGCCAGGCTTGCCTTTCATACCGCCGCTCCGCAAACTGCCGCCATGATCCTCAACCGCCGCACCGCGATCGCCTCGCTCGCTGCCTTGCCGTTTGGTGGGCGCGCTCTTGCCAGCCAGACCCCGGTGACCGTGTTCGAAGCCCGCCGGATCGTGACCATGGAACCGGCGCTACCAACCGCGCGCTTCGTCGCCGTGGCCGATGGAATCATCCTTGGCCTTGGCCAGACCCTTGAAGAACTGGCCCCCTGGACCAGCGGACGCACGACGCGCATTGACCGCAGCCTGGCGGGACAGGTGCTGTTTCCGGGGTTGATCGATCCCCACGTCCACCCGATGCTGGCGGCAGTAATGCTCAACCTTCCCTTCATCGCCCCGGATGATTGGGACTTGCCCAACGGGCGCTATCCCGGGGCGCGAACCCCGCGCGACTGGTGGGATCGCTTACGCGCTACGCTTTCCGCCAGCCCGGCCGATCCGTTCATTTGCTGGGGCTATCACGAACTGTTTCACGGCCCGCTCGATCGCGCCGCGCTCGATGCCTTGGCCCCGGACCGTCCCGTGGTGATCTGGCAGCGCAGCTTTCATGACGTGATCGTCAACAGCGCATCACTCAAGGCCTGGGGCCTCGGCACCGCCGAGGCCTTCGCCGCAGCGCTCGCCAAGGCCGGGGCCGATCCCAAGGACAGCAGTTTCGATCGCGGCCTATTTTCGGAAACCGGCCTGCCGGTAGCACTGGGCAAGATGCAACCGGTCCTGCTCGGAGGCGGCAAGGTGCGCAGCGGCATGGCCGAACTGCAGCGCCTGTTCCTGACTAAGGGCGTGACCACCGCATCGGACATGGGCACCGGCATCTTTGCCGATTTCGCGGCGGAGGCCGGACTGATCCGCTCCGCCTTCGAACGGACCGACAATCCTTCGCGGATCATGCTGATGCCGCTGGCGCACCAGATTGCAGCGACCCGCGATCTCGACCAGCTCCTGCGCGAAACTGAGGCGGCCTATTCCGGCCCGCACGTCCGCGTCGACCGCCGGGTCAAGCTGATGGCCGATGGCGCGTTCTTTGCCCTCAACATGCGGATGAACCCGCCCGGTTATACCGATGGACACCAGGGCAAATGGATCACCCCACCCGCTGCCCTGACCGAAATGGCCAGCCGCTTCTGGCAGGCGGGCTATTCGCTGCACATCCACGTCAATGGCGATGAAGGGCTGGATGCCGTGCTGGCGGCAGTCGAACGCCTGCCCGAGCGCCGCGCACAGACGATAACCCTGGAACACCTGGGCTATTCCACTGAAGCCCAGAACCGCCGCATTGCCCGGCTTGGCCTGATGGTGTCAGCCCAGCCCAATTACATTCGCGTGCTGGGCGATGCCTATGGCCGCACCGGGCTGGGGCATGACCGGGCCGGGGCGATCAACCGGCTTGGCTCACTGGAACGCAAGGGCGTGCCGCTGGGCCTGCACAGCGATTTCAACATGGCCCCGATCGATCCATTCTACCTGGCCTGGATCGCTGCCAACCGCATCACTATCGACGGCCATCGCAAGATGCCGAGCGAGGCACTGACGCTCGAAAAGGCACTGCGAGCAATCACCATCGAAGCCGCGCAAGTGATCGGAATGGACAGCATGGTCGGCTCGATCGCGCCGGGCAAGAAGGCCGATTTCGCCGTGCTGGACCGCGATCCCCATGCCGCTGGCGTGACCGGGCTGAATCAGATCGGGATCGCCGGAGTGGTCTTCGAAGGCCGGTTCTTCGCAGCTTAGAGCCAGCCGCTGTTGCGGTACCATTCTGCTGTTGCCTTCAACCCTTCGCGGGTTGGCACCATTGGGCGCCACAGGCCCGAAGGCGGGCGGCAGTCATGCGTCACCACCCAGTCCGGATGGGACATGTAGCCGACCCGGTCCAGCGTCAGCTTGGCCTTGTGCTTGCGCACGAAGCGATCTGCACGGGCCACCCGTTCAAGCGAAGCGCGTGACAGATGGATCACCCATGGGCGGCGCCCCATCGCCCAGCCGATGGCGCGGGCCAACTCGTAATGGCTCCAGCCCTGCTTGCGGCCGTCATCCGGCTCATAAACCTGGTGCGACACGGCTTCGCTCGCCGGGACCAGCGCCAGCAGCAGCAGGGCCAGATCGTCGACATGGATCAACGAGCTGCGCCCTTCGCGCGGAGGCACCGGCAGGAGCCCCCAGCGCGCCAGGCGGAACATCTCAAGATATTCGGTGTCACGCGGGCCATAGATCCCGGGCGGGCGCACGATCGTCCAGTCAATCCCGCTGGCCATGACGAGCTTTTCAGCCCGGGCCTTGCTCGCACCATAGACGGACAGGTCCGGCTCGCGCGCGGAAAGCGAAGAAACGTGCACCAGCCGTGGTACGCCCTGCTTGCGGGCCGCCTCAATCAGATTGAGCGTGCCGGTGACATTGCCCGCCTCGAACCCGGCGGGATCGGGGGCATTGACCACTCCGGCCACATGGATCGCGGCTTCTGCCCCCTTGCAGAGCCTGCGCAGGGCCGCCCGGTCATCGAGATCGCCGCGCACCCATTCCACCCCGGGCAGCGCCGGTTGCTCGCGGCGCGTCAACGCGCGCACTTCCAGCCCGGCCTTGGCCGCGCGGTCGAGCAGAGCCTGGCCCACAAACCCGGTTGCCCCGGTCACGGCAATGGTCACAGCACCACCATCTGGTCGCGGTGGACCACCGCCGAACGCGGGGCATAGCCCAGCAGTGCGGCGTGCTCGGCAGAACTGGTGCCCATCAGCCGGGCGCATTCCACCGCGTCGTACTCGGCGAGGCCATGAGCCAGCGTTTCACCCGCATCATTACGGATCGCCACGGCATCGCCGCGCTGGAATTCCCCCTCTACCCGCACCACCCCGGCGGCCAGCAGGCTGGAGCCCTTGCCCAGCGCCTTCGCGGCACCGGCATCGATCACCAGCGCACCCTTGAGGCGCAGCCGCCCGCCCAGCCAGGCCTTGCGCCCGGCGTCCTTGCGGCGCGGCAGGAACAGCGTGCCGATACCCTGCGCGGTGGCCCGGGCAATCGGCGCATCGTGGAGCCCGCTGGCAATGGCAAGGGCGATCCCGGCCCGCTCGGCAATCTCGGCAGCCTGAAGCTTCGACGTCATGCCGCCCGAACCCATGCCGGACGACGATCCGCCGGTGGCCATCGCATGAACTTCGGCCGTTACCCCGCGCACCTCGGGCAGCAATTTCGCACCCGGATCGGCCGGGTTGCGATCGAACAGTCCATCGACATCCGACAGCAGCAGCACGGCATTGGCCTGGGCCGCCTGAGCCACGCGGGCCGCCAGTCGGTCATTGTCCCCAAAGCGGATTTCCTGCGTAGCGACACTGTCATTCTCGTTGATGACGGGCACGGCCCCGGCATCGAGCAGGCGGGTGAGCGTGGCCGTTGCATTGAGGTAGCGGCGGCGGTCCTCAAGGTCTTCCAGGGTCAACAGCAATTGCGCCGCGGTCAGCCCGTGTTCGCTCAGCAGGTCGGCCCACAGGCCTGACAGGGCGATCTGGCCGACAGCCGCCGCCGCCTGGGCATCGGCGAGGCTGCCGCGGCCGCCCTTTTCAAGCTTCAGCTTGGCGGCACCCAATGCGATGGCGCCGGACGAGACGACGATCACTTCCTGTCCGCGCGCGCGGGCTGCGGCGATCTCGGCCACCAGGTCTACCAGCCAGCCGCGCCGCACCCCGTCCTTGCCAACGAGCAGCGACGAGCCCACCTTGACCACCAGGCGGCGGCACAGCGCGGGGTCGGCCAGATCGGCGAGGCAGGTGATCTTCATGGCTTGCCGATTAGGCGAATCGGCGCGCGATGCAATGCCTAGAGCGGCGGTTAGATCGGCGACCAGGGCCGATCGTCAGTCTCTTCGCGCTCCCCATCGGGACGCTCAGTGACCGTTGCGGCGGGCAGGTATTCAAGCACTGCATCGAGCAGGGCTGCCATGCCCTTCCCCGTTGCGCCGGAGATCGGGTAGACCTTCTTCGCGCCGGCGGCCTTCAGTTCCTTGATGAACATCTTCACCAGTTCGGCATCGACCGTGTCGACCTTGTTAAGCGCAATCAGCCGGGGCTTTTCGTCGAGCCCATTGCCATAAGCTTCCAGCTCTTCCTCGATGATCTGCAGCGCTTCGGCCGGATCGGTGCCGTTGATGTCGATCAGGTGGATCAGCACGCGGCAACGTTCGATATGGCCCAGGAACCGGTCACCGATTCCCGCCCCTTCGGCTGCCCCGGCAATCAGGCCGGGAATATCGGCCAGCACGAACTCACGGTCACGGTGCCGCACAACGCCGAGTTGCGGCTTCAGCGTGGTAAAGGCGTAGTCGCCAACCTTGGCCTTGGTATTGGTGATCTGGTTGATGAAGGTGCTCTTGCCGGCATTGGGCAAGCCAACCAGGCCGACATCGGCGAGCAGCTTCAACCGCAGCCAGACATACATTTCCTCGCCCATTTCGCCGGGCTGATGCTGACGCGGGGCGCGGTTGGTGCTGGTCTTGTAACTGGCATTGCCGCGCCCGCCGAGCCCGCCGTGGAGGAAGGTCACGCGCTGCCCGGCTTCAGTCAGATCGAGCAGCACCGTCTCTCGGTCTTCGTCGGAAATGATCTGCGTGCCGACCGGAACCTTGATCACCAGGTCCTTGCCGGCGGCGCCGTTGCGGTCCTTGCCCGAGCCGTGGACCCCGCGCGGGGCCTTGAAGTGCTGCTGATAGCGGAAGTCGATCAGGGTATTGAGCCCGGCCACCGCCTCGAAGATGATGTCCCCGCCCTTGCCGCCGTTGCCGCCATCAGGACCGCCGTACTCAATGTACTTCTCCCGCCGGAAGCTGACCGCTCCGGGACCGCCCTGCCCCGAGCGAATGTAGATCTTGGCCTGGTCGAGAAAATGCATGGGACGGGTTCTAACGAAATAAGGCGCGCATGTCGCGCGTGAGAATGAATACCACCAGTGCGTCGAGAATTGGCTCAGCTTGCGGCGAGAATGGTGGCTTTCGAGAACCGGAGCGGAGCGACCTGCTGGTCGTGAGCACCGGAAGCGCAGAAGGCTGCCGTTCGCAGCCCAAGATGGGGCAATTATCGATGCACTGGAATGGTGGAGCCGAGGGGGATCGAACCCCTGACCTCGTCATTGCGAACGACGCGCTCTCCCATCTGAGCTACGGCCCCGTTCCAGTGCAACCGGGCGGCAAGCCGCCCATTTGCGAGGCGCCCCCTTAGCGAAAGGGGGGGCTGCATGAAAGAGCAAAGTTAGGGCGTGAGCGGCTTGGGCTGGCTGGCCGGCGTGCTTGCCTCGGCAATGGCCAGCGGGCTGGTGACCGGAACCAGGATATGGGTACCCGGAGCATAGCCGGCCCATTTGGTTTCCCAGGCTGCCAGATCGGCCTTGTACTGGTCATACCGCTTGTAGAAATCGTCAAACACGATCTCGAGATTGGGCAGGCTGACGGCAGCGAAGCGATCAAGCTGGCCGACCTTCACCGCCTTGGCATCGTTGCTCATCGCCAGGGCAGCATCGCAGAAGGCCGAAAGCGTCGGGGGCATGGCGAAGCGGTTGTAGACCTCGGTCATGTACTTTTCGCGAAACCTGACGAAGCCGGCGCCGTACTTGCCGCGCCATTCGCTATCGACCTTGAGGTTTGCGGCCCGCAGCGCCTTGGCGTGAGTGCGCAGGAAAGCGCGATAGTTCACAACGATCTGGGCGTGCTTGGGCTGAAGGCAGTTAAGCGCGGCAACGTTGTAACCGGAGCGCAGATTCCAGGTGGTCTGCGCCGGGGAAATATTGCGGTTGACGCTGGCGTGCAGGCCGTCCGGCCCGACTGCCGGAGTGACGAAATTGGGCGAGGCATTGTTCGGCGGGGATGGCTTGTAGGGTACGAAGACCCACTTCTGCGCCGGCGCGGGTGGCGCCGGCGGCGGTGCGACAGGCTTTTTCTTGCGGGCATCGGCGGCAGAGGCCACCAGCAGCAGCGACAAAGCACCGGCACAAAGCACTGAGTTCAAGGAATACCGCACCATGGACCAACCCTCCTGGCTTGCGCGCCGCGGGCAGCACCTTGCGCCACCCCACCTTGCTGCAAGCTGAAAAATGGCACTAGCCGCTGGATTCGGCAAAGAAAATGCCCGGCGCGCCAAAAAGCGCGCCGGGCACGATCAATTCCCTGCGGCGAACGCTTACTCGCGGTTGCCGAGGAAGCTCAGCAGGAACTGGAACATGTTGATGAAGTCCAGGTACAGCGTCAGGGCCCCCAGGATCACCGCCTTGCCGGCGAACTCAGTGCCGCGCAGCATGTAGTATTCCTGCTTCAGCCGCTGCGTATCCCAGGCGGTCAGGCCGGCAAAGATCAGCACGCCAAGCACCGAGATGACCAGGGCCAGCGTGCTCGACTGCATGAAGATGTTCACGACCATAGCGATCAGCAGGCCGATCAGGCCCATGACCATGAACGAGCCCATGCCCGACAGGTTCTTCTTGGTGGTGTAGCCATAGAGGCTCAGCCCCGCGAAAGCACCGGCCGTGGCGAAGAAGGTGCTGGCGATCGAACTGGCCGTGAAGACCAGGAAGATCGACGACAGCGACAGGCCCATGATCACGCAGAAGCCCCAGAAGAGCATCTGCAGCGTGGCCTTGCTAAAGCGGTTGGCACCCAGGCTCATCGCAAAGATGAAGGCCAGCGGGGCCAGGATGATGACCCAGCGCATCGGCGTGGCGAGCACCTGAGCCGCCATGCCCGACTGGGCGAAGAGTAGCGCGACAATGCCCGAAAGCAGCACGCCCGATGCCATGTAATTGTAAATGGCAAGCATGTGGCTGCGCAGACCGGCGTCAAAGGTGACGCCCTGGCCCATGACTTCGCCATTAAGGCTCGGAGACGCGCCGAAGCCCGTCTTGGTGGGCTGGGGGTCGTTCCAATTGGCCATGATGAGTCAAACTCCATGTTGCGGGCAGCCCGATAGCCACCCGATGCCGCGAATATCGGTAGATTCGCGTCCGGTTTCAAGTAAATTTGGAACGAAACAGTCGCAATTCGTCGTTAATCGCGCGCCGCGCGCGCCAATTCCGCCCCGCGATCACGCGCCGCCCGCAACGTTGCCTCGACCAGACGCTGCAACGCGCCATCACTGTCCAGCACGCGCAGGCCCGCCTCGGTCGTCCCGCCCGGACTGGTAACGCGGCGAGCCAGTTCGGCCGGGCTGTCCGGCGCAGTTGCCGCCAGCCGGGCCGCACCATCGACCATGGCAAGCGCCAGCCTTTCGGCCTGATCGGGCGCAAAACCCAGCGCCGCACCACCTGCCGCCAGGGCATCGATGAAGCGATAGACAAAAGCCGGCCCCGAACCGACCAGGGCTGTCGCCAGGTCGAACAAGGCCTCATCCGCCAGCCACTCCGGCGTCCCCAAGGGCGCCAGCAGCTGCTCAACAGCCACCTTGAGTTCAGTCGACAGGCCCTGCCCAACCAGCACCAGCGGCGATTTGCCCAGCGCAGCGGCGAGGTTGGGCATGATTCGCACCTGTCCGGCGGCTTCGGGGAAGCGCCTGGCCAGGCTGTCGAGCTCGACACCGGCCAGGATCGACAGCAGCAGAGTGTCCGGTCCCAGCAGCGGAGCCAGATCGACAGAGACGACGTCCAGCGTCTGCGGCTTGATTCCCAGCAGCACCGCGTCGAACCGGCCCTGGGGCAAGGTCCGCAGCAAGGTAACGCCAGCGGGCGCTTCAGCCAGATAGGGATCGACCACGGTGAAGTCGGCGGGATCACGCCCGGCAGCCAGCCAGCCAGCCAGCATGGCTCCGCCCATGTTGCCGCACCCCAGGATCAACAGCTTCACGCAGTGCCTCCTAACCCGCCCCAACGCTTGGAGTGCGAGATTCGCGGGCTTACCCTAGGCTTCCCCGGCTGCATCGACCAGCGAGGCGGCCAGCGCCTCTTCCGGCGTCTTGTCCCCCCACAGGATAAACTGGAAGGCCGGATAGAACCGGTCGCACTCCTCAATCGCCGCTTCGACCGCCACCTGCGCCTGGGCCAGGCTGAGCAGCCCCTCGTCTCCGAGCAGGAGGCCATGCCGGTAAAGCAACACGCTGCCATTCGACCAGACGTCAAAATGGCCGACCCACAGCTGTTCATTGACCATTGCCAGCAGCTCGAACACGGCTTGGCGCTTGTCATCCGGCACCCGGATATCGGGCAAGCACAGGAGCTGCAGGACATGATCCTCGCGCCGCCAGATGCCGCGGATGGTGTAATTGGCCCAGGAGCCCTTGATCTCGCCCGAGATCTCGTCCTCGCCAACATATTCGCAGGGCCAGCCGCGTGCTTCGAAAAGCGACACGAGCATGTCGACCGGGGCGGCATCCTCTTCGCGCTGATAATCGGGGTTACCCTGCATCATGGCCGCTGGATGCTTTGCAACAGGGGGCCGCGACAATGTACTGGCTGCTGACAGTTGCGCAAAACCTGACAAGGCTGTGCACAAGGTGTGGAAAAGCCGATCAGACTAACGTCCGGCCGCTAATGGATCGACCACTTGCCCCGCCGGACTGGTCCAGACGAAGGACCCGCTCATCCCGGCTTTCTTGAGCTGCGCAACAAAGGCGTTGGCGGCTCGCTCCGTCTCAAATGGACCGGTCAGCAGCCTGGTCGCTTGACCCCAGGCGCTGGTGAAGCCCTTGCGACCCTTGAACAAGTCCGGCTCGGCGCGGGAGAACCGGCGGAAATCGGCGCTGAGGCCCGGCTTGTCGCGGCTGGTCGCGATCTGCACCCAGATGCGGCTCGGCTGAGTCGCCGCCGGCCGCTTGGTATCCGTGGTACGGCCCGGTCTCGCCGTGCGGGCATCCTCTGCGGCTGAATTGGCCTGAATCGCGGGCAGGCGCCGCAGATCGACCGCTCCCGCCACGGGCTCGATCTCACGGCTGGGCGGCGTCAGATCGGCAAATACATCAGCCAGGTTGCGCGGCCTGGGCGGAGCGGCAGGTGCCGGGGGGGGCGGAGGCGCTGCTCTGGACGCAGGGGCCGGTACCGGTGCCGGCACCGTTGCCGAGGGTGCGGCTGGCAAGCTGTCGAAGCCAGACGAGCTTGCCGGTGCGGCGCGTGCGGGAGCCGGAGCCGGAGCCGGAGCCGGAGCTGGAGCTGGAGCTGGTGCAGGAGCAGGCACTGGAGCCGGTGACGTGGTGTTAACGGCGACCCGAACCGGTTGCGGCTCAGGCGGACCAGAACGCGCCGGGACTGGTGCCGGTGCAGGCGTCGGCCGGGGTTTGGGCGGCGGTGTGGCCTGACGTGAGCGACGATCATTACGCCCCGCGGCCGCCGGCACCGCCGCCGGCGGCTTGTCGGTCGCCGCAAGAACGGCCTTGGGTCGCACGAACGCGGCAATCCGGGGATCGTCGCGGCCAATTTCCGCGGCGCGCGGAAAGTGCCCCAGATTGGCCGCAGCCGCCTTTTGCGCCGGCGTCAGGCGGGGCATGTAGCGCAGGTAGGCGATCATCCCAGTGGCCTGGCCTTCGGGCAGGTTGGCCCGGACCACGGCTTCGGCATCGGCCTGCTGGCCCAGAATCGCAAAGGCAAATGCCCGCGATCGCCAGGCAGCCCGGTCCTGCTTTTGCAGCAGCGGGCTGAGCGTGATTTCCATGGACCGCTTGTCACCGGTGATGGCCTGGCTGATCGCCAGCCGCCGCAGTGTTTCATCATCGGGACCGGCGCTCAGCGACTGGCGGTAATAGCGCTGCGCCTGCTCATTATCGCCGACCAGATCGTAAGCCAGACCGCGGGCCGAGAGCAGCTTGGGATCGATCGGCCCAGCCCGTTCGGCTTCCACAAACAAAGGAATCGCGCTGTAAGGATCTTCGGCCAGCACATGAGCCCCGGCGAGATGCGCCTTGATATTGGCATCGGCCGGCTTGAGCTGGTCAGCCCGGCGGAAAAAGCCGATCGCGGCATCGGCGTCACCGATCGCGGCGGAGGCCTGCCCGGCTTCAACCAGGGCCCCCAGATCACGTGGATTGCGGGCCAGGCGCCCAAGCGCGGCATTAAGCCGCATGCCCGGCGCCCCCGGAATGGCCTGAACGACCGGCTGGCTGACAATGTCGATTTCCCCGTCATCGTCCTGTGCTGCCACCGGGACGGACAGGCTGAGTACCAACCCCCCGAGCAGGATGGTGCGTGTCAATCGAACCGGAGATCTTGCAGGCATTGGCACCATTCGCGAGGAGTTAACACGCGGCGCGCTGGCCGCGTGGCGCGAGGTAGTTATCCTAACCTGAATTGCAACGGAACGGACACCTGGCCCATTCCGTCGCAAACCATACACTTACTGGTTGTTCTGGCGCCCAAGGAAACGGGGAATGCTGATCGACGGGCCATCGCCATCTTCGTCGTCCTCATCCTCGTCCTTGGCCGACCGCCCGCCGCGCGAGAGATTGGCCATGCGCTCGAACAGGGTTGCACCGCCACCGCCGCCAAGCCGCGGGGCCTTCTGCGCGGGAACCGCTGGCGGCGCCTCTTCGCCATAGTCGAACGAACCCGGGCTTGCCGCCGCCGGGGCAGCTCCGCCGGTTTCGCCGCTATCGCTGGAAACCAGCCCGCGGCGACGGCCCGGCATGCCGGCTTCGGCCACCGGCTGATCTTCTTCGACGAGGCGCGAGGCATCTAGCAGCAGTTCGTCACTTCCGCCCGACGAGCCAGCCGGTTCGTCGGCCTCAAGCTCAAGCTCAAGCGGGCCGGCTTCGCCATCATCAGCCTGGGCCTCAGGCAGATCCCAGTCGTCATCGTCGGAATAGCTGGCTGCGGGATCGGGCTCGGCCTGCGGCTCATCGGCAGTCGCTTCGGCCACTGCTTCAGGTTCTGCCACGATTTCCGGTTCCGGCTCAGGCTCTGGTGCCGGGGCTGGTGCAGTCCGTTCGAACAGCGGCTGAACCGCGACCGGCGCCTCGATCGGAGCCGGCCGGGCCGGGCCGCGGCCCATGCCCAGGTTGAACGGACGGCCGGCGGCTTCTTCTGCCTGGGCGGCATTCTGCTCGATCCCGGTAGCAACCACCGAAACGCGGATCTTGCCCTGCAGGTCCGGATTGAAGGCCGAACCCCAGATGATGTTGGCGTTGGGATCAACCAGCTCGCGAATATGGTTCGCGGCTTCGTCCACTTCGAGCAGCTTCATGTCGTCGCCGCCGATGATCGAGATGATCACGCCCTTGGCGCCCTGCATCGACACACCATCAAGCAGCGGGTTGGCAATCGCCTTTTCGGCGGCTTCAAGCGCGCGGTTCTCACCGCTGCCTTCACCCGTGCCCATCATCGCCTTGCCCATCTCGGCCATGACCGAACGGACGTCAGCAAAGTCGAGGTTGATAAGGCCCGGCATGACCATCAGGTCAGTGATCGAGCGGACGCCCTGCTGCAGCACTTCGTCAGCCAGCAGGAAGGCTTCCTTGAAGGTGGTTTCCGCCTTGGCCACCAGAAACAGGTTCTGGTTGGGGATGACGATCAGCGTATCGACGTGCTTCTGAAGTTCCTCGATCCCGGCCTCGGCCGAACGCATCCGGCGAGTCCCTTCGAACAGGAACGGCTTGGTCACCACGCCGACGGTTAGCACACCCTTTTCGCGCGCCGCCTTGGCCACCACAGGGGCCGCGCCGGTCCCCGTGCCGCCGCCCATGCCAGCGGCGATGAAGCACATGTGCACGCCGTCCAGCGCCCGGTCGATCTCGGCCAGGGTTTCCTCGGCCGCCGCCTTGCCCACTTCGGGACGCGAACCGGCGCCCAGACCCTGGGTAATGTCGGGACCGAGCTGGATGCGGTGCTCGGCAATCGAGTTGTTGAGCGACTGGGCATCGGTGTTGGCCACCACGAAATCGACACCTTCGATTCCAGCGGCGATCATGTTGGCGATGGCATTGCCGCCGGCACCGCCCACCCCGATCACGGTGATCCGGGGGCGCAGCTCCTCAACGGCTGGCGGTCCGATATTGATGCTCATGGCGCTCTCCTATCCGGCAAAGCGGATGCAATACTTACAAGTTTATTGGTTACTGCACCGCAAGAATCCCGGTTTCCAACCCGTAACCATCATTTGTCCACAGTCGGCAGGCGGTTTGGCCGCCTCCGACCCCTAGAAATACTCCCGGATCGCCCGATAAACCCGTCCAACCAGTCCCATCTGCTCGAGCCGCGTCACCGACTGGTGGCGCTTGCCGACAGCACGGATGTCGATCGGGTCGGCTGCGGCATAAAGCACCAGCCCCGCCAGCGTCGAAAAGCCGGGCGTGGCGTGGGCCTCGGCCAGACCCTTGATTGCCTGCGGGCGACCAATCCGAACCGGCTTACCCAGCGCGGCCTGGGCATAGTCGGCCAGCCCGGCAAGCTCGGCCCCGCCCCCGGTCAGCACGATCTGCTGCCCGCGCTGCCCGGTGAAGCCCAGCGCCTTAAGCGCGCGGGACACTTCTTCCATCAAGTGCCCAAGCTGGGTCGTGATAACCGAAATCAACTCGGCCCGCGGAATCCGGTTCTTGTCATCGGCATGTCGGGCGAGCGGCCCGGTGGCCTCATCGCCGGGCGCATTGACCGGGATCATCTCGCGGTGGTCCGAAGGGCTGGCAATGGCCGAGCCGTGGACGCATTTCAGCCGCTCAGCCTGGAACCGGCGGATGCCAAAGGCGCTGGCCACGGCGTCGGTGATATCGCCAGAACCCATCGGGATGGTCACCAGACCGAGCAGCATCCCCGCCGCATAGACCGAGACATTGGTCACTTCGGCCCCGAACTCGATCAGCGCGACGCCCAGGTCACGCTCTTCCGGGCTGAGGCAGGCAAAGCCCGCCGCAATCGGCGAGCCGACGACCGATTCCACCTGAAGGTGGGCGTTCTGGACAGCTTCGGTGATGTTGCGCACCGGCGCGCCGTCGGCCAGCATGACATGGATATCGACCCCCAGCCGCTCGGCATGGAGGCCCTTGGGATCGGCCACGCCGTCTGCCCCATCGAGCGTGTAGTGTGCCGGCTGGGCATGGAGCACCATGCGCCCGTCGGGCTGTATTACGTCACGTGCGGCCACGAGCAGCGCCTCGATATCGTCATCCTCGATCCGGCGACCGCCGATGTCGATCTCGACCTGGGCCACCTGGCTGGCCAGCCCTGCGCCCGAAGCGCCGATCCAGACGCTGGAGACCGCCGTATTGGCCATCTTTTCGGCCCGTTCGACCGCATCGCGTACCGCATAGGTCGCCGCCTGCATGTCGGTAATATAGCCGCGCTTGATCCCCTGGGCGGCGCGGTGACCGGAGCCGAGCACCACCATCTCGCCGGTCTCGGTCAGCCCGGCAACCATGGCCGAGACGCGAAATGAGCCGATGTTGACCGCGCCAAAGGTGCGGGCGATGCGGGGTGCGGGCATCAGTTGCTATCCTTTTCGGTCTTGGTGGACTTCTCGGCTGGCTTGGCCTCTTCGGCCTTTGGTTTCTCGGCGGTGTCCGCCTTGGGGGCCGGCTGTTCAACCGCATCGGTGCGCCCCGGCACGCGCAGGTAGATTCGGTCTCCCGCGCGCATATCGAAAGCGGCGACCTTGCCGCCGAGCAGTCGGTTGACGCCATCGAGCCGAGCGAAAGTCATCAGGGCCCGGGCCGACTTGTCCTTGCCTTCGGGCAGGGCCAGCACCTGGCCAGTCTTGAAGGTAAAGTTCCAGCGCCGGTTGCCGACCCATTCGGCCTCGCGCAGCTGAGGCTTCAGGGCCGGGGCTGCCGCGATCAGTTCCTGCAGCGCCACGACCTGCTTGCCGGCACCGGGGCCGGACACCATCAGCTTGCCCTTGGCACGGGCCGCGGAAACAGCTTCCAGTTCATGCCCGGTGGCGTCGATCAGTACCAGCCGGTCAGCCTTGCGCAGCACGGCGGCAGGTTTGCGCTCGACAATGTCGATCACCAGGGCATCGGGCAGCTGACGGGAAACCCGGGCATCTTCCACCCAGGACAGCTGAAGCAGTTCGCTGCGCAAGCCATCCACATCGACCAGCGGCATCGCCCGCTCGCGTTCGGCCAGCGCACGCTCATAAACCTTGAGCTCGTTGAGGTTCTTGACCCCACGGACCTCAACCCGGCGCACCTCGAACCCGGCATCGCGGGCGACATTGGCCAGCTGCGCCTCGGCCATGGCCGGGACGCCGGCAAAGCTGGCCACGATCCAGGCCAGCACCACGGCCCCGCCCAGGATCATCGCCAGGAACGCGCGCTGCAATTGCACCTCGCCCACCGGCAGCCAGGCCAGTACGGTGTCCAGCAGCGATCCGGTCTTGGCCTTGGCCGTGCGGACCTGCTTGGCCTTACCCTGGGCAGCAACAGCCTTGCGCATCGATTTGCCGCCGCGCTTGATCGTCTGGCTCATTGCTTGCCCCCCTTGCCATCCTGATCCGCCAACGCCTCGGCGATGATCAGTTCGACCAGTTCGCCATAGGAAATGCCCAGGTGCTTGGCCTGTTCCGGCACGAGGCTGAGCGGGGTCATGCCTGGCTGGGTATTGGTCTCCAGCACGAAGAGGCCTTCCAGCCCACGCTCGTCATCCCAGCGGAAATCGGTGCGGCTACAGCCTTTGCAGCCGAGCAGCTGGTGGCAGCGCAGCGCGATATCGAGGCAGGCCTGGGTGATCTCGTCCGGAATTTCGGCCGGGCAGACGTGCTCGGTCATGCCTTCGGTGTACTTGGCGTCGAAATCGTAGAAGCCGGACTTTGGCCGCAGTTCGGTGACCATTAGCGCGCGATTGCCCAGTACTGCCGTGGTCAGCTCGCGCCCGCGGATATAAGGCTCGGCCAGCAGCTCGTCGAACTCCTGCCAGGGGCCCTTGGCGTTCGGGCTGATCGGGTTGCCATAATTCCCTTCGGCGGTGACAATTGCCACGCCGACCGACGATCCCTCGTTAACCGGTTTTAGCACATAGGGTCGTTCCAGCGGATCGCGTTCGTAAAGCTCCTGGACTGGCACGATCCGCCCGCCCGGCATCGGCACGCCATGGGGGACCAGCGCCTGCTTGGTCAGCTCCTTGTCGATCGCAATGACCGAAGTGACCATGCCCGAATGGGTATAGATCAGCCCCATCAGGTCCATCAGGCCCTGGATCGAACCATCTTCGCCCGGTGTGCCGTGCAGCGCGTTGAACACCACATCGGGCTTGGTTGCCGAAAGTTTGGCCGCGACATCGCGGTCCATATCGATCCGGGTAACCTGATGGCCGCGCTCTTCCAGCGCCTTGGCCACCCCTTCCCCGCTCATCAGCGAGACCGGCCGCTCGTTCGACCAGCCGCCCATCAGGACCGCGACATGGAGTTTGGGGAGGCTCACTTCGACTTACCTACTCGTTGAATTTCCCATTCGAGCTCGACGCCCGACTTTTCCTTCACCCGGCGCCGTACTTCCTCGCCCAGCGCCTCAATGTCAGCGCTGGTCGCATCGCCCAGGTTCAGGAGGAAATTGGTGTGCTTCTCGCTCACCTGCGCACCGCCCAGCTTAAGCCCCCGACATCCGGCTTCATCAACCAGATACCAAGCCTTGTGCCCGGCCGGGTTCTTGAATGTCGACCCGCCGGTCTTGCTGCGCAGCGGCTGGCTGGCTTCGCGACTGGCGGAAATCCGGTCCATCTCGGCCTGGATGTCGTCAGGCTGACCCGGGCGACCGCGAAAGCGCGCGGCCACGACAATGGCGCCTTCGGGCAGCTGCGAATGGCGATAAGTGTAGTGCAGCGCCGCAACCGGGAGGGTCACCAACTTTCCATCGCGCAAGACCACATCGCAATCGACCAGGATATCCTTCACCTCGCCGCCATAGGCCCCGCCATTCATCCGCACGAAGCCACCGACCGTGCCGGGGATCGAGCGGAGGAATTCCAGCCCGGCGATACCGTTGTCGCGGGCAGTCGAGGAAACGAGAATGCCGCTTGCACCACCGCCGCAGTCCAGCGTCAGGTCGGCGCTTTGCTCGACCTTGGCAAAGGCCTTGCCCAACCGCACCACCACGCCCGGCACCCCGCCATCGCGGACGATCATGTTGGATCCCAGGCCCAGCGCCATGACGGGCGTGGCCGGATCAAGCTGGTGCAGGAAGTCTTGCAGGTCCGCCAGATCTTTTGGCTCGAACAGCCACTCGGCCGCGCCGCCGGACTTGAACCAGACGAGCGGCGCCAGCGGAGCCGATGGGGTCAGCTTGCCCCGGACCGAGGGGAGCGTCACCGTACTCATCCGCCCGTCCGGAAGACGCGGATCGCGGCCTCAAGCCCGCCGGCCCACTTGGTGATATCCCCGGCGCCGAGGCAGACCACCATGTCCCCCGGCTGAGTGACATTGGCCAGCTCGGCGGCCAGTGCATCGGCGCTCGCGATCAGCTGAGCCGAACGATGGCCGCGCGCCTTGATCCCTTCAACCAGGGCTGCGGAATCGATCCCCTCGATCGGCGCCTCGCCGGCGGCATAGACCGGCGCGGCATAAACCATGTCGGCATCATTGAAAGCGGCCTGGAATTCGGCCAGGTGATCGCGCAGGCGGGTAAAACGGTGCGGCTGGACCACGGCGATCACGCGGTTCTGCACGCCTTCCCGGGCCGCAGCGAGGACGGCGCGGATCTCGACCGGGTGGTGGCCGTAATCGTCGATGATCGTCACCCCGTCGATCTCGCCCACCTTGGTAAAGCGGCGCTTGACCCCGCCAAACTTGGCAAATCCGGTCTGGATCACGCTGTCGGCGCAGCCCATTTCCACAGCAACGCCAACGGCAGCCAGCGCGTTCTGGACATTGTGGCGGCCGGGCATCGGCAATTCGATCCCGTCAATCCGGCGCTGCGAGCCATCGCGCTGGCGGATCACCACGTCGAAGCGATTACCGCCTGGGACCGGGGTGACATTCTCACCGCGCACGTCGGCCTGGGCGGAGAAACCATAGGTGACCACGCGGCGGTCACGAACCTTGGGGATCACGGCCTGGACTTCGGGGTGGTCGATGCACAGCACCGCGCAGCCATAGAACGGCACGTTCTCGATGAATTCGACGAAGGCATCCTTGATCGCATCGAAGCTGCCGTAGTGATCGAGGTGCTCGGGATCGATGTTGGTGACCACCGCGATGGTCCCGTCGAGCCGCAGGAACGAGCCGTCGCTCTCATCCGCCTCGACCACCATCCATTCACTTTCACCAAGCCGCGCGTTGGAGCCGTAGGAATTGATGATCCCGCCGTTGATCACGGTCGGATCGACCCCGCCCGCATCGAGCAGCGCCGCGACCAGTGAGGTCGTAGTGGTCTTGCCGTGCGTCCCCGCTACGGCAACGGTGCGCTTCAGCCGCATCAGCTCGGCCAGCATTTCGGCGCGGCGAACCACCGGCACCCGGTTTTCAAGGGCGGCAACGACTTCCGGATTGTCGCGTTTTACCGCGGTCGAGGTGACGACCACCGCGGCGTCGCCCAGGTTTTCGGCCTTGTGGCCGATCATCACCTTGATCCCGCGCTGGCGCAGCCCTTCGACGACATAGCCTTCGGCAATGTCGCTGCCCTGCACCATATAGCCCAGATTGTGCATCACCTCGGCAATGCCGGACATGCCGATCCCGCCGATGCCGACGAAATGGATCGTGCCGATGTCTGTGCCAACGCCCTTCATTGTCGTCCCATTCTAACCTGCAGCCGCCGCGCCGCCGATGACGGCACCGGCCACGGCCGCATCGGCCACCCGGATCACGTCCATCAGCGGGGCTCCGCCAAATCCTTCAACCAGATCCGCCAGATCTTCCACCGCCTTCGGATAGCCACAGTTCCACGCGGCATGCGCGGCATTGCCAAGCGTTTCCGGGCTCTGCGCAATGGCCAGAATCTGCTTGGCCAGTTCGGCGGCGGTGAACCGCTCCTGCCGGATCATCCGGGCTCCGCCAGCGGCGCAGACCTCGCGCGTATTGGCGGCCTGGTGGTCGTCGGTGGCGATCGGCAGCGGCACCAGGATTGCCGGACGGCCAACCGCCGTCAGCTCGGCAATGGTCGAAGCGCCGGCCCGGCCGATGAACAGGTGGGCATCGGCCAATCGCTCGGCCATGTTCTCGAAATAGGTGCCGAGTTCTGCCGGAATATCATGCCCGGCATAGCGTGCACGAACCGCCTCGATATCCTCGGCCCGGCACTGCTGGATCACTTGCAGGCGGGTGCGCAGCGCGGCCGGCAGCATGGCAAGCGCATCGGGCACAATCTGCGAGAGCACGCTGGCGCCCTGACTGCCGCCAGTTACCAGCACCCGCAGCAGACCTTCCTCGGTGAACGGCGGGAACGGCTGGTCGCGCAGCGCCCGCACTTCGGCCCGAACCGGATTGCCGACAAGGTGCGTCTTGCCCGCAAACTTGGGCTTGAGCCGGTCGACCTGGCGATAGGACGCGGCAATAGCGCTGACCCGGCCCGCTAGCAGGCGGTTGACCCGGCCCAGCACCGCGTTCTGTTCGTGGATCACGCTGGGCACACCGGCTGACGTGGCTGCCCACAGCGCGGGAAAAGCCGGGTACCCCCCGAAGCCGACCACGCAGGCTGGCTGGAAGCTGTCAAACAGCCGCTCGGCCATGCGCTTGCCCTCAAGAATTGCGGCAATGCCCTTGGCCCAGTGCAGCGGGTTCTTGCCGATCCGCCCGGCCGGCAGAACGTGAGCGACCAGATTGTCCGGCTTGCCGGGCAGCTTCGCGCCGCGCTCATCGGTGACCAGCGCCACGTGGTGCCCGCGCCGCTCAAGCTCAACCGCAAGGGCAAAGGCCGGGATCAGGTGTCCACCGGTGCCGCCAGCCGCCAGGACGTAATGCCGGGTCACGCCGCTCATCGCCGCTTTCCTCCACCCATGTCGCCAATCCGGAAGGCCTCGCGCTCCAGGAAGGGATTGCGCCGGGTAATCGCCAACAGCAGGCCCACGCCAAGGCACAGCGCGATGGTGGATGAACCGCCATAGGAAATCAGTGGCAGGGTCATCCCCTTCGACGGGAACAGCTGCAGGTTGACCAGAATATTGATGAAGGCCTGCCCGCCCAGCTGCGCGGTAAGCCCGGCAGCCGCCAGCGTGGTAAACAGGTCCTCCTCCTTCATCAGCCGAAGCAGCACGCGCAGCACGATTGCAACGTAAAGCGCGACCACGGCGATGCACATCAGCAGGCCGAACTCCTCGCCGATCACGGAGAAGATATAGTCGGTATGAGCCTCGGGCAGCGCCATCTTCTTTTTGCCCAGCCAGATGCCAGTGCCAGTCCAGCCACCGGATAGCAGGGTACGGCTGGCCAGATCGACCTGATCATAGGCCGTGCCCCCGCCCAGGAAGGCATCAATGCGGTTGCGGGCGTTCTCATAGAACAGGTAGGCCAAGGTGATGCCGCCCAACCCGGCTGCGGCCACCAGCCCGATCCGCTGCACCGCCATGCCCGAGAGCAGCACCAGCACGAACCAGACCCCGGCAAACAGGATCGCCGAGCCAAGATCGGGTTGCAGCATGAGCAGACCGACCACCAGCAGCATCACACACGTGGTCAGCGCTATGACCGGAATCTTGGGATCGCGCGCCTGCCATGAGAGGATCCAGGCCAGGCCGATGGCATAGGCCGGCTTGAGGAACTCCGATGGTTGCAACGAAGCACCCAGATTGATCCAGCGCTTTGCCCCGTTGACGCTGAAGCCGATGACAGGAACCAGGAACAGGGCCACCAGCATGGCCGCGCCCAGCAGAATGCCAAAGCGCCGCGCCATTTCCTTGGGCAGGACTGCGGCAAAGAACAGCGCGGCAAGGCCAACGAACTGCCAGCGCAAGTGAATGTAGAAAAAGTGCAGATCGTCCAGCTTCACCTTGGAAGTGGAAAGGCGATAGGCACTGGCCGGGGAAGCGGCTGCCACCGCCAGGGTGCCCAGCGCCATCAACAGCAGGATCATCGCCAGCAGAACCCGGTCAATCTCGCGCCACCAGATCGCGAAATCGCTGCGCCGGTTGCGCCGCCGCCGCGGCGCGGCAACACCGGGCGTTGCCTGACCGGCACCGGGCACGAAGGGCGGATGCGTGGCCATCAGCGGACTCCTCC
>Ga0315902_10000729_pt1 | contig 55323 bp, 47 predicted proteins | sample LakEriMetagenome_9_FD_203523 | JGI IMG/M metagenome (GOLD analysis project Ga0315902, IMG submission 203523) | Freshwater fungal communities from buoy surface, Lake Erie, Ohio, United States - Buoy 12 MA117 | ecosystem: Environmental > Aquatic > Freshwater > Lake > Lake biofilm | place: USA... | reverse complement strand
GCGAGGAAGTCTCGATGATGGTCGGGCAGGCCTTGCCGCCGAAGAGCAGCGAGGTGGTGTCGCTCTTGGGGTCGCAGCCGATGAGCAGGACCTTCTTGCCCTGCTGGGCCATCATGTAGGAGAGGTTGGCCAGCGTGAAGCTCTTGCCGATGCCGCCCTTGCCGTAGATGGCGATGATCTGGGTTTCCTTGGTGGCGGGCGCGGTGCTCACCGGATCGGGCTCGATCGCAGCTTCGGCGCGCAGGCGCTCCTTCTGGATGAACTGAACGGTGGCCGAGGCCGGAATGGGGCCGGAAGGGGTCATGCGCAGTGCCTCCAGTCGAGAACCATCTTCAGACAGTCGGGGTCGTCGAAGGCGACCGGGTAGGCGGCAGGTGCGTGACCCGCCGATTCGAGATGGGTGATCAGGCCGTCGAGCGAGAGCTGACCGCTTTCCACCAGCCAGCGCACCGCGAGCAGGTCGGGGCGCTTCCACTCGGCGGCGATGCGCAGACGGCTCTCGCGCATGAAGGCGGGCGCGAAGGCGAAGCTGATCGGCTGGGTGTAGAAACCCGCGAGCACGATCTCGCCGCCGGGCGCGGTGCGCGCGACCAGGCTGTCGAGCAGCGAGGCGTCGCCGCTGACGTCGTAGATGCAGCGGTAGTCGCGACGGTCGTCATCCTCGGGGCGCACGACCGGATAGCCGTCGGCGCCGCCAGCCCGCCGCGGATCGCGTTCCCAGACGGTGGGCGCGGGCGCGCCGGCCAGCACCGTGAGCCGCGCGAGCAGCCGACCGAGCACGCCGTGGCCGACGATCAGCTCCGGCGGCGCATGGGCCTCTTCGCGCCCGCCACCCGATACCGAGTGGTAGGCGGTGGCCGCGAGCGCGAGCAGCACGCTGCGCTCGCCGAGCTGGTCGCTGATCGGGACCACCCGCTCGCCGGGGACCACCACCCGTGAGGCCGCGCCGCCGAACAGACCGCGGATTTCGCCGAAGCACCGCGCGCCCGGGACGAAGACGGTTTCGCCGCCGCGCAGACCGGAGCCCGGGCCGGCGCGCACCACCCGACCGACGGATTCGTAGCCGGGCACCAGCGGGTAGCCCATGCCGGGAAAGAAGGGCATGCGGCCGGTCCACAGCAGCTTTTCGGTACCGGTGCTGACGCCGCTGTAGTCGATGTCGACCACGACATCGGCCTCGCCGGGGGGCGTCAGGGCAATGGGCCCGAAGCGGATGTGCCCGGGTTGCTCGAGCACGACGGCCAGCGTGTTCACCGTGGTCCTCCTGAGGGACGAAGCGAGGGGCGCCCTGGGAGTGGCGCGGCGGGAGCCCTGTCGACACGCGCGGAACCGCACGTCGACGAGAGGGTAAGTGTCATCTTACCCCCACGATAAAAAGTGTCAACACAAAATGACATTTCAACGGAGCTTATTGCCGCAGGCCGCGTGCGAGCATCACCCGCGTCTGCAGGGGCAGGCGGGTGGGCAGCAGCCTGATGTCGGCGAAGCCGGCCGCCTCGAGCAGCGTCTGGAGCCGCTGCGGCGTGCGCGAGCGGCCCCGGCCCATGGCCAGCAGATACATGCCGTAGTAGGCGTCGCCGATGGCTTCGGCGCCGCGTGTGCCCGACATCGGTTCGCAGACCAGCAGCACGCCCTCCGGCGGCAACGCGGCGCGGACCGCGCGCAGGATCGTGAGCACCCGCTCGTCCGGGTGATCGAAGAGCACCCGCACCAGCGTGATCAGATCGGCCCCGGTGGGTAGCGGGTCGCTGAAGAAGCTCCCACCCGTGATCCGCGCGCGGGCGCCCAGCCCGCGGGCGGCGAGCCGTTCGCGCGCGCGCTCGGCGACCGCGGGCAGGTCGAAGAGCATCAGGTCGAGCGCCGGGGCGCGCTGCGCGGCCGCCGCGAGGAAGGTGCCTTCGCCGCCGCCGACGTCGAGCAGGACGCGGTGCCTTGCGATCGGGTAGGCGTCGAGCACCTGCTCGGCGACCAGCGGCTGGGAGGCGCTCATGAGGGCGGAGTAGCTCGCGACGCGCTCTGCCGACAGTGCCTTGGGCTGCGCGTCTTCCCCGGTGTCGGCATAAGGCCAGTAGCCCGCAAGCGCCGTGCCCGGGCGCTCGCCACGCAGCAGCGCGACCGGATCGACGAGATCCTGATAGAGGGTGGCGTGGTGCTCGACCATGGCGCCGACCGAGGGCAGGGCCACCATCGGTGCCCCCAGGGGGCCCAGGCCCCAGCGCTCGTCGTCGAAGCGCTCGAGCAGGCGCAGCGAGGCGGCGGCGCGCAGCAGCCGCAGCGTGCCGTCCTCGGGCAGGCCGGTTGCACGGGCGATGGCGGCCAGTGGCACCGGGCCGTCGGCCAGCTGCTCGAAAAGGCGCAGGCGCACGCAGGCGAGCAGCACCTGCGAGTAGGTGAAGCCCGCCACGATGTCGAAGAGCTCACGCGATGCGCGACGGGCGATCGGGCGGGTCAGCGGCCATGCCGCCGCGAGCCTGTGAAAGCGCGGGCTGGCGTACAGGCGGTTGCGCAGCATGCGCCAGCGATCCCGCAGGCTGGAGCGCGCGCGCCCGGCCAGGTTGCCGGCCAGCGGTGCGGGGGGCATCACGACAGGGCGCCGTCGGCGTGTCCGGCTCAGGCCGGCACGCGCTGTACGTGGGGCGCGCACCACGCCCGCGGCACCAGGCGTTCGGACTCGGCCCGAACCAGCGCACGCAGCGCCGGCGCGCCGGCGCAGGCGGGAACGGCGGCGGCGGCCGCGGCAACCAGCTCGTCGAAGTGGCGGATCGCGCCGTCGAGGCCGAGTTCGTGGGCGGCGCTCGGGCGTCCGTGCGAGGCATCCTGGCCGGTGGGTTTGCCGAGCACGGCCGGGTCGGAGAGGACGTCGCGGATGTCGTCGGCGATCTGGTAGGCCTCGCCGAGCTGCTCGCCGAGCCCGCGCCAGGCCTTCGCGTCGCCGCCTGCGGCCAATGCACCGGCGGCGGTGGCCGCTGCGAAGAGCGAGCCGGTCTTGGCGCGCTGATAGTCGGCCAGCGCCACCCGGGGCTCGCATTCCCAGGCTTGCCCGGCGACGATGCCCCAGGGCATGCCGCTGGCGCTGGCCAGCGTGGCGAGCAGCGGCGCGAGTCGCTGGGGGGAACGCCCGGCGGCCTCGCCGAGTACCTGGAAGGCGAGGACGATCAGCGCATCGCCGGCGAGCACCGCCAGCGGTTCGCCGAAGGCGGCCTGCACCGAGGGACGCCCACGGCGGATTGCCGCGTCATCGAAGCAGGGCAGGTCGTCGTGCACCAGCGAGGCGCAGTGCATCAGCTCCAGCGAGACCGCGGCGGCATCGGCCAGGCCCGGGTCATCGTCCCCGCAGGCCAGCGCGACCGCCAGACAGAGCTGTGGCCGGATGCGGGCGCCGCCGGGGAACACCGCGTGGCGGATCGCCGCGGCCAGCCGGGGCGGGGCTCCGCTGGTCTCGCCGGCGGCGAGTGCCGCGGCCAGGGCCTGCTCGATGCGGGAGCTGATGTCCATCGCTTGCCTTTCCCGCCGCGCCAGCTGCAAGCCGTGACACCGATAAGTGTCATGACGAGTTGACGTTTGGGCGTGGAAAGGACGATAGACAGTTCGGGCGGCAGCGTCAACCGTGGCCTGAGGGTTGCGCGTCGCGGGCGGCCGCCAGCAGACGGCTTGCGAAGCGCTCGGGCGCCTCCTCGTGCGCCAGATGACCGAGTCCGGGCAGGATCTCCAGGCGGCTGCCGGCCACCGCCTGCGCGACTCGCGCCGACTGCGCCGGCGACACGGTCGCGTCGGCGGCTCCGGCCAGCAGCAACAGGCGGGGCGTGAGCCGCGGCAGCGCCGCGAGCAGCGGTGCCAGATCCCAGTTGGCCATCATCGCGAGCGCGCCGGCGACATGCGCCGGGCTGCGCATCAGCCGGGCGTAGAGCGCGGCGCCCACCGTATCGAGATGCGAGCCGGTGCCCGCGAGGAGGCGCCGGGCGAGCGCGGGATCGGAGGCGCGTCGCGCAATCAGCGATGCGGCGACGCCGGAGGCGGCAAGCAGGCGTGCGGCCGGCGAAAAGACCCGGCCCGCAAGGCCGCCGAAGGGCAGCCAGGCGCCGTTGATGCCGACCAGCGAGGCTGGTCGGGCACCGGCGTCGAGGCATAGCCGTGCGCCGAGGGCGGCGCCCGCGGAGTGGCCGCAGATCAGCGTCGGGCTCGCGCCAAGCGCCTGCAGCAGCGCGGCGAGTGCCTGCGCCATGCCGGGCACCGAAAAGACGCTGCGGCCTGCGGTACCCGAGAAGCCGTGACCTGGCAGATCGGGCGCGATCACGCGGCACTCGGCGGCGAGGCGCGGGGCGAGGTCGCGCCAGGAATGGGATGAGGCGCCGGTGCCGTGCAGCAGCAGGATGCAGGCAGGCGCCTGCGCGGGCCCCAGGCACTGCACGTGCCAGCGCAGTCCGCCCGCCTCGACGAAGCGGCTCGCGCCGCGGTTCGGCCAGCAGGCGCCCTCGCGCAACCAGTCGAGCGGACCGTTTCCCGCGGCGAGCCAGTCCGCCAGCCGCTGTGGTACGTCGGGTGCGCTCTCAGCGGCCACGGCGGGCGCGAGTGGCCGCCTGCACGGCCAGCGAGACGCCGCGCGCATCGGCACGGGGCAGGGGCAGGTAGCCGGCGCCCATCTCGGCCGCGAGTTCGCGGGCTTGCGGCTGGGGCTGTGGCGCGGTGTCGATCAGGAGGGCGAGCACGCCGTCGGCGCGCAGTTGCCGTGCGCTCGCGCGCGCATCGACATCGGCCTGTGCGCGCCCGCCGGTGCCGTTGCGCGCGACGTTGGCCCGACCATCGGTCAGCAGGACGACCACCGGCGTGCCGCCGCGGCGGCGCGCGGCCCGGGCGAGCTCGGCGGCGGCATCGATGCCGGCGGCCAGCGGTGTGCCGCCGCCTCCGGGCAGTGCCGCGAGCTCGCGGCGCGCCCGCACCAGCGATCGGGTGGGGGCGAGCAGTACCTCGGCCTGCCGGCCCCGGAACGCGACGACGGCGACCCGGTCGCGGCGCACATAGCAGTCGGCCAGGAGCAGTTCGACCGCGCCCTTGGCTTCGGCGAGCCGGTGCAGCGCCGCCGACCCCGAGGCATCGACCGCGAAGATCGTGGTGGTCTCGGTCCGCTGCCGCAGGCGCACGACGCGAAAGTCGGCAGGGTGCACCCGAACCCGGCTGCCGGTGGCGATACCGCTGGCCGTGGCGGTGGCCGCATCGTGCCGCCGCAGCAGCTGCCATGGCGCTGCCGCGCGCAGGGTGTCGATCAGCGCGAGTCTTGCGCCGCTGCGCGGCGTGCCCGGGCGCGCGCCCAGGGGCCGTCCGCGCAGCCGGCTCTCGCGCAGCGCGCCAACACGGCCTGCTGAGCCCGCGCCGCGCTCGGCTGCGGCCCGATCCATCGCGAGGCGGGCCAGCAGTCCGGGCGGCAAGGCGGCGTGAGCTGCCGCCAGCACCTGATCGCGCAAGGTCGCCTCGGAGACCGCCGCTGGCCCGCCGGGGTCGGCCTCGGGGTCGGGCGGCGGCGGATCGTCGGCGGTCTCGGCCTGCGGCGGTTGCGACGCGGGAGGGCTTGCCGGGGGATCGGGCGGGTCTTGCGCCGGGTCCTGTGGCGCCTCGCCCTCCTGCGGTGGTGGCGTGTCCTCGGCGGCCGGCAGCCGGGTGGCGCGCGGTGCGAGCACCAGCCGCGCGGCGAGGGCGAGGTCTTCGGGCGAGACCGTGTCACGGCCATCGAGCGCCGCGGCCGCGCGGGCAGCGCGCAGGGCAAACCATTCGACGCGCGGCGAACCGGCGCCGAGGGCCAGGGCGGCACCGACCAGCGATGTGATGCCCGCCTCGTCGACCGTGACCCCTGCCGCGAGTTGCGCGCGCGCCTGCGCCACCGACACGGCCGCGGGCGGCACCGCCTCGAGCTCGCGCAGGCCGACCATCGACAGATCGAGGTGGAAGGCGGTGCGCTCGCGCAAGCGCACGGGTGGGGACTCGTCGTCCTCGACGCTCTCGTCGAGGGCGATCACGCCGACGCGTGCCGGCAGGCGCATTTGCAGGCCGTCGCGCGCGAGTGTGATCTCGCCGGTGTCGAGCGCCGTGGCGAGTCGTGCTGCGGCGGCCTCACCCAGCCGTTCGGCCATGGCGAGCACGAGCACACCGCCGTCGGCTTCGGCGAGCAGGCCCGCCTGGGCGACCGGCCTGCCCCGGGCGAGCGTGGCCGGCAGGTCGAGACCCCCGATCAGGCGTTCGTCGCCCGCATGCAGCGGCACCCGGCGCACCGGGCTGCCCGGCGGGAGGCTCGCGCGCAGCACCTCGAGCCAGGCCTCACGAACCGGGCCGTGGCCCGCCCTGAGCAGCGCGCCACCCAGGCCATGCGGGTCGACCGCGAGGAGGGCTGCCGCGCGCAGGGCATCGGCCCAGCACGCAAGGGCCGGGTCGGGCGTGGTGGGAAGGCTCACCGCCGTTCAGGCGCCGAAGACCTCGGCGAGCGCCCGCTCGATGCGTACGCCCGAACCGGTGTCGTCGAGCGGATTGCGTCGCAGACGGTGCCGCAGGGCCGAGGGGGCGATGCGGCGCAGCTGCGTGAGCCCGACCTCCTCACGCCCCTCCAGCGCAGCCAGCGCGCGCGCCGCGCGCATCAGGGTGAGTTCGCCGCGCAGACCGTCGGTCCCCAGCGCCATGCAGAGCCGGGCCGCCTGCTCGAGGGCGGCGTCGGGCGTGACGACCCGGGGCAGGCGGGCGCGGGCGCGCAGCAGTTGCCGGCGGATCCGGTCATCCTCGGTGCGCCAGCGTTCGATGAAGGCGGCCGGATCACGCTCGAAGGCATCGCGGCGGCGGACCACCTCGACGCGCTGCGCGAGCTCGGTCGGCGTGCTGACCTCGACCGACAGGCCGAACCGGTCGAGCAGCTGGGGGCGCAGCTCGCCCTCCTCCGGGTTGCCGCTGCCCACGAGCACGAAGCGCGCCGGATGGCGCACGCTCAGCCCTTCGCGTTCGACCACGTTCTCGCCCGAGGCGGCAACGTCGATCAGCAGATCGACCAGATGGTCCTCGAGAAGATTGACCTCGTCGACATAGAGAAAGCCCCGATGGGCGCGCGCCAGCAGTCCGGGCTCGAAGGCCTTGACGCCCGCGCCGAGCGCCCGTTCGAGATCGAGCGCGCCCACCACGCGATCTTCGGTGGCACCCAGCGGCAGGTCGACCACCGGCACCGGCACCTCGCGGGTACGTACCCGCTTGCCGGCAGGCCGCAACTCGCCGCAGCGTGCGCAGCCGCCGGGCGCGGCCTGCGGGTCGCAGGCGTACGGACAGTCGGCGACGGCTTTCATGGGCGGCAGCAGCGCCGCGAGCGCGCGGACGGCGGTGGACTTGCCGGTTCCGCGATCGCCCAGTACCAGCACCCCGCCCACCGAGGGGTCGGTCGCGGCGATCAGGATGGCCAGTTTCATGTCGTCCTGGCCGACGATCGCGGAAAAAGGGAAGGGGATGGCCATGTCAGGGATCCGGGACGGACGAGGATGTCATCCTGATTCTAGTACCTGAGGCCAGCGCGAGCACGCCGCCCGCGATCAGCTGCGGCAGCACGACGCAGCCGGTGTAGACCAGCGAGGCGGCGAGCGCCTGCGGCCCCGGCAGGCCGACCAGCGCGAAGCCGGCAACATAGGCGAGCTGGGTGGTGCCGACCTGGGCGGGCGCCGATGGCAGGGTGAGCCCGACGATCATCAGCGCGAACACGGCCAGCGCACCCGCGGGCGCGGGCGGCGCGCCGACCGCCGCGCCGCTGGCGGCAATCGCGCCAACGATCCAGGCCCATTGCAGCAACGACAGCGCCAGCGTTCGCAGCATCAGGCCGGGCTCGGCGAGCCCCTGCAGTCCGGCCCGCGCCCGTTGCCGTTGGCGCCGCAGCCATGCGAGGGCCCGCGCCCGGGGGGTGGCCTGAGCGGCCAAGCGGTACGCGTCGGGGTCGCGGGTGCTGCCGGTATCGCTGCCGACCGCTGCCGGGCCCGTCGACCTGGTCAGCCAGCGCACACCGATCATCCCGAGCGCGACCAGTCCGAGCGCCGCGAGCGCTGCCAGGCCAAGGCTTGTGCCGACCCGCGCATCGAGCAGCAGCGCCAGTGCGCACAGCAGGGCGAGCGCGGCGAAATCGAAGATGCGCTCGACCGCGATGGTTGCGAGCACGGCGGCCACGGGCGCACCGGTGCTGCGCGCGACCAGACCCGCGCGCAGCAGCTCGCCGGTGTGGACAAGCAGCAGGTTGAGGGCGCTGCCGGCCCACACCGCGCGATGCGCGAGTCCGGCAGAGACTGTCGCGGTGCGCGCCACCAGCGGCAGCCAGCGAAGAGCCTTGGTGAGCATGAAGCCGAGACCGCAGGCGGCGGTAGCCAGCAGCCAGCCCGCGCGGGCCTCGCGGATCGCGGCGATGGCCGGCGCGACCTCGACACTGCGCAGGGCAAGCCACAGCCACAGCGCACCGAGCGCCGTACCGGCGAGCGTCCAGGGGATCTTTCGAGCCAAGCGGGCGGATCTCGGGAGCGTGCGACACACGGGCGGCGGCGTCCCGGACCGCCTCCGTGCGACGCCGTGGAAGCTACCCTAGCACGGTCAGGCGTGACGGCCCGCTCAGGCGCCGTTCAGGGTCGCGCCGAGCACGTTGACGCCAGCACTCGCCAGACCGCCGGCGAGCTGCGCGATCTCGGGTGCCCGGCTGCGATCGCGTCGTGCCACGATCAGCGCCGCGCCGGCGGCTGCAGCGGTGGGGAAGACATCGCTCGCCGTGCGCGCGGCGGGGGTGTCGATCAGGATGACGGCGAAGCGCTCGGCGAGCTCGGCGAGCAGCCGCTCGAAGCCCCCGCCGGTCATCAGCTCGTCAGGGTGCGGCGGCACCGGTCCGGCCGGCAGCACCGACAGCCGAGGAAGATCCGCGAGGCGCCGGACCTCGCCCACGCCCGCGCGTCCGGCGAGGATCGACGACAGCCCCCGCCGCTCCCGCAGCCTGAAGATCGCATGCTGGTGCGGGTCGCGCAGGTCGGCGTCGATGACGAGGGTTTCATGGCCGAGTTGGGCGAAGGCGACCGCGAGATTGGCGCACACGAAACTGCGGCCGTCGCCGCGGTCGGTGCTGCAGACCGCGAGCGCACGCTCGCCCGGCGCCTTGCCGAACCAGCGGCTGGCCAGCTGCCCGCGCAGTGCCCGCATGGCCTCGGCAAAGGGCGTGCCCGGCGCGCGGGCGACGACCAGCGCGTCGGGCAGCCAGCCGCGCGGCCCGGCCAGACCGGTCTGGCCGCTGTACTGTCGCGCGAGGGCTGCGTCGAGCGCAGCCTGCGAGATGAAGCGCAGCCGGACGGCGAGCTCGCCGAAGCGACCGCGCCGGCGCTTTTGCGCGATCAGCACCTGCTCCAGCTGAACCTGGGTCAGATGGCCCTCCTGCAGCAGCAGCTCCCCGATCGTGGGTGCCGGTGCTTCGTTGCCGTGTCGACGGGCTGAGGCTGCCTGGGTCATGGTGGCGCGGCGGACGTGGATCAGGCGGATCCCGCACCGCGCGCGGCGCGCGGCACGATCCGGGTGAGCACCGGCGGCTCGGGCAGCGGTGGCACGACGAAGCCCGCGGCGCGCGGCGGGTGGGTGGCGCTGGCTTCGCCGAGGACGCCGAGCACCGGCACGCCGGCCGCCTGGACGAGGTCGGCGGCATCGCGGACCGGCTGCCGCAGCCGCTCGATGAGCAGCGCGGCCAGGATGCCGGCGAACAGACCGGCCATCAGCCCGATGATCGTGCGCAGCCACGCGGTGTCCTGCATCCCGTCGACCGCCGGCACAGCCGAGGCCAGCACGACCAGACTTGCCCGCGGATCGGCGGAAGGGGCGGGTGCGGCTGCCGGGCGGGCGAAGGCCTCGAGGGCCTGCTGCGCCTGCTCGAGCGCCCGCTGCAGGGCCGAGAGTTCCTCGCGGTGGTTGCGGGCGGCGGCGGCACGGGCCGGATCGGCGGCGGGCGCGCGCCCGCGCGCCGCGGGCGGCGATGGCGGCTCGGCTAGCGCGACGTCGGCCTCGAGACGGGCGCGCGCCAGGCGATCGGTTGCCTCGACCAGGTGGCGCTGCAGGGCGAGCGATGCCGCTGGCAGCGGCGCCGGCATCTCGCGCGCCACCGCGGCAGCCGCCGGCGCCGTCACCAGGGCATGGATCACCCTGGCCGCCAGGGCGGGGTCGGCGGCGCGAAAGCTCAGGCGCAGGGTCGGCGAGCCCTCGGCCGCCTCGATCACCAGACCCTGGCGCAGCCAGCCGACCAGCCAGAGCTCGGCGGGGATCGCGACGTCGCCGCGGCGCTCCCGCAAAGCCCGGAGTCCCGGGTCGACGGCAAGCCCGAGTTCGGCGCTGACCTGCCGCAGCATGCGGTCCGAGGCAAGCAGCCGCGCAAGTTCGGTGGCCGAGGCCGGCGGCGCCGTGCTCCTGGACTCGGCCGCCGGTGTGCCAACCCGGGCGAGCACCTGCGCTTCATGGACCGGCGTGAGCCACAGCGCACTCGCGAGCCCGAGGGATGCGCCCGCGCCTGCGGCAAGCGCAACCAGCGGCAAGCGGTTTGCGAGGATTCGGAACAGGCGGAGGGCGGCCATGGTGGCGAACGAGCAGGGGATCTCTCGAGAGCGCGGCGGCTGGCCGCGACGGCGGGCGTCCGATCGGGTTGCGACGGACACGCAGGAGCGAAGGCTCGCACGCGTTGTCCGCCACGGGAATGAAATACCGCACGCCCGTGCCGCCTCGGGGTCACGCCCGGCGCTGCGCTATGCTCGCCGCTCCCCGGGTGCTCCACCCTGCGCCGGACCGGTCGGCGCGGACGGCGGCGCCCCTGATGCCATCTTCCGGGCAGGAGTCAGCGATCGTGTCTTCCGTGCAGGCGGTGATCTGGGATTTCGGCGGCGTGATCTCGTCGAGTCCCTTCGAGGCCTTTTCCCGCTACGAGGCCGAGCGCGGCCTGCCGCGGGATTTCCTGCGCACCGTGAACGCGACCAATCCGCACGACAACGCCTGGGCGCGGCTCGAGCGCAGCGAATTCGATCTTGCGGCCTTCGACGAGGCCTTCGCGGTCGAGAGCCGGGCGCTCGGTCACGAGGTCCGTGGCCGCGATGTGCTGCCCCTGCTGTCCGGTCAGATCCGTCCGGAGATGGTCGAGGCGCTGCGCCGCATCGGACGTCGGATGAAAACCGGTTGCATCACCAACAATTTCACCGCGATGGGCGCCAGCCCCATGGGCAGCCTTTACAAGGCCGAGATCATGGGTCTGTTCCACCATGTGATCGAAAGCGCCAAGGCCGGGCTGCGCAAGCCCGATCCGCGCATCTACCGGATGATGACCGAGGCGCTCGGTGTCGAACCGACAGCCTGTGTCTACCTGGACGATCTCGGCATCAACCTGAAGCCGGCGCGCGAGATGGGCATGCGCACCATCAAGGTCGGCGAGGCGCGGCCAGCGCTCGAGGCGCTGCAGGCGATGGTGGGTTTTCCTCTGCTCGGGGAGCACGCGGAGGGCGCCGCGCCCTGACCGTCCAGTCCGGTGCGTGCGCGCTGGCACGCGCGCGGACCTGCGGCGCGTCAGGACATCCCCGCGAGTACCGACGGAGCGACACGGCGGGTCGATCACGGGGATTGACGCGGTGGCACCCGGCCTGTCAGATTCCGCCCGGAGGCGAGCAGGGCACCAAGATGCCGCCGCCCCCGTCACCGGCGCCCCGCGTCCGGGCGCAACGCAGAACCATCGCAGGAGACACACGCTTGGGACCGCAGATCGTCCGACGGCTGATCATTTCGCTGCCCGCGCTGCTCGGCGTGCTGTTCCTGTGCTTCTGTCTGCTGCAGGTCGTGCCCAACGATCCGGCGCGGATCATCGCGGGCCCGGATGCCCGACCCGAGGAGGTCGAGGCGGTGCGCCAGGAGCTCGGCCTCGATCGTCCGATCCTCGTCCAGTTCGGCGACTATGTCGGGCGCGTGGTCACCGGCGACCTCGGTCGGTCGATCATCTCCAACAAGTCGGTCGGCGAGGAGCTCGCCGAGACCATCGGCCCCACGGTCGAGCTGATGGTGGGCGCGATGCTGCTCGCGGTGCCCATCGGGCTTGCGCTCGGCACGCTCGCGGCGGTCAGCCGCGGCACGCTGCTCGATCGCTTCGTGATGGCGATCTCGGTGGCCGGTGTGTCGATGCCGGTGTTCTTCATCGGTCTGCTGCTGATCCAGTTTGTCGGCTTCAAGTGGGATCTGCTGCCGTTCACCGGCCGCACCGGGCCCATCTGGGCGGGTGGCCTGCCCTCGCTGGTGCTGCCGGCGCTCACCCTGGGCAGCGTGCTGATCGGACCCATCGCCCGCATCACCCGGACCGCGGTGCTCGAGGTGCTCGGCGCCGACTTCGTGCGCACCGCGCGGGCCAAGGGCCTGCCGGAGTCGGTGGTCATCGTGCACCATGCGCTGCGCAATGCGCTGATCCCGGTGGTCACGCTGATCGGGCTGCAGGCGGCTTTCCTGCTCGGCGGCGCGGTGGTCACCGAGACGATGTTCTCGTGGCCGGGCGTCGGTCGGCTGGCCGTGGGGGCGATCGTCTCGAGCGACTTCCCGGTGGCGCAGGGCGCGATCATGATCCTCGCGCTCGCCTTCCTGATGATCAACCTGCTGGTCGACGTGCTCTACGTCTACCTCGATCCCCGGGTCCAGCGATCATGAGACCGGTCCTCCAGGAGCGTGCGCGATGAGCGCGGTCGGCATCCCTGCCGCCCCGGCGGCGCTCGAGGGGCGCGCGGGCGTGGTTGCCCGCCTGTCGCGCGACCGGGTCGCGCTCGGCGCGGCGATCGTGCTCTCGCTGATCGTGCTTGCCGCGATCTTCGCGCCCCTGCTCTCGCCCTACGATCCCTACTACACCGACCTCACCAAGCCGATGGCGCCGCCCGACGCGGCGAACTGGTTCGGCACCGACAACACCGGGCGCGACATCCTCAGCCGCGTGCTCTACGGTACCCGCAACACGCTGGCGATGGGGCTGGCCGGGGTGCTGATCGGCGGGGTGATCGGCGCGGCGCTGGGGATCGTGGCGGCCTTCTACCGGCGCGCCGATCCCTGGATCATGCGGCTGGTCGACGTGATGCTGGCCTTCCCGGCGATCCTGATCGGCCTGGCCGTGGCGGCGATCTTCGGCGCCGGCCTCACCGCCGTGATCATCGCGCTGGTGGTGTCCACCGTGCCCGATGTCGCGCGCGTGGCGCGCGGCTCGGCGATCGGCATCATGGGTCAGGAGTTCATGGAGGCGGGGCGCGCGGTCGGGGTGTCGAACCGTACGCTGATCCTGCGCTACCTCACGCTGAACTGCATCTCGACGATCTCGGTGTTCCTCACGCTGCGATTCGGTCAGGTGATCCTGGTCGGCTCGGCGCTCGGCTTTCTCGGCATGGGTGCGCAGCCACCGGTGGCCGAGCTCGGCATGATGGCCGCGCAGGGGCGCGACTTCCTGCTGATGGCGCCGCACATCGCCACCATTCCCAGCCTCGCGATCTTCGTGATCGTGCTGGCAGCCAACCTGCTCGGTGATGCGGTTCGCGACGTGCTCGACCCGCGGCTGCAGCAGTGACGGCCGCATCCTTGCTTCCCTGACCCCGACATCCACGCTACGCAGGAGACCATGATGAAGCGATTCCTGAGCGCGGCCGCGCTCGCGCTGGCCGCCACCGTGCCAGCCGCGCAGGCGCAGACGCTGAACATGATGAAGTCGCTCGATGCGCCGCACTACGACGGCCACCGCACGACCTGGTCGCCGACTTCCGACATCGTCAACATGATCCAGGACACCCTGGTCGCGCTCGACTGGGATGGCAAGACGGCGATCCCGCTGCTCGCGAAGTCCTGGACGGTGAGCCCCGACGGCAAGACCTACACGTTCAAGCTGCGCGACGACGTGCAGTTCTGCAGCGGCAAGAAGTTCACCGCGGCCGACGTGGTCTACAGTTTCACGCGACAGCGCGAGGTCAAGGGCCCCTACGCCTGGCGTGGCGGCAAGATGAAGGCGGTGACAGCGCCCGACCCCTACACCGTGGTCTACGAGCTGAGCGAGCCTTACTCCGACCTGATGGTGCAGCTGACGATGTTCAATCACGCGATCCACAACAAGGAAAGCGTGGAGGCCCTGGGCAAGGATTACGGCATCAAGGGCGTCGACGGCACCGGACCGTGGTGCTTCGTGTCGTGGCAGCCGCGCACCGAGGTCGTGCTCAGGCGCCACGATGCGTACAAGTGGGGCCCGTCGATGTACAAGAACCCGGGCCCGGTGAAGTTCGAGCGGCTCTCGATCAAGACCGTGCCCGAGGATTCCAGCCGTCTTGCGGCGATGCTCGGTGCCCGCTTCGACATCACCACGCACTTCCCGCTGCAGTTCATCGAGCAGGCGAAGAAGTCGCCGATGCTCAATGTGGAAGAGGCCAAGCCCAACTTCCAGCTGATGTACTTCGGCTTCAAGGCGAACCGACCGCTGGTCAGCGACAAGCGGGTGCGCGAGGCGATGAACATCGCCATCAACCGCGCCGAACTCACCAAGGCGGTGATGCTCGGGCAGGCCGATCCCGCCTACACCTACATCGATCCCGCCGCGCTCGATTTCGCGCCCTCGACCAAGGGCATCATCAAGGAAGACGTCGCTCGTGCCAACAAGCTGCTCGACGAGGCGGGTTGGAAGCAGCGCGGTTCCGATGGCATCCGGATCAAGGATGGCCAGCGCCTCGCCCCGATCGTCTACATCCCGCAGGTGTCGTACTTCCCGCGCATGACCGAGGCCATCCAGGGCTACATGCGCAAGATCGGCGTCGACTGGAAGATCACCGCGCTCGATTCCACGATCATGCCGGCCAAGCTCAGCGCCCAGGACTTCGACCTGTGGACCGTCACGGTTCCCTACCTGTCGGCCGGCGAGCTGATGAACTTCTACTTCGACTCGGCCCAGATCCCGGTGCCCAACCGGATGAACTACAAGGATGCCGAGGTCGACGAGTGGATGCGTCAGGGCCGCATCGCCATCACCGATGCCGACCGGGCGAAGGCCTACGCGCTGGTCCAGGAGAAGGTGACGAAGGAACACCTCTGGATCCCGGTCATGAACGTCAAGATGTACCAGACCAGCAACAAGAAGCTGAAGAACGCGCGGCCGCACATGCTGTTCCAGTACACCTTCTACAAGGGCCTGGACGTCTCGCCGTGACCGGTACGCCCGTCTCCGCCACCGCGCCCGCCGGCGACGCTGGCGCTCCGCTGCTCGAGGTGCGCGGCCTGCGCACCTGGTTCCAGACCGACCGCGGGCTGTTCCGTGCCGTCGACGGCATCAGCTTCGAGGTCGGGCGTGGGCGCACGGTCGGGCTGGTGGGCGAGTCGGGTTGCGGCAAGAGCGTGACCTCGCTGTCGCTGATGGGGCTGGTGGCGTCGCCCCCGGGGCAGGTCAGCGCCGAGGCCATCCGCTTCGAGGGCGACGACCTGCTCGGCATGTCGCCGCAGGCCCGCCGGCTGCTGCGCGGCGGGCGCATGTCGATGATCTTCCAGGAGCCGATGACCTCGCTGAACCCGGTGCACACCATCGGCCGGCAGATCGTCGAGGCGATCCGGGCGCATTCCGACATGAGCGCCGAGCAGGCGAAGGCGCGGGCGATCGAGGTGCTCGAGCTGGTGCGCATTCCGTCGGCCGCGCAGCGCTTCGACGACTTTCCGCATCACCTGTCGGGTGGCATGCGCCAGCGGGTGATGATCGCGATGGCGCTGGCCTGCGAGCCCGCGTTGCTGATCGCCGATGAGCCCACCACCGCACTCGACGTGACCATCCAGGCGCAGATCCTGGAGCTGCTGCGCGACCTGCAGCAGCGTCTCGGGATGGCGATCCTGATCATCACGCACGACCTCGGCGTGATCGCGGAGCTCGCCGACGAGGTCATCGTGATGTACGCGGGCCGTATCGTCGAGAGCGCACCGGTGGGTGCGCTGTTCGCCGATCCGCAGCATCCCTACACGATCGGCCTGCTGGGGTCGATCCCGCGGCTCGACGTCGACCGCGAGCGGCTCTCGACCATCGAAGGCACGGTACCGAGCCCGGCCAATCAGCCCGCGGGTTGCCGTTTCGCGCCGCGTTGCCCTTTCGCCGATGCCCGCTGCCATGCCGAGGAGCCGACGCTGCGCGAACTCGGTCCGGCGCACCGCGTGGCCTGCTGGAAATCGCCCGTCGAGTCGCTCGGCGGCGGGAGCGCATCGTGAGCGAAGCCATTCTGTCGGTGCAGGGGCTGGTCAAGCACTTCCCGGTGCGCCGGGGCGTGATCGTCAACCGCACCGTCGGCCAGGTCCGCGCGGTCGATGACGTCAGTTTCGATATCGCGCGCGGCGAGACCCTCGCGCTGGTCGGCGAGTCGGGCTGCGGCAAGTCCACCACCGGCCGCCTGATCCTGCGTCTGCTCGAACCCACCGGCGGATCGGTGCGCTTCAAGGGCGAGGACATCGCGCAACTGCCTGCTGACCGCATGCGTACCATGCGCCGGCACCTCCAGATCATCTTCCAGGATCCCTATGCATCGCTGAATCCACGCATGACGGTGGGCGACATCATCGCCGAGCCGATGCAGGTGCATGGCATCGGGACCGAGGTCGAGCGCGGCGAGCGGGTGCGCGAGCTGCTCGCGGTGGTCGGGCTTCTGCCCGAGCATGCACGCCGCTATCCGCACCAGTTCTCGGGTGGCCAGCGCCAGCGTATCGGCATCGCGCGCGCGCTCGCGGTCAACCCGGATCTGATCGTCTGCGACGAGCCGGTGTCGGCGCTCGATGTGTCGATCCAGGCGCAGGTGGTCAACCTGCTGCAGAACCTGCAGAAGCGCTTCGGCCTGTCGTACCTGTTCATCGCGCACGACCTGGCGGTGGTCAAGCACATCAGCGACCGGGTTGCCGTCATGTACCTCGGCAAGCTGGTCGAGATCGCCGACAAGCGCACGCTCTACGCCTCGCCGCGCCATCCCTACACCCAGGCGCTGCTGTCGGCGATCCCGGTGCCCGATCCCGGGGCGCAGCGCCAGCGCATCATCCTCACCGGCGACGTGCCCAGCGCGATGAAGCCGCCGCCGGGCTGCCGCTTCAACACCCGCTGTCCGCATGCGCAGGCGCGCTGCCGCGAGGAGGAGCCGGTGCTGCGCGAGGTAGGGCCCGGCCACCGCGTGGCCTGTCACTTCGTCGAGACCGTGCCCCGCCCGGCGGTGATCGCAAGCTCGGGCATGGTCGAGGCCGGCGCCTTCGCGGCACGGCTGGCGGCTTTCGAGCAGGCGGCCAGCCGTCGTTCGGCGCAGGCCGCGGGCTGAAGCCGCGGGTCGGCGCGCGTCCCGGGCGGGTCCCGGGTTTGATCGACCTGCGCCGGTCCGGGTCGGGTATCCTCGACGGATGACCGACATCCGCTACGAAGCGCACGGGCCGGTGCGCCTGATCACGATCGATCGGCCGGCCAGGATGAACTCGCTCGACTTCGAGGCCAACGACCGGCTCGTGGAGGCCTGGCGCCGCTTCGATGCCGACGACGAGGCGCGCGTGGCCGTGATCACCGGCGCGGGCGACAAGGCCTTCTGCGCCGGCGCCGACCTGAAGACCTACACGATGGACTTCGCTCGGCGGCCGGCCCCGGAGTTCCGTTCGCGTTTCACCAACGGGCCGGGCTTCGGTGGCATTACCCGCAACCTCGACATCTTCAAGCCGATCGTCGCGGCGGTGAACGGCTTCGCGATCTCCGGCGGCTTCGAGCTGGCCCTGGCCTGCGACATCCGCTTCTGCTCGCCCAATGCCGAGTTCGCGCTGCAGGATGCGAAGTGGGGTTTCCATGCCTGCGATGGCGGCCTGATCCGGTTGCCGCAGATCGTCGGCATGGGCCATGCGATGGAGATCATCCTGTCGGGCGAGCGGGTTGATGCCGAGCACGCCTTCCGGATCGGGCTGGTGAACCGCATCGTGCCCCAGCCCGAGTTGCTCGAGCGCACGATGGCCTACGCGCAGATGCTGGCCAGCCGCTCGCCGCTGTCGCAGCGCTTTGCCAAGGAAGTGATCAAGCGCGCGGTTGGCCAGCCGATGGACGAGGCGCTGCGTCTGGAGTCGCGCTCCTTTCACGACGTGGGGCTCAGCGAAGACCTCGCCGAGGGCACCACGGCCTTCCGCGAGCGCCGCGCGGCGAACTTCCGCGGTCGCTGACGCTACCGCGCCCGGTACGGCGCGCGGGGCCGGATCCGCGAGGGCTCAGCTCGCCCCCGAGGTGGCGAGCCGCGCCATCCGCCAGGCGGCTTCGGCCATCGCCGAGACCTCCTCGAGACCCCCGTAGAGCTCGGCCAGCTCGGTGGCCGCCTGCATGTCGCGCTGCTCCAGACGGCGAACCAGATCGAGCATCGGATGCCAGGGGCCGTCACCATTGACCAGCGCTCGGATCGCCGGCTGCGGCAGGTGCAGCGGCGCAAGCGCCTCGCCGATCGGCAGACCCATCATCACGTCGAGCAGCGACAGCAGCCCGGTGGTGAAGGGCGGGGTGCCCGGCATCGACTGGGCTTCCGCCAGCAGCTCCATCAGCCGTGCCCGGGCGAGCGCGACCTCCTGCAGCGCGCGCGAGCTCGCGCGCGGCGGTGCTTCGGCCGCGAGCATCTGCGCAAGCCAGCGAAACAGGCCGTCGCGTCCGATCAGCATCACCGCGTCGTCGATGGACTGCGCGGTGCGCGGCAGCGCGATCCAGGCGCTGTTGACATGGCGAAGCAGCTGGTAGGAAAGGCCGACGTCGGCGCGCAGCGCGGCGGCGAGCTCCGGCAGTTCGGTACCGTTGAGCACCGCGTTGATGAGCGCGCAGATCTGCTGCGCGCGGGCGGGCAGCTCGCCGCTGCTGCGCGAGGTGCGCCGGCGTTCGAGCGCACCGCCGGCCAGATCGACGGTGCGTACCAGCGCGGCTTCGATGGCGTCGACATCCGGCAGCCCCACCGCGATGATCTCGATGCTGCTGGCAGCGCGGCGGGCGGCTTCGGCGGCGGCGCTCAGCCCGGCGGCGTCGAGTCCCTCGGCGTCGATCAGCACGAACTGGGCGCCCCGGAAGTGCGTGCCGCAACCTCCGAGCACCGCACCGCGCCGGCGCAGCGATTCCACCTGTCCGCTCAACCGGGCGTCGAGCTCGACCACGTCGGTGAGCGCGATCCGGGCATCGACCGGCAGGTGCTCGATCACGATCGGCATGACCGCCACCTCGAGCGGGAGCGCAGCGACGGCGACCTGACCCGACTGCAGCGTCGGACGCATCGCGGCGAGCAGCGTGGCCGCCTGCTGCGCGGCGATGGCGGGGTCGCCCGCGTCGGCGGTGGGGTTCGCAGGCGGTCGGGAGAGCATGAATTCGAAGCCCGCCACACCGCCGCGGCGATCGAGCAGCGGGCGGCGGACCACCGCGGCGTCGCGCCGCGGGCGCGCGCGGCGGCCGGCCGTGCCCGGGACGTCTTCGCCGTCAGCGCCCGGCGTCCGAGCCGTGCCGCGGGCGCCCTGTCCGGATGCCCTCCCGGCAGGCACCTCATGTGGCTGCGTCGGCCCGTCCCGCGGGTCGGGTGTCGCGGCGCGCCCGAGGCGGGCACGAAGCCAGGCAATGAGTCGGGCGAGCGTGGGCGGCTGGGCGGCGAGATGGGCGGTCACGACAGTGGCTCTGACGACAGGGATCGCCGATTGTGCGGCGGGCCTGCGCGGATCGCCGTGCGATAAGCCGCCGGGGCGCCGCCGCTCATCCGCGAGTCGCCACCACCGGTCGACCGTCGCCGGCACGGCGCGCAGGCACTATGATCGCGACGTCGTCCTTCCCGCGTTGCCGACGCGACGCGAATCCCCCCACCTTGCCGGAGCCCCGCATGACCCTGCCTGCCCCCACCGACTCGTCCCGCCGTCGTCTGCTCGCCGGTGCTGCCGCCCTCGCCGCCGCGGCGGGCGCGACGCCCGCGCTCGCCCAGGCCCCGCGGCTCAAGGTCGCCGCGATCTACACCGTGCCTTTCGAGCAGCAGTGGGTCAGCCGCATCCACAAGGCCCTGAAGGCCGCCGAGGCGCGTGGCGAGATCGAATACAAGGCGAGCGAGAACGTCAGCAATGCCGACTACGAGCGCGTGATGCGCGAGTACGCCAACGGCGGCAACCAGCTGATCGTGGGCGAGGCCTTCGCGGTCGAGGCCGCGGCCCGCAAGGTCGCCAAGGACTTCCCGAAGGTGTCGTTCCTGCTCGGCTCGTCGGGCAAGCCGCAGGCGCCCAATTTCAGCGTCTTCGACAACTACATCCAGGAGCCGGCCTACCTGACGGGTCTGGTGGCTGGCGGCATGACGAAGTCGAACAAGATCGGGATGGTCGGCGGCTTTCCGATCCCCGAGGTCAACCGGCTGATGCATGCGTTCATGGCGGGCGCGCGCGAGACCAACCCGAAGGTCGAGTTCACGGTGACCTTCATCAACAGCTGGTTCGATCCGCCCAAGGCCAAGGAGGCGGCCTTCGCGATGATCGACAAGGGCGCCGACGTGATGTACGCCGAGCGCTTCGGGGTCAGCGACGCGGCCAAGGAACGCAAGGTGCTGGCGATCGGCAACGTGATCGACACGCAGCCGCAGTATCCCGAGACGGTGGTGGTGTCGGCGCTGTGGCACATGGAGCCCACGATCGATCGCGCGCTGAAGCTGGTGCGCGAGGGCAAGTTCATCGCCGAAGACTACGGCCAGTACTCGATGATGAAGCACAAGGGCTCGGAGATGTCGAAGCTCGGCACCTTCGAGGGCAAGGTGCCGGCGCCGATCGTCGCCAGGGTCAGGCAGCGCGAGGCCGAGATCCTGTCGGGCAAGTTCGTGGTCAAGGTCGACGACACCCAGCCGAAGTCGAGTGGCCCGCGCTGATCCCGCGGCCGGGGCGGCCGACGCCCCGGTGCTCGAGATCGTCGAGGTCAGCAAGCGCTTCGGCGCGCTGCAGGCCAACGATCGCATCAGCCTGAGCCTGTGTGCCGGCGAGGTGCTGGCGCTGCTCGGCGAGAACGGCGCCGGCAAGTCGACGCTGATGTCCATCCTGTTCGGCCACTACCGGGCCGACAGCGGGCAGATACGCGTCGATGGCCGTCCGCTGCCGCCGGGCGATCCTCGTGCAGCGCTCGCCGCCGGCATCGGCATGGTGCACCAGCACTTCACGCTCGCCGACAACCTGAGCGTGCTCGACAACGTGATGCTCGGCAGCGAGCCGCTGTGGCAGCCGTTCACGCGCCGGCGTGTGGCGCGCGAGAAGCTGCAGGCGCTCGCGCGCCGTTTCGGGCTGCCGGTGGAGCCCCAGGCGCGGGTGCGCGACCTCTCGGTGGGCGAGCGCCAGCGCGTGGAGATCCTCAAGGCGCTCTACCGGGGTGCGCGGATCCTGATCCTGGATGAGCCGACGGCCGTGCTCACGCCCCGGGAGAGCGAGGCGCTGTTCGCGGTGCTCGCGACGATGGTCGCGCAGGGCCTGTCGGTGATCTTCATCAGCCACAAGCTCGGCGAGGTGCTCCGGGTGTCGCACCGGATCGCGGTGCTGCGCGCGGGCCGCCTGGTCGCGCAGGCGCCGGCGGCCGAATGCGATCAGGCGCGGCTTGCGCGCTGGATGGTCGGCCACGCGCTCGACGAGCGCGAGCGCAGCCCGGCGGGCGCTGCCGGCGAGGCGCTGTGCACGCTGCGCGCGGTGCGCACCGAGCCCGATGCACGCGGCGGACGCGAGCGGCTGCGCGGGCTCGACCTCGTGCTGCGGGCCGGCGAGCTGGTGGCGATCGCCGGGGTGTCGGGCAACGGCCAGCGCCATCTGGCCGAACTGTTGTGCGGTGTGCGCGCCGCCAGCGGTGGCGAGCTCCGGCTCGACGCCGAGCCGCTGCGCGCCGATCCGGCGCGGCTGGTCGCGCGCGGCGTGGCCCGGGTGCCGGAGGATCGCGCGGCGGTCGGGCTGGTGGGCGAGCTGCCACTGTGGGAGAACGCGGTCGCCGAGCGGCTGCGTACCCCGGCCTTCGCGCGCGCCGGCTGGATCCGGCGCCCGGCCGCGCGCGCGCAGGCCGCGCGTGTGCTCGAGGCCTTCGATGTGCGCGGTGCGGGAGCCGAGTCGCCCGCACGGGCGCTGTCGGGCGGCAACATGCAGAAGCTGATTCTGGGGCGCGCGCTGCTGCCGCCGCCCGGCGCGCCCATGCCCCGGCTGATCGTCGCCCACCAGCCCACCTGGGGTCTGGACGTGGGTGCCGTCGATTTCGTGCAGCGCCGGCTGCTGCAGGCGCGCGACGCCGGTGCCGCGGTGCTGCTGATCTCCGATGACCTCGACGAGGTCCTGGCGATGGGCGACCGGATCGCGGTGATGCACGAAGGCCGGATCGTCGGCGACCGGCCCGCGCAGGACTGGACACGCGAGGCGATCGGCCTGGCGATGGCGGGAGGCGCCGATGCGGCTCGAGCGGCGTGACGAGGCCTCGCGCCTGGGCCTGGCGCTCGCGCCGCTGCTGGCGGTGGCGTTCACGCTGCTGGTCGCCTCGGTGCTGGTGCTGTGGGCGGGCGCGCCGGTGGGTCGCACCTGGTCGCTGATGCTGGCCGGCGCCTTCGGCTCGCCCTTCGCGCTGGCCGAAACCCTCACGCGCGCGACGCCGCTGATGCTCACCGGGCTGGCCGCGGCGGTGGCATTCCGCGCCCGGCTCTACAACATCGGTGCGGAGGGCCAGCTCTACGCCGGTGCGATCGCGGCGGTGGCCATCGGCGGGCTGCACGGCGGCCAGGCTCTCGATCTGCCGCCCGTGCTGCTCCTGGTGCTGACGATGGCCGGGGCGACCCTGGCCGGCGCACTGCTGCTGCTCGGCCCGGCGCTGCTCAAGTCGCGTCTGGGCGTCGACGAGGTGGTGACCACGCTGCTCGCCAACTTCGTGGTGCTGCTCGGCGTGTCGGCGCTGCTCGACGGCCCGATGAAGGATCCGCTGGCGATGGGTTGGCCGCAGAGCGTGGCGCTCGATCCGGTGCTCGAGCTCGGCCGGCTGATCGAGCGCACGCGGCTGCACAGCGGGCTGCTCGTGGCGCTGGCGACGGCCGGCCTGCTGTGGGCGCTGCTGCGCTTCACGGTCTGGGGCTTCGACATCCGCGCCACCGGCGCCAACGCCCGCGCGGCGGCCTTCGCCGGCGTGCCGGTCGGGCGTACCGTCGTGCTCGTGGCCCTGCTCTCGGGCGGGCTCGCCGGCCTTGCCGGCGCGATCGAGGTCGCCGGGCGCACCGGCTACGTCACGCTCGACATGTCGCCGGGCTACGGCTACAGCGGCATCGTGGTCGCGATGCTTGCCGGCCTGCACCCGCTGGGGGTGGTCGCCGCGAGCGTGTTCGTCGCCGGCGTGCTGGTCGGCGCCGACTCGATGAGCCGCGCCATCGGCGTGCCCACCTACCTGGCCGACGTGATGGTGGCGGTGGCGCTGATCGCGGTGCTGGTGGCCGGGCTGTTCGCCCGCTGGCGGCTGAGGTGGCGATGAAAGCGCAGTATCGGTTCGCGTGGCCCGTCGGCAGGCGCGCATGAGCGAGCTCGTCGAGCTGCTGCTCAACCCGGCGTTCTGGGTGGCGGTGCTGCGCATCGCCACGCCGCTGCTGCTGGGCACGCTCGGGGTGCTGCTGTGCGAGCGCGCCGGGGTGCTGAATCTCGGCATCGAGGGCATCATGGTCGCGGGGGCCTTCGCCGGATGGCTCGCGGTCTGGCTGGGCGCGCCGCTGTGGGGCGGGGTCGCGGCGGCGGCGCTGGTGGGCGCGGGCTTCGGCCTGCTGCACGCGGGACTCACCGTGGGGCTGGCGCTGTCGCAGCATGTGGCCGGGCTGGGCATCACGCTGCTGGCCACCGCGCTCAGCCACTACGCCTACCGGGTGAGTTTCCCGAAGGTGAACACGCCGCCCACCATCACACCCTTCGCGCCGATGGACTGGCTGCCGATCCCGGTGCTCGCGGCCCAGACGCCGCTGACGCTGGCGGCGCTGCTGCTGGTGCCGGCGCTCGCCTGGCTGCTCTATCGCACGCCGGCGGGGCTGGCGCTGCGGATGGTCGGCGAGAACCCGCAGGCGGCCGAGGCGCAGGGCGTGAGCGTGATCGCGACCCGTACCGCGGCGATCGTCGCCGGCTCGGCGCTGATGGGTGTGGCCGGCGCCTTTCTCACGCTCGCAGCCTTCAACGCCTTTTTCTTCAACATGGTCAACGGGCGTGGCTGGATCTGCGTGGCGCTGGTGGTGTTCGCCTCGTGGCGGCCGGGCAAGGCGCTGGCTGGCGCGCTGCTCTTCGCCTTCTTCGATGCGCTGCAGCTGCGCCTGCAGCAGGCGGGCGGGAGCGGTGTGCTGCCCTATCAGCTCTACCTGATGCTGCCCTACCTGTTGTCGATCCTCGCGCTGGTGCTGATGGCACGGCGCGCCGCCTACCCGCAGGCGCTGATGCAGCCCTGGCGCAAGGGGGAGCGCTAGGCGTCCGGGCGGCGGGGCTGCCCGCGCGGTCCCATGCGCCTCGCCCGGACCATCCGTGCGGAAGAAGCCCGCTTGCGCGCCGGGGCAGGCCCACCGCGCGCGGCTTTCGCGCTACGCTGATCCCTTTTGCGCGAGCGCCCCCATGCCGCCCGAAGCCCCGACGCCCAGGCACATCCGCCTGACCTCCCACCCGGCGGCGGGCGCGCCCGGTGCGCCGGTGCTGCGCTGGGGCGCGGCCACCGCGGCCGAGCGCGGGCCGGTGGTGGGCTCCACCACCGACCGTGCGCGCCGCAACGTGATCGGCACCCACTCGGGTTCCTATGGCATCTACCGCGCGCTTGCGGTCGCTGCCGGCGCGCTGCAGCGCGACCACCGGCCCGACCTCACCGACACCTCACCCACCGATCCGGTCGGGCCCTGGCCCGCATGGTCCGAGCCCGAGCGCATCGTGTCGCTCGATCCCTGGGGCGCGGTCGTGGCGCAGGTCTTCGCCGGCTCGATTGCCCAGGGGCTCGATGTGCGGCCGACCATCGCGGTCACCAAGGCGCACATCGATCTGGCCGAGATCCGGAGCGCGATCGCCTTCCAGCGCTTGCGCCCGGATGGTCGCATCCTGCTCGACAACGGGTCAGCCGTGGTCACGAAGGCCGCGATCGAGCCGGTGTGGTGGCTGCCCGGCGTGGCTCGGCGCTTCGGGGTGGCCGAGTCGGAGCTGCGGCGTGCGCTCTTCGAGGAAACCGGCGGGATGTACCCGGAGCTGGTCACGCGCGGCGATCTCGATGTGTTCCTGCCGCCGATCGGCGGCCAGACCGTCTACATCTTCGGCGATCCGCGCCATCTCGCCGACCCCACCGTGCCACTGACCGCGCGGGTCCACGACGAGTGCAACGGCTCGGATGTCTTCGGCTCCGACATCTGCACCTGCCGGCCCTACCTGACGCATGCGATCGAGGAATGCATCCGCGGCGCGCAGCAGGGCGGCGTCGGGCTGGTGGCCTACAGCCGCAAGGAAGGCAGGGCGCTGGGCGAGGTCACGAAGTTCCTGGTCTACAACGCCCGCAAGCGTCAGCCCGGCGGCGACACCGCCGACCGCTACTTCGCGCGCACCGAGTGCGTGGCCGGCGTGCAGGACATGCGCTTCCAGGAGCTGATGCCCGATGTGCTCCACTGGCTGGGCGTGCGCCGCATCCACCGCCTGGTGTCGATGAGCAATCTCAAGCACGACGCGATCACCGGCTCGGGGATCTCGATCGACGAGCGTGTCGACATCCCCGCGGAACTCATTCCGGCCGATGCCAGGGTCGAGATCGATGCCAAGCTCGCTGCCGGCTACTTCACCGCCGGCAAGGTACCCGACGCGCAGGCGCTTCGCGAGACCCGCGGTCGCGGGCTGGGCGAGTGAACGAGCCCGAGGGGTCGACCGACAGCCCGACGCGCGGGCCGGCGATCACCGAGGCGGTGGCTCGCCTGCGCCGCACCGCGACGATTCGCGAACGGGCGGTCATGCTGCTCGCGCGGGCTCGCGCGGGCGACAGCGCCCATTTCACGGTCGATGACAGCGCGCTTGCGCCCGCCGCCGAGCATGTGGCGGCGGTCACGCGCCGCCGTTACCCCGATCTTCGCATCCCCTTCCACAGCCGCTGGCGCCACCTCGAACCGGACGGCATTGCACGGCTGGCCTGGCTCGACGAGGTCCTCGGCGCGGTCGATGCCGCCGAGCGCGCGCGCGCGCGCATCGACCTGGCCGTGGTCAGCGTGCTGCTCGACGCCGGCGCGGGCGCCGGCTGGCGGTTTCGCGAGCCACGCACCGGCCTGGAGCTCGGCCGCTCCGAAGGGCTGGCGCTGGCCAGCCTGCATGCCTTTCTTGGCGGTCTTTTTTCAGGTGACCCCGCGCGGCCGGCCCGCTGCGACGCGCAGGCTCTGGCCCTGCTCGATGCCGACGCGCTCGCCGTGGCCTTCCAGGCCGGGCGCGGCAATCCGCTGGTCGGCCTCGAAGGCCGCGCGCAGCTGCTGCGTCGCCTTGGCCGCGCGCTGCTCGATCGCCCCGACGTCTACGGCCCGGCGGCCCGGCCCGGCGGCCTCTACGACCATCTGCTGCGCGTCCGACCCCAGGGGCCGGGCGCGCACGACATCCTCTCGGTGCTGCTCGATTCCCTGTCGGGGATCTGGCCGGCCGGGCAGTCCCTCGCCGGCGTGCCGCTGGGTGACTGCTGGCCTATGCCGGCGGCACACGGCCCGGGTGCCTCGGACGGCTGGATGCCCTTCCACAAGCTGTCGCAGTGGCTCACCTACTCGCTGCTCGAGCCCTTTGCCTGGGCGGGGGTGTCGGTCGGGGGGCTCGAGGCGCTCACCGGCTTGCCCGAGTACCGCAACGGCGGCCTGCTGCTCGATCACGGGGTGCTGCGCCTGCGCGAGCCTGCGCAGGCTGGGCGCGTGCACACGCCCGGCGAGCCGCTGGTGGTCGAGTGGCGGGCCCTCACCGTGGCGCTGCTCGACGAACTCGCACCGCGTGTGCTGGCCGGGCTTGGCCCGCAGGCGACCGGCCTGCCGCTGGCCTGCGTGCTCGAGGGCGGCACCTGGGCGGCCGGTCGTGAACTCGCCGCCCAGCGTCGTGGTGGTCTGCCGCCGCTGGCGATCGATAGCGACGGCACGGTGTTCTGACGGCCACGCAAGCCGACTATCATCGACCGCATCGCCGCCCGCCAACCTCCAACCCGACCGCCGCCGATGACCGATACCCGACCTGATGTCCGCCTGATCGACCACCCGCTGGTGCAGCACAAGCTGACGCTGATGCGCAAGAAGGAGGCGAGTACCAACAGCTTCCGCCGGCTGCTCAACGAACTTGCGATGCTGATGACCTACGAGGTCACCCGCGACGTACCGATGCAGGAGGTCACGATCGAGACCCCGCTCGAGATCACGCGTGGGCGGATGATCGACGGCAAGAAGCTGGTCTTCGTGTCGATCCTGCGCGCCGGCACCGGCATCCTCGACGGCATGCTGTCGGTGGTGCCGGGGGCGCGTGTCGGCCACATCGGGCTGTACCGCGACCCGGCCACGCTGGTCGCGGTCGAGTACTACTTCAAGATGCCCCAGGACATGCACGAGCGCGACGTGGTCGTGGTCGATCCGATGCTCGCCACCGGCAACTCGGCGATCGCCGCGGTCGACCGGATCAAGGAACTCAGGCCGCGATCGATCAAGTTCGTGTGCCTGCTTACCTGTCCCGAGGGCATCGCCGCCTTCGGCCGTGCCCACCCGGATGTGCCGATCTACACCGCCGCGATCGACCGGCAGCTCAACGAGCATGGCTACATCCTGCCCGGGCTGGGCGATGCCGGCGACCGCATCTTCGGCACCAAGTGACGCCCGGTCCGCGGCGCGTCCGCGGGCCTCGACCCCTTCCCCGGAGCGCTTTCCGTGAGCCAGGCCGATCTGATGGTGCGCAACGTCAACCTGCCCGACGGGCGCACCGGTGTCGATGTCGCGGTGCGCGATGCGCGCATCCTCGAGATCGCGCCCAGCCTTCCCGGCTCGGCGCTCGAGACGATCGACGGCGGCGGCATGCTGCTGACGCCGCCCTTCGTCGATGCCCACTTCCACATGGATGCCACGCTGTCCTACGGGCTGCCGCGGGTCAACGCCTCGGGCACGTTGCTGGAGGGGATTGCGCTGTGGGGCGAACTCAAGCCGCTGCTCACGCAGGAGGCGCTGATCGAGCGGGCGATGGCCTACTGCGACTGGGCGGTGGCGCGCGGGCTGCTCGCGATCCGCACCCATGTGGATACCTGTGATCCGCGGCTGCTGGCGGTCGAGGCGCTGCTCGAGGTGAAGCGCCGCGTGGCCCCCTGGATCGACCTGCAGCTGGTCGCCTTCCCGCAGGACGGCGTGCTGCGCTACGACCCCGCGCGCGATGCGCCGGGCTGCCGCGACAGCGCCCTCGACCTGCTGAAGAAGGCGCTCGACCTGGGCGTCGATGTGGTGGGCGGCATCCCGCACTTCGAGCGCACGATGGATGCCGGCCGCGAGTCGGTGCGGCTGCTCGCCGAGGAGGCCGCGCGACGCGGCCTGCGCATCGACATGCACTGCGACGAGACCGACGATCCGATGTCGCGGCACATCGAGACGCTGGCCTTCGAGACGCGAAGGCTCGGCCTGCAGGGGCGCGTCAACGGGTCGCACCTCACGTCGATGCACTCGATGGACAACTATTACGTGTCCAAGCTGATCCCGCTGATCGCCGAGGCCGGCGTGTCGGCGACCGCCAACCCGCTGATCAACATCACGATCCAGGGGCGGCACGACACCTACCCGAAGCGCCGCGGCATGACCCGGGTGCCGGAGCTGCTCGCCGCCGGCGTGCCGGTGGCCTTCGGCCATGACTGCGTGATGGATCCCTGGTACAGCCTGGGCAGCGGCGACATGCTCGAGGTCGCCCACATGGGCCTGCACGTGGCCCAGATGACCGGCCAGCAGGCGATGCGCCAGTGCTTCGCCGCGGTGACCGAGGTGCCGGCGCGCATTCTCGGGCTCGAAGGCTACGGCCTGGCGGCGGGCTGTCACGCCGACTTCGTGCTGCTGCAGGCGCGCGATCCCATCGAGGCGATCCGGCTGCGCCCGCCGCGGCTGGCGGTGGTGCGTCGCGGTCGCGTGATCGCGCGCGCGCCGGCGCAGACCGCTGCGCTGACGCTGCCCGGGCGGCCGGCGCAGGTGGATTTCCTGGCGCCATCGCGCTGATCCGGCGCCCCGTCGGCGCGGCGGCGCCAGGCAGCGGCTGCGGACAGCGTCGCGGCCGCGTGCCGAAACCCGCGGTGGCACCCCGGACGCCCTGCCGGCCAGGGCGCGCGCTCGGGTAATCTGCGCGGGTCTCAACGTCGCGATCCGGAGTCCCTCGTGTCGAATCCCCGTTTCCTTCTGCCCGGCGGCCGCCGTCGGGTGCTCGGCGCCGCGCTGGCCGCCGTGGCCGGTGCTGCCGTGGCGCCCGCCCGTGCGCAGGCCTTTCCGAACAGGCCGGTCACGCTGATGGTGCCTTTCCCGCCGGGCAGTGCGACCGACGCGGTGGCGCGTTCGCTCGGTCCGCAGGCCTCGAAGGCGCTCGGGCAGCCGGTGATCATCGAGAACCGACCGGGTGCCGCCGGCACGATGGCCGCGAGCATCGTTGCGCAGTCAAACAACCCCGACGGCTACACGATCGCGATCGCGCCTGCCTCGATCTTTCGCGTGCCGCACGTCCAGAAGGTCAGCTACGACCCGCTCAAGGACCTGACCTACATCATGGGCTTCTCGGCCTACACCTTCTCGCTGGTGGTGTCCGAGAGTCTGCCGGTGCGCACGATGGCCGAGTTCGTCGCGTGGGCCAAAGCCAATCCCGGCAAGATCCAGGTCGGTGCGAGCGGTGCCGGCAGCACCGGCCATGTCGTTACCTTCCTGCTGAACAAGCTCGCCGGTATCGACCTCACCTTCGTGCCCTTCAAGGGCGGCGCCGAGGTGCTGCAGGCCTTCGTCGGTGGCCACATCAACGCGGTGATCGATGGCGGCTGGGCGCAGATCGAAAAGCAGGGCAAGGGTCGCGTCATCATCACCTTCCAGGACAGGCGCGTTCCCCGCCTGCCCGATGTGCCCACCGCCCGCGAAGCCGGCTTCGATCTTGTCGCCACCAGCCCGATCGGGCTGGTCGGTCCGCGCGGCATGGATCCACGGGTGGTGCGCACGCTGCATGACGCCTTCCGGGGCGCGCTGAGCGATCCCGCCTACCGGAAATTCCTCGACACCTACGATCTTGCCGACGCCTACCTGTCGGCCGACGACTACCAGAAGCTCGGCGCCCGGCTCTGGGTCGAGGAAAAGCGCAACTTCGACGCCATCGGCTTCAAGGGCCAGTAAGCCCGCCGCGGGCGACGCACGCGCGGCGGCAGGCAGGAGGTCAGCATGGCGACAGGCGGCAAGCCGCTTCCCGCCGACATCGCCCGCGAGGTGTTCCGGCGGCTGGCGAGGATGCGCCGGCCGCCGACGCCCGACAACTATGCGCGGGTTTTCGCCGAGACCGCGGGTCTGAGCTATGCGCAGGTTCAGCCAGCCGCTGCCGCGATGGAGACGCTCGCCCGCGGGGTGCTCGCCGATGCGCCGGCCGGCGAGTTCGCCCGCGAGCTGCGCCAGGCGCTCGATGGCGGCCGCTGGAGTCAGGCGCAGCGGCTGATCCGGGCCGCGCTGAAGCGTCCGCCGCCGGTGCCCGTGGGTGACGAGGCGCCGGTGCGCGAGGAGGGTGTGGCTGGCGAGATGCCGGCGGCCTGGCATGCCGAGGCGGCGACGGGCGGTCATGCCGACGAGGTGCCCGGCGCTGCCGGCGTGCGCACGACCGCGGCGCCCGGGCGGCTGCTCGCCGCGCTGATCGCGCCCTTCGTCGACACGCGGATGGGCTTTTCCCCCGACGCACAGGCCGAACTCGGGGAGGCGATCGAGGGCTTGCGCGGCGCGGCGTCGGGTGGGGCGCTGGTGCAGGCCGGCGAGCACCTGCGTGCCTGCTGGGAGGCGCTCGAGGCGAGCGGCGAGGGGCCGGCGCCCACCATCCGCGGCCTGCACGAGCTGGTGCGCCTGATGGTGCGCAACATGGGCGATCTGGTGGTCGACGACGCGTGGGTACGCGAGCAGACCGCGCGTATCCAGGCGCTGCTCGATCGCCCGCTCGGGCCCGACGTGCTCGCGCAGACCGCGCGCAGCTACCGGGAATTCGTGTTCCGCCAGGGTACGGTCAAGCACTCGATGGACGAGGCGGCCTCCTCGGTGCGCGAGCGGACGGCGACGCTGATCGACCGCGTCGGCGGACTGGCCGACTGGAGTGGCGAGTTCGCGCTGCGTATCGGCGATTACGCCCGCCAGGTGCGTGACGCGGACGACCTTGCGCAGATGAGCGGCCTGCTCGAGGCTCTGCTCGCCGAGCTCGAGGCGATGCGCAACCGCTTCGCCGAGGCGCAGCGCGAGCTCGCCGAGGCCGGTGCGCAGGTTGCGCACGACGAGGCGCGACTGCGCGAGGCGCAGCAGGCGCTCGGCGCGGCCGACGGTATGCCCGCCGAGGATTCCGTCACCGGCTCGCTGGCGCGCCCGGGTTTCGAGCGCCAGTTCGATTTCGAGCTCGCGCGCGCGCAGCGCCGCGCCCTGCCGATCTGCGTGGCCACGCTCGACGTGCGGGCGGTGCATGAACTCGCCGGCGAGGATGGCTCGGGCGACAGCGGGGCGGAGGGCCACGGCGGCGCGTCGCCGCTGCGCCGCCTGGCCGACGGTCTGCGCGCGGTGCTGCGCTCGACCGATTCACCGGCAGCCTGGGATGCGCGCACCTTCGCGATCCTGATGCCCGACACCGCGCCCGAGGAGGCCGAGCGGCAGATGATCCGGGTGCAGCGCGAACTGACCAAGCGCTTCTACCTCGAGGACCCCGCCCGGGGGCTGGTCACCTTCGCGGCCGGGATCGCGGCGCGCCGTCCGGGCGAGTCGCGCGCCGACGTGGTGGCTCGCGCCGAGGTGGCGATGCGGCGTGCCGGCGAGGCGGGGCGCAACCGGGTCTGGCTCGCCGAGGAGCCGCCGTCGGTCTAGGTGCGACGCGCCTCCGGCAGAAAGCGCACGCCCGCGCGTGCCAGCCCGCCACCGACCCCCACAGGGGCGCCATCGGCGCGCCAGCAGGCGGCCCCCTCCATCGTGCCGTCGTCGTCGAAGGCGATCGCGTTGAGCCCTCCGCCCACGTTGGGCACGCGCAGCACCGCATGGCCGCGCGCCGCGAGCGCCGCGGCCACCGTCTCGGGGATCTGCGGCTCGAGTTCGAGCGCATAGCCCTGGGTCCAGATCCGCGGTGCCTCGACCGCCTGCTGCAGGCCCATGCCGTGGTCGATCAGGTTCAGCAGCGCCTGCATCGCCGACGGGAAGATGCGCAGCCCGCCGGGCAGCCCCAGCGCCCAGCGCGGACGCCCCTCGCGCAGCACGATCAGCGGGGCCATCGACGAGGTGACCCGCTTGCCAGGCGCCAGCGAGTTCGCGCGCCCGGGGTGCGGGTCGAACACATACAGGTAGTTGTTCGGGATCGCGCCGAGCGAGGGCACCATGTAGCGCGCGCCGAACAGCGAGTTGATGGTCTGGGTGGCGCTGACGATCAGCCCGTCCCGATCGGCGACCGTCAGGTGGGTGGTGTGGGCGCCTTCGGCAGGCAGCACCCCGGGCGCCCAGTCACGACTGCGCGCCGGGTCGATCTGCGCGCGGCGAAGCGCCGCGTATTCGGCGCTGAGCAGCCGCTCGACGGGTACCGGCACGAAGTCCGGGTCGGCCGTGGCCGCGGCCCGATCGGCGAAGGCGATGCGCATCGCCTCGGCCACCCGATGCAGCGTGTCGGTGCTGCCGGCGCCGCTGGCGCGCAGATCGAAGCCCTCGAGGATGCGCAGCATCTGGCCGATGTGCAGCGGTCCGGAGCAGGGCGGCGGCGGACCGATGATCTCGAAACCGCGGTACCGGGTGCGCAGCGGCGCGAGATCGTTCGTGCGGTAGCCCTGCAGATCCGCAAGGCCGAGATGACCACCGTGGCGGCGCATGTCGTCGACGAAGGCCGCGCCGATCGCGCCGTGGTACAGGGATCCGGGCCCTTCCCGCACGATCGTGCGCAGCGTGTCGGCGTAGGCGCCGTTTCGCACCCGTTCACCGGCGGCCAGCGGCGTGCCGCCCGGCAGGAAGACGCGCGCGATCGCCGGGTCGCGCAGCATGTCGGCAGCGCAGTCGGTCACGCAGTCGGCCAGGAAGGGCGTGGCCGCGAAGCCGCGCTCGGCGTGGCGGATCGCCGGTTCGACCACGTCGGCGAGCGACAGCCGGCCGTGGCGCTCGAGCAGCTGACACCAGGCCATCAGGTTGCCCGGCACCGCCACCGATTCGCGGCCCACGCTGTTGCGTCGCCCCACGGCATCGAGCGCGCCCGGCGGCGCCGCCGGGTCGGGGGTGAACGTGCCGTCGCCCACCGCCTGCGGGCAGCGCCCCTGGCCCTCGAGCACGGTGTGCGTGCCATCGGGCAGCCGCAGGTGCGCGAAGCCGCCGCCGAGAATGCCGACCATCATCGGCTCGACCACCGTCAGCGCGAACAGCGAGGCGATCGCGGCGTCGACCGCGTTGCCGCCGGCCGCGAGCATCTCGGCGCCGGCTGCGCTGGCGAGCGGGTGGTTGGTCACGACCATGCCGAGGGAGCCGCGCGCCGGCCGTTTCTCGGTGGCAGCACGGGCGCCGGCGGCGTCGGGGTGGGTGGTCTCAGGCATCGAAGTCCCTCAGGGTTGGGCCCGGAATCGCAGCGGCACGCCGCCGGTTGCGGTGTCGATCGCCAGCCATGCGCCGTCGCGGCGCAGGCCGCGTGCGGCCGCCAGGGCGGCGAGGTAACGCTGTTCGAAGGCCATCGCCGGCGGGTCGCAGGCGCGGCGGGTGGTTGCGAGCGCATCGATCGCGAGGCGGCCACCCTCGAAGCGGGCGACGCCGGTGAAGGCGTTGCAGCCGGCCCGCCCGGCCACCCGTCCGCCGTCGGGAAAGGCGATCGTGGCCTGCAGCGCCTCGGGCACCGGCTCGCCGCCGAGTTCGATCAGCCGCCAGGAGGTGCCGGCGCCCGGCGCCGCCGCGCCCGAGGCAGCCGGCGACGGTGCGGCACCGCGCGGCCCGCCGCAGGCCGCGAGCACGCAGCAGATCAGGATGACGGCGGCGGCGATCGGCAGGTGGTGCGGCGCAGGGCGGCTCATGCGATGCTCCCGAACGATGACGCGGAAGCCCGGCGACCCGCCGATGCCCCCCGCTGACTCGCCGATGACTATAGGCGATCGTTCGCCCCGCGGCGCCGGCGCGCGGTCCGCAAGCCCCCGGCTTGACACCCGCCCGGGTGCTCCTTAGGCTTGCGCCCTGCGCCGATTTGACGATCAGCTTGCGGGCGCTCGACAAATTCGGCTAAAGCGGCGGGGAAGCGAGCCTTCCCCCGAGCCCGACCCGGCCGCATGCCAAGCTGGTCGGGTTTTTTTTCGCCACGAGTCCCTCCGTTGTCTGCCAGCGCCCTCCCGACGCCCGCCGCCACCGACCCCGGGTCGGTCGGTATGGTCACGCCCGCCCGCCTGCGCGTCGCGCAGCCGCTGGCGCTGGCCAGTGGCGCCACGCTTGCCGACTACGAGCTGGTCTACGAGACCTATGGCGAGCTCAACGCGGCGCGCTCGAACGCGGTGCTCGTGTGTCATGCCCTCAACGCCTCGCACCATGTCGCCGGTGTGCATGCCGATACCGGCGCCGAGGGCTGGTGGGACAACATGGTCGGTCCGGGCAAGCCCCTGGACACCCGCCGCTTCTTCGTGGTGGGCGTCAACAATCCTGGCAGCTGCTTTGGCTCCACCGGCCCGATGTCGATCAACCCGGCCACCGGCCGGCGCTACGGGCCCGATTTTCCGGTGATCACCGTCGAGGACTGGGTGCATGCGCAGGCGCGGCTGGCCGACGCACTGGGCATCGCGCGCTTTGCCGCGGTGATGGGTGGCAGTCTGGGCGGCATGCAGGCACTCGCCTGGTCGGTGCTCTACCCGCAGCGGGTCGCGCACTGCATCGCGATCGCCTCCACGCCCAGGCTATCGGCGCAGAACATCGCCTTCAACGAGGTGGCGCGCCGGGCGATCATCACCGACCCCGAATTCCACGAGGGTCGCTTCTACGATCACGGGGTCGTGCCGCGGCGCGGCCTGCAGGTGGCCCGAATGATCGGCCACATCACCTACCTGTCCGACGATGTGATGGCCGAGCGCTTCGGGCGTGCACGCCGCGGGCGGGCCGAAGGCGACGACTACGACTTCGGCTTCGGGGTCGAGTTCGAGATCGAGTCCTATCTGCGCTATCAGGGCGAGAAGTTCTCCACCTACTTCGACGCCAACACCTACCTGCTGATCACCCGCGCGCTCGACTACTTCGACCCGGCGGCGGCCCATGGTGGCGATCTTGCCGCGGCGCTCGCGCCGGCCACCGCCGATTTCCTGGTGGCATCCTTCACCACCGACTGGCGGTTCTCGCCGGCGCGCAGTCGCGAGATCGTGCAGGCGCTGCTCGCCAACCGCCGGGCCGTGACCTACGCCGAGATCGACGCGCCCCACGGCCATGATGCCTTCCTGCTCGACGACCCGCAGTATCACGGGGTGGTGCGCGCCTACTTCGAGCGCATCGCGCGCAGCCTGCGATGAGAACCTCGTCCCGTCCCGCCTGGCCGCCGCTGCCGGGCACCGCCCGCGACGGCGCCGGCCTGCGCCCGGACCTCGCGCTGATCGCCGGCTGGATCGCGCCCGGCGCGCGCGTGCTCGACCTCGGCTGCGGTGATGGCGCGCTGCTCGATCACCTGCGCCGTGACAAGGGCTGCCCCGGCTACGGGGTGGAAATCGACGATGCGGCGGTGCTCGCCTGTGCCGGTCGCGGCGTCGACGTCATCCAGGGCGACATCGAAGCCGGGCTCGACATGTTCGGCGCCGCGCAGTTCGACGTGGTGGTGTCCTCGATGGCGATCCAGGCCACGCACCGTACCGAAGCCGTGCTGCGCGACATGAGCGCGGTCGGTCGCGAGTGCGTGGTGTCCTTTCCGAACTTCGGCCACTGGTTTCATGCCTGGTCGCTGCTGCGCGGGCGCATGCCGGTCTCCAGCGAGATGCCCTACCAGTGGTACGACACGCCCAACCTGCATCTCGCGACCCTGCCCGATTTCGAGGATCTGCTCGGCCGGCTCGGTCTGGTGGTCACCGGGCGCGCCTTTCTGGCGGATGGCCAGCCCGTGCGTCGACTGCCCGCCTGGCGGGCCACGCAGGCGATCTACCGTTTCGCGCGTCGCTGAAGCGCGGTGCGCGCCCCGAAGGAGAAGACCCCGATGGATGCGTCGCGCTGGCGCTCGCTGCTCGGTTACGGCGGCCTGCTGCCCTTCGCGGGCCTGACGCTGCTCGCGTGGGCGGCTCCGCCTGCAGTGGCGCGTGCCGCGGTGGTGGCGCAGGTGGGCTATGGCGCGGTGATCCTCGCCTTCGTGGGGGCCCTGCACTGGGGACGCTCGCTGGCCGATTCCGGGGCGCGAGGCGAGGCGCGCGCCGAGGGGCGGGCGCTGCCCGGGGACGGCGGCAGGCTTCTCGTGTGGAGTGTGCTGCCGTCGCTGTGGGCCTGGGGGGCGAGCCTGCTCGCGCCGCGCCCCGGCCTGATCGTGCTGGCCACCGGCCTGGCGCTCGCCTGGGCGGTCGACCGGCACCTGTATGCCGCCGACCGGGCCCGACCGTGGCATGCCGGCTTCCTGCGCCTGCGCGCCACCCTGAGCGCCGTGGCGGTCAGCGCGCTGCTCCTGAGTGCCGCCGCGCCGGCCGCCGGCTGAATAGCCCTCGAGGTGCACCGGATCGGTGATTCGTGCACTATTTCGGGCTTCGCACCGCGACAGGGCGATGCCCCTGTCTGGTGCGATGTCGGGTGCCCCGATGCGCCGGCGTGTCTGCCGTGGCATCCCTTGCGTGGCACGCCGATTGCTTCCTGCGGCAGATCACGCTAATCGCCGGCTTCGCCGGGAAGGAGAGTCACCGATGCATCGACCGTTCGTCACGAAGCCTCTGGCCCGCCTGGGTGTCGCGCTCGCGCTCGGCACCGCGCTCGTTGCCGCTCCCGCGCTCGCGCAGGAGAAAGTGCTGCGGGTCGCGATGACGGCTGCCGACATCCCGCGCACGCTCGGCCAGCCCGACCAGGGATTCGAGGGTAACCGCTTCACCGGCATCCCGATGTACGACGCGCTCACGCACTGGGATCTGTCCAAGGCCGATGCCCCCAGCGTGCTGATCCCGGGTCTGGCCACCTCGTGGGCGGTCGATGCCAAGGACAAGACCAAGTGGGTCTTCAAGCTGCGCCCGGGCGTCAAGTTCCACGACGGGTCGGCCTTCAACGCCGATGCGGTGGTCTGGAACGTGCGCAAGGTGCTCGACAAGGAGGCGGTGCATTTCGACGCCAGCCAGGTTGGCGTCACGGTCTCGCGCATGCCCACGCTGCGCACCGCACGCAAGATCGACGACCTCACGGTCGAACTCACCACCAGCGAGCCCGATGCCTTCCTGCCGCTGAACCTCACCAACCTGTTCATGGCCTCGCCGGCCCACTGGCAGAAGAAGTTCGATGCCGCGCCGGGTGCGACGCCGGCCGACAAGGCCAAGGCCGCCTGGACCGCCTTCGCGGCCGACGCCTCGGGCAGCGGTCCCTTCCGCATGGTTCGCTTCGTGCCGCGCGAGCGCCTCGAGGTGGTCGCCAACAAGACCTACTGGGACCCCAAGCGCACGCCCAAGGTCGATCGCGTGGTCATGGTGCCGATGCCCGAGGCCAACGCCCGCACCGCGGCGCTGCTCTCGGGTCAGGTCGACTGGATCGAGGCGCCGGCGCCCGACGCGATGCCCACCATCCAGCAGCGCGGCTACAAGCTCTACTTCAATCCGCAGCCCCATGTGTGGCCCTGGCAGCTGTCCTTCGCCGAAGGCTCGCCCTGGCTCGACAAGCGCGTGCGCCACGCCGCCAACCTGTGCGTCGACCGCACCGGCCTCCTCAAGCTGCTGGGCGGCATGATGGGTGTGCCCAAGGGCACGGTGCCCCCGGGACATCCCTGGTGGGGCAATCCGAAGTTCGACATCCGCTATGACCCTGAAGCCGCCCGCAAGCTGATGACCGAGGCGGGTCACAGCGCCGCCAAGCCGCTGAAGGTCAAGGTGCAGATCTCGGCCTCGGGCTCCGGCCAGATGCAGCCGCTGCCGATGAACGAGTTCGTGCAGCAGTCGCTCAAGCAGTGCCATTTCGATGTCCAGTTCGACGTCATCGAGTGGAACACGCTGTTCACGAACTGGCGCAAGGGCGCCAAGGATCCGTCGGCCAATGGCGCCAACGCGATCAACGTCAGCTTCGCGGCGATGGATCCCTTCTTTGCGATGGTGCGTTTCACCAGCACCAAGACCTTCCCGCCGGTGTCCAACAACTGGGGCTACTTCGGCAACGCCGAGTTCGACAAGCTGATCGGCGATGCGCGCTCGGCCTTCGACGACAAGGCGCGCGATGCCGCGCTCGCCAAGCTGCACGCGCGCATCGTCGAGGAGGCGCCCTTCGTCTGGATCGCCCATGACGTCGGCCCGCGTGCGATGTCGGCCAAGGTCAAGGGCGTGGTGCAGCCGAAGAGCTGGTTCATCGATATCGCCACGATGTCGGTCGACTGACCCCGGGCCGTCGCCCCCGCCACGCCCATGCTCGCCTACCTCGGTCGTCGCGCGCTGTATGCGCTGCCGATCATGCTCGGCGTGGCGGTGTTCTGCTTCCTGCTCGTGCACCTGGCGCCGGGCGATCCGCTGGTCTCGGTGCTGCCCCCGGATGCCTCGGCCGAGCTGCAGAAGGAGATGCTGGCGATCTACGGCTTCGACCGTTCGCTGCCCGAGCAGTTCGTGCGCTGGCTGTGGCGCGCGCTGCAGGGTGATCTCGGCACCTCGATCGCCACCGGTCGCCCGGTGAGCGGCGAGGTCGGCAAGGCGGTGGGCAACACGCTGATGCTCGCCGTCTTCGCCACCCTGATCGGTTTTCTGCTGGGCTCGCTCTTCGGCTTCGTCGCGGGCTACTTCCGCGACTCCTGGGTCGATCGGGCCGCGTCGGCGCTGTCGGTGCTCGGCGTCAGCGTGCCCCACTACTGGCTGGGCATGGTCCTGGTCATCATCTTCTCGGCGCAGCTGAACTGGCTGCCCGCCACCGGCGCCGGGCCGGGCGGTTCCGATGCCTGGGTCTGGAACTGGGAGCATGTCCGGCACCTGATCCTGCCGGCGATCACGATGTCGGTGATTCCGATGGGCATCATCGCGCGCACGGTGCGTGCGCTGGTCGCCGAAATGCTCGCGCAGGAGTTCGTGGTCGGTCTGCGGGCCAAGGGCCTCACCGACCTCGGCGTGTTTCTGCACGTGGTCAAGAACTGCGCGCCGACCGCGCTCGCCGTGATGGGCCTGCAGCTCGGCTACCTGCTCGGCGGCTCCATCCTCATCGAGACGGTGTTCTCGTGGCCGGGCACCGGCTTTCTGCTGAACTCCGCGATTTTCCAGCGCGACCTGCCGCTGCTGCAGGGAACCATCCTGGTGCTGGCGCTGTTCTTCGTGCTGCTCAATCTGGCGGTCGACGCCGTGCAGTCGTCGCTCGATCCGAGGATGGCCCGTGGCTGAGGTGTCGGCCCTGAAGGCGCGCGGACCCGAGGCCAAGGCGCCGCCGGCGGCATCGATCGCGCCGCCCGCGGGCTACTGGCGCGGGGTCGCGCGCCGCTTCGTGCGCGACCCGGTGGCGGTGGGCGCGCTGCTCGTGATCCTGCTGCTGATCCTGGTGGCGATCGCCGCGCCCTGGATCTCGCCGGCCGATCCCTTCGCCTCGTCGATGCTCAAGCGTCTGCAGGCCATCGGCTCGGCGGGCTACCTGCTCGGCTCCGACGAGCTCGGCCGCGACATGCTCTCGCGCCTGATGCTCGGCGGCCGTCTGTCGCTGTTCATGGGGATCACGCCGGTGATTGCCGCCTTCGTGATCGGCTCGGCGATCGGCATCCTCGCGGGCTACGCCGGCGGCGCGGTCAACAGCGTGATCATGCGCACGGTCGACGTGTTCTACGCCTTCCCGTCGGTGCTGCTCGCGATCGCGCTGTCGGGCGCGCTCGGGGCGGGCATCGGCAACGCGCTGCTGTCGCTCACCGTGGTCTTCGTGCCCCAGATCGCGCGGGTGGCCGAGAGCGTCACCACCCAGGTACGCTCGCGCGACTTCGTCGAGGCCGCCCGCGCCTCGGGCGCCCATGCGCTCACGATCGTGCGCGTGCATGTGCTGGGCAATGTGCTCGGTCCGATCTTCGTCTATGCCACCAGCCTGATCTCGGTGTCCATGATCCTTGCCTCGGGCCTGTCCTTCCTCGGGCTGGGCGTGAAGCCTCCCGAGCCGGAGTGGGGGCTGATGCTCAACACGCTGCGCACCGCGATCTACACCCAGCCCTGGGTCGCGGCGCTGCCCGGCCTGATGATCTTCATCACCTCGATTTCCTTCAACCTGCTGTCCGACGGACTGCGCTCGGCGATGGACGTCAAGCGATGAACCCGACGGTTCTCCAGCCGACTGGCGCCGGCGACGCCCCGGCGCGCCCGCTGCTCAGCGTACGCGGCCTGCTGAAGCACTTCCCGGTGCGCAACCGGGGCGGTGCGGTGGTGCGCGCGGTCGACGGGGTGGATTTCGAGGTGCTGGCTGGCGAGACCCTCGGCGTGGTCGGCGAGTCGGGTTGCGGCAAGTCGACCACCGCGCGGCTTCTGATGTCGCTGATCGAGCCGGGCGCCGGCGAGGTGGTGTTCGACGGCAAGGCGGTCGGCTCGCGCGATCTGCCGCTGCGCGAGTTCCGCCGCCAGGTGCAGATGGTCTTCCAGGACAGCTACTCCTCGCTGAACCCCCGGCTTCCGGTCGAACAGTCGATCGCCTTCGGCCCCCAGGTGCATGGCCTGCCGGCGGCTGCCGCGCTCGCCCGGGCCCGCGATCTGCTCGCCCGCGTGGGTCTGGAGCCGGCGCGTTTCGCGGCACGCTACCCGCACGAGCTCTCCGGCGGGCAGCGCCAGCGGGTCAACATCGCGCGGGCGCTCGCGCTCGAGCCGCGGCTCGTGATCCTCGACGAGGCGGTGTCGGCCCTCGACAAGTCGGTCGAGGCGCAGGTGCTCAATCTGCTGCTCGACCTGAAGCAGGAATTCGGTCTCACCTACCTGTTCATCAGCCATGATCTTCATGTCGTGCGCTTCCTGTGCGACCGGGTGATGGTGATGTACCTCGGCCGGGTGGCCGAGATCGGCGCTGCCCGCCAGCTCTACGAGGCGCCGCTGCATCCCTACACGCGGGCGCTGCTGTCGTCGATGCCCTCGATGGACCCCGACCGCCGCACCGAGCGGCCGCCCCTGTCGGGTGATCCGCCCAACCCGATCGATCCTCCGCCAGGCTGCCGTTTCCACACCCGGTGCGCGCAGGCGCGCGAGGTCTGCCGCGGCAGCACCCCGATCCTGGCGCTGGCCGGGCCGCACCACCGGGTGGCCTGTCTGATGCACGAGTCGGCCAGCGGCTGGGCACAGTCGCGCTCGATCGCGCAGGAGGCCTGATGTCGTCGGATGTCGTCATCGAGATCGCCGGCCTCACGGTGCGCTTCCTCACCGGGGGCGCGCCGATCGATGCGGTCAACGGCGTCGACCTCAGCGTGCGCCGCGGCGAGGTGGTGGCGCTGATCGGCGAGTCGGGCTCCGGCAAGTCGGTCACGCTGCGCTCGGTGATGGCCTTGCATGCGCCCTCGCGCACCCGCATCGGGGGCGCGATCCGGGTGGCCGGCCGCGACGTGCTGGCGATGGGCCGCCGAGAGCTCGCCGATCTGCGCGGCAGCACCGTGGCCATGATCTTCCAGGAGCCGCTGCTCGCCTTCGATCCGGTGTACACCGTCGGCGAGCAGATCGTCGAGACCATCCTGCGCCACGAGCGCGTGAGCCGTGAGGCTGCGCGCGCGCGGGCCCTCGCGCTCTTCGAGCGGGTGCGTATCCCGAGTCCCGAGCGACGGCTGCAGAACTACCCGCACGAGATGTCGGGCGGCATGCGCCAGCGCGCGATGATCGCGCTCGCGCTGGCCTGCAATCCGCAGGTGCTGCTTGCCGACGAGCCGACCACCGCGCTCGATGCCACCGTCCAGATCCAGATCCTGCTGCTGCTGCGGGAGTTGCAGCGCGACCTCGGCCTGTCGATCATCTTCGTCACCCACGACATCGGCGCCGCGGTCGAGGTCGCCGACCGGGTGGCGGTCATGTACGCCGGCCGCATCGTCGAAACCGGTCCGGTGCGCGAACTGCTGCGTGCGCCGCGCCATCCCTACACGGTCGCGCTGCTCGGCAGCCGTCTGCACGAGATGCCCGAGCCCGGCGCGCGCCTGCCGGCGATCCCGGGCTCGCCGCCCGACTGCTCGGCGCTGCCCCCGGGCTGCGCCTTCGCCGAGCGCTGTGCGCTGGCCGAGGATGCCTGCCGTGCGCGGCAGCCCGAGCCGGTGGCGGTGGGCCCTGCGCATCTCGCCCGCTGTCTGCGTGTGGAGGCGGTGCGGGCCTAGGGCCAATGCGCCTGTCCGGCGCTCCTCCCCGACGACGGCGCTGCCCGGGTCCATCGCGCGCGCATTGCCTGTCAGCGCTGCGACCCGCCGGCAGACGACCCGGATGGCATCGGGCACCGCGAACGCAGGCGGGCCGGTAACACCGACCGGCGATACTCGGGGCATGTCTCCCGCCGAATCCGCGCCATGACCGCGGCGGCCCGTCGGCTGCTGCGCCTGCGTCAGGGCTTCACCCGCCTGCTGGGCCACAGCTTCACCCGCCTGCTGCGCAGGCGTGGCCGCTCGCGCCATTTCCTGCGGCATCCGCTGCAGGACCGCTACGCGCACGTCGGCCGCGCCGAGCCGCCGTCACCCGAGTCGGCCCGGGCCCTGCTCGTGATCGCCGGCGATGCCCCCGCCGCTGCGCTCGCGCGTCTGCGTTCGCACGCCGAGGGCCTGACGATGCGGGAGGCGGCCGCGCGTCTGGCACGCCACGGACCCAACGAGGTCGAGCACGACCGGCCGCCGGGTGCGTGGCGGCGTCTTGCCCATGGTGTGCGCGATCCCTTCAACCTGCTGCTGATGGTGATGGCCACGATCGCGGCCGTCACCGGCGATCGCACCGGCGCGCTCGTGATCGGTCTGATGGTGACGCTCAGCACCGGTCTGCGCGTCGTGCAGGAAGGCCGGTCGAGCCGGGCGGCCGAGGCCTTGCGCGCCCTGGTCGGCAACCGGGTGACCGTGCTGCGGCGTGACGCGACCGGTGATCCCGGCGGCGGCGCGCCCCGGCATGCGCGCGAGATCGCGCTGGGCCATCTGGTGCCCGGCGATCTCGTCGCGCTGTCGGCGGGCGACATGATCCCGGCCGACTGCCGGGTGATCGCCGCCCGCGATCTCTTCGTCGCGCAGGCGGCGATCACCGGCGAGTCGGTGCCGGTCGAGAAGTTCGCCGACCAGCGCGAGCCGACCGCCCAGCCGCTGGAGCAGAGCAACCTGCTCTTCATGGGAACCAACGTGGTGTCGGGGACGGCCACCGCGCTGGTGGTGGCCACCGGCGGGCACACCCAGGTCGGGGGCATCGCCGCCCGGGTGGCGCAGGCGGCCGATGCGCCGAGCGCCTTCCATACCGGCGTGGACGGCGTCAGCTGGCTGCTGATCCGCTTCGCGGCCGTGATGGTGCCGCTGGTGTTCCTGCTGAACGGCTGGGTGCGCGGGCAGTGGTTCGAGGCCTTCCTCTTCGCGATGTCGGTGGCGGTCGGGCTCACGCCCGAGATGCTGCCGATGATCGTCACCACCACGCTGGCGCGCGGTGCGGTCGCGCTCGCGCAGCGCAAGGTGATTGTCAAGCGGCTCGATGCCATCCACACGCTGGGCGCGATGGACACGCTGTGCACCGACAAGACCGGCACGCTGACGCAGGATCGGCTCGCGCTCGGTCGCCATGTCGACGCGTGGGGCGGGCCTTCCGAGGAGGTGCTCGCGCTCGCCTTCCTGAACAGCCATTTCCAGACCGGGCTGCGCAACCTGCTCGACCGGGCCGTGCTCGCACGCGTCGAACTCGCGCTCGAGATGCGCCTGGAACGCGACTGGCGGCTGGTCGACGAGATCCCCTTCGACTTCGAACGCCGCCGGATGTCGGTGGTGGTGGCCGAGCGCGACCGCGCGCCGGTGCTGATCTGCAAGGGCGCGGTCGAGGAGGTTCTGGCGTGCTGCCGCGGGGTGCGGCGCGGTGTGGCCGAACCCGACCCGGCGCGTGCCGAGCCGCTCGACGAGGCGCTGCGCGCGCAGGTGCTGGCGGTGGCGCGCGAGCTCAATGCCGAGGGGCTGCGCGTGGTGGCGGTCGCCACCCGCGAGATGCCTGCCGATCAGCATGGGTTCTCGGTGAGCGACGAGCACGACCTGGTGCTGGTCGGTTACATCGCCTTCCTCGATCCGCCGCGCGACAGCGCGGCGCCGGCGCTGCGCGCGCTGGCCGCTCACGGCGTGCGGGTCAAGGTGCTCACCGGCGATGCCGCGGCGGTGGCCGAGCATGTCTGCCGCGAGGTGGGGATCCCGGTCGAGCGCGTGGTGCTCGGCGCCGAGATCGAGGCGATGAACGATGGCGAGCTGGCCGCGATGGTGCAGGCGCACACGGTGTTCGCCAAGCTCGCGCCCCTGCAGAAGGCGCGGATCGTGCGCGCCCTGCAGGCCGGCGGCGGCATCGTCGGTTTTCTGGGTGATGGCATCAACGACGCACCGGCGCTGCGCGCCGCCGACGTGGGCATCTCGGTGGATACCGCGGTCGACATCGCCCGGGAGGCGGCCGATATCGTGCTGCTCGACAAGAGCCTGGCGGTGCTCGATGACGGGGTGGTGACCGGTCGCACGACCGTGATCAATCTGAGCAAGTACATCCACATGGCGGCGAGCTCGAACTTCGGCAACGTGCTGTCGGTCCTCGTCGCGAGCGCCTTCCTGCCTTTCCTGCCGATGCTGCCGCTGCACCTGCTGGTGCAGAACCTGCTGTACGACTTCTCCCAGACGGCGCTGCCCTTCGATCGCGTCGATCCCGAGCTCACGAGCCGGCCGCTGCGATGGCATCCGCGGGATCTCGGCCGCTTCATGCTGTGCTTCGGACCGGTGAGTTCGGTGGTCGATCTCGCGGCCTTCGCGGTGCTCTGGTGGGCCATCGGGGCGAACAGTCTCGCCGCCCAGGGACTGTTCCAGTCGGGGTGGTTCGTCGTCGGGCTGCTCACGCAGGTGCTGGTGGTGCATCTGCTGCGCAGTCCGCACCCTCCCTTCGTGGGCAGCCGCCCGTCGACCGCGCTGCTCGCGGCGACAGGGCTGGTGGCCGCGCTCGGGTTGTGGCTGCCGATGGGACCATTCGCCCCCTGGCTGCGTCTGGAGCCGCTGCCGCCTGCTTTCTGGCCGTGGCTGGTGGCGCTGCTCGCGGGCTACGCGCTGCTGGCGAGCCTGATGAAGCGGCGCTACGTGCGCCGCTTCGGCTGGACCTGAGGTCTCGACCCGGGTCGCATGCGGCGCCGCGGTGCCGGTCGGTCAGCGCTCCCGGCCGCCGAGCCGTTGCGCGAGCCGCTCGCGGATCACCGGCGAGGCCAGACTTGCCCGGGTGGCCTGGCGCAGCCGCAGCTCGTCGTAGCCACCCGCCGCGACCTGTGCCAGATGCCGTTTCATCGCGCGCACCGCGCCGGCCTCGGTCTGCAGCGCTGCCGCGAGGTACTCGCTCACCCGCGCCGCCAGAGCGCCCGCGGGCACGGCCTCGGTCAGGAAACCGATGCGCAGCATCTCCTCGCTGTCGATCGCCATGGCGGTCAGGAAGAGCTTCTGCGCGGCGGGCAGACCCAGCCGCGTGACATAGCGGCGCAGTCCGCCCGGGTAGTAGTGCAGGCCGAACTTGGCTGCCGGCATGAACATCCGGCAGCCCTGCGGACCGAGCCGGATATCGCAGGCGAGCGCGAGATCGGTGGCGCCACCGTAGACGCTGCCGTTCATCGCCGCCACGGTGAGAAAGGGCAGCGCCTCGAGGGTGTCGAGCATGCGCTCGAGCCGGTCGTCGAGGTCCGAGAGGATGGCCTCGAGGGTGTAGCCCGAACTGAAGCTGCGATCGCCGGAGCCGGTGATCACCAGCACGCGCACGCTGGCATCGGCGGCAAGCGCCTGAAACCAGCCGGTCATCGCATCGAGGTCGGCCGGGTCGAGGCGGTTGTGCTCGGCCGGCCGGGCCAGCCGCAGCTGGGCGATACCCCCGGCCAGGTGGATGCGTGGCGCGCCGGGATGATCGCCGAGCGGCCGCTCGAGGGCGGGATCGACCGGCCAGCGCGCGGCCGGTTCGGCTTCGACAGGAAGGGCAGTGGGCATGGCAGGACCGGAGTAAAGCCTCGCGCCATGGTAGCCGAGCGGCCCTGCGGCCGGCGAACGCGCTAAGCTAGCGGGTTTGCCGAACTCACTTCTGCGGGCGGGCCGCCAGGCCTGCCGAAAGCATTGCCATGGCCCAGTACGTCTTCACCATGAACCGCGTCGGCAAGATCGTGCCGCCGAAGCGTCAGATCCTCAAGGACATCTCGCTGTCCTTTTTCCCGGGCGCCAAGATCGGCGTGCTCGGTCTGAACGGCGCGGGCAAGTCGACCCTGCTCAAGATCATGGCCGGCCTCGACACCGAGATCGAGGGGCAGGCCACGCCGATGCCCGGTCTGCGTGTCGGCTACCTGCCGCAGGAGCCGCAGCTCGACGCTGCGCGCACGGTGCGCGACGAGGTCGAGGAAGGCCTCGGCGAGGTGATGCAGGCCAAGGCGAAGCTCGAGGCGATCTACGCGGCCTACGCCGAGCCGGATGCCGACTTCGACGCGCTCGCCGCCGAGCAGGCCAAGTATGAAGCGATCCTCGCCACCGCCGGCGCCGACACCGAGCAGCAGATGGAAGTCGCGGCCGACGCGCTGCGCCTGCCGCCCTGGGACGCGCTGATCGGCACTCTCTCGGGCGGCGAGAAGCGCCGGGTGGCCCTGTGCAAGCTGCTGCTCTCCAAGCCCGAGATGCTGCTGCTCGACGAGCCCACCAACCACCTCGATGCCGAAAGCGTCGACTGGCTGGAGCTGTTCCTGCAGAAATTCCCCGGCACCGTGGTCGCGGTCACCCACGACCGCTACTTCCTCGACAATGCGGCCGAGTGGATCCTCGAGCTCGACCGCGGCGCCGGCATCCCCTGGAAGGGCAACTACAGCTCCTGGCTCGACCAGAAGCAGACCCGCCTGAAGCAGGAGGAGTCTTCCGAGAGCGCCCGCCAGAAAGCGCTGAAGAAGGAGCTCGAATGGGTGCGGCAGAACCCCAAGGGCCGGCAGGCCAAGAGCAAGGCGCGGCTGACCCGCTTCGAGGAACTGTCCAGCCACGAGTACCAGAAGCGCAACGAGACCGCCGAGATCTTCATCCCGGTGGCCGAGCGCCTGGGCAACGACGTGATCGAGTTCCGGGGCGTGAGCAAGGCCTACGGCGATCGCCTGCTGATCGACGACCTCAGCTTCCGGGTACCGGCTGGCGCCATCATCGGCATCATCGGCCCCAACGGCGCGGGCAAGTCCACGCTGTTCCGGATGCTGACCGGCCGCGAGCAGCCCGACCGTGGCGACATCCTGATCGGCAACACCGTGCAGATGGCCTTCGTCGACCAGAGCCGCGACAGCCTGCCCGACGACAAGACCGTCTGGGAGGCGGTGTCGGGGGGTGCCGATATCCTGACCGTCGGCCGCTTCGAGATGCAGTCACGTGCCTACATCGGCCGCTTCAACTTCAAGGGCTCCGACCAGCAGAAGCGGGTGGGCAGCCTGTCGGGCGGTGAGCGGGGCCGGCTGCATCTGGCCAAGACGCTGCTGGCCGGCGGCAATGTGCTGCTGCTCGACGAGCCCTCCAACGACCTCGACGTGGAGACCCTGCGTGCGCTCGAGGATGCGCTCGGCGAGTTCGCCGGCAGCGTGCTTTGCATCTCGCACGACCGCTGGTTCCTCGACCGGATCGCCACCCACATCCTCGCCGCCGAGGGCGATTCGCAGTGGCGCTTCTTCACCGGCAACTACACCGAGTACGAGGCCGACAAGCGCGAACGCCTCGGCGAGGAAGGCGCCCAGCCCAAGCGCATCCGCTACAAGGCGTTGCGCTGAGCGTGCCGAGGGGGCCCGTCGCGGGCCCCCGGCCGACGCCCCCAGGGGCGTTGGGGGTCAGTGTTCGCGCTGCAGCGCGACCCACAGTTCGTCGGCCATCCGACGGTCGTGACGGGCGAGTTCCTGCCATGCCTCGACCGAGCGCGCGCGCGCCCAGCGCTCGCCGAGGCGGGCCAGCCAGGTCGTGAGCGCCGGCCGCGGTGCGGCGCGCGAGGTGGTCGCGGCAGGCGCCTCGAGACCGCGGGTGAGGTGACGCGACAGATCGAGCATCCGCTCGAATCGCTGGGCGGTGGACGTCAGGCTGGTCATGATCGGGTGGTCCTTGCGGGTGGCATGGCGCGACAGGCGGCGCCGACCTCATGAATCTGCGGCACCGCAACATGAATTTCAAGTTATAATTTGTCATGTCAAATATATGACTGAGAAATATTCATGGGCGTCAATTTTCGGCATCTCGATCTGAACCTGCTGCGGGTCTTCGACGAGATCATGGCCGAGCGCAACCTCACGCGGGCGGCGCGCAACCTGGCGCTCACCCAGTCGGCTGTCAGCAATGCGCTGCGTCGCCTGCGCGAAGTGCTCGGCGACGAGCTCGTCGTGCGCGCCGGCTACGGGGTGCAGCCCACGCCGCTCGCGCTCGCGCTGTGGCCGGTGGTGCGGCAGGCGCTGCTCGATCTGCAGGAGGCGCTGGCGCCCACCGACTTCGATCCGGCGCAGGCCGAGGCGAGCTTCATGCTCGCGATGGCCGATGCCACCGCCACGCTGCTGATGCCGCCGCTGGTGCGTCGCATCGAGGCGCAGGCGCCCGGGGTGTCGCTGCGGGTGCTGCCGCTCACCACGCGCGATCCGCGCTCGCTGCTCGAAAGCGGCGAACTCGACATGGCCATCGGCTACTTCCCGGTGATGATGGCCGCGCTGCTGCAGCGGAACATGACCGAGGCCGCACCCTCCACCTTCGGTGACGAGCGCCTCTACGACGGCCGCTATGTCTGCGTGATGCGCCGAGGCCACCCGCTGCTGCAGGGCGAACTCACGCTCGACGCCTTCTGCGCGGCCCATCACCTGCTGGTGAGCTTCTCGGGGCGCCCTTTCGGCTTCGTCGATCAGGCACTCGCCGCGATCAAGCGGCAGCGCCGGATCGTGCTCACCGTCAACCAGTACTTCACGGCCGGCCAGGTGGTCGCCGACTCCGACCTGCTCACCGTGATGCCGGAGCGTTTCGTGCCCTCCACCGGCATCGCCGGCCAGCTCGCCACCCGGCCCCTGCCGGTGGATGTGCCGCCGATCCATGTGGATCTGGTCTGGCACCGGCGCCAGCAGCAGCGGCCGGGCCACCGATGGCTGCGCGACGCGATCGCCGCCAGCGCCGCGAGCGCCTTCGAGCGGCGGCCCGCGCTGGCGGCAGGCTAGATCCGCCCGGGCACCTTGCCCGCCCGCGATCCGCCGGAGTTCATGGGCGGCGCAGTTCGCGGCCGACGCCGCGATTCACGAAGTCGTAGGTCGCGACCTTGCCCACGTCGACCTCGCCCGGCTTGAAGAGCCCGGCGCGCACCATCTTGTCGAGGAAGTCGCGCACCCGCGCCTCGTTCATCGCGCCGATGCCGCGCTCGAGTGCCTCGCCGGAATCGACGATGCCCTGCTGCTTCATCAGCGCCACCGAGCGCTCGATCTCGTCGTCGGTGAGCTCCGGATTGTCCTTGCGCATCAGCGCGTTGGCGGCCTTGCGGTCGCCATACAGGTAGTTGTACCAGCCGGTGATCGAGGCATCGACGAAGCGGCGCACCAGATCCGGCCGCTTGCGGACGGTGTCGGTGCGCGCCTCGATCAGCGTGGAGTAGGTGGAAAAGCCGTGGTCGGCGAGCAGGTGCACCACCGGCCTGAAGCGCCCCTGGTTCTCGACGTAGATCGGCTCGGCCACCGAGTAGCCCTGCTGGATCGCCGCGCGGTTGGCGAGAAAGGGCCCGAGGTTGTAGGTGTAGGGCTTGAGCTGCTCGTCGCGAAAGCCGTGCTGCACCTTCAGCCACTGCCACCAGCTGAACTGCCCGTCCTTGGCGATCAGCGCCACCGGCGCCTTCGCCAGCGACTCGAAGCGCTCGTAGCCCTGGCCGGGGTGGGCGATCAGCGCCTGCGGATCCTTCTGGAAGATGGCGGCCACCACCACGATGGGCAGGCCGTTCTTCACGTTGTCGAAGGCGTGCAGCAGATTGCCGGTCATCAGGAAGTCGATGCGGCCGGCGGGCAGCAGCGGGCGGTTGTTCACCTGCGGGCCGCCCTGCGCGATCGTGACCTCGAGGCCGGCCTTGCGGTAGGTGCCGTCGGCCAGCGCCTGGTAGAAGCCGCCATGCGCGGCCTGCGCCTTCCAGTTGGTGGCGAAGACCACCTTGTCGGGCTTGTCCTGGGCGCGCAGCGGCGCGCCGATCGCCGCGAGCAGCAGGCAGGCGAGGCCAAGGGCTTGCCGGACGAAGGCCCGGGCGGGCGGCACGGCGCCCGGCGTGGCGAGATGCGCGGTGGCGAGATGGGGGGCGGCGAGGTGCGCGCCGATCCGGGCGACGCTCGGCTGAGGGTACGGGGACATCGGAGGGCTCCGTCTGTCCGACGCTGGAGCGTCGGGCGGTGGGCGGCGGGCGAGGGCCGGCCGACAGCGCAGTTTAGCGCCCGGTCTCGTGCCAGCGGCCGAGCAGCCGCCGGGCCAGGGCCTCGAAGAGCGCGAAGATGCCCACGCCGGTGAGCGAGACCAGCACCAGCGCCGCGAACATCTTGGGCGTCTCGGTCCGAAAGCTCGCCTCGAGGATGCGCGAGGCCAGACCGGTCTCGCGGCCGGCCGCCCCGGCGGTGAACTCGGCCACCACCGCGCCGATCAGCGCCAGGCCGCCGGCGATCTTCAGGCCGCCGATGAAGTAGGGCAGCGCCGAGGGCACGAGCAGCCAGCGCAGCCGCTGCCAGGGGCTGGCGCGGTACAGCGTGAACAGGTCGCGCAGGTTGGCGTCGGCCGAGCGCAGGCCGATCACGGTATTCGACAGGATCGGGAAGAAGGCGACGATCCAGGCGCACAGCAGCAGCGCCGCGGTGGTGCTGTCGACGTAGATCAGGATCAGCGGCGCGATCGCGATGATCGGGGTGACCTGCAGCACGATCGCAAACGGCAGGAAGGCGCGCTCGACCCAGGGCGAGAGCGCGAACAGGCTGGCCATCGCCACACCGCTCACCACCGAGAGCGCGAGCGCACCGGCGGTGATCTTCACCGTGTACCACCATGCGGGTGCGAGCGACTCGAAGTGCTGCGCGAGCGTGGCGGCCACCAGGCTGGGCGCGGGCAGGATGTAGTGCGGCACCTCGGCGATGCGCACGAAGGCTTCCCAGAGCGCGAGCGCCGCCGCGAACACCAGCCAGGGCAGTGCGCGGGCGCGGCTCACGGCGCGGTCTGCCCGTTCATCGCGCCGTCTCCCCGCTCGCTTCGCGCAGCGCCCGCGAGATCCTGGCGCAGCGCGCGGCGAAGTCGGGCGAGCCGCGCCAGTCGGCATCGCGCGGCGCCGCGGTGGCGTTGTCGATGCGCGCCGCGATGCGGCCCGGGCGCGCGCTCATCACGACGATGCGCTGCGCGAGCGTCACCGCCTCGAACACGCTGTGCGTGACGAAGACGATGGTCAGACCGCGCGCGCGCCACCAGCCGAGCAGATCGTCGTTCAGGCGTTGGCGGGTGATCTCGTCGAGCGCGGCGAAGGGCTCGTCCATCAGCAGCACCGGCGCGCGTGCGACCAGCGCCCTGGCGATCGACACCCGCATGCGCATGCCGCCCGAGAGTTCGCGCGGATACGCGGCTTCGAAGCCCTGCAGGCCCACCGCGTCGATCTCGGCCTGCGCCGCCGCGCGCGCTTCGGCGCGGCGGCGCCCGGCCAGCCGCAGCGGCAGCCCGACGTTGTCGGCCACGCTCGCCCAGGGCATCAGCGTGGCTTCCTGGAACACGAAGCCCACCGGCGGCAGCCCGTCAGGGGAGGGCGGTGCGCTCAGGCGCACCGTGCCGGCCGAGGGCGCATCGAGCCCGGCGATCAGCCGCAGCAGCGTGCTCTTGCCGCAGCCCGAGGGCCCGAGCAGCGCGACGAAATCGCCGGCGGGAACTTCCAGGCTGGCCTGCTCGAGCGCGATCGTGCCGTTGGGAAAGCGCCGCGAGACCGACTCGACACGCACGACCGGCGGCGCGTCGGTCGGCGCTGTGTCGGCGCGCCCGGGCGGCGGCGCCCCCGCCGGCGAGTGGGCGTCGGTCATCGCACGTCGGCGTCGCGAATTCAGGCCGAGGGGGCGGCGTAGCGCTGGCGCAGGTCGCGCTTGAGCACCTTGCCGCTGGGGTTCTTGGGCAGCGCGTCGGCCAGGATCACCTTCTTGGGCGTCTTGAAGGGCGCCAGCCGCTCGCGGCAGAAGGCGATCACCGCTTCCGGGGCGAGCGTGCAGCCGGCCTTGGGCACGACGATCGCGGTGACCGCCTCGATCCAGTAGGGATCGGGCAGCCCGACCACCGCGACCTCGGAGACCTCGGGAATCCGGTAGATCGTCTCCTCGACCTCGCGGCTGGCGACGTTCTCGCCGCCGGTCTTGATCATGTCCTTCTTGCGATCGACGATCGTGATGTAGCCGTCGGCGTCGATCGTGGCGAGATCGCCGCTGTGGAACCACCCGCCCTCGAAGGCGGCGGCGGTGCGCTCGGGGTCGTTGAAGTAGCCGGTGAGCAGTTGCGGCGAGCGATGCACCACCTCGCCGATCTCGCCGGGCGCCACGTCGTTCATCGCGTCGTCGACCACCCGGGTCTCGACGTTGAGCACCGGCTTGCCGGCCGAGCCGAGCTTCACGAGCTGCTCCTCGGGGCGCAGCACGGTGGCCACCGGCGCGATCTCGGTCTGTCCGTAGAAGTTCCACAGCCGCACCTGCGGCAGCCGGCGGGCCATCTCCTTCAGGACCTCGACCGGCATGATCGAGGCGCCGTAGTAGCCCTTGCGCAGCGCCGACAGGTCGGTGGTGTCGAAGGCCGGCGCGCGCATCAGCGCGATCCAGATGCTGGGCGGCGCGAAGAACGAGTTGATGCGGTGCGCGGCGAGCAGCGCGAGGATGTTGTCGGGCACCGGCTTGCCGGTGATGACACTGGTTGCGCCCACATAGATCGCCGGCCCCAGAAACACGTCGAGCTGCGCGCAGTGGTAGAGCGGCAGCGCGTGCAGCAGCACGTCGTCCTGGGCGATCTCGCCCTCGATCACGCAGCTCGCGTACTCCCAGCAGACCGCCTCGTGCGTGAGCATCGCGCCCTTGGGCAGCGACTCGGTGCCGCTGGTGTAGATGATCTGCGCGAGCATCCGCGCATCGAGCTCGGCCTGCGGCTCGCGCGTGTCGTCGGCGAGCAGCTCGTCGAAGCCGGTCATGCCGGCCGGCTGCTGCGCCTCGTCTTCGCCCGGCAGCCACAGCAGCTCGGCCACCTGCGTGTCGCGGCCGGCGGCCTCGCGTCCGAGCCCGACCAGATCAGGACCGACGAACAGCGTGCGCGCGCCGGCGTGCCGCAGGATGTAGGCGACCTCGTCGGCGTTGAGCATGAAGTTGATCGGCACCAGCACGGCGCCCAGCCGCGCGAGCGCGAAGCGCACCGCGGCGAAGGCGTGCGAGTTGCGCGACAGGATCGCGACCCGCTCGCCCGCGCCGATGCCGCGCGCCGCCAGGCCGTTGGCCAGACGGTTGACCAGGGCATCGAACTCGCGGAAGGTCCAGCGCACCGGCCCGCACACGACGGCGGTCTTGTCCGGCAGACGCCGGGCCGAGCGGCGCAGCAGGTCACCGAGGGTGTGGCGGTGGGCGGGGGAGGTGGCGGCGGACATCCGGTGCGATCCTGTCGCGAAACGGGGGCGCTGTCTCAGAGCGGCGTGAGGCCCAGGCTCTTCACCAGCGAGAGCCAGATCGGGCCTTCCTCGTCGTAGAGCTTGCGGAATTCCTGGTGACTGACCGCGGCCTCGTCGATGCCGAAGGTGGTGAGGATCTTCTGCACGCGCTCGGTCTTGCCGCCTTCCACCATCAGGTCGGAGATGCGCTGGACGATCTCCGGCGGCATGCCCGCGGGCCCCACCAGGCAGATGAAGCCCTTGAGCTGGAAGGACTTGTCGGTCACGCCCTGCTCCAGGTAGGTGGCCACATCCGGCAGGTTGCGCATGCGCCGGGGGCCGGGCACCGCGATCGCGCGGCCCACGCCGGACTGCAGCACCGCGTTGGCGGCCGCTGTGCTGCCGGTGCCGCCCTGGATCACGCCGGCGGCGACGTCCTGCCACATCGGCGCCTCGCCGCGGTAGTGCACCGCCTCGATGTTGAGCTTGAAGATCCGGTTGATCTCGGCCACCGTGATGTGCGCAAACGACCCCGGCGAATAGGTGCCGAGCGACACCTTGTTGCGCCGCGCGTACTCGACGAACTCCTTGAGGTTGCTCACACCGAGGTTGCGGTTGACGATCAGCGGCAGCGCGCCAGGGTACATGCTCGAGATCAGCACGAAGTCCTTGTCGGCGTCGTAGGGCAGGCTCTTGTACAGCACGCGGTTCATCAGCATCGTGGTGGCGATGGTGAACATCAGCGTGTAGCCGTCGGGGGCCGCGGCCTTCACGGCCTGCGCCGCGATCGAGCCACCGGCGCCGGTGCGGTTCTCGACCACCACCTGCTGGCCCAGGCGCTGGCCGATGTGCTCGCCGTAGGAGCGGGCGAAGATGTCGGTCAGGCCGCCGGCCGGATAGCCGCAGATGATGCGGATCGGCTTGTTCGGCCAGGCCTGCGCGCGTGCCGGGGTGCTGGCGATCAGCGGCGCGCCCGCGGCGCCGAGGCCGGCGAGGATGCGCCGGCGGGGGGTCGAAATCGTCATGGCAAGGTCTCCTGCGCGAATCTCGTTAGACTGGGCGCCCGCGGTCGTCGCGGCACCCGCCACCGGGGCGGGATCCGGTCTGCGCCGGGCCCGGGCACTATAGCGGCGCGCGCCGCCGATGGGGAGGATTTCGATGCGCATCGACGTGGTCTCCGACGTGGTCTGTCCGTGGTGCTTCATCGGCAAGCGCCAGCTCGAGGCGGCGATCGCCGCATGGCAGGCCGGCCA
>Ga0315902_10000727_pt1 | contig 55392 bp, 50 predicted proteins | sample LakEriMetagenome_9_FD_203523 | JGI IMG/M metagenome (GOLD analysis project Ga0315902, IMG submission 203523) | Freshwater fungal communities from buoy surface, Lake Erie, Ohio, United States - Buoy 12 MA117 | ecosystem: Environmental > Aquatic > Freshwater > Lake > Lake biofilm | place: USA... | reverse complement strand
GCGGTCCGATCCGTCCAGCTCCAGCAGTCTGCGCGACCGCAGAGGCCGCTCGGGGCGAAAATAATTGTCCAGCGGTCGGATTCAGGCGATCTTCACGTCAGTCGGCACCCTACTTGGGGAATCTCGGTTCTCTCTGCGGTGCAAGGCAACCCCCGCCCCACGGCAACAGCGGTCCGCCATTCGCCCCGATCACCTGTCCGGTGATGTCAGGCGCAAGGACGCCTGAGGCGGGGAACAGGACGGCCCCCGCACAATCCCCTGCCGGGCCGGGCGCAGGGCACGCGTGCCGTCCGGCGTTCCGTCAGTCGGCAACCCCGGCCGGGCGGACCGGAATGCCGTCGCCAATCCGGTCACCCGGGTGGAGGATCACCTTGTCCCCGCGTTCAAGTCCGGACAGAACCTGCGCGAAGGCATCGTTGCGTTCGCCGATCTGAAGGGTCTGCAACCGCGCCCTGCCGTCGCGCAGGACGAAGGTTGCCCAGTCGGATCCCTCGCGGAACAGCGCGCCGACCGGGATCGACAGAACGTCCTCGCCCCGCCAGGTGATGATGCGGGCAATCACACGGAAGCCATGGCCAAGAAGCCGTCGGTCCTTGTCATCCCCGGTCAGCGCCAGAATGACTTCGACCCGCTGCTCGTCGATCCCAAGCGCGGAAACCCTGGTCACCGCCGATGGCTCAACTCTTTCCACCCTGGCGGTGATCGGCGCGCCGCCCCATCCGGTGATCAGGGCATCACTGCCTTCGCGGACCCGTACCGCGTCGCGCGACAGAATGTCCACAACAACCTCCATGTTTGCGGGATCGCCGATTTCGATGATCGATGTTCCGGGCAGGACGACCTGTTCGTCTTCGGTCAGAACGCGAAGGACCTTGCCGGACACCGGGGCGACGAGTTCGACGCAGCAGCGTTCCACGCCGCCTGTTTCGTCGGAAGACAGCATGGCGCGCGCGCTTTCAAGTTCGCGCTCCCGCACGGCAAGGTTGGCACGCGCACTGTCCAGCGCGGCAAAAGCCGTCTTCTGTTCCAGGATGACGCTGTCAAGCTGCCGCTTGGAGATGGCCGATTTCTGATACAGAAGACGCGAGCGATCCGCCTCAGCGGATTTGAACCCGAGCGAGGCTTCCGCCTGCGCAAGCAGGGCATGCGCCAGCTGGACAGATGCCTCGGCGGCTGCGGCTGCGGCCTCGGCCACCGCCCTTTGGCGCGCATCAAGCAGGGCCGGGGCAGCCGGCCCGATACGGGCCACGACCGTCTCGTTCGCCCTGACATCATCCCCGGCATGAAGGCTGATCCGGTGAAGTTTGCCCCCCATGCTGGCGGAAATCGTGAACACTTCGCGGATGCGCGCCACGCCTTCCTCCTCGATGGCCGCATCGATGGTCCGAAGGGCGATCTCGCCAGGTTCGACATCGACCGGACGCGGCAGAAAGGCCCAGACACCCAGGCCAAGGGAGGTCACGACCACAAGCAACAGGACCAGGCGGCGCATGTGTTATTCCCTTGTCTTCAGAACCTTGATCATGTCCAGCCTGTTGATCCGGCCCCGGACAAGCCAGGCCGACCCAAGGGCTGCGGCAAGGACGGCCAGACTGGCCGTCGCATAGACATCCCGCCCGATCACGAAGGGAACGCGGTAGAGATCAGACGAAAAGGCCGCAGCCATCGCACGGGCGATGCCATAGCCGATCGCCCAGCCAAGCGGCTGTGCCACAAGCACGACAATGGCCAGCTCCCCCATGAGAATTCCCGAAACCTCCCGCCGGGTGAAGCCAAGCACGCGGAGGCTTGCCAGTTCGCGGCCCTGTTCCGAAAGGGCGATCCTGGCGAAGTTGTACACAACGCCCACCGCGATGATCGTGGCCAGACTGACGTAAACCGTTATCATCACGGTGATGTTTTCGGCCAGCGTTTCCTTGAACCGCGTGACGGTCATGGATTTGAGCGTCACGAACTCTGTCCGGGGTGCGGCCTTGACGGCGGCGAAGAAGGCGTCTTGCCCGGCGGCATCGATCATCAGGTTCAGGCCCGAAACCAGCATGCCGTCGCCCATGATCCGGTTGAGCGCGGACAGGTCAATCGCGGCACCCAGGCCGACATAGCCGATCGACAGGCCGCTGACCGGCAGGCTGACCTTTGGCCGCGCCCCTTCAAGGAATTCCACCGTGACACGGTCGCCCAGGCGCACACCAAGGGCCTCTGACAGGGCCTGTGACAGGATCAGGCCCGTTTCCGGCATTGACATCGGGCGCAGGTCAGGTGCCAGAACGCGCGACAGCCGGGGGTCCTGCGGCCTGCCCGTGACCGCCACCCGTCTGGACAGGCCGCGATGGCTGATCCGTGCAGGTACAGTGCGGAACGGTTCGGCAACAAGGACGCCGGGCAGACTGCGTCCGGAAAAGACTGCCCGCGCGGGCTGGGGTGTGGCGAAGGCAATCAGCGCGTCCTGCCGTTCCGCCTGAAAGAAGGTGACATCAACCATGAGGTTGATCGAAGCTGTTGACCACAGCGATGCCACAAGGATCGCAACAGACATCGCCACGCCGAAGATGCTGAACAGTGTCCGCACCGGCCGACGGAAAAGATGGCGGGCAATCATGACGCCGGTCTGGCGCAAGCCGGGAAACGGGCGGAACCGGCCCGGCCTGTTCTGACAGGCAGGGGGTGCGGCAGGCAGCATCGCAACCGCAGGCGGCAAGCGCGCCACTTGCCCCACGCTGCGCAGGGCACCGCCCACCGCAGATGTGACGGCGACAAGGGCTGCAAGGCCGTAAACCTGCGGGTCCCTTGTGAAGACCAGAAAGGGGAATGAGAAGAAACGGGCATACATGCCGGCCAGCCCCGCCCCAAGCCACGCCCCGGCAACAAGGCCGATGACAATGCCGATCAGGCTGATGCACAGGACAAATTCCATGTAGTGAACAGACACCGCCCGCGACGAATAGCCGATGGCCTTGAACAGGCCGATCTGCTCGCGCTCCAGCGTGACAAGGCGCGACAGGGTCATGTTCACCAGCATCGCCGCGACCAGAAGGAAGACCGGCGGAAGCACCTTCACCATTGCGCTGAGCTGTTTCAATTCCGCGTCAAGAAAGGCATGTGAGATCTGGTCCTTGCGTGCCGTGGCCCCCATGCCGCCATAGCGGGCCGTCAGGCGGTCAAGCTCTGCGATCACCCGGTCGGCCGGAACACCCGGCACCACCTTCAGCACGACGTTGGAGAAGGCCCCGTCAAGGTTGAAGGCCGCCTCAAGTGACGCGCGCGGAGCCCATGCGATCCCGAAGCGGCGCGGGTCCGGCATCATGTCTCCGGGGCCAAGCGCATAGATGAATTCCGGCGACAGGGCGATGCCCGTCACCTGCATTTCCGCCCTTCGTCCGTTCATGATCACGGTCAAGGGCGCGCCCGGACCCAATCCATGTGCCGAAGCGAAACCTTCCGAAAGCAGGATCTCGCGGCGGGAATCAGGGTCGGGCATTCGGCCCTGCCGCAGGTACAGGCGGTTGAGCCCGGCCCCGGCAAGGTCGGGAAGGGAAACAAGAAGCAAAGACCCCGGTTCGGCCATCCCGCGCAGATCCGGACGGGCAAGCTTGACGATGCGCGCCTCGGCGTCCAGCACCCCGTCAATCGCCTTGATGTCGGCCAACAGCGCACGCGGCGCACGGGTGACATCGGCAAACACATCCGCAAACCGGCTGGTGTCATAGTAGCGGGCGCGGGTTTCGGTCAGTGAGGAATAGGCCCCGTTTCCAAGGATCAGCGTGGCTGCGCCCGCAGCCAGCACCAGCGCAATCGCCAGAACCTGCGCCCAGAGACGGCGCAGGTCCCTCAGAACCTTCCGGCGCAGGGGCGAAATCACCATGTGACCTCCGCCGGAACTTTCCGTGCGCTGTTGACGGTTTCTTGGGCAATCCGCCCATCGGCAAAGCGGATGACGCGGTCGGCGATTTCGCTGATTGCGGCGTTGTGGGTGATGACCAGGGTGGTCGCACCCATGTCCCGGTTGACCTGGGCCAGCGCCTCGAGAACGCGCACACCCGTGGCGCTGTCCAGCGCCCCGGTCGGCTCGTCGCAAAGAAGCAGTCCGGGATTTTTCGCGATTGCCCTGGCGATGGCCACGCGCTGCTGTTCCCCGCCGGACAGTTGCGCCGGGAAATGATCCTGCCGTTCGGACAGGCCGACAAGGGCCAGCGCATCGTCGGCTGTCATCGGGTTGCGCGATATCTCGGTCACGAGTTGCACGTTCTCCCGTGCCGTCAGGCTGGGCACGAGATTGTAGAACTGGAAGACAAAGCCGACGTGATCGCGGCGGTAGCGCGTCAGGCCCCCCTCGTCCAGCGCGGTCACCTCCATATCCCCGAACCAGACCTGACCCGAGCTTGCCGTATCGAGTCCGCCGACGATGTTCAGAAAGGTGGATTTCCCCGAACCCGAAGGCCCGAGGATGACGACGAATTCACCCGCCGATGCCTGGAAGTCGACCGACCTCAGGGCCGGGACAATGACATCGCCAGTCTGATAGACCTTGGACAGCGCCGTTGCGCGCAGCACAGTCTTGCCTTCGCCGTCCACCCGCACCCCCCCTGGTCACCCGCGAGGATGGGGAATGCTGACGGACGTGACCATGACACAGGTCAATTGACATCGCATCAGGGCGGCTTTTCTGTCGGGGGCTCGGCGGTGAAAGGTGTCAGGGCAAGCCCCGCCGCAGGCCCGTGGGGCCTGACCCGCAGATCAGCTGTCTCTGCGCCAAGGCCGGCTGCCGGCCGGGTCAACAGGGTCAAACCCGTCAGGCGGCGACGGGCAGGATCAGTCCGGGGCCTTCCGCGCGGTTGGAGTTGACCTGCGGATCGACCCTGTGCATCGCAAAGGTTCCTGCGGGCTGCGGCACCATGACCGTTGCGGCCCCATGCCCGGCCTCGCCCAGCCACAGCGGCCACTGGGCGGGGTTGACCGTCACCGGCTCTCTGTGATGAAGCCGCGCCATGTCGGGACCGGCATCGGTCGAGACGATGGCGCAGGTGGTCAGGCTTTGCCCGTCCCGCTCCCACGCCTGCCAGATACCGGCGAACAGCATCGGGGCACCATCCGTCCGGGTGATGTACCAGGGCAGGCGGGCCTTGGCCGGGCCTTCGGTCCATTCATAAAACCCCGTCGCCGGGATCAGGCAGCGGCGGCTGCGCACCGCCTCGCGGAAGGCGGGTTTGGTGGCGATGGTATCGGCGCGGGCGTTGATGATCAGCGGGCCGTCGCTGAGCGTCTTGTACCAGGCGGGCAGAAAGCCCCAGCGCAGGGCGCGCAGCCGCCGCCGGCCGCCTTCGCTGAGGATCGCCGCCACCGGCTGGGTCGGGCAGATGTTGAAGCGGGGCACCGGTGGCAGGTCATTGCCGGGCAGGGCATCGAACAGGGCGGCAATCGCCTCGTTCGGGTGGGTGATGGTGAAGCGCCCGCACATGGGGCAAGGATAGCTGCCCACCCCGCCGATGCCAAGCAACCCTGGTCCCGGCAAAGGGATGTCTGCACGCCCGCTCGGGGGCGGACCCGATCCGGTTCGTGCCGACGTGTCCGGCCGGATCGCGGGGCAAGGCTGTTTGGCAAACCGCCTGAGGCAAGGAACGAATGCCGCGTCCCAGTTGATCCGGGGCGTTGATCAGCCTGTCCCGGCCGCTGTCGGCTGTCATCCGTTTCAGCACCTCTGATGACCGGGGTCCCGCAGATTGCAGTCAGGGCAATCAGCGTTGCAGAAAGCACCTTCAGGCCCCCTCGACCAGCCTGCAGCCTGCCCCGAAGGCCCGGCTCTGCGGCTGTACCGGCATGACGGCCATACCTGCACTTCAGGCAAATGAATCCGGGCGTGGTTTGGCACGGTGCTGAAACAGCATCCAGACCACCCGTCGGACGGGAAAACCTTCGTGATCCGCCGGGGCGGGCGGGGTTCCGGGCCGACCCCGAAACGCAACCCGCGTTGCCCCTCCCGCGCGACGGTGCCCTGCAGACCGGCGGGTCCGGGAGGAACGCAGGCCAGCGCCCGGCCCGGCGGGGGCGAAGCGCCCGCCAGGGGCGGGTCGGGCGCTGGCCGGGGGCTTTGGGCCCCCGGCTGGCCTGAGGTCAGCGTGGCGCTGTGGCAGGGGCGATGGCCCCTGCCATTGCAGCGGTGAAAGTCCTTTCGTCCCTCCGGGCGGTACCCGGAAACGCGACCCGCGTTTCCCCCGCCCCGGCGGGACGCCCGCACCAAGACGTGGGCAACCCGCGCCACGGCGGGCAAGCCCCGGCAGGACGGGGCTGGCACAGAACAGTGTCCTGCCCTCGGGGGTGCCTCTTTCGGAGATCTGCAGCCGAAGGACCCCGAACAGTCGGCTTCCACCATCACGCCACCAGCGCCTCGGCCTTTTTCAGATCGACACTGACCAGCTGGCTGACACCCTGTTCCACCATCGTCACCCCGAACAGCCGGTCCATCCGCGCCATGGTGACGGCGTGGTGGGTTATGATCAGGAACCGCGTTTCGGTGCGGCGCGTCATTTCATCCAGCAGATCGCAGAAGCGGGTGACATTGGCATCGTCCAGCGGGGCATCGACCTCGTCCAGCACGCAGATCGGCGCGGGGTTGGCCAGGAACACGCCAAAGATCAGCGCCAGCGCCGTCAGCGTCTGTTCGCCCCCCGACAGCAGCGACAGGGTCGCCAGTTTCTTGCCGGGCGGCTGGCACATGATTTCAAGGCCGGCCTCCAGCGGATCGTCGCTTTCCACCAGAACCAGCCGCGCCTCGCCGCCCCCGAACAGATGGGTGAACAGGGTGGCGAAATTGGCGTTGACCTGCTCGAACGCGGTCAGCAGCCGTTCGCGCCCTTCGCGGTTCAACCCGGCAATGCCGGACCGCAGCCGCTTGATCGCCTCTTCCAGATCGTCCTTCTCGGCCTTCAGCGTGTCATGTTCGGCCTGCACGGCTTTTGCATCGTCTTCGGCCCGCAGGTTCACGGCCCCCAGCGCGTCGCGCTGGCGTTTCAGGCGGTTGACATCCGCCTCAAGGGCGGCGGCATCGGGCATGGCAGCCGGGTCTGCCTTGAGGCTGGCCAGCAGGTCTGCGGGCGAGGCTTCGGTTTCCTCGCGGATGCGTTCGGCGGCAGAATCGGCTGTGCCCCGCGCCGCATCAAGGCGGGCCTCGGCGCGGGCACGCGCCTCGCGGGCTTCGCTGCCGCTGCGTTCGGCGTCGCGCTCGGCGGTCTGCACCGCCCGCAGGGCGGCCTCGGCAAGGGCAAGGGCATCTGCGGCGGCGCGGCGGCGCGCCTCGGCCCGGTCAATCGCCCCGGCCAGCTCATCGCGCCGGATCGCGATTTCCGCAGGGGCCGCCATGGCTTCGGTCAGGGCCTCTTCGGCCTCGGCGCGGCGCGCGGACAGTTCGGTGCCGCGCGTTTCCGCCGTTTCCAGGCGGTGCTTCCAGCCGGAGACTTCCCGGACAATCTCCTGACGGCGCTTCACGCGGGCCTCGCCCTCGCGGCGCAGTTCATCCTGCACCGACCGGCGGGTCATCATCGCGATGCGGGCGGCTTCCACGGCGGTGCGCACCTGTTCGACATTGCTGCGGGCCGTGGCAAGATCGGGCAGGGCCGCCGCTGCCGCCTCTGCCTCGCGCACGGCCGCGCGGGCAAGGCCGGCCTCGTCATCAAAGCGGGCCACGGCCAGACGGGCCGCATCAAGCTTGCCTGCGGCAATCGACCGGTCCGCCTCGGCCCGGGCCAGGGCACGGCTGGCCCCGGTCACCCGCTGATCGGCGGCGCGGCGGGCGTCGCGCGCCATCTGGTCGGCCCGCGCCAGATCGGCGAGGCGCCGGTGCAGCGCCTCATGCGCCTGACGCGCCCCTTCGGCGCGGGCCGCCACATCTTCAAGATCGCGCTTCAGCGCAACCAGCCGGTTCAGCTGCTGAAGGCGCAGGGCGGCGGCGGACGGGGCATCTTCCGACGCGGCGCGAAACCCGTCCCAGCGCCACAGATCGCCCTCAAGGCTGACCAGGCGCTGGCCGGGCCGCAGGCGGGGCTGAAGCGCCGCGCCGGCCCCGCGCCCGACAAGGCCGATCTGGCTGATGCGCCGCCGCAGCACCGCAGGCACATCGACGTACCGCGACAGCGCAATGGCCCCCTCGGGCAAGGGCTGCGGATCGTCAAAGTCGGGCAGAACGGCCCAGCCTGACCGTGCCGGAGGGTCCACTTCGGGGGCGCGCAGGTCATCGGCAAGGGCGGCACCCAGCGCCTTTTCATAGCCGGGCGTCACTGCCACCCGGTCAAGCAGCTGCGCCCCCGCCAGCGTTTCGCGGTCCACCATGCGGGCAAGGGCGGAAACTTCGGCGCGCAGGGCGTTGGCCTCGCCCTCGGCCTCGGACCGCGCCGCGCGCGCTTCGGCCTCGCGCCGCTGGGCTTCGCCGCGGGCGTCTTCGGCGGCGTCCAGTGCCGCTTCGGTTTCGGCGGCAAGTGCCATGGCATCAGCCTGCGCGGCTTCTGCCGCTTCGAAGGCCGTTTCAGCGGCGGCCAGCGCCCCGGTGGCCGAAATCACGGCCGCGCGTGACCGTTCGGCTTCGGTTTCCGCCTTTTGCACGGTCGTGCGGTTGTCGCCCAACAGCCGCTGGACGGACTGGTGCCGGGCGGCAAGACGCGCCACGTCTTCGGTGGTTTCGGCCAGCGCGGCTTCCCGCTGTGACAGAATCGCAGCCGCCTCTCTGGCCAGATCAGAGGCTTCGGCAAGCCGCCCGTCATGACCGTCCTGCGCCTTGCCGATCTGGGTCTGCTCCCAGTCCAGCCGGGCGATGGTCTCGACGGCGTCGCGGTTCAGCCCGGCCTCACGTTCCATATCGCGGCCAAGCTGATCGATCCGCCCGCGCAGGGTCGCGATCCGCTGTGTGGCCTGGGCTTCCTGCTCAGCCAGCTGGTCGCGCTGCACGGTCAGACGCTGGAGCACGGCAGAGGCAATCGCCTCTTCCTCGCGCTTTGACGGAATTGCATCTTCAGCAAGGCTGCGCGCCTCGGCGGCCGCGCGGGCGGCGGCCTCTGCCCGTGATGCCGTCAGGATGCGCGCGCGCAGGTCTGTCTCTGCCAGGACCCGCGCCTCTTCGGCCTCGCGCCAGCGGCGGTACAGCAGCATCCCTTCGGCCCGCCGCAATTCCTCGGCGATCTCGCGATAGCGGGCGGCCTGACGGGCCTGGCGCGCCAGCGTGACAAGCTGCTGGGCAAGCGCCTCGATCACGTCATCGACACGGGTCAGGTTCGTCTCGGTGGCCTGCAACCGCAGCTCTGCCTCGTGCCGGCGCTGATACAGGCCGGAAATCCCCGCCGCCTCTTCCAGAATGCGGCGGCGGTTCTTCGGCCTGGCGTTGATCAGTTCGGAAATCTGGCCCTGCCGCACCAGCGCGGGCGATTGTGCGCCGGTAGAGGCATCGGCAAACAGCATCTGCACGTCCCGTGCCCGCACATCCCTGGTATTGGCCTTGTAGGCCGATCCGGCATCGCGCGTGATCCGCCGCACGATCTCGATCTGGTCCTGATCGTTGAAGCCGGACGGGGCCAGACGATCGGCATTGTCGATGATGATCGACACTTCGGCGAAATTGCGCGCGCCCCGCGTGGCGGCGCCGGCAAAGATCACGTCTTCCATGCCGTCGCCGCGCATCGCCGTGGGCCGGTTTTCGCCCATGACCCAGCGCAGCGCCTCCAGCAGGTTCGACTTGCCGCAGCCATTGGGGCCGACCACGCCTGTCAGCCCCTCGTGGATCACCAGATCCGTGGGGTCGACAAAGCTTTTGAACCCGTTAAGCCGAAGCCGCGAAAAGCGCACTGCGCCGCCTGTTCCGTTGATTCCCCCGTGGGGGCGCATCGTCGCGCCCGACAGACGGCAAGTCAACCAAGACGGCCCTGCATATGGCCCGGCGAATCGGCGAATCGTCAAGATATGGGTCGATGACCCGGATTGACCGGGCGGTGGGTCAGCCTGACCTGTTGCAGGTGCAAGCCGGGCGTGAAGGCGTGCCTTGCGGCATGACAGGCACCTTGCATCCTGCTTGCGGCACCACGGGGTGGCTTGCGCCCTGTGCGCCCGTGCGATGCCCGCAGACGGGGTATCACGACCCGCCTGAAGCCTGGCGCAATTCCCAGTGCCGCCGTCCCGCAGTTTGTCCGGCATCCCTGCCCCCCGATCCGCCCGGTCGACCCCACCGCGCGATTCGCGGCATTGAAGGCCGTCTTGCGCCGTGATCTGACAGGCGCAGGAAAGTTCGGGGAAGGGCAGGCGATGCGGGTGGTGGTGAACGGCTTTGGCCGGATCGGACGGTCGGTGCTGCGGGCCTGGCTGCAGGGCGGCTGGCCCGACATCGACATCGTCGGGATCAATGACATCGCGGCCCCCGAGATGTGCGCCTACCTGTTCGAATTCGACAGCGTCTTCGGGGTCTGGACGGGGTCGGTCGCGCTGGAGGAGGGCGCCTTGGTGCTGAACGGCCGGCGCATTGCGCTGACCCGTGAAGCCGATCTTTCGGTGCTGGACCTGTCGGGGGTGGATGTGGTGATGGAATGCACCGGGCGGGCCGACCGGGTCGGGGTTGCGGGCCGCGCCCTGTCCGGCGGGGCGCGGCGCGTGCTGGTTTCGGGCCCCTCGGTAGCGGCGGGGGTGACGGTGGTGCTGGGGGCAAACGAGGCGCAGCTTGGCACGCACCGGATCGTGTCGAACGCCTCCTGCACTACCAATGCGCTGGCCCCGCTGGCGCGGCTGCTGCACGAGACCTTTGGCATCGTCACCGGGTCGATGGTGACGATCCACTGCTACACCGGCAGTCAGCCTGCGGTGGATGCCCCGGCGGCGGATTTTGCGCGCAGCCGGGCAGCGGCGCTGTCGATGGTGCCCACCACCACCTCGGCGCAGCGCCTGCTGGACAGCGTGCTGCCCCAGATCGCGGGGCGCATCGAAGGGTCTGCGGTGCGCGTGCCGGTGGCGTCGGTTTCGGCGATCGACCTTTGCGTCATGACCGACCGTCGGGCGACGGTGGATGCCGTGACCGGCATTCTTGCGCAGGCAGGCGGTGTGATCGGCGTCACAGCCCGGCCGCTGGTCTCAAGCGACCTGCGGGCGCGGCCCGAAAGCATCGTCATGGCCCTGCCGGAAACGCGGGTCACACCGCAGGGGATGCTGCGGGTCTTCGGCTGGTATGACAATGAATGGGGGTTTTCCAACCGCATGCTGGATGTGGCGCGGCTGATGGGGTGAACCGGCGGGGGTTACTGCACCGTCCAGGGCTGCGGATAGCGGTATTCCTGCAGGTTCGGCCCCTCGCCGATGCGGTCCAGCACGGCAAAAAGGCCGGGGGCACGCAACGGGGTCAGCACGCCATGCCAGGTGCCCCGGTGCAGGTTGATCCCCTGCGCGCCATTGGTCAGGAAGGCGCGGGGCGTGCCGGGGGTGCCGTGTTCGTCCGGGGCGACGATCACAAGGAACGGGGCCTGCGTCATCGGTACAAAGGCCTGCGATCCCAGCGGGTGGCGTTCGACCAGATCAAAGGCGTAGGGCAGCGACCGGGCCACGGCATCAAACACCGAAAGCCCGGCGCGGCCTTTGGCAATGTCGATCCGGGCGCGGTCATGATAACGCGCGCAAAGGCCCGCGTTGATCATCCGGTCCGGTGTGCCGCCGGCGTCCAAGATGTCGCCGAAAGGGGCGAAAGCGGCGGCGGTCAACGGTTCGGGGGGAATATGCCTCATGGCGAGGGCACTGCCCGTGCCGGCGGGGCGGGGGTTTTCCACCCCCGCACCCCCGGAGGATATTTGGAAACAGAAAATGGGCAGGGTCCGGGCAGACAGGGGATGGTCATGGCAGCGGGGCAAAGGCGCCGGGGCCGCGCAGCCTGGCGTGGCGGTTCACATCCTTGTAAAGCAGATAGCGGAACGGGCCGGGACCGGCGGCATAGCAGGCCTGCGGGCAAAAGGCGCGCAGCCACAGGAAATCGCCCGCCTCCACCTCCACCCAGTCGCGGTTCAGCCGGTACACGGCCTTGCCCTGCAACACATAAAGCCCGTGCTCCATCACGTGGGTTTCCTCGAAGGGAATGACCCCGCCCGGCAGCAAAGTGACGATGTTGACATGCATGTCATGCGCGGGATCGCCCGGATCGACAAAGCGCGTGGTGGCCCAGCGGCCATCGGTATCGGGCATGGCGGCGGGGGCGATTGTGCGTTCGTTGGTGACAAAGGGCGCGGGCCTGTCCACGCCCGCAGCCGGTTCCCAGATCTTGCGGATCCAGTGAAAGCGGGCGGGCGCATCGCCTTCGGCATGCAGCCGCCACGGTGTTCCGGCGGGAATATAGGCGTAACCGCCGGCATCCAGTTCGTGCGTCTCTGCCCCGAGCGTCAGCGCGATCACGCCATCGGTGACGAAGATCACCGATTGCGCGCCGGGGTCATTTTCCGGCGCGTCAGAGCCGCCGCCGGGTGCCACCTCCATCACATATTGGCTGAAGGTTTCGCTGAAACCCGTCATCGGGCGGGCGATCAGCCACAGGCGCGTCTTGCTCCATCCCGGCAGGCAACTGGTGACGATGTCGGAAAACACGCCTTTGGGGATCACCGCATAGGCTTCGGTGAAGACCGCGCGCCCGGTGTGAAGGGCGGTCTGCGGCGGCAGGCCGCCTGTGGGCGAGTAATAGGGGGTCATGGCAGCATGTCCTTCAGCCGCAGGGCGGCGATGCGTTCGACCTGGGCACAGGCGGTGGCGAATTCGGTGGCCTGGTCATTGGCCAGCCGGGTTTCAAAGGCGGCAAGGATCGATGCCTTTGTATTGTCCCGCACGGCGATGATGAAGGGAAAGCCGTGCCTGGCCACATAGGCCGCGTTCAGCCGCTGAAAGGTGTCGCGTTCGGTGCCCGTCAGCGCATCCAGGCCCGCGCCGGCCTGTTCGCGGCCGCTGTCCGCCGTCAGCCGTTTCGCCTGCGCCAGCTTGCCCGCAAGATCGGGATGGGCGGTCAGCACGCCAAGCCGGTCCCCGGCCGGGGCACTGCGGAAGACGCGGCACAGCGCATTGTGCAGGCCCGTGGCGCTGTCATGCGCGGGGCCGAGTTCCAGCGCAAAGGCGCGTTCGGCCACCCAGGGCGAATGTTCGAACACGCCGCCAAAGCGTGCCACGAACGTGGCCCGGTCCATCAGGCTGGGCCTTTCCCGGTGGCCGGGCGGATGGGTGGCGGCCCAGTGGCGGGCAATGTCGATACGGCGCGGGAACCACACGGCATCATGGCCCTGGGCATAGTCGAGGAAGCGTTGCAGGCCCGCGATCCTGCCGGGGCGGCCGATCAGGCGGCAGTGCAGGCCGATGGAAAACATCTTTGCCGCCCCTGCCGCCCCTTCGGCATAAAGCACATCAAAGCTGTCCTTCAGGTAGCGGAAGAACTGTTCCCCGTCGATATAGCCGGGGGCGGTGGCAAAGCGCATGTCGTTGGCTTCCAGCGTATAGGGGATGATCAGCTGGTCGCGCCCGCCCGCCTCCAGCCAATAAGGCAGGTCATCATCATAGGTGTCAGAGATCCAGTCGAACCCCTGCTCGGCCGTCAGCCGCACCGTGTTGACCGAACAGCGCCCCGTGTACCAGCCGGTTGGGCGGCTGCCGGTGACTTCGGTATGCAGGCGGATCGCTTCGGCAATCGCGGCGCGTTCCTGATCTTCGGCCATGTCGCGGTGATCGATCCATTTCAGGCCGTGGCTGGCAATCTCCCACCCCGCCGATTGCATGGCCGCCACCTGTTCGGGGTTGCGGGCCAGTGCCGTGGCCACGCCATAGACCGTCACCGGCAGGCCGCGCCCTGTGAACAGGCGGTGCAGCCGCCAGAACCCGGCCCGCGCGCCGTAATCGTAAAGCGATTCCATGTTCCAGTGCCGCTGACCCGGCCAGGGCACCGCCCCGGCGATGTCGCTGAGAAAGGCCTCGGACGCGGCATCGCCATGCAGGAGGCTGTTTTCGCCGCCTTCTTCGTAATTCAGCACCAGGCTTATGGCGATCCCGGCCCCGCCGGGCCATTGCGCATCCGGGGGGGTGGCGCCGTAGCCAAGAAGGTTGCGGGGATAGCGGGTCATCGGGCCTCCGGTCTTCTGCATGTCCGTTCTAGGCGGTGCGCGCGACAGAGTTTATCAAAATCTTGGCGAAAGACCTTTCCTTGTGCCGGGGCGTCGCCTTTGGGCGCGAAACGCGGCACAGTGGCGGGGGCGGCAGAAGGGGAACGTCATGGCTGAGGGGCGTCTGACAACGCATGTGCTGGATACGGCACGGGGCACACCGGCGGCGGGGGTGAAGATCATGCTGTACCGCGTCAGCGGCAACAGCCACCGCAAGATCACCGAGGCTGTGACCAATGCCGACGGGCGCACCGATGCCGCGCTGCTTTCGGGCAAGGCGCTGACCGCAGGGCAGTATGAGCTGGTCTTCTGCGCGGGCGATTACCAGCGGGCACAGGGGGCAGCGGGCATCCTGTTTCTGGATGAGATACCGGTGCGCTTCGGGGTGGCGGACGCGGGCGCGCATTACCATGTGCCGCTGCTGCTGTCGCCCTTCGGCTATTCGACCTACCGGGGAAGCTGACCGGGGGCCTGGCGCGCGGCACCGGGGCGGGCCGGCAGACAGTCTATCGGCAATGTGACCGTCATCCGCCTTGATCGGGCGCGTGGCCGGAATAAACTTTGCCCATGCGCGTCCCGTTGTTTCTTGTCCTTGCCTCGCTCGCCGGTGTCGGGGGTGCTCTTTCTGTGCCCGGCTGGACCGATCTTGCGCCGCTGGCGGGGCTATGTGCCCTTGCGGGTGCGATCCTGTTCGGCGCGGCACTTCTGCGGCTGGAACCGCGCGCCGCCGCTGCCCCGAGGTGGGTCATCATTGACGGGTCCAACGTGATGTACTGGAAAGGCGATACCCCGCAGATCGAAACGGTGCGCCAGGTTCTTGAACATCTTGCCGACCTTGGGTTCAGCCCCGGCGTTGCCTTTGATGCCAATGCAGGCCATCTGCTTGCGGGGCGCTATCTGGATCATGCGGCCTTCAGCAAGATGCTGGGCCTGGCGGAGGACCGCGTCATGGTGGTGGACAAGGGCACGCCTGCGGATGCAACCATTCTGGCGACGGCGCGCGACCTGGGGGCGCGGGTTGTCTCCAACGACCGCTTCCGGGACTGGCTGGATCAGCACCCCGAGGCGGGCCGTCCCGGTGCGCTGATCCGGGGCGGCTTTGTGGACGGTGCCCTGTGGCTGGCGCTGGATGATGCCGCGCTGCGTCCGGTCAAGGCGCAGGCAGGGTCAGGCCCCTGACCTGATCGGCAAGGACGCTTTTGATCCGGGCCACCATGAAATCGGCAAAGAGGCTGACCTTGGGGTCGCGCAGGCGGCGGTGCTGGCTGAGGACGGACAGCTGTACGGGCAGGGGCGGGGTGGCGGTGGCAACAGGAACCAGCGCGCCGCTGCGCAGATGATCGGCAACCTCGAACACAGGTTTCAGCACAATGCCGTGCCCGTCCAGCGCCCATTGCGTCAGCACGTCGCCGTCGTCCGATTCGAAGGGACCGGTGATTTCAAAGCGGCGCGGACCCTGCGGGGTTTGCAGCGTCCACTGAAACTCTTTCGCGCCGGGAAAGCGCAGGTTCAGACAGTCGTGCCGTCCGGCCAGCAGCGCGTCGCCGTCCTGCGGCAGGCCGCGCCGCGCAACATAGGCGGGGGCGGCGCACAGCAGGCGCGGGCAGTCCGCCACAAGGCGGACCTTCAGCGTGCTGTCTTCCAGCTGGCCCAGATGAAAGGCCAGATCGAGCCCCTCGGCAGTGACATCGATCACCCGGTCGGACAGGCGCAGCCGCACGTCAACCTGCGGGTAGACAGCCTTGAAGGCGGGCACATGGGGCGCGATGACACGCCGCCCGATGCCCAGGGGGGCGGCGACAAACAGCGTGCCGCGCGGATTCTGGGCGATGTCGCCCACGGCGGCCTCGGCCTCGGCGATGGTTTCCAGCACCCTGAGGGCCCCGTCATAGAACAGCCGCCCGTTTTCGGTGGGTTGCAGGCTGCGGGTGGTGCGGTTGAACAGGCGCACGCCAAGATGCTTTTCCAGCTCCGAGATCCGCGAAGAGGCGACCGCAGGCGAAGTGCGCTGATCGCGCGCCGCCGCACTCATGCTGCCCAGTTCATAGACACGGACGAACATCTTGAGCGTGGCGACATAGGACATGGCTTGTGCGGGACATTCTTTTGAAGGGTTTGAAAGTGATCCGGCATTAACAGGATTAGCGGAACAGTCAGCCCCGGTATAGCCTTTGGCAAGGCAGCGGGGGCAGGCAATGTACGACTGGGCGGTTCTGGAAGCGTGGATCGAATTCGCGGTGCGCTGGACGCATGTGATCACTGCCGTCGCCTGGATCGGATCGTCGTTCTACTTCATCGCGCTGGACCTTGGCCTGCGCAAATCGCCCGATCTGCCGCCCGGGGCTTATGGCGAGGAATGGCAGGTCCATGGCGGCGGTTTCTATCATGTGCAGAAATACCTTGTCGCCCCGGACCGGCTGCCGGACCATCTGATCTGGTTCAAATGGGAAAGCTATACCACCTGGCTGTCGGGCTTTGCCCTGCTGGTTCTGGTCTATTACCTGGGGGCGGACCTGTATCTGGTTGACCCTGCGGTGGCGGATCTTGCGGTCTGGCAGGCGGTACTGATTTCACTGGCGTCGCTGGGCTTCGGCTGGCTGGCCTATGACGCGATCTGCAAGAGCCGCCTGGGGAACGGCAACACGCGGCTGATGCTGCTGCTGTATGTCCTTCTTGTGGCGATGGCCTGGGGGTATACGCAGGTCTTTTCGGGCCGGGCGGCGCTGCTGCATCTGGGGGCGTTCACCGCCACGATCATGTCGGCCAATGTGTTCATGGTCATCATGCCGAACCAGCGCATCGTGGTGGCCGACCTCAAGGCAGGCCGTGTGCCGGACCCGATGTATGGCCGCATCGCCAAGCAGCGCAGCACGCATAACAACTATCTTACGCTGCCGGTGCTGTTCCTGATGCTGTCGAACCATTACCCGCTGGCCTTTGCCACGCAGTACAACTGGATCATCGCCAGCCTTGTCTTCCTGATGGGTGTGACGATCCGGCATTACTTCAACACCCGCCACGCCGGAAAGGGCAACCCGACCTGGACCTGGGCCGTGACGGCGGTGCTGTTCCTGATCATCGCCTGGCTGTCCACCGCGCCGATGCGGCTGGCGGAACCCGAGGCTCGGTTGCAGGGGGCGGCGCTGACCTATGCCTCGGCAGACGGGTTTGACGAGGTGACGGGCATCGTGCAGGGCCGCTGTTCGATGTGCCACGCGGCGGAACCGGCATGGGCAGGAATGCTCTGGCCGCCAAAGGGCGTGGTGCTGGAAACCCCCGCCCAGATCGCGCATGAGGCGCGGCGGATTTACCTGCAGGCAGGGGTGACCCACGCCATGCCACCCGCCAACCTGAGCTATATCGAGCCGCAGGAGCGGGAGGCGATTGTGCGCTGGTTTCAGGGGGCGGGGACGGGTGTGGGGGTGGAGGGGTAGGTTGCCCCACAGAGCAGGTGAAGGAACTTTGGCACCGGGGCGATCCTGTTCTTCACCTTGCTTTGCTTCAGTCAAGTGAAGGACGACCTGTAAATCCGTAAGATGTCAACACTGCCGAAGTGACGATTGATGATACGGCGGCCGCATTCACCTCTATCGGCCATCCGATGGCCCATAGGGCGGAATAATAGCCAAGCCACCAGGACAGAAGCCCTATTCCAGCGATACCGACCATCATTCGATCACTCATCAACACCTCCATCTTCACCGCCGCTGCCTTGACACGACCGGGTGCGACGATGGGACCGGTCAGGAGCCAAACGCAAAGCCGGAACGCATCCGGCTCCACATGCAACTGGCCCGCAAAATCAGCGGGCCGATCTTTGCCTCAATCAAGTGAAGGACGACCGGTCAATCCGTAAGAGGTCAACACCGCCGCAATAACGATCCCTGACACGTGGGCCGCATTCAGGTCAATCGGCCATCCGATGGACCACAGCGCGGCAAAGTAGCCAAACCACGCGGACAGAAGCGCTATTCCACTGATCCCGACAATCATTCGATCACTCATCAACACCTCCATCTTCACCGCCGCTGCCTTGACACGACCGGGTGCGACGATGGGCGCAGACCGGTCAGGAGCCAAAGGCAAAACCGGAACGCATCCGGCTGGCCATGCAACTGGCCTGCAAAATCAGCAGGCCGATCTTTCTTTCACCTGATCGTCTTAGGTCTGGTCAAGCCATAGAACAGCAGAAATCCCGAGCTAAGCAACGACAGTCCGTCCATCGCGGTAAACTGGATTGGCACTCCGTTGGCAAACTTCGCGGCATTGTAGCCAAGCCAGAAGCACAGGAAACCGGTGCCGCAAATCAGCGAGATGTTTTGGTCAGCAAGGTTCTTCGGCCCCACCCCTGTCATGATTGACCCCCCCTCAACATTTGTGATTGCCGCTGTTACGATGATTGTTTCGGTCCCTAAGTCAGATCGCAATTGACTCTGGCGTTGCCCGTTCCGCCGATATGGTGAGCGCCACAATTCTTTCAAGTGGATCACAGACTCGTGGCAAGCAATTGCAAATGCAAGCAAGGGTGCCCGCCCAGCCCCTGTGTCCTACCACCACCTGCCCTATACCCTTGCAAACCGCCACTCTGTCACCTGCCGGTACGTCTCACCCGGATCAAGCGTGACCGGCGGAAAGCCCGGCTGGTTCGGGGCATCGGGCCAGCGCTGGGCTTCCAGGGCCAGCCCGGCGAAGGGGCCATAGGGGTGGCCGGAATGGCCGGGGAAGGTGCCGGTGTTCAGCGCACCCCTCATCCGTCCGATCAGCCGTTTGGCCCCCCTTTGTTGCCCCGCAAGCTGAAGGGCGTCCGGTGCGCGTCGCCCGTGTTGTCAGGCTTTCCCTGAAGCAAGGCCTTCGCCCGATCACCCCCTGCAAGATGCCGGGACCGCGCATCCGGTCCGCCGCCGTCGGGCGCTGGCCTGCGTGGCGTTTACATGACGGGTCCTTATGCGGCCGTGGCCCGGACCGGGCGGGGAGCCGCGCTGCGGTTCCTTGCCCGCCCGGAACGGCAACCCCTTTTTCCCGGACCGGCAAGGTCCTCGCGCCCGACAGGTGAGGGGGGGGCATGCCTTTTCAGCACCCTGGTGGACCGGACCGGCAGTTGGACATCAAGCAATGCGGCACCTGTCTTGACCGGCAGACAAGCGGCACCATCGGGTGATCGCGCAGAACCGGGCAGACGAACCGTGTCCGCGCCGCTGTTTGCCGTTCCGGGCAAGGGCCACAGGTGCCGGGGATGTCGACTGCGGCCCTTACCCCAGCAACACCCCCAGCGCCGGTATCCCATCGGTCGCCGTCGCCCCGCGCAGGGCGGCGGCGGCGGCGCGGTGGGCGAGGTGCAGGCAGCGGTCCACCGTCCAGCCTTCGTGGATGCCATAAAGGCAGCCGGCGCAAAAGGCATCGCCCGCGCCGACCGGGCTGATGATCTCTGCCGGGTCCATGCGGGTGCTGTCGGCCCAGAGCGGGCTGTCACCCAGCCACAGCGACGTGCGTTCGGTGTGGATGACGACCGTGCCCGCGCCGCGCGCCCGAAGCTGGCGGGCCGCAGCCAGCATCCCGTCACGGTCCTGCGGGCCGGTCACGGGGCACCCGGTGGCGCGCTGCGCCTCGACCTCGTTCAGGAAAAGGTAATCGATCTGCGGCAGGGCGGCTTCCACCGTCTGGCGGAATTCCGGCGTGTCGGCAGAAACCAGATCAACGCAGGTCACCATCCCGGCGGCGCGGGCGCGGCGCAGCACATGCGAGGCCGGGGTTGTGCCATCGGCCCCGACCCGGTCCATTTCGCCCATCAGGTTCAGATAGCCAAGGTAGAACAGCTTGATCCCCTGCGTGGAAAGGACTTCAACCGGTACATGCACTTCGGCCAGCAAGTCATTGGTTCCGGGGTAATAAAAGAAAGTCCGGCTGTCACCCGGCACGGTCATCACATGGGTGTGCGCGGTCAGCGCGGCATCGGTCACGGCCATATGACCGGTCGGCAGACCCGCCCCGGCAAGGGCCGCAAGAACGGTCTGGCCGTGCAGGTCGCGGCCCACCAGACCCACGGGGACAATCGGCAGGCCGGTGGCAAAGGCGGCCAGACCCAGCGCCACATTCGCGGCCCCGCCGCCCACGCCGGTGGTTTCCGCCCGGATATGCACCAGATCGCTTTTGCGCGGCCAGGCATCGATGCTGTGGACGATGTCCACAATCCAGTTGCCGGCGCAGGCGATGCCCCGCCGCGCGGTCATCCTGCCTGCCGCCCGGTCACAGCGCGACCTCGTTCCACAGCGGCAGAAGGGCAGCTTCGTCTTCCTCGACGGTCGAAAACCGGCCCAGGGGTTCCAGAAAGAAATTGTCGTTGCGGTCGTCATTGCACTGGCTGACTTCGGCGGCAAAGACGGTGCCGCTGCCCGCCTTGCCCCAGAAGCGGTGCTGAAGGCCGCGCGGTATGGTGATGGAGGCGCCGGGCGTGACCGCAACCGGCCCGCCGAACGGGTCCACCGCGCGGCCATCGATGCGCGGGTCCCAGGGGCCAGGCGGCAGCGAGCCGTCGCGGGTAAACTCCACCATCAGCGTGCCGCCGCCACGCACGATGATGTCTTCCAGCTTGACCTTGTGGCAGTGAAACGGGGTTTCCTGATCTTCACCGACGATCAGCAGCTTTTCGGCATAGGGCCGCTCAGTAGGGTCCCCCTGGATGCCGTTGCGGATGCACAGCAGCGTCAGGCCGCGCCGCGCGAAATCGCCCGATCCGAAATCGGTCACGTCCCAGCCGATCTGCCGACCGGTCAAGAAGCGCGACTGATCCGGGTGGGCGCGGTGGCCGTCCAGCGTCCAGTCCGCCCAGCCCGGCAGGGCAAAGCGGTATTCGGCACAAAGCGCGCGGGCCTGCCGCAGGGCGGCGTTGATCTGCGACCGTTTCATGGTGTTCCCGTGTAGATGACATCCAGGGTCCGGTTTTCCGTGCCCGCCGTCAACGCGGCGGTGAGCACCGCGTGATGATCCGCCGCTTCCTGCGGCGTGGCGCAGGGGAAGCCATGGGCATCGCCACCCGCCAGTTCGTCCACGAAGGCCGCCCACATCTGCTGGATGGCATCGGTGAAGCCGAATTCGAAAATGCCCCCCGTGATGCCGGGGAACAGCGGCGCATAGCCCAGATCCTCGGTCTGCCAGGTCTGGCTGCCGCCGGGGGTATAGGTCATGAACTGCCACTGCCGGGGCGATTTGGTGGAAAAGCTGGCGCTGCCGGTCATGCCAAGGATGCGCAGGCTCCAGGTGTTTGCCTCACCCGGTGCGATGCGCCAGGTCTTCAGCACCATCGGGAAGTCACCCAAGGCATGCGGCACATGGGCGGTGATCGTGGCATTGTCCCAGGTGTCGCAGGGCAGGGTGCCGCCCTTGCCGTCGGGGCGGGAGGTAACGCGTTTGACCAGGCTGGCGCTGACGCGCGACGGCCGCCAGCCCAGGCGCAGCGGCACATGCAGCACATGCATGCCCAGATCGCCCATGCAGCCGTAATCGCCGTTCACCTTTGCCATGCGCTTCCAGTTGAGCGGTTTGTCGGGATTGATGTCTGAAGAATGCAGAAAGCTCGCCTCCACCTCCAGAATCGGGCCGATCGCGCCCGAGCGGGCAAAGCCGATGACCTTCTGCGCGCCGGGGTAGAAGGGCATTTCCGACGAACAGCGCACCAGCAGATCGGGGCGGGCGGCAACGGCCGCCATGATTGCGGCATTCTGGGCGGCATCCATGCCAAAGGGCTTTTCCCCCAGCAGGTGCTTTCCGGCGGCCAGGATCGCGGGGTAAAGTCCGGCGTGCAGCACATGCGGGACGGCGCAATAGATTGCCTCGACATCCGGGTTCGCCAGCAGGTCGCGGTAATCGGTGCTGGTCTGCATCGGGCCAAGGTTGGCGGTGAACCAGTCCATCAGGGCAGGGGCCGTGTCACAGACCGCCACAATCTTCGGGCGGGCGCGCATTCCGGTCAGGTGCAGCCAGCGCGCGGCGGCGCTGGCGAATTCGCGGCCCATCAGGCCGCATCCGATGATGCCGAAGCGGATCTCCTTCATCGCGCCCTCAGATCAGGTGTTTCAGCGCCGCTTCCGGGCTGGCGCGGTCATGCACCACGGCCATCAGCGCGCGGGTCATGCCGCCGGGGTTCGGGTGCTGGATGACGTTGCGGCCATAGACGATGCCGCGCGCGCCCTGGGCCATCAGATCGGCGGTGCGGGTGAGGATCTCGGCATCGCTGACGCGCCCGCCGCCGCGCACCAGAACCGGCACGCCCTGCGCCACCTCGATCACGCGGTGATAGTCCTGCACACGGGTTGTGGGATCGGCCTTGATGATGTCAGCACCCAGTTCGGCCGCCTGGCGCACCAGCGGCAGGATCAGATCGATGTTGCCATCCACCATGTAGCCGCCCCTGGCATTGTCCTGCATGACAAGGGGTTCGACCATCAGCGGCATGCCCATGACCTCGCAGGCGCGTTTCAGCGCGTTCACATTGCGCATACAGGCGCGGTAAAGCTCGGGCTGGTCGGGCAGCAGCAGCAGGTTCACCACAACGCAGGCGGCGTCCAGCGCCAGCGCCTGATCAACGGGGCGGTCGATCACCTCGGAAAACAGGGCGCGCGGCAGGGGGGTGCCGTAGACATTGGCGATGTCGGTGCGCAGAACCAGTGCGGGCCGGGTCCTGCCGGGAATCGATTGCAGGATGGGGGCGGTGCCGGGGGGAAGCTGGATTGCGTCCGGGGCGGCGGCGGCAATGGTGTGGACCGCCTTGCGCATATCCTCGATCCCGCCAAGAAAGCTGCCTTCATTGAACATGCCGTGGTCGATGGCCACGTCAAAGCAATTGCCCGAAGGCGCAAAAAGGCGGTTCATCCGGGCGGCTTTCATCGGCAACTCTCCTGTCGGCATCGGATCAAAGGGGTAGTGGCGGCGTGGCGGGGCGTCAATGCAAATGGGCAGTGACCCATTCGGCCAGGGCCGCGCCGTCCGGCGGGCGGGTGGTGTCGACATCGTGGCGCGGGCCACGGCCTGTCGGTTCGGCGCGACCGGCAAGGGCGACAAGTTCGGGCACATAGTCCAGCCCCGGATGCCCGGCCGGGCGCGAGCCGACCCGCGCGGCATAGCGCGCGCCGATGGTTTCCGGCGGGGCCTGGCACCACAGTTCCACCGTCGGGCCGATGTCGGCGCGGGTCAGACCGGCCCGCAGGACTTCGGGCGGCTGAAAGCCGAACCAGGCGTCGATGATGACCGTGCTGCCGGGTGCGGTTTCGGCAATCATGTCAAAGATCGCGGCATAGCTGGCGCGGCCCAGGGTGCGGTTCAGGGTGCGGTCCACGGGGGCGAGTTCGGTCAGGAACGGGGCCTTGACGGTATCGAGCGTCAGCACGGGCCAGCCGGTGGCCTGTGCGAGGGCGCGGGCGACACCGCTTTTGCCGCTGGCCGGGACTCCGTTGACCAGAACGGCGCGGCGCGGCTTGGGAAGGGCCGACAGCGCCGCCCCGATCACGCCCGCATCATCGCCCAGCTGTGCTGCGGCAATGTCGGCCTGAAACCAGGACGGGGCGGCGGGAAAGTGGCCAAGGGCGGCTGTGGCGGCGGCACCGACCCCGCCGCCCAGCACGACAAGGTCGGGGTTGCAGGTGGCGATCAGCGTGTCGATGGCGGCGCGCAGCGGGTCGGCCCAGGCAGACAGGACCGCTTGGGCGGAGGCATCGCTGCGGGCCAGCAGGTCTTCGACGCGGGTGGTGTCCGGCAGGCCGGCTTCAGCCAGATGGGTGGCAAAGGCCGTGCCGGAACTGACGGTTTCCACGCAGCCGGTCCGGCCGCAGACGCAAGGACGCCCCTGCGGATCTACCGTCAGGTGGCCCAACTGGCCTGCGGCCCCGCGCCCGCGCAACACAGTGCCGTTTTCAAGAATGGCCCCGCCGATGCCGGTGCCGATGGTCAGCATCACCACATTCGCCCGGCCCCGCGCAGCGCCGCAGGCCACCTCGCCCAGCAGGGCCATGGTCGCGTCATTGTCGAGGCTGACAGGCAGGCCGGTGGCCGTTTCGACCTGTTCGGCGAAGGGCAGGGTGGACAGGTCGACATAGCCGCCCGACAGAACCTTGCGGCCGGCAACATGGACCTGGCCCGGAACACCGATGCCTATGGCCTGCACCGAAGGGCTGCGGACCTGCGCCACCAGCGCCAGGCAGGTGGCCTGCACGGTGTGCGCGTCGGGCGAACTGGGGGCTGTGGCGCGCGCCAGGATCGTGCCGTCCCGTGCCACGCAGGCGGCGCGGATATGCGTGCCGCCGATGTCGATGCCGATGGCCTGCGCCGCTGCCATGGTCAGCGGCGCGGCATGTGCCGGGCGATCACGGCCTGAATCTGGTGCAGGCGCGGCACGGCAACCTGTTCAAGGCGGGCCCTGGTGACCGCGCGGTCAAGCGAGATGCAGTCCTTCCACAGCGACCGCCCGGCAATGACGCCCGAGGCGCCGTTTGCCATTGCGGTTTCGACCTGATCCAGAAAGGTTGCGTGATCGACCCCGGCCGACAGGACCGCCCAGGGCACATCGCCTGCCATGGTGGTGATGCTGGCGCAGGCCCGGGCGGTGCCGGGGAAGGGTATCTTCAACACCTTGGCGCCGAGGTCAAGGCAGATGCGGGACCCGCCCTCGATCAGGCCGGGCAGCCTTTCGGCATAGGCGGCCTTGTCTTCGCCCTCCAGCGCATAGGTCAGGAATTCGACGACCAGCAGCAGGTTCTCGGCGGCGAAATCGGCGATGACATCCTGCAGGGTGGTGATGTTGGCGATGTTTGCGGCAGGACTGTCGGAGCGCAGATAAACCATGATCTTGGCACCGGTGCCGCCGAGGTCACGCACGCGGCGGGCCGAGATTCCGGGAACCAGGGTGGAAATGCGGTACCCTTCGGGCGAGGTGTCCCACCCCGAGGCATCCAGCCCGATCAGCAGCGCGGTGTTGCGGTGCAAGACACCGTCATCGACGATTTGCGGCACGGCACAAAGCGGATCAACCAGAACGGCGGTGGCATGGCGGGCCAGGTACCGGGCAATGTCCATCTTGGTCAGTCCCAGAACGGCATTGCTGATTCCGGCCTGCTCTTCGGGGGTTCCGGCCAGAAGGCTGCGCATGCCGCCGCGCTGGTCGCAGGCGATGACCATCATCGCCCCGTCCTCGCCGCAGATCTGCTGGTAGCCGCGCCGCTCCGCCGTTGTCATCCGGGTCATCGGCCGTTCCTTCTGCCTGTCCGCCCTTGGGCGTATCCTGTGGGTGCCGCCGCCTGTGGCACATGCTGATTGCCACAGGGCCGCGATTGCGCAATATAGCTGGGTGGTGCGTAACACGTTGCAGAAAGGAATTGCAATCTGTCCGTTTCCGGTCCCCCGGATGCCCCCCCTGCCGCGTCGCCCGAAAGCAGCGAAACGCGGGCGATCCTGCACACCGTTGCCAAGCTGCATTATGAAGCCGACCTGCCGCAAGTCCAGATCGCGCGGCAGCTTGGCCTGTCGACGGCGACGATCTCGCGCCTGTTGCAGCGGGCGCGGGCCGAAGGAATCGTGCGGATCGAGGTGCGCGATCTGGTGGCACCTGATACCCTGGGCCGGCAGGTTGCCGAACGGCTGAGGCTGCGGCGGGTTTCGGTGATCGACAGCCCGGCCGGCAGCAGCCCGCTGACCCTTGCAGCCCCTCTGGGGGCCCTTCTGCGCGCCGAATCACTGGGGCCGCAATCTGTCCTGGCGCTGGGCTGGGGCCGGACGGTGCGCGGCGTGCTGGAAGCCGGGCTGCCGCAGATGCCGGGCATTACCGTGGTGCCGGCTACGGGGGGGATGCAGCAGCAGGCCCCGCATTTCCAGATCAACGAATTCGTGCGGATCGCGGCCGGGCAGACCGGCGGCACGCCGCACTTCATCCATGCGCCCTATCTGCCCTCTGCCCAGGCGCGCCCGATCTTCCTGTCTGATCCGGCGATCCGGCATTCCGTGGCGCTGTGGGACCGCATCGATGTCGCCATCGTCGGCGTCGGTCTGCCACATGCGCTGAACCCGCCCGAAGCCAGCGTGGCGACGGCCAATGAGCAATCCCTGGTCGATGCTGCGGGCGACGTCATCCGCCATTACTTCACTGCCGCCGGCACCCTTGTTCCCTGGGACGGGGAAGAGCGGATGATCGCGGTTTCTCCGGCGCAACTGCGCCGTGCGCGGCTGTGCATCGGTGTCGCCCTGGGCGAAACCAAGGCCATGGCCATTGCCGCTGCGGCGCGCGCGGACCTGATCAGCGCGCTGGTGACCGACGTGCAAACGGCAGAGGCGATTCTTGACCGGACCCGCCCTGACGGACACCACATCTAGGAAATCTGTTTCTGCAAAGAATTTCTCTTGACGCTGTGGCCGTCGCGCCGTGTAGTTGGCGCACGGATAACCAAGATCGGTCCAGCGGCCCGAAGCGGCCGGAGCGACGATCTTATTGGGAGGAGACGACATGAAGCGCCGTTCACTTCTGGGCGCTGCTGCGGCAGCAACCCTGACACTGACCCTGGGCCTTGGGGCTGCGCACGCGCAGGACAAGCTGACCATCGCGCTGATCCCCGGCCTGACCACCGATGCCTTCTACATCACCATGCAGAAAGGCGCGCAGGCTGCCGCCGACGCGCTGGGCGTGGAACTGGTGTTCCAGGGTGCCCCGGATTTCAACCCCGTCACCCAGGTGCCGGTGCTGGATGCCGTGATCGCCCGTGCCCCCGATGCAATCCTGATCGCGCCGACCGACACGACCCAGCTGATCGAGCCGCTGCGCAAGGCGCATGATGCGGGCATCCCGGTGATCACGGTGGACACCTTCATCGGGACCGGCCAGTACCAGACCGGTGCCGGGGATGCCGATTTCCCGCTGTCCTACATCGCATCGGACAACGTGCTGGGCGGCAAGATTGCCGCGCGCGCCCTGGCCGCCGCCATCGGCGGCGAAGGCAAGGTCTTTGTCTCGAACGTGAAGCCGGGCATTTCGACCACCGATCAGCGCGAAGCCGGCTTCAAGCAGGCCATGGCCGAAGAATTCCCGAACATCACCGTTCTGGAAACCCAGTTCAATGACAACGATGCCAACAAGGCCGCCTCGCAGCTTCAGGGCGTCTTTGCCCGCGAACCCGACCTCAGGGGCGTGTTCGGCGCCAACCTGTTCTCGGCGCTGGGGGCCGCGAACGGCGTGCAGCAGGCCGGCAAATCCGGCGTGATCAGGGTGGTGGCCTTTGACGCGCCGACCTCGATCGTCGACAACATCAACACCGGTCTTGTCGATGTGGCGATTGCCCAGCATCCGGCGGAAATCGGCTATTACGGCGTTGTCTCGGCCGTGGCGCACCTGACCGGCAATTCGATTCCGGTGTCCATCGGCACCGGCTTTACCATCATCGACAAGGCCAACATCGCCGATCCGAATGTGGCAAAGTATATCTACTCGGACTGATCCGGCACAGTCTTCCCGGCGGCACCAGCCGCCGGGAAATGCTTTTGCCGCGCCTTGCCGTGCCACCGCTTCCGTCCGGGCAATCGCCCGGCCCGTTTCATCCAGACCCCGGGACATTGCAGGATGACCACACCCGAGCCGCCCCTTCGTGCGCCGGACCATGTTTCGCCCCCCGCCGACCATGCCGACAAGGCGCGCACCGCGTTGCAGCGCATTGCCGATCTGCGGGCCTGGCTGTTCCTGGCCTTCCTGATCCTGGCCTTCGAGCTGTGGAGCAGGGCCAGCTTCGGCGGCACCTTCCTGTTCAACCCTTTCAACATCCAGTCCATCGCCATTTTCGCGGTTGCGCCGCTGCTGCTGGCCACGGGGCAGACCTTTGTCATCATCTCGGGCGGGATCGACCTGTCGATGGGCTTCATCATGGGGCTGGCGGCGGTGGTCGCGGCCCATGTCATCAACTGGGCCACACCCGGCATGGGGCTGCCGCTGGCCGTGCTCTTTGGCGCGCTGGTGGCGATTGCGGTGGCGGCGGTGCCCGGCATGGTCAACGGCCTGCTGGTGTCGCGGCTGAAGGTGCCGCCCTTCATCGGGACGCTGGGCATGTTCGGCGTGGCGCGCGGGGTGGCTTTTCTGCTGGCGGGCGGCACTACGGTGCCGGTCCAGAACAGCTTTTTCGCAGCCCTCGGCAATGGCCGGTTCTACGGCGTGCCGTGGATCGTCATTGTGACGGCGGTCTTCGTGCTGCTGATGCATTACCTGCTCAGCCAGACCCGGTTTGGCCAGCACAACTATGCCATCGGCGCCAATGTTCAGGCGGCCAGCCGTGCGGGCATCGACATCAAACGCCACCTTCTGCGTCTTTACATCCTGTCAGGGATCTGCGCGGGGCTGGCGGGGTTCCTCTATGCCGCGCGGTTCAGCGCCGGGGCGGCACAGGCGGGCGAGCCTTTGCTGCTGGATTCGGTGGCGGCGGTGGTGATCGGCGGGGCCAGCCTGTTCGGCGGGTCCGGCACCATTCTGGGCACTGTGGCGGGGGCCTTTGTGATTGCGGTGATCCAGTATGGGCTGGTCTTCATCAACGTGGCCCCGTTCTGGCAGTTCATCAGCGTTGGCATCGTCATCATCATTTCGGTCCTGATCGACCAGGCACAGCGGCGCTTCAGCGGAGGCCGGCAAAGTGAATGACATGACCCCGCTGCTGGAGGTGCGGCACCTGTCCAAAGCCTTCGGGCCGGTGCAGGCGCTGAGCGATCTGTCGATGAAGGTCCACGCGGGCGAGGTTGTGGCGCTGGCCGGCGACAACGGTGCGGGCAAGACGACGCTGATCAAGGCGATTTCCGGTGTCTACCGCCCGACCTCGGGCGAGGTGCTGCTGCGCGGCGAGCCGGTGCAGTTCAACTCGCCGCAGGAGGCGCGCGAGAAGGGGATCGAGACGATCTATCAGGACCTGGCGCTGGCCGACAACCTGACCATCGGCGCCAACATCTTTCTGGGGCGCGAGCCGATGCGGCGGGCCATGGGCTTTCTGCCGGTGCTGGACCGGCGCAAGATGGCGCAGGCCGCCAAGGCGACGATGGCCCTGCTGGATTTCCACGTGAACCGTCTGGATGCGCCGGTGTCGAACTTTTCCGGCGGGCAGCGTCAGGCGGTGGCGATCGGCCGGGCCGTGTACTGGAACGCGCAGATCCTGATCATGGACGAACCGACGGCGGCGCTGGGCGTGCCGGAACAGCGCAAGGTGATTTCGCTGATCCATCAGCTGAAGGCGCAGGGGCGCGGGGTCATCTTCATCTCGCACAACCTGCAGGACATTTTCGCGGTGTCTGACCGGATCGTGGTGCTGCGGCGCGGGGTGCAGGCGGGCGAACGGCGCATCGCCGAGACGAGCCATGACGAGGTGGTCAAGCTGATGATCGGCGGTTAAGGGCGATGCCGGCAAGAGTGTCTTCAGCGGTGGTTCCGAACCTTTTGGCCGGACCGGTAAGGTCACGCTCCAGTGGAGCGTGGCCCGGTCCGTTGCCCAAAGGCGCAAGCCGCAGGGCAAGGGGGGATGGGCCCGGGATGCGGCCGATATATCCGTCCGCGCCTGCCTGGGCGGGCGCGGCAACGCGCCTGCCAAAGGGCAGGCAGGCGCGGACGGATTTGACGCGTGTCAAATCCGCCAAGTGCGTAACTCCGTCGGTCACCGTGACGGCAAAGCTGAGGAAGCCTGCGGCGCTATCAGGAATGACAGCCCCCGCCACACTGCCGCTTCTCTCACCCCCCGGACCCTGACCCATGGCGGTCACCCCCGTCATCGGCTCTCTTGGCGAGCTTCTGGTCGAATTCGTCTGCACCGAGCAGGGCGGGCGCAACCTGCGGGCCGCGCCCTATGTCGGGCCGTTCCCCAGCGGCGCGCCGGGCATCTTCATCGATCAGGCGGCGCGCACCGGCGGGCGGGCGGTGTTTGCCGGGGCGGTGGGCGATGATGCCTTCGGTCAGGTGCTGCGCGACCGTCTGACACAGGCCGGGGTGGCGCAGAACCTGATCCGGGTGGTGCCGGGCCTGCCCACGGGCACGGCCCATGTCAGCTACAACCGCGACGGCAGCCGGGATTTCGTGTTCAACATCGCGCATTCGGCGGCGGGGCGGTTTCCCGACGGGGACGCGGCGGTTGACGCCTTTGTGGCGGCGGGGGTGCGGGTGCTGCACATATCCGGCTCTGCCCTGGGCGATCCGGATATGCGGGGGCGGGCACTGGCAATCTGCCTGGGGCTGCGGGCGAAAGGTGTGGCGATTTCGGTCGATCCCAACATCCGCACCGAACTGATGACCGATGCGGGCTATCTGAAGGTGGTGCGCAGGCTGATGGGCATGGCCGCTTATGTGCTGCCCAGCGATGCCGATGCGGCGCTGCTGTTTCCGGGGCAGGGCTTTGCCGACTGGTCGGCGGGTCTGCTGGCCGGGGGCGCGTCGGTTGTGGCGCTCAAGCGCGGGGCGGAGGGTGCCGTGGCGCGGGATGCGCGCTGCACGGTGCAGGTGGCAGGGCACAGCGTGACGGCGGTTGATCCGACCGGGGCGGGCGATTGTTTCTGCGGCACGCTGGTGCCGCTGCTGGCGGCGGGAATGCCCCTGGACAAGGCGCTGGTGCGGGCCAACGCGGCGGGGGCGCTGGCGGTGATGCGGCTGGGGCCGATGGAGGGGAATTCGACACCGGCACAGATCGACGCCTTTCTGGCAGGGCAGGGATGACCGCGCTGGACGGCATCATTGCGCGCAACCGGGCGGGCGAAGCCGTTGGCCTGCCGTCCTTCTGCACGGCCCACCCCGAAACGCTGGCCGCGATCCTGCGCTGTTACCGCGATGACGATGCGCCGGTGCTGATCGAGGCGACCTGCAATCAGGTGAACCAGTCTGGCGGCTATACCGGCCTGACGCCGGCCGCCTTCCGCAGCCTTGTCAACGGCATCGCCCGCGCGCAGGGCGTGGCACCGGGCCGCCTGATCCTGGGGGGCGATCACCTTGGGCCGAACCCATGGAAATCGGAACGCGCCGGGGTGGCGATGGACCGCGCACGGGCCATGGTGGCGGCCTATGTGCAGGCCGGGTTCACCAAACTTCACCTCGATGCCTCGATGCCCTGTGCCGGTGACGGCGTGCTGGTGCCAGAGGTGATGGCAGATCGGGCGGCGGACCTTGCGGCGGTGGCCGAGGCGGCGGGGGTCGGCCCCTTGCGCTATGTCATCGGCACCGAGGTGCCGCTGCCGGGGGGCGAGACCGCGCATGTTGCAGGCCTTGCCGTGACGCACCCCGGGGCGGTGCGCCGCACGCTGGATCTGCACCGCGCCGCCTTTGCCGCGCGGGGGCTGTCGGGGGTGATGGACCGGGTGGTTGCCGTGGTGGTGCAGCCGGGGGTGGATTTCGGCAATGATCAGGTGGTGGCCTTTGATCCGGCGCGGGCGGCGGCGCTCTGTGCTGCCGCACCGGGCCTGGGCGGGCCGCTGTTTGAGGCGCATTCGACCGATTACCAGACCGGGGCGGCGCTGGCCGCGCTGGTGGCGGGGCATTTCCCGGTGCTGAAGGTCGGGCCGGAACTGACCTTTGCCTTCCGGCAGGCGGTCTTTGCGCTGGCCGATATCCTGGGTCAGCGCGCTGTTGTGGAGGCGGCCCTGCGCGACACGATGCGGGCCGATCCGGCGGACTGGCGCGCCTATGTGACGGCAGACGGGCGGGACGGGGCGATGATGCTCTTCGGCCTGTCGGACAGGGTGCGCTATTACTGGACGCGCCCCAAGGTGCGGCAGGCAGTGGACCGGCTGTTTGCGCAGGTCCGCGCCAGCGCCCCCATGGCGGGTATGGTGGCACAGGCGACAGGCGGGCTGGTCGGGCCGGTGGACCCCGCGCATCTGCCCGAGGCGGTGACCGACCGGATGGTCGGGGCCGTGGTGGCAAAGTACCGCAACGCGACAGGAGGCTGACGATGCCCGCAAAGGACGGCAGGCTGTTGCGGGTGGGCGTGCTGGGCTGCGGCCCCATCGCCCAGGCCGCGCATTTCGAAAGCTGCACCAAGGCCCGCAACGCCACGCTTCATGCGATCTGCGACGTGGCCGATGACCTGCGCCGGCGGATGGCCGCCACCCATGCGCCGGAACGCCAGTTTGCCGATTACGATGCGATGCTGGCCGACCCGGACCTGGAGGCGGTGATCATTGCCACATCGGATGCCTTTCACGTGCCCGCCGCCCTAAGGGCGCTGGAGGCCGGCAAGCATGTGCTGTGCGAAAAGCCGCTGGCGACCGGCATCGAAGAGGCGGAATCGCTGCGCGGCGTGGCGGCGGCGCAGGGATGCATCCTGCAGGTCGGCCACATGAAGCGCTTTGATGCCGGGTTGCAGGCGGCAAAGACCTTTATCGATCACGGCATGGGGCAGATGGTGGCGCTGAAGGCCTGGTATTGTGACAGCACGCACCGCTACCCGATGACCGATGCGGTGCAGCCGCTGATGGTCACCAGCAAACACGCGCGCAAGCCGGTCGAGAACCCGAAAGCTGACCTGGACCGCTACTACATGCTGGCGCATGGCAGCCATCTGGTCGATACGGCGCGCTATTTCGCGGGCCAGATCACGGCGGTGGATGCGCGCCTGCTGAACCGGGCAGGCATCCGCTGCTGGTTTGTCGATGTGGAATTCGCCAGCGGCGTTCTGGGGCATCTCGATCTGACGGTGGCGGTGCGGATGGACTGGCACGAGGGATTCCAGATTTACGGCGGGAATGGCTCGGTTCTGGGCAAGACCTATAATCCCTGGTACTACAAATCCTCCGAGGTGGATATCTTTCACGAGTCGGCGGGCGAAACCCGCCGGGTGCTGGGGGCAGACGGCCATTTCTACCGCCGTCAGCTCGAGGGGTTTGCGGATGTGATCCTGCAGGGAGCGCCGATGACCGGGGCCGGTCTGGAAGACGGAATCGCGTCGGTCCGGGCGATGGTGGCGATCGCGCAGTCGGTGCGCAGCGGGCAACCGGTGCGGCTGGCGGATGTCACCGGGGCGCTGTGATGCGGCTGGGCATCTTTGCCAAGACCTTTGCCGGGGACGATCCGGGGAACGTGCTGGCGGCAGCGCGGGCGGCGGGGTTTGCCTGCGTGCAGTACAACATGGCCTGTTCCGGCCTGCCCGCGATGCCTGATGACATTCCCGCTGCGGTGGCGGCCGCAGTGCGGGCGGCGTCGGCGCAGACGGGCGTGGCGGTTGCCGCCGTATCGGGCACCTATAACATGATCCACCCCGATCTGGCGGTGCGGGCGGCGGGGCTGCGGCGGCTGGGCGTGCTGATCGCGGCGGCGGGGGCGATGGGCACGGGCATGGTCACGCTGTGCACCGGCACGCGCGATGCGCAGGACCAGTGGCGGCACCACCCGGACAATGCCTCGGCCGCGGCCTGGCGCGACCTGAGAGCGGAAATGGCCAAGGCCGCAGGTCTGGCCGAAGCGGCGGGGGTGCGGCTGGGGATCGAGCCGGAGCTTGCGAATGTGGTGGACAGTGCGGCGGCGGCGCGGCGGCTGATCGACGAGATTGCCAGCCCCAGCCTGGCCGTGGTGCTGGACCCGGCGAACCTGTTCGAGGTGGCCTGCGCCGCCAGCCGGCGGGATCTTGTGGCGCGCGCGGTGGACCTGCTGGCGGACCGCATCGTCATGGCCCATGCCAAGGACCGCGATGCGGCAGGCGGCTTTGCGCCGGCAGGGCAGGGCGTGATCGATTTCGCGCATTTCCTTGACTGCCTGCGCGCGGCGGGCTTCGATGGCGATCTGGTGGCGCATGGCCTGACCGAGGCCGAGGCGCCGGGGGTTGCGGCCTTTCTGGCAGGGCTTGCCGCGCGATGACCCCGACCGGCTGGCTGGACCGCGACGGGCTGCGCCTTGCCGTCCATGATGCGGGCGGGACGGGGCTGCCGGTGGTGTTCCAGCATGGGCTGTGCGGCGATGTGCGGCAGGTGGCCGAGGCCTTTCCGCCTGACCCGGCGTTCCGCCGTGTCTTGCTGGAATGCCGGGGGCACGGCGCCTCTGACGCCGGGGACGACCTGTCCATCGCCCGTTTTGCCGGGGATGTCGCGGCCCTTGCCGAAACCCTGCCAGGGCCGGTGGTTCTGGGCGGCATTTCGATGGGGGCGGCGATTGCGCTGCGTCTGGCGGTGGTGCGGCCCGATCTGGTGCGGGCGCTGATCCTGGTGCGGCCCGCCTGGGACGTGCAGACTGCACCGCCGAACACGGCACCGAATGCCGAAGTGGGCGCGCTGCTGGCCCGGCTTGATCCGGACGCCGCCCGCGCCGCCTTTGCTGCGGGCGCAACCGCGCGGAAGCTGGCCGTGCGGGCCCCCGATAACCTTGTCTCCCTGATGGGGTTCTTCGACCGCCGCCCGCAACAGGTCACCGCGCGCCTGCTGGCTTCGATTGCCGCCGACGGGCCGGGGGTCACGGCGCAAGAGGTCGCGGCACTGCGCCTGCCGGTGCTGGTGTGCGCCACCCCCGAAGATGCGGTGCATCCGCTGGCGCTGGCCCGGCGGCTGGCGCGGCGCATTGCGCAGTCGTCCTTCGTCGTCCTGCCGCCGAGGGGCCGCGACAGGCCCGCCCATATTGCGGCGCTGCAATCAGCGATCCGCCGCTTTCTGAAGGAGCTTTGACATGCCGCACCCCGCCCCCGGCTGGATAGACCGTTTGCCGCGCAGCCGCCTGATTGCCGAATATTCGATGTGGTCGGCGGACCTGATCCGGCTGGCCGATGACCTGGACCGGATCGCGCCCCATGCCGATATCCTGCATGTCGATGTTGCAGACGGTGTCTTTGCCCCGGCCTTTCTGTTCTTCCCCGATCTTGTGGCAAGGCTCCGCGCCGCCACGGCAACCCCGATCCATGTGCATCTGATGGTGGCCGATGCCGTGCTTCTGTCGCAGGTGGCGCAGTTTGCCGAAGCCGGGGCTGATCTGATCAGTCTGCATGTGGAAAATGCCGCCGTGGCCGCACAGGCCTTGGACCTGATCCAGGGGCTTGGCGTGAAGGGCGGCATGGTGCTGCGGGTGGAAACGCCGGTGGCCAGCGTTCTGCCCTGGCTGGACCGGCTGGACATGCTGACACTGCTGGGCACGGCCATCGGGGTGAAGGGGCAGGGGCTTGACCCGTCGGCTACGGCACGCCTGATCGAGGCGGCGGGCCTGATCAAGGCTGCGGGCCGGCGCATCCTGCTGGCGGCGGACGGCGGCATCCGGGACGCCACGGTGCCCCTGCTGCGTGCCGCCGGGGCCGAGACGGTGGTGCTGGGATCGCTGGCCTTCGGCGCGGCGGACCTCGGCGCACGGATGCGCTGGCTGCACGGGCTGTAGGGTTTGGCGGCGACCGGGGGTGACGGGTGCCGGAAAGGTCCCTCAGCGGACAAGGCTTTGCAGGCAGGCTTTCAACAGGATGCGCGCCGTCGGACGGTTGACCCTGACCTGCGGCCGTTGCCCGGTTGCATCCCGGCCCGCGCTTCGTTTAGCCTGCCGGAACCTGAAGTGACCGGATCGGACCAGAAGTGACGCGGATACTGCCAGAGATCGCGGCGACAGCCCTGGTCATCTTTTCCCGCTTCATCACGGCGGCGCGCGCCATCTGGCTGGGCTGCGCCCCGGAAAACCGCCGGCGCGTCTATTTCGCCAACCATACCAGCAATGGCGACTTCGTTCTGGTCTGGGCGGTGCTGCCGCACCGGCTGCGCCAGAAGACCCGGCCCGTTGCGGCCAGCGATTACTGGCTGAAATCCCGGCTGCGCGCCTTCATCGGACAACAGGTGTTCCGCGCCGTGCTGATCAACCGCATCCCCGAGGAGCGGACCGAAGACCCCGTCACACAGATGGCGCAGGCGCTGGATGCGGGTGATTCGCTGATCCTGTTTCCCGAAGGCCGGCGCAACACCGGGGAAGACCTGCTTCTGCCGTTCAAAAGCGGCCTTTATCACCTTGCCCGGATGCGCCCCGAGGTGGATCTTGTGCCGGTCTGGATCGAGAACCTGAACCGCGTGCTGCCAAAGGGCGAGGTCATTCCGATTCCCCTGATCTGTACCGTCACCTTCGGGGCGGCGCTGCATCTGGCGGGCGGGGAAACGAAAGACGCCTTTCTGGACCGTGCCGCGGCGGCGCTGCGGGCACTGGCCGCCACAACCGAACGGCCGCGCGCATGATCGCCGGAACATCCGCCGCCGGTCTGGCCCTGCTGGTGGGCGGGCTGCTGGCCTTCCTGCTGGCGGCAAGCGGCATCGGACGCGTGCTGCAGGCGCGCTATTCACCGGATGGGTCCAACGCGGTGGTGGAAAACCTGAACGACCGGATCCGGTCGTGGTGGATCATGGCCGTGCTGATGGGCACAGCCCTGATCGGCGGGCATGCCGGGGTAACGCTGCTGTTCGCCTTCTGCTCTTTCGCGGCCCTGCGCGAGGTGATCACGCTGCAGGACATCCGCCGCAGCGACCACTGGGCACTGCTGGCCGCGTTCTTCGTGGCGCTGCCCGCGCAGTATGTCTTGATCTACACCGAATGGTACGGCCTGTATTCCATCCTGATCCCGGTCTACGCCTTTCTGCTGATCCCGATCATTGCCGTGCTGCGCGGCGATACCGAAGGGTTCCTGATGCGCGTGGCCGGGGTGCAATGGGCGCTGATGATCTGCGTCTATTGCATCAGCCATGTGCCGGCCCTGCTGAGCCTGGACATTCCCGGATACGAGGGGCGCAACGTGATGCTGATCGCCTTTCTGATCCTTGTGGTGCAGACCAGCGACGTGGCGCAATACGTCTGGGGCAAGCTGCTGGGGCGGATAAGGATTTCGCCGGACGTGTCACCGTCCAAGACGCTGGAAGGGCTGATCGGCGGGGCGCTGTCGGCCATCCTGATCGGGGTCGCCCTGTCCTGGATCACGCCGTTCACGCCGTGGCAGGCGGGGCTTCTTTCTTTCGTCATCGCGATGCTGGGGTTTCTGGGGGGCCTTGTGATGTCCGCGATCAAGCGGGACCGGGGCGTGAAGGACTGGGGGCATCTGATCGCCGGGCATGGCGGGATGACGGACCGGCTGGATTCGGTGATCTTCGCAGCCCCGATCTTTTTTCATCTGGTGCGCTATGGGTGGTCGCTGACATGACGGGCGGGCAGGCCGGGTAGGCGCGCTGCCGGGTTAACCCGCCCCCCGGCAGGAGCGGATGGCAGCGCGGGCGGCGTCGGTCAGGGGCGCTATCGTTTCCGACAGGATCGCGATGCGGTCAAAGCGGGCGGGGTCGCGGTTGACCGCCTGGCGCAGCGCGGCGCCGAAGGCCATGCGCAATTCTGTGCCGATGTTGAACTTGCAGACATTCGTCGCGGCCAGCGCCTGCCGGTCGGCCAGGGGGATGCCCGACCCGCCATGCAGGACAAGCGGCAGGCCGGGGCAGGCGGCCTCGATCGCGCGCAGGGCGGGCCAGTCGATGACCGCGTCCGGCCCCTGTTGCAGATGCAGGTTGCCGATGGCGATGGCCAGCGCATCGGCCCCGCTTTCGGCGGCAAAGCGCGCGGCCTCTGACGGATCGGTGCCGCGCGACGCGCGCCCGCCCACGGTACCGACATGGCCCAGCTCCGCCTCGACCGACACGCCTGCGGCATGGGCAAAAGCGGCGATGTCTGCCGTGCGGGCAATGTTTTCGTCCAGCGGCAGCCTTGATCCGTCGAACATGACCGAGGTGAAACCGGCGTCAATGGCGCGGGCGCAATCTTCGGCGCTGTGGCCGTGATCAAGATGGGCCACCACGGGGACCGATGCCTGCGCGGCAAGCGTGCGGAACATCGCCCCCAGCACCGGCAGGGGTGTGTGGGCGCGGCAGCCGGGACCGGCCTGCAGGATCACGGGGGTCCCTTCCGCCTCGGCCGCAGCGACAAAAGCCACGGCGTCTTCCCAGCCCAGCACGACCAGCCCGGCCACAGCCGTGCGGCCCGCCAGCGCCGGGCGCAGCACGTCGGTCAGCGAGACAAGGGTCATTTGAATTTGGCGATCATGTCCTTGATCCCGGGGATCGTTTCGATCTGACCGGCATGGCTGGGCTGGAAATACTGCACCAGCGACCGCTGGCTGAGGCCGCCCAGGATGGTGAAGTAATACATCTCATACCCCGGCAGCACCGCGCAGGGGTGATAGCCTGCGTCGATGCAGATTGTGGACCCGTCGACGATGTGAAAGGCATCGCCCGCCTTGCCGTCTTCGCGTTGCAGCATCTGCAGGCCGGAGCCATACGGCGGGCGGAAGCGGAAGTTGTAGGTTTCGTCATGCCGGGTTTCCAGCGGCAGACGGTCGGTGTCATGCTTGTGGCTGGGAAAGCCGGACCAGCCGCCCTGGCCCACGGTGTAAAGTTCCGACACCAGCAGGCGGCCGACGCGGCCATGGTGGCGCTGGCCCAGGATATGCTTGATCTTGCGGTGGGTCTTGGTGTCATCGGACCCGTATTGCACCAGGTCGATCTCGTCGCGGCGCACGGCGAAGGGGGCCAGCACGGTATCAAAGCGTGCGCCTGCGACGAAAACCTCGCAGGCTGCGGACCGGCAGGTGATCTCTGCCGCAAGGCCCACGGGCACGTAAACCCCCTCTGGCTCGCCATCCCAGACATCGGTCCCGCGCCCGCCGATCGCGGCAAAGGACAGCCCGCCCACGTCGACATCCACCGTTCCGGTGGCGGGGACGATGCAGGTCTCATAGCCCGCAACGCGGCTGACAAAACGCTGGTCCCGCGTCAGCTTGACGATGTTGAAGAAGGTGAGCGGCACCTTGGGGTGATCGGCACCGACAATGGGGCGGTTGGCATTGTCATGGGGGGGAATATGCACGGGCGGTCCTTTCAGCGGCTGGGCGGGCCATGCCGCGCGATGAAGGCGTCAAGCGTGGCGGTATCCGGCATGGCGGGGGCGCAGCCGACGCCGGTAACGACGATGGCGGCGGTTGCCGCCCCGCGCGCCACGGCATCGGGCAGGCTGTGCCCGGCGGCAAGGCCGGCGATCAGCCCGCCCAGGAAGCCGTCGCCGGCGCCGGTGGGCTTCAGCGCGGTGACGGCATAGATGCCTGTGCGGCTTTCGCTGTCGCCGACAAAGGTGACAGCCCCAAGCGCGCCCATCTTGTAGACGGTGAAGGCGGCGGTGCTGCGGGCCAGGGTGCGCGCGGCATCCGGCCCTTCGGCGCGGCTGCCCGCCAGCAGGGCGAATTCATCGTCATTGCCGATGACGACATCGGCAAGGGCCGCCGCCCGGGCACAGGTTTCCGCCGCAAGGGCTGCCGATGCCCAGGAATAGGGGCGGTGGTCGATGTCGAAGATCACCGGCACGCCTGCGGCGCGGGCGCGGGCGATGCCCCGCAGGGTGGCGGCGCGCGACGGCTCGGCCGCCAGCAGCGTGCCGGTGGCGATCAGCCCGCCGATGCCGGTGAAATCAAGGGCGTCGATATCGGCAGGGGCCATCCGGAAATCCGCCGCACCGTTGCGGTAGATCACCGACTGGCAGGCGGGTGCGCGGGTTTCCACCACGGCCAGCGAATTGCGCGCCTCATCCCCCACATCGCGCAGATAGCGCGTGTCCACGCCATAACGGTCCAGCTCTGCACGGCAGAAGCGGCCAATCGCATCATCCGACACACAGGTCACAAGGGCCGCCGCCGCCCCCTGCCGCACCAGTGCCACCGCGATATTCGCCGAAGACCCGCCCAGGGCGGCGGTAAAGCGCGTGGCGGTTTCGATCTGCGTGCCGGGTGGGTCGGCATACATATCCATCCCCGCACGGCCCAGCACGATGAAGCGGTTGCGCCGCAGCGGCGCAAGCCTGTCCATCAGCGCACGGAAACGCTGGGAAGGTGAACGGCCTGCCGGTGGTGGATCACGTGCGCCTCCTGTCCGGGCGGTTCGCGGTTGACCCGCGACGGGAATTCACGTTACCCCTTTTGCAATCGGTTTCAATGCCTTTCCGAAAGTCTTCCCATGCGCCCCATCGGTATCGGCATTGTCGGCGGCGGATATATGGGCAAGGCCCATGCCGTGGCCATGCTGTCTGTGGGCGCGGTGTTCGGGACCGCGCTGCGGCCCCGGCTGGAAATGGTCTGCGCCACCTCTGACACCACTGCCGAACGCTACCGTCAGGCCTACGGCTTTGCCCGCGCGACTGCCGACTGGCGGGTGCTGGTGGACGATCCGGCGGTCGGGGCGGTGGTGATTGCCGCCCCGCAACAGATGCACCGCGCCATTGCCGAGGCTGCCTTTGCGCGCGGCAAGCCGGTGCTGTGCGAAAAGCCGCTGGGCGCGTCGCTGGCCGACAGCCGCGCCATGGTGGCGGCGGCCGAAGCAAGCGGTGCGGTCAATATGGTTGGTTTCAACTACATCCGCACGCCCGCATCGCAATTTGCGCGGGCGCTGGTCGCATCGGGCGAGCTGGGGCAGATCACCTGGTTCCGCGGCGAGCATACCGAAGATTTCCTGGCCGATCCCCAGGCCCCGGCGACCTGGCGCACGACGGGGCAGGCCAATGGCACGATGGGCGATCTGGCCCCCCATATCATCAACGCGGCGCTGGCACTGATGGGGCCGATCACCCGGCTGATTGCCGAGGTTGAAACCGTGCATCCCCTGCGGCCCGGCGACCGGGGTCCGCAGGCCGTCACCAATGACGATCAGGCGCAGATCATGTGCCGCTTTGCGCAAGGGGCGATGGGGCATCTTGCGATCAGCCGGGTCGCGACGGGCCGCAAGATGGGCTACGCCTATGAGATCACCGGCACCAGGGGTGCGATCCGCTTTGACCAGGAAGACCAGAATGCGCTGTGGCTGTACCGCAGCGATGATGCCCCTGGTCAGCGCGGCTTCCGCAAGGTTCTGACCGGGCCGGAGCATCCCGATTACCTGCCCTTCTGCCAGGGGCCGGGGCATGGCACCGGCTATCAGGACCAGATCATCATCGAGGCGCGGGATTTCCTGCAGGCGATCGAGACCGGCCGCGCGGTCTGGCCCACCTTCCGCGACGGGATGGAGGTGAACCGCGTGATCGCCGCTGCCCATGCGTCGCAGGCGGCAAAGGCGTGGGTGGAGATGGCGGATTTCTGACGGGGGACGGACATGAGCATCAACATTGGCAACGCGCCCTGTTCCTGGGGCGTGGAATTCGCGGGCGACCCGCGCAATCCGGACTGGCGCGCGGTGCTGCGCGACTGTGCGCAGGCGGGGTATCGCGGGATCGAACTTGGCCCCGTCGGCTTCATGCCCGAAGACCCTGCCCTGCTGGGCGATGCGCTGGCGGGCGAAGGGCTGACGCTGATCGGCGGGGTGGTGTTCCGCCCGTTCCATGATCCCGCAGCCTGGGATGATGTGTGGGACGGGGCGCTGCGCACCTGCAAGGCATTGGCTGCGCATGGGGCACAGCACCTGGTGCTGATCGATTCCATTTCGCCGCGCCGCGCCCCCACCGCCGGGCGTGCGGGCGAGGCGGAACAGATGGATGCCGCCGAATGGGCCGCATTCGTTGATCGCATCCGCACGGTGGCAAAGCTGGGGGCCGAGGAGTACGGCCTGACCGTGGGCATTCACGCCCATGCCGCAGGCTTCATCGATTTCGAGCCGGAGTTGGAGCGGCTGCTGGGGGATGTGGATGAAAAGCTGTTGCGCATCTGCTTTGACACCGGGCATCATTCCTATGCCGGATATGATCCGGTGGCCTTCATGCGCCGCCACATCGGCCGGATATCCTACATGCATTTCAAGGATATAGACCCGCAAGTCAAAGCACGGGCCATTGCCGCGCGGACCGGGTTCTACGATGCCTGCGCCGAAGGCATCTTCTGCAACCTCGGGCAGGGGGATGTCGGTTTTCCGGCCGTGCGGCAGGTGCTGCTGGACGCCGGGTTCGAAGGCTGGTGTACGGTGGAACAGGATTGCGATCCGGCGGGCGATACCTCTCCGCTGGCGGATGCAAGGGTGAACCGGGCCTATCTTGAATCCATCGGCTTTGTCGGGGGGGCGTGAGCATGGCACGGCTGACCTGGGGTCTGATCGGCGGGGGCGAGGGCAGCCAGATCGGCCCGGCGCACCGGCTGGGCGCGCGGCTGGACGGCGCTTATGATTTTGTGGCCGGCGCGCTGGACCATGATCCGGCAGCGGGCCGGGCCTTTGCGCAGCGGCTGGGCGTGGCCCCCGACCGCGCCTATGGCGACTGGCGCGAGATGCTGGCGGCCGAAGCCGCGCGGCCGGACCGGCTTGATCTTGTGACCGTTGCCACGCCCAATGCGACGCATTTCGAAATCACCAGGGCCTTCCTTGAGGCAGGCTTCAACGTGCTGTGCGAAAAGCCGATGACCACCACGGTGGCCGAGGGCGAGGCGATCGTGCGCGCCGCCGCTGCCCGAGGGGTGATCTGTGCTGTCAACTATGGCTACACGGGCTATTCGCTGGTGCGCCACATGCGCGCCATGGTGGCGCGCGGCGATCTGGGGCGCGTCCGGCTGGTGGTGGCAGAGTTTGCCCATGGCCACCACGCGAATGCCGCCGACATGGACAATCCGCGCGTGCGCTGGCGCTATGATCCGGCGCAGGCCGGGGTTTCGGCGCAGTTCGCCGATTGCGGCATCCATGCGCTGCATATGGCCAGTTTCGTGACGGGGCAGGAGGTGACATCGCTGTCGGCCGATTTCGCCTCGCTGGTGCCGGGGCGGGTGCTGGAAGATGATGCCATGGTCAATTTCCGCATGGATGGCGGCGCGGTGGGGCGGCTTTGGACCTCTTCGGTGGCGCTGGGCCGCCAGCACGGGCTGACGATCCAGGTCTTTGGCGAAACCGGCGGGCTGCGCTGGGCGCAGGAACAGCCGAACCAGCTGTACTGGATGCCGCTGGGTGGCCGGTTGCAGGTGATCGAGCGCGGCGAAGGCAACCTGTCGCCCGAAGCCGACAAATCCAGCCGTGTGACTGTCGGTCATGCCGAAGGCATGCCGCTGGCCTTTGCCAATATGTATTCTGGCCTGGCCGAGGCGATTCTGGCCGCGCGTGAGGGGCGGGCCGCCGACCCGGCGCTGACGATCTTTCCGCGCGCCGAGGATGGCTTGCGGTCGATGGCCGCCGTGCATGGCGCGGTGGCCTCGGCGCAGGGCAACGGCGTTTGGGTCGACGCGCGCCCGCCGATGTTCCGGTGATCAGGGCGGGGCGCGCAGCGTGCCGCGCTTTACCACCCGGCAGGGGAAGGCGCGCGAGACCGGCGTGCAGGCGGGATCGTCCAGCATCGCAGCCACCAAGTCGATCGTGGCTGCGATGATCCCGGCAAAGGGCTGGTGGATCGTGGTCAGGTCAACCCCGGCCCATCCGGCCATGTCCATGTCATTCAGGCCGATCACCCCGACATCCCCCGGAACCGACAGGCCGGCATCGCGCAGGGCGCTGATCGCGCCCAGCGACAGCACGTCATCGCCGCAGAACCAGGCCTCGGCGAGGCAGCCCCCGGCAAGTCCGGCCTGCAGGGCGGCGCGGCCCGCGTCAAAGGAATCGGCTGCGGCAAAGCGGATCGCCGTGCCCGTGCCGGGATGACGGGACACTTCGGCCAGAAAGCCCGCCATCCGGTCCTGCGTGGTGCTGGCGGCTTCCGGGCCGCCCAGAAAGCCAAGGCGCACATAGCCCCGCCCGATCAGCGTGCGGGCCGCGATCCGGCCGCAGGCGATGTTGTCGATGCCCACGACATGGACATCGGGCCTGCCCCCAGGCCGTCCGAAGGCGTTAACAACGGGCATGCCCGCCTCGCGGAAGGCGCGGGCAAAGCCGCCGGGCAAGGTCGAGGAGGCGACGATGACCCCGTCGACCGAATACTGGCGCAGCATCCGCACCGACCGCGCAGGATCGGTTTCCTCTGACAGGTTGACCGGCAGCGGGCGCAGGCCCCGGTCCTGCAGGCTGCGGGTGCACGAATCGAAGATCTGCAGGAAAACCGGGTTGCGGAAGTTGTTGGACACCAGCCCGATCAGCCGCGTGCTGCGCGTGGTCAGGCGGCGGGCCAGAACGTTCGGGCAATAGCCCAGTTCGGCCGCCGCGCGTTCCACCTTGGCGCGGGTCCTGGCCGAGATCGACGTGCATTCGGTAAAGCAGCGCGACACGGCAGAACGCGAGACCCCGGCCCGTTCGGCCACATGGTTCAGCGTGACGGTCATCAATGGCCCTTCTGTCCCTGACTGTGGTAGCAAAGACAGCGGCAGGCAACAGACCGCCGGCGGGATTGGAAGCGGAATTCTGCAACGCGTTGCAGAACGGGTCCACCCTTGCGGGGCTGGACCTTTGGGGCCGGGGCCGCCAGAACGTGACGGGGTGGCAGGGGGGCTGTGATGCAGGATCCGGATCAGAAGTTTCTGGCGCGGCTGTTTCGGGCGGCGGTGACGGCGGCCGACCCCGAAGCGGCGCTGCGGGCGCATCTGCCCGCCCGGCCAAAAGGGCGCACGGTGGTGATCGGCGCGGGCAAGGGTGCGGCGCAGCTGGCCGCCGCTTTCGAGCGGCTGTGGGACGGGCCGCTCAGCGGCGTGGTGGTGACGCGCCATGGCTATGGTGCGGCCTGCCGCCTGATCCGGGTGCTGGAAGCCGCGCATCCCGTGCCGGATGCCGCAGGTCTTGCGGCGGCAGAGGCGCTGTTTGCGGCGGTGGCGGGGCTGACGGCCGATGATCTGGTGGTGGCGCTGGTCTGCGGGGGCGGATCGGCACTGCTGCCCGCACCGCCGCCTGGCATGACGCTGGAGGATGAGCAGGCGCTGAACCGTGCCCTGCTGGCCTCGGGCGCGCCGATTTCGGTGATGAACGCGGTCCGCAAGCAGATGAGCCGGATCAAGGGCGGGCGGCTGGCTGCCGCCTGTCATCCGGCACGGGTGGTGTCGCTGATCGTCTCGGACGTGCCGGGCGATGATCCGGCGCAGGTCGCCTCGGGTCCGACGGTGCCCGATGCCGTGACCCGCGACGGGGCGCGGGCGATGATCGCCGCCTGGCGGATTGATCTGCCGCCCCGCGTCGCCGCCTGGATGGCAGGGGACGACGGGCTTGCCCCGCGCCCCGACGATGCGCTGTTTGCGGGGCATGAGGTGCGCGTCATCGCCTCGGCCCGCCTGTCGCTGGAGGCGGCGGCGGCATTGGCACGGGCCGAAGGGGTGGCGGCGGCGATCCTTTCGGATGCGATCGAGGGCGAGGCCCGCGATGTCGGGCGGGTCCATGCCGCCATTGCGCGCGAAGTGGCGCTGCGTGACCGGCCCTTTGCCCGGCCCGTCGTGCTGCTGTCGGGGGGCGAGACCACCGTGACGCTGCGGGGCACGGGGCGCGGCGGGCGCAACAGCGAGTTTCTGCTGGCGCTGGCAGCGGTCGCAGACGGGGTGCCCTTCACCGGGCTGGCGGCGGATACCGACGGGATCGACGGGTCCGAAGACAATGCAGGGGCCTTTGCCGATGGCACCACCGCCGCGCGCCTGCGGGCTGCGGGGCTGGACCCGGCGGCGCTGCTGGCCGCGAATGATGCCTGGGGTGCCTTCGACCGGCTGGGCGATCTGTTCGTCACCGGGCCGACGGGGACAAATGTCAACGATTTCCGGGCGATCCTGCTGCGCTAGTGGCCTCAGCCGCCCGCCTGCCAGGCACGCACCGCCTCCAGCGGCCAAAGCAGCATCAGGATGTTCAGCGCCAGCCCGTCGCGGATCAGCGCCATGGTCAGCACCTCGAACCCGATGACGGTCAGGACGCTGGCCCAGACCGGAAGCACCCGCGCCAGACAGAAGCCTGCGATCATCGCCAGAATGTCGGCCACCGAGTTGATCACGGAATCGCCGAAGTAATCGAGCGAGATCGTCACCGCGCGGTAGCGTTCGATGATGAAGGACGAGTTTTCGATAATCTCCCACGCCGCCTCGACGGTCGTGGCGATGACCAGCCGCCAGCCGAAGGACAGGCGGCGGGCGACCAGCCACAAGAGGCCGTAGAACAGGATGCCGTGCAGCAGGTGGGATGGCGTGTACCAGTCCGTCAGGTGCTGCGAGCCTTGTGAAGTCATCGTCTGGCCGTACCACAGCTTTACCTGGCCGCATGTGCAGATCGGCTCGCGCCCCATCCAGAGAAGCCAGAGCGCGGCCCCAAGCACGATGGCGGCAGTGATCCAGAAGGGCAGGTTGCGCCTGGTCATCCGGGCAGACAAGCACAGCAGCCCTGCGCCGTAAAGACGGGCCTTGTGTCTGTCTGCCCGTGGCTTCATGTCAAGGCTGTGCCGCCCGCCCTGGCTGCCCGGCAGGCGCAGCGCCCCCTGACGGGCGGGACAGCGGATCAATCCCGGCCCCGTGCCATGATGCTGCGGGTCCGGCACGCGATGACGGCAACGGCCGGATCGTGGCCCACCCGGCCCGCCTGCGCGCCGCAGCGGGCACGGACACGGACCTGCATCGCATCGGCACCCCGAAGACGCGGTTGCGGGCACCGGTGCCTGCAAGGTTGACCTGACCAGCGCCTGTACGCCTTCAGGCGGATCGAAGAGACTTTTCGGCAGAAGCTGTCGCAGGGTTCTGAACAGGTGCCGACCCTTTGGGCTGGCGAAACGGAAAGCAGAAGAGTTTTCCGCTGGTGCAGCCTGCGCGGTCCGGCCGGGGCCATCGCCCCGGCCCCGCGCTGCGCGAGCCACAGCTCCGCCGTGGGCCACAGCCCCCGGCCAGCGCCCGACCTCCGCCCCCGGCCAGCGCCCGACCCCCGCCCATGGCGGGCGCTTCGCACCCGCCGGGTCGGGCGCTGGCCTTTCGTGGTGCCTGAACCTGCCGGTCCACAGGGCACCGTCGCGCGCGGGCGGGGAAGCGCGCTGCGTTTCCGGTTCCCGCCCGTGGATGGGCCAGAAGGTATTGCCGCATTCCGCCTGCCCCCGCTGCCATGGCAAAGGCCATCGCCTTTGCCAAAGCACTACGCTGTGAGCACGCCCGCCGGGGGCCAAAGCCCCCGGCCAGCGCCCGACCCGCCCCCGGCGGGCGCTTCGCCCTCGCCGGGTCGGGCGCTGGCCTTCTGCTGTTCCCGGACCTGCCGGTCCACAGGGCACCGTCGCGCGCGGGCGGGGGAAACGCGGGTCGCGTTTCCGGTTCCCGCCCGTGGATGGGCCAGAAGGTATTGCCGCATTCCGCCTGCCCCCGCTGCCATGGCAAAGGCCATCGCCTTTGCCACAGCACTACGCTGTGAGCACGCCCGCCGGGGGCCAAAGCCCCCGGCCAGCGCCCGACCCGCCCCCGGCGGGCGCTTCGCCCCCGCCGGGTCGGGCGCTGGCCTTTCGTGGTGCCTGGACCGACCGATCTACAGGGCAGCGTCGCGCGCGGGCGGGGGAAACGCGGGTCGCGTTTCCGGTTCCCGCCCGGAGGGACGAAAGCACTTTCAACGTTCCATTGGCAGGGGCCATCGCCCCTGCCACAGCGCTGCGTTGGCATCAGGACCGGCCGGGGGCCACAGCCCCCGGCCAGCGCCCGACCCGCCCTTGGCGGGCGCTTCTCGCCCGCCGGGCCGGGCGCTGGCCTTTCGTGGTGCCTGAACCTGCCGGTCCACAGGGCACCGTCCCGCGCGGGCGGGGGAAACGCGGGTCGCGTTTCCGGTTCCCGCCCGTGGATGGGCCAGAAGGTATTGCCGCATTCCGCCTGCCCCCGCTGCCATGGCAAAGGCCATCGCCTTTGCCACAGCGCTACGCTGTGACCACGCCAGCCGTGTGCCACAGCCCCCGGCCAGCGCCCGACCCGCCCCCGGCGGGCGCTTCCCGCCCGCCGGGTCGGGCGCTGGCCTTTCGTGGTGCCTGAACCTGCCGGTCCACAGGGCACCGTCGCGCGCGGGCGGGGAAGCGCGCTGCGTTTCCGGGTCCCGCCCGGAGTGGCCCCCCTTTTCCCCGGATCGGGAATATCTTCCCGCCCGGCAGGGGGCCGGAATGCTGGTCAAGCACCCCCTCTGGGATCAGCCGCGCCAGACGCGGGGCATGCGCGCGACAGGGACGCGCCGCAGCCGGGATCAGGCCATCCAGGCCCGTGCGGGCAGCACCGCGTCGTCAGCGGATCCAGAACCGGGGCAGCAGCACGACGAACACCGCCAGCAGCGCAAGCCGCCCCATCAGCATGGCAACCGTCATCAGAATGATGGCTCCGTCGGGGAAATCGATAAAGGTCCCGGTCCGCGCCACCAACGGGCCATAGCCGTAGCCGATGTTGCCGAGCGATGTCCATGCGGCGAACAGCGCGCTTTCGGTATCGACCCCCAGAAGGGTGATCGCCACGCTGAGGATACCGATCAGCAGGATATAGGCGCAGACATACATGATGATGCTGCGCATCGTTTCCCCGTCCACGCTGCGGCCTTCGTATTTCACCGGGACAATCCGGCTGGGCGCGGCGATCAGGCGCAGCTGCGCCCCGATGGCGGCGATCATCACCTGCACCCGGAACACGGTCAGACCGGCCGCACTGGACGACGAACAGGCGCCGATCACGCCGATGAGAAAGGCCACAACCATGGAAAAGCTGCCCCAGACGGCAAAATCGCCGGTGAAGAAGCCCGTGCTGCTCATGATCGAGGTCAGGTTGAACAGCGTCGTGCGGAAGGTGGGCTCCAGCGGCGCACCGGTTGTCAGAACGCGCCACGCCGTCACCGCAAGGACGGCCATCGCCAGCCAGCGCAGATAGGCGCGGATCTGGCTGTCGCGCAGGATCGGGCGGGCGCTGCCGCTGACAAGCTGCACGTAACGGATGTAAGGAAGGCTGCCGAGGATCATGAACAGCGCCCCCGCATATTCCCCGGCCCCGGTGTAGTTGCCGAAGGAATTGTCGCGGGGCGAAAAGCCGCCCGTCGCGATCGAGGCCATGGCATGGACCACGGCATCCAGTGTCGTCATGCCGATGGCAAGATAGGTCAGCGCGCAGACCACGGTCAGGGCCACATAGATGCCCAGCAGATTGAGCGCGATGTCGGTGGCCCGCGGCATGACCTTGCCCAGCGTATCAAAGCCCTCGGTCCGGAAGAACTGCATGCCCCCCACCCGCATCACGGGCAGAAAGATCATCGCGATGAACGCGATGCCCAGCCCCCCCAGCCAGTTCAGCATGCCCCGCCACAGGTTGATGCCCGCAGGCAACCGGTCCAGTCCCACCAGCACGGTCGACCCGGTGGTGGTGATCCCCGACACGGCCTCGAAATAGGCGTCGATGAAGCGCGATTGGGTGACGCCCAGAAGAAAGGGCAGCGCGCCGAACAAGGGCACCATCGTCCAGATGGCAATGGTCAGAAGAAAAGCCTGGCGGACCGACAGCGCCTGGCCCGTCGAATTCCGCGTGGCCAGCGTGACAAGGCCGCCGATGCCGAAGGTCACGGTGGCGCAGGTCAGAAACACCCTGCCATCACCGGAGCCGCCCATCCCGTCGACGACTGCCGGAATCAGCATCAGAACGCCCAGCACGGCGATCATGATCCCGACGATATGGCCGATGGGACGCAGGTCGATCATCCGCGACGGCATGTCTTTGCCGGCTGCTGCCGTCAAGACGCGCTGGCGGGTCATGCCGGGTTCACCAGCACGGCGCGCCTAGCCCGCGTGGATCAGCGAGGCAAAGAGCCGCGGGTCCAGACTTTCAGCCGCAAAGGTATCGCCCTGCGTCAGCAGGCTGACGGCATCATGGCTGTGCAGCGATTCCTGATGGCTGGCCACGATGCGGAAGTCACCGATCCGCGGGTCGGACAGCAGCGCCTGGCAGAAGCTGCGCGCGGCATCCTCGACGAAAACCGGGTTGGCCGCGTTCAGCTCGGCAAAGGCCTGTTCATCCTCGCGCTTGACCATCACCTGGGTTTCAGTCGGCACACCGGCGCGGGCCAGATCGATCAGGTCTTCGAACCACAGGCAGTCCTGGCCGGTCATTTCGACAGATATCCGCGCAACCGAGCGCTGCGAATGCGGCGTCGCCAACTGGCCGCGTTCGCGGCGCGCATGTTCGGACAGTTCCAGCGAACAGGGGCAGGTGCTGGAGTAGACGTAATCAAGATGCATGATCTTCTTGCGGACCCCGGCATGATCCACCAGTTCCAGGGCGATATCATAATACTGCCAGCCCGACAGGCCGGAACGCAGCGAGGTTACCCGCACCGGAAAAGAAAACCGCATCTGAATCCTGGCATCGAAGCTGTCCAGATCGCGCTTGTAGTCATCCAGCGCCGCCGCGATCACCTCGAAACTGAAGCTGCGTTCGGCATGGGCGTAAAACGACCGCATGATGCGGCTCATGTTGATGCCCTTCTTTTCGGCATCCAGGCTGACCGTGCCGGTCACGCTGGTTTCCAGCAGAAGATCGCCGCTGTCGCGGGTGTGATAGCGGATCGGCAGGCGGAAATTCGAAATCCCGACATGCTGGATCTGGCGGCGGGCCCCCTTGATCAGGCTGGCAGGGCCGTTCTGCAGGTCCGGCAGGCTTGCCTTGTAGGCGTCATCCACCAGGAAGGCGTCCGGATAGGCGCGGCTCAGCGCCGGATAGCCTTGCCCCGGCACAAGCAGGGCCACCGAGGCGTCGAGCGTGGCAATCTCGGCATCTGACGATGCCTGCGCCCATTGCCGCAGCAGGGCGAGGGCGGCCTCGGCCTCGACCCGGCCTGGTTTGGCTTGGACAATCGGCGTCCGGACATTCATGCAAGGACCCTTTCCGGTTCACGGGCGATGCTGCACAGATGGATGCAACGCGCCATTTTTCCAACCCGCATCACGGGTACGCAGCATAGCGCCAATCAGATCACATCCAGGGCGCGATCAAGGTCGGCAATCAGATCATCGCTGTCTTCCAGCCCGACGGACAGGCGGACAAGGCCGGGCGTGATGCCAAGCCTGGCCTTCTGATCCTCCGGCAGCCGCTGGTGCGTGGTGGTCGCAGGGTGGGTGGCGATGGTCCTGGCGTCGCCCAGATTGTTGGAAATCCTGATGATCTCCAGCGCATTCAGGAAGCGGAACGCCGCCTCTTTGCCGCCCTTGATGTCAAAGGCCAGAAGCGTGCCGCCCGATCCCATCTGGCGCAAGGCCAGCGCGTGCTGGGGATGCGATGGCAGGCCGGGGAAGATCACGCGCGACAGGCGGCTGTCCCCGGCAAGAACGCCGGCGATCTTTTCGGCAGACCCGGCCATGGCACGGCAGCGCAGATCCAGCGTCACCATGCCGTTCAGCATGATCCAGGCGGTGAAAGGGCTCATCGAGCCGCCGGTGTGTTTCATATAGGGTTCGACCACCTTGCGGATGAACGGCACTGTGCCGCAGATCACCCCGCCCAGCGCCCGGCCCTGCCCGTCGATATGCTTGGTGGTGGAATAAACCACCACATCCGCCCCCTGATCAACCGCGCGGCTGAAGATCGGCGTGGCGAAGACATTGTCAACAACCACCAGGGCACCGGCGGCATGGGCAATTTCTGATACCGATTTAATATCAATGACTTCAAGCGCAGGGTTCGAAATCGACTCGAAGAACACCGCCTTGGTGCCGGGCACGACCGCTGCCCGCCACTGGTCCAGATCGGTGCCATCGACGAAGGTCACCCCGACGCCGAAGCGCACCAGCACCTCTTCCAGAACATACAGGCAAGACCCGAACAGGGCGCGTGAGGACACAACGTGATCCCCGGCGCGCAGCATCGACACCAGCGCGCCGTTCACCGCCGCCATGCCCGAAGCGGTGGCGAAGGCGTCTTCGGTGCCCTCAATCGCCGCGATCCGCTCTTCGAACATGCGCGTCGTCGGGTTGCCATAGCGGGCATAGATGAATTCGTCCGCTCCGGCGTGCTGAAACCGCGCCTCGGCCTGCTCGGCGCTGTCATAGGCAAAGCCCTGGGTCAGGAAGATGGCTTCGGCCATTTCGCCATACTGGCTGCGGCGGCTGCCCTCATGCACCAGCTGCGTGCGGCGGTTCCAGTCCCTGGTCATCACAGTCCCCTTCGCGGGCGGCCCCGCGCAACAAAAAGCCCCCGGCCAACAAAGAGGCATCGGGGGCGAAAGACCCTGACCTCTTTAGCGGCTTGATTAACGTGGCCCGCAATCCGGTAACAAAGCACCACAGGCGACGGCATACGCGCAGACGCGCCTTGCGTCAACAGGGGCCGCAGGCCTGTCACCGGGGTGACGTTCAACGGTCATCCCCCTGTTGCGCGGCTTGTGTAAAGCCTGCACAAATCCCCAAGATATGGGCCTGTGCCATGTCCCTTCTGCCCGTCACCTGCCAAGGCACAATACCGGGGTTCGACGGGGCAGCGCTGGAGCGCAGCCTGGCGGCCCTTCCCCCCCGCGCCCCGGTCGCCGTTCTGATCCATGGCTTCCGCTATGCTCCGGGGGCGGGGATTCACTGCCCGCACGGACATATCCTGTCCCTGACCCCGCGCCGCGATGTGCCGCGCGCCATCAGCTGGCCGCGCCATCTGCGGCTGGCCGGCCCGCAGGACGGGCTGGCGCTGGCCTTTGGCTGGCCGGCGCGCGGCACGATCTGGGAGGCGCAGGCCCGCACCGCCGGGGCGGCCGAGGCCCTTGCCAGCCTTGTCGCCGCCATCCGCCGCCATGACCCGGACCGGCAGGTTGATCTGGTGGCCCATTCGCTGGGTGCGCGCGTCGCCATGGCCGCCCTGCCGCGGGTCGGGGCGGGCAGCATCGGGCGGGTCCTGCTGCTGGCACCCGCCGATTTCCGCGCCCATGCCGAAGGGGCCATGGACAGCGCTGCCGGCCGCACCGCCGAGGTGTTCAGCATCACCAGCCGCGCCAATGCGCTGTTTGACCTGTTCATGGAAACGCTGCTGTCCGCCCGGCTGCATGCCAGCCTGGCACAAGGGCTGTCACACCCCCGGCAGAACTGGCTGGACCTGCGGATCGACGATCCGGCCACCGAAACGGCGCTGGCGCGGCTGGGCGTTCCGCTGCGCCCGGCCATGGCGCGCATCTGCCACTGGCAGCCCTATCTGCGTCCCGGGGTCTTTGCGCTGTACCGCGCACTGCTGGCCCGGTCGCTGGGCCAGGGGCAGATCCGCGCCCAACTGCGGGCCTGCGCCCCGCCGCCGGCGGCGGGTGCCCTTGCGGGCCTGCCCCTGGGCGCGGACGCATGACAGGCGGCGCGGCAGCGTTCAGCGCTGCGCCCCGTCCTCTTCGATGCCGTATTTTTCCAGCAGCTTGCCCTGCGTCATGAAGAACAAAAACAGCGCCGCCGTCAGGCCGAAGGTTTTGAAATTCACCCAGGCCTCGGTGCTCATCAGGCGCCAGATCACCTCATTGGCCACGGCAAGACCCGCGAAGAACAGGGTGATGCGCCGCGTCAGGATCATCCAGCCTTCGGGCTGCATCGGCAGGGCTTCGTCCATCACAAGCCGCAGATAGCTTTGCCCGCGCCACAGACCAAAGCCAAGGATGGCGGCGAACAGGGCATAGATCATCGTCGGCTTCATCTTGAAGAAACGCTCGTCGTTGAACCAGACCGACAGGCCCCCGAAGATCACCACCAGAACCACGGTTGCGACCTGCATCTTCGACAGCTTGCCCGTCAGCTTCCACAGAATGCCGGTGGTCAGCAGCATCAAGGGCACAAACAGCGCCGTCATCAGGATGAAGCCGTGATACTCCTGCCCCGCCAGGGTGACAGTCGCGTCCTTCAGCCGGCTGAAGCCGATGAAGAAGATCGCGATGGGCCCCAGTTCCAGGGCAAGCTTGAGCCAAGGGTTGATCTTTTTCGGTTCGGTCATTGCTTCGCGTCCTGCCAAGCGGGGGCGCGGCCCCGCGTCATCCGAATAGGCAAGTGCGGCAGAAACGCAAGCGGCTTCCCCCGCTTTGCAGCGCCGTCGGACCCCGCCATCAACAGGATGCGGGAAAAATGCCAGCCCCACGGGCTGCCGTACCGGAAAGCAGGACCATGATCCGCGCGCGCCGCGCGGTCTGGCCGGGGCCATCGCCCCGGCCAAGCGGTACCAGTGCCAAGTGCCCGCCGGGGGGGGCGCTGGCCTTTCGTGGTGTGGGTTGCACCGGTCTTGGCGGAAGCGTCCCGCGCGGGCGGGGGAAACGCGGGTCGCGTTTCCTGATCCCGCCCGGACTGGCGAAAGCACTTTCACCGCACCAATGGCAGGGGCCATCGCCCCTGCCACGGCGCTGCGCCGGGAACAGGACCGGCCGGGGGCCAAAGCCCCCGGCCAGCGCCCGACCCGCCCATGGCGGGCGCTTCGCCCCCGCCGGGTCGGGCGCTGGCCTTTCGTGGTGCCTGAACCTGCCGATCTACAGGGCACCGTCCTGCGCGGGCGGGGGAAACGCGGGTCGCGTTTCCTGGTCCCGCCCTGAGAGGTGAAGGCACTTTCACCGCTTCCATGGCAGGGGCCATCGCCCCTGCCACAGTGCTAGATTGGCATCAGGACTAAGCAGAGAGTCGCTGGTTGGCCAACGGATTTGGCTTTCGTTCGACGTTCAGGGCTTCGACGGCCTCGTGGATGGTCCGGTCGAGGTTATCCGTGTCGGTGAAGGTCTGATGGGCGAGGTGATGGGCTTTGAGGTCGCGCCACACTGTTTCGATGTCATTGAGTTCGGGCGCATATTCGGGCAGCCACCCGACGCTGGGCCAATGGGCGCGGGCGGCGGGCGCGGCCCTGGTCGCCTTGCCGGTATGGATCGGACCGTTGCCCTGCACGATGACCACGGGGTTCCGGGGCTGACCGGGTTTGGGGCCGCAGGGATGATCGAGGTTTTCCAGAAAGGCTGCGAAGTCGGCGCTGCGCCTGGTTTTGGAGGTGGCGACGATCAGCCGGCGGTCCCGCCAGTCGAGGGCACCCATCATCGCAACCTTTCTGGCCTGGCCGGGGGCCGACACGCGAAGGTCTGTGCCGCGCCTGGCCCAGGCACGGGCGGGACAGGGATGGGTCAGCGCCTCGCTTTCGTCGGCAAACAGCAGCACGATGTCTCCCGCCGCGGCCTGCGCCTTGCGAAAGGCAAGCCTCAGGCTGATGCGATCAACCTCTTCCCCGCATTGGCGGCCCTTCAGGCTGTGCCGGGGCCTCGGCACGCTGAACTGAACCGCCCCGGGTTTACCGAAGGGCAATTCTCCGAGAGTTTTGCCCTCCGGTAAACCTGGGGCGGTTCAGTCGTCGATCTCCGGACAGGGCGCGGCTCGCGATACCCGGAACTGGAGATGCGCCTTAGGGCAATCGGGTGAAGGAATGGTGACAGGGGTCTGAGTTTCTGACTCAGTGATCTTCGAGAGGGTTTTTTCGAGGAGATCCGGGATGGAGCTTGAAGGTTCGGCCATGGCTTCGGTGGTTGAGAC
>Ga0315902_10000725_pt1 | contig 55450 bp, 48 predicted proteins | sample LakEriMetagenome_9_FD_203523 | JGI IMG/M metagenome (GOLD analysis project Ga0315902, IMG submission 203523) | Freshwater fungal communities from buoy surface, Lake Erie, Ohio, United States - Buoy 12 MA117 | ecosystem: Environmental > Aquatic > Freshwater > Lake > Lake biofilm | place: USA... | reverse complement strand
GGTCTCGTCGCCGCAGATGTAGGCCCCGCCGCCGTGGGTGACGAAGAGGTCGAAGTCCCATCCGTGGACATTGCCCTTGCCGATCAGCCTGGCCTCGTAGGCCTGCTTGATGGCGGCCTCCAAGCGCTCGCGCTCATGCACGTACTCACCGCGGATGTAGATGTAGCAGGTGTGGGCGCGGATGGCGTAGCTGGCGATCAGGGCGCCCTCGATCAGCAGGTGCGGATCATTGCGCAGGATCTCGCGGTCCTTGCAGGTGCCCGGCTCGGACTCGTCGGCGTTGATGACCAGGTAGTGCGGACGCTCACCCTCGGCCTTGGGCATGAAGGTCCACTTCAGGCCGGTGGAAAAGCCCGCCCCACCCCGGCCGCGCAGGCCCGAGGCCTTGACCTGGTCGCAGACCCACTCTGGGCTCTGCTCCAGGATCAGCCGGGTGCCGTTCCATGCGCCGCGCTGCTTCGCCCCCTCCAGGCCCCAGTCGTGGAGCCCGTAGAGGTTGGTGAAGATCCGGTCCTTGTCTTCGAGAATACCGACCACGATGCGCCCCTAAGCCTATAGACCGATCCGGCTCACGCCGACCGCAGAACCCCGCCCGATCACTGCGCCGCCTCCTTCGCCTTGCCGCGCTTCTTCGGCTCGGCGTTGGGGATGGACTTCAGCGCCTTGGCCGCCGAGCCGTCGTAGAGGGACGGGGCGGACAGGACCTGGGACCCGCCCTCCGGGGCCGAACCCTGGCGGCCGATGACCGAGCCGGGCGCCCGCGGCTTGCCAGCGATGAACTCGTCGAGGACCTGCTCGAAGGTCTCGGGCGTGAGGTCCTCGTAGTAATAGTCGTTGATGGCGGCCATGGGCGCGTTCGAGCAGGCGCCCAGGCATTCCACCTCCTGCCAGGTCACCTTGCCATCCGCAGACAGGTGGTCGCGGTCACCAAAGCGGCGCTGGCAGATGGCCTTCAGGTCATTGGCGCCCCGCAGCATGCAGGGCGTGGTGCCGCAGACCTGAACGAGGGCGTGGGAGCCCACAGGCTCCAGCATGAACATGGTGTAGAAGGTGGCGATCTCGTAGACGCGGATCACAGGCATGCCGAGGGTCTCGGCCACCACCCGGATGGAGGGCTCGGAGACCCAGCCCTGCTGCTTCTGGACCAGCCAGAGAAGCGGGATGACGGCGGACTGCTGGCGGCCCTCGGGGAATTTGGCGATCCACCCCTTCGCCTGCTCCAGGCTCTCGGCGCTGAAGGCGAAGCTGTCGGGCTGGTTGGCGGCTAGCCTGCGGACGCTCACGTGACCGGCCTCACTTGATGAAGTCGACGCGCACGATCCGCGCGTCCGAAACGGTGTAGATGGCGGCCACCTCGAAGGGATCGGACCCCGGCGCGCGGAAGACCCGCTCGTGGTCGATCACGTGATGGCCCACCACCATGCGATTGAGCAGCTCGGCCCGGTTCTGCGGGAAGTCGGCGAAAACCTGGCGATACTTCTCGCGGTAGGCGGCGATGCCGGAGATGGTGACGGCGCCGTTGAAGTCGGCGACCACCACGTCGTCGGAGAAGACTGCGCAGTGGGCGTCCAGGTCCTGGGCGTTGTAGGCCTCGAACTGGGCCTCGACGACGTCGAAGGGGGTGATGCAGACGGGCGCGCTCACCGGTCCACCTCGCCGAAAACGATGTCGAGGGAGCCAAGGATGGCCGAGACGTCGGCCAGCATGTGCCCCTGGCAGAGCCAGTCCATGGCCGAGAGATGGGCGAAGCCCGGCGCCCGGATCTTGCAGCGGTAGGGCTTGTTGCCGCCGTCGCTGACCAGGAAGACCCCGAACTCACCCTTGGGCGCCTCGACCGCGGCGTAGATCTCGCCGGCCGGGGTGTGCAGGCCCTCGGTGTAGAGCTTGAAGTGATGGATCAGGGCTTCCATCGAGCGCTTCATGTCGCCGCGGCGGGGCGGGGCGTACTTGTTGTCCTCGGTCAGGACCGGGCCCGGCGTCCTGCGCAGGCGCTCCACGCACTGGAGCATGATCTTCACGCTCTCGCGCATCTCCTGCATGCGGCAGAGATAGCGGTCGTAACAGTCGCCGTTGACGCCCAGCGGGATGTCGAAGTCGAGCTCGCTGTAGCACTCGTAGGGCTGGCTGCGACGCAGGTCCCAGGCGATGCCGGAGCCCCGGACCATGACGCCGGAAAAGCCCCAGGCCATGGCCTGCTCGCGACTGACCACGCCAATGTCGACATTCCGCTGCTTGAAAATCCGGTTTCCCGTCATCAGCTTATCGATGTCGCCCAGGGGCCTGTGGAAGCCCTTGGCCCAGGTCTCGATATCATCGATCAGGGCGTCCGGCAGGTCCTGGTGGACGCCGCCAGGCCGGAAGAAGTTGGCGTGCAGGCGCGCGCCCGAGGCGCGCTCATAGAAGACCATCAGCTTCTCGCGCTCCTCGAAGCCCCAGAGCGGCGGCGTCAGGGCGCCGACGTCCAGAGCCTGGGTCGTCACGTTCAGCAGGTGATTGAGGACGCGGCCAATCTCGCAGAAGAGCACCCGGATCAGCTGGGCCCGGACCGGGACCTCGATGCCCGCCAGGCGCTCAATTGCCAGGCAGAAGGCGTGTTCCTGGTTCATCGGCGCGACGTAATCGAGCCGGTCGAAATAGGGCACGTTCTGGAGGTAGGTGCGGGCCTCCATCAGCTTCTCGGTGCCGCGGTGCAGGAGGCCGATATGCGGATCCACCCGCTCGACGACCTCACCGTCCAGTTCCAGCACCAGGCGCAGCACGCCGTGGGCGGCGGGATGCTGCGGCCCGAAGTTGATGTTGAACTTGCGGACGGGTGTTTCCGGAAGAACGGGGGCTTCCGGCAGGGCGGGGCCCGCGGCGAGATCGTCAGCCATCAGCGCGCCTCCCCCTTCTCGTCGCCAGGCAGGACGTACTGCGCGCCTTCCCAGGGCGAAAGGAAATCCCAGTTCCGGTACTCGACCGACTTCACGGGCTCGTAGACCACCCGCTTCAGCTCATCGTCGTAGCGCAGCTCGACATAGCCGCTCATCGGGAAGTCCTTGCGCAGGGGATGCCCGTGGAAGCCGTAGTCAGTGAGGATGCGCCTCAGGTCCGGATGCCCGGAGAAGAAGACGCCGTACATGTCGAAGCACTCGCGCTCGAACCAGTTGGCGCACGGATAGACGCCTGTGACGGAGGCCACAGCGGTGTCCTCGTCGGTCCGCACCCGAACCCGCATCCGGACGTTCCGGGTAAAGGACAGGAGATGGTAGACCACATCGAAGCGAAGCGCCCGGTCGGGATGGTCGACGCCCGCCAGGTCGGTCATCTGCTGGAAGCCGAAGCGGTCGCGAAGGAGGGTCAGGACCTCAACGATGCGCCCGGCCGGGGCCTCGAGGGTCAGCTCGCCAAACGCGGTGGAGGCGGTCACGCCCGAGCCGGCGGCCGCAATGACCTCGGCGCCCAGGGCCTGGAGGGTGTCTTCGGCGACGGGCCAGCTCATCGCTCGATGGTCCCCGTGCGGCGGATCTTCTTCTGCAGTTGCAGGACCCCGTAGACGAGGGCCTCGGCGGTGGGCGGGCAGCCGGGGACGTAGATGTCCACCGGGACGATCCGGTCGCAGCCGCGCACCACGGAATAGCTGAAATAGTAGTAGCCGCCGCCATTGGCGCAGGAGCCCATGGAGATCACGTAACGCGGCTCGGGCATCTGGTCGTAGACCTTGCGCAGGGCCGGGGCCATCTTGTTGCACAGGGTGCCTGCCACGATCATCACGTCGGACTGGCGCGGGCTGGCCCGCGGCGCAAAGCCGTAGCGCTCCAGGTCGTAGCGCGGCATGGAGGCGTGCATCATCTCCACGGCGCAGCAGGCGAGGCCGAAGGTCATCCACATCAGCGAGCCGGTGCGGGCCCAGGTGATCAGGTCATCGGCGGCCGCCGTGACAAAGCCCTTGTCGGCCAGCTGCTGCGAGACGCCGTCGAAATAGGGGTCATGCAGCTTCGGGTCGTAGCCCTCCACCGCGGACCGGGCGCCAGCGCCGGCGGGAACGGTCAGTCCCATTCCAGGGCCCCCTTCTTCCATTCGTAGATGAAACCGACGAGCAGGACCCCGAGGAAGGTCATCATCGACCAGAAGGCGAAGATGGTCTGATCACGCGGCAGGTCCATAAGCGACACGGCCCAGGGAAACATGAATGCCATTTCCAGGTCGAAGATGATGAAGAGGATCGAGACCAGGTAGAACCGGACGTCGAACTTCATGCGCGCGTCATCGAAGGCGTTGAAGCCGCACTCGTAGGTCGACAGCTTTTCCGGGTCGGGCGCCTTGGGCGCCAGCACGGCCGAGGCCAGGATGAAAACGATGGCGATCGCAGAGGAAATCCCCAGGAAGATCACGATCGGAAGGTACTCGAGAAGAAAGGCGTCCATGGAGTCCTCGCCGGAGTCGCGCGCCCTTCTAGACCAGCCTTGCGCCGGGTTCAAACCTCGGTTTGCCCCCAAACACGGTCCGATCGGAGAGCCGGGCGGACGGCAGAAGACCCCAGAGTCCCTACCGTTGCGCTAACGCCCTCATGGACAGTTGACACGATTCCGGCCCGGACCTATCAGACGCGCCTCGCGTTCGCGTGAGAACGAGTGCGGATGTAGCTCAGTTGGTTAGAGCGCCGGCCTGTCACGCCGGAGGTCGCGGGTTCGAGCCCCGTCATTCGCGCCACTTCCCTCCCCTTCCAGGACAAGCGCGTTGTGGTGCCCTCAGCCCTCGCGCATGCCCTTCAGGGCCCGGGTCCAGCGGGACAGCTCGTCAAGCGTCACCTTGGCGGCGAGTTTGTGCCCGTCATTGGGAACGAAGCCCTTCTCGGCGTCCAGGTATTCGCCGACCATGGGAATGGCGACGCCTTCCACCAGGGGCATGATCTTGACGGTGGTCAGCATCTGCTTGGCCATCTGCACAGCGCGGACCCCGCCCGACTGGCCGCCATAGCTGACGAAGGCGGCGGGCTTTCCGTTCCACTCGGCGTAGAGGTAGTCCACCGCGTTCACGAAGGCTGGCGGCGGCATGAAGTTGTACTCGGGCATGACGAAGACGTAGGCGTCTGCGGCCTCGACGCTGGCCGACCAGGCCTTGGTGTAGTCGAACTGGTAGTTCCGCAGGCGCGGATGCCAGGGCTCATTGAAGATGGGCAGGTTGAAGTCCGCCAGGTCGACGAGGGTCGCCTCGAAGTCGCCATGGGCCTCGGCCAGCCCCTGGAACCAGCGCGCGATGTTGGGCCCGACCCTATTGGGCCGGGTCGAGCAGATGATCGTCTGAAGCTTCACTCAAACTCTCCTGGAAACGGGATCTGGCTCAGGCGACCGGTTCAGCCGCCTTCTCGATGCGGAAGTCGCCCGGGTCGGGGGCCAGGGTCGCTCGCCAGTAGTCGACCAGGGCGAACGGCCAGTTCTGGGTCACCCTGCCCTTCTCGTTCTTGTACCAGCTGGAGACCTGCGGCGCGCCCCAGGCCATCAGGCCGTTGGCGGCGTCCACCTTCGCATTGAAGGCGTCATGCACCTCGCGCTTCGGCTCCATGGCCCGGGCTCCGGTCTCGGCCAGGTGCTTCAGGCAGCCGACGATGTAGCGGACGCTGCACTCCGAGAAGAAGATGATGGAGCCGTTGACCACGATGTTGGTGTTCGGCCCGTAGATCATGAACAGGTTGGGGAAGCCGGGCGTGGTCATGCCCAGATAGGCCCGCGGGTCGCCGTCCCAGGTCGCATGCAGGTCGGCGCCGTCCCGTCCGCGGATCTTCATCGGCTCGAGGAACTTCGAGGCGTGGAAGCCGGTGCCGTAGATGATGACATCGAAGTCCCGGGCGGTTCCGTCCGCCGTGACGATGCCCGCCTCGGTGATCTCGGTAATCCCGTCGGTGACCAGCGAGACATTGTCGCGCTGCAGGGCCGCCATCCAGACGCCGTTGTCGAGGAGCGAGCGCTTGCCGCCCACCGGGTAGGTCGGGACCACCTTCTCGACCAGGTCCGGGCGGGTGGGCGCCTGGGCGGCGATGGCCGCGGCGATCATCTCGCGGAACTCGAGGTTGGCGGCGGAGACCGCCGTCTTCGGGCCGTTCCAGCCCGGATCAGCCTGGACCATGGGCAGGAGACCGTCGGTCACCATCCAGAACATCCAGAAGCGGTACCACTTGTCGTAGTAGGGCACGTGCTCCATCAGCCAGTTCATGCCGTCGGGCACGTCCTCGTGATAGTGCGGCACCGGGAAGCCCCAGGGCGGGGTCCGCTGGAAGATGGTCAGGCTGCCGACCTTGCCGGCGATCTCGGGTACGAACTGGTAGGCGCTGGCGCCCGTGCCGATCACCGCCACGCGCTTGCCCGTCAGGTCCACGTCGTGGCGCCACCTCGCAGAGTGGAAGGCCGGGCCGGCGAAGCGGTCGCGGCCCTTGATATCCGGCATGCGGGGCCGGTTCAGCTGGCCCACGGCGGTGACGACGGCGTTGGCCTCGATGACCCGGCGCGCGCCGGCCTTGTCCCGCACCGTGACCTTCCAGAGGGCGCGGGGCTCGTCCCAGTCGAGGGTCTCGACCTCGGTCTCGAAGGCGATCTTGCCCCGCAGGTCATAGCGGTCGGCGACGCCCCGGAAGTAGTCCAGCAGCACCGGCTGTGTGGAGAAGTGCTGCGGCCAGTGATGGTTAGGCTCGAAGCTGTAGGAATAGATGTGGTTGGAAGAGTCCACCCGGCAGCCGGGATAGGTGTTCTCGAACCAGGTGCCGCCCACGTCGGCGTTCTTGTCGACAATCTCGTGGCTCACCCCGGCCTGACTCAGGCGGATGCCGGTGAGCAGGCCCGACATGCCCGCCCCGATCACCAGGACGTGCATCCTGGCGGCGCCGTCCTTCAGGCGCGGGGAGTCCCAGACCGGAGTCTTGGTGTTGGTCTCGCCCAGGCTCAGCTCGTCGACCAAGAAGTCGGCGTAGCCCTCGGGAATCTCGGCCCCGGCGACAAAGCTCATCATCCGCCGAAGGGCGGTGGCGGAGGGCTGGTGGGTCCGCCCCTGCCCCCTCGTGAACCATTCGACCAGAGCGGCCTTCGCCTCGGCCAGGAACTTCTGCTGCTCGGCCTCGGACACGCCGGTATCCCCCCGGGACAGGGGCACATAGGCCGGGGTCCATTCGGGCCGAAGCCAGTGATCCTGTCCGGTCAGGTGCACCAGGGCCGCCTGAAGGGCGGGCTGGTGGGCGGCGGCGAGCGCCCTGTCGAGCTGGGTCAGGTCGATGTCGGACACGTTGTTTCCCCCGGGATCGCAATCCTGTTTGCGGCATGAAACCGCAGGCCGGCCCGGAAAGGAAGGGCGCCCCGACGTCAGCCGGCGGGGTGCAGCTTCACCCTCAGGGTCTCGTAGCCCTTTACGAAGCTGGAACGCACCCGATGCGGCTCCTCGAGCACCTCGACGAAGCTGAAGCGCTTGAGGATTTCCTCCCAGACGATCTTCAGCTGGAGCTCGGCCAGGCGGTTACCGACGCAGCGGTGAATGCCGAAGCCGAAGGACAGGTGCTGGCGCGGGCGCTCGCGGTCAATGATGAAGGCGTCGGGGTTCTCGATCGCCCGCTCATCCCGGTTGCCCGAGACATACCACATGACGACCTTGTCGCCCTTGCGGATGGTCTTGCCGCCCAGTTCGATGTCCTGGAGCGCCGTGCGACGCATGTGGGCCAGGGGCGTCTGCCAGCGGATGATCTCCGGGACCATCGACTCGATCAGGCCGGGGTTGGCGCGCAGCTTGGCGTATTCCGCCGGGTTCTGGTTCAGGGCCAGGACTCCGCCGGAAATCGAGTTCCGGGTGGTGTCGTTGCCGCCGACGATCAGCAGGATGATGTTCCCCAGGTACTCCTCGGGGGTCATGTTCTTGGTAGCGTCGCTGTGGGCCATCATCGAGACGAGGTCGCCTGCCGGCGGCTTGTTGATCCTCTCGTTCCAGAGGCCGGTGAAGACCTCCAGGCATTCCATCAGCTCGGCCTGGCGGGCGTCCTCGGTCTCCACAAGTCCGCCCGGATAGGGGATGGTGGTGGCCACGTCGGACCAGCGGGTCAGGCGGCGGCGCTCCTCGAAGGGGAAGTCGAACAGGGTCGCCAGCATCTGGGTGGTGAGCTCGACGGAGACCCGGTCCACCCAGTCGAAGGCCTCGCCGACCGGGAGGTTGTCGAGGATGCGGCAGGCCCGCTCCCGGATGATGGGCTCCATGGTCTTGAGGTTGCCGGGCGAGACGATGGGGCTGACCGCCTTGCGCTGCTCGTCGTGCCGCGGCGGATCCATGGCGATGAAGCTGGGCCGGCGCAGGTCCGGACGGGCGTCGCGGATGGTGATCCCGCCCAGGGCCGCCTCGGAGGAGAAGACGCCGTGGTTGGTGTCCACCGCCATGATGTCGTTGTAGCGGGTGACCGACCAGTAGGGTCCAAACTCGGAGTCCCTGCACCAATGGACGGGGTCTTCGTTCCGAAGGCGCTCGAAGACCGGCCAGAAGGCGTTGGACTTGAAGAGCTCCGGATCGCCGGGGTTGAGGTCCTCAAGCTTCAGGGCATAGGCGCGGGCCCGCGCCTCATCCAGACTGATCGCACCATCGGCCATGGGGTTTCCTCCGCGTTCCGGGGTCCTAAAGCGCCCCGTTTGAAGTCAGGAAAACCCAAACCGGCTGGCCCGGCAAGGGTGAGCTTCAGCTGAGGACCTGCGCCTCGGCAATGGCCCCGGCCAGATCTGGCGGCAGGCTTCGGCCGGAAGCGGCGGCGCAGTCCTCCAGATGGTCCCGGCGAGTCGTCCCGACCACGGCGGCGGACACCCCTTCAACTCCCAGGACCCAGGCCAGGGCCGCCTGGGACCCGGTGATGTCGGTTCGCCCGTGAAGGAAGCGAAACCGCCGGCCGGCGGCCCGGTCCGCCCGATGGTTCTTGAGCGCCCTGGCGAGATACCAGGCGTCCCGGAGGCGAAGGTTGCGCCAGGACTTCGGCGCCGTGTGGCCCATGGCCAGGGGCATGCCGGCCAGGACGCCCTTGCCCGCCGCCGCCGCGCGCGCCGCCAGGGCGACCCGTTCGGGCCTCAGGACGTTGATGTCGACCATCACGGTGTCGATCTCCGGAAGGGCAAGGGCGGCCTCGATGACGGCGGGATCAAAGCTGTTCACGCCCAGTCGCTGGAAGAGCCCCCGCCCCCGGAGCCGCTCCAGGCCGCCCAGGAAGTCCGGGACCAGCTCCTGGACAGAGGGACCGTGCAGATGGACCAGCGGCAGGGTCTCCAGGCCCAGGCGGCGCCGGCTGAGCTCAAGGCTGGCCTCGATGGCGTCGAGTGACATGTCGCGGCGGACCCGCCCGCCTTCGAAACGCGTGCCCGCCTTGGTGGCCACCACCAGGCCGGATGCGTCCCGCCCCGCCAGCGCCCGGCCGAGACGGGCCTCCGCCTGGCCCCGGGAGTAGGCCGGTCCGGTGTCGAAGAGGGTGACGCCCAGGTCGAGGGCCCGGTGGACCAGGCCCAAGGCCTCCGACTCGGGAAAGGCGGGATGGCCCCAGAAGGAGGCGGCGCCGAAGCCGATTTCCGAGACCTCCAGTCCCGTGCGGCCCAGCGGACGGGAAAGCATGGCGTCTCTCCGGCAGTTGGTGGGCGGCGAGGGGTTCGAACCCCCGACCCCCTGGGTGTAAACCAGGTGCTCTGACCAGCTGAGCTAGCCGCCCTTGAGGCCCGCAGGCCGGAGCCCTGTTTACCCCTCTTCGCGCCGGTGGGAAATCCGCTGAGGACGGCGCCCTCAGTTCAGGGCCCGCCTGAGTCCCTCCCCGGCCCTGAACCTGACGGTCCTGGAGGCTGGCCTGCGAACCGCCTCGCCCGTGCGGGGATTTCGCGCATGCCCGGCAGGTCGGATGGCGGTCGAGAAGCTTCCGAACCCAACGAGGCGGACCTCGTCTCCCGCCGCAAGCGCTGCGGAAACGGCCTCGAGAATGGAGTCCAGCGCGGCGCGGACCTGAGGGCTAGAGAGCCCGGAGGACTCGGAGACCGCGGCAACCAGTTCGGCCTTGTTCATTGGCGTAACCCCCCGGGGTGTTGTTTCAAGCTCCGCCTCAAACAACAGAAATCACGGGCGAAGCCACAGGGCCCCATCATGCCCCGCCCCGGCGGCGTGTCAAACGCCAGCCGAGGCGGGGCCGAGGTCAGACGGCCCGGACGACGGGGTCAGTGGGTCAGGACCTGCTCATCCCCGGAGTCCTCCGCAACCAGCGGCGGAGGCGTGGGTTCGGTCCACTCGATGGGGGTCAAAGGGCGGACCAGGGCGTGGGCCAGGACCTCGTCCACCGAACTCACCGGAAGGATCTCCAGCCCCGCCTTCACGTTCTCGGGGATGTCCTGCAGGTCCTTGGCGTTCTCCTGGGGGATCAGGACGGTTTTCACCCCCGACCGCAGGGCCGCCAGGAGCTTCTCCTTCAAGCCGCCGATGGGCAGGACCCGGCCGCGAAGGGTGACCTCGCCGGTCATCGCGATGTCCCTGCGGATCGGAACCCCGGTCAGGACGGACACGATCGCCGTCGCCATGGCGACGCCGGCCGAGGGACCATCCTTGGGGGTCGCGCCCTCGGGAACGTGGATGGCCACGTCGGTCCGTTCGAACAGGGGCGGCTCGATCCCGAAGTGGGTGGCCCGGCTGCGCACATAGGCGTGGGCGGCCTGGACCGATTCCTTCATGACGTCCTTGAGGTTGCCGGTGACCTGCATCCGGCCCTTGCCGGGCATGCGCACGGCCTCGATGGTCAGGATGTCGCCGCCGAAGTCGGTATAGGCCAGGCCCGTGATGATGCCGACCTGGTCCTCCCCGTCCATCTCGCCGTACTTGAAGCGGCGGACGCCGGCGTATTCGGCCAGGCGCTCACCCTCGACGACGATCGGACCGGTCTCCTCTCCCACCTTCCGGCGCATGAGGTCGCGCACCGCCTTGCGGGCGAGGTTGCCGATCTCACGCTCCAGAGAGCGCACGCCCGCTTCGCGGGTGTAGTAGCGGATCAGGTCGCGCAGGGACGCGTCGGGAAGTGAAAACTCCCCGTCTGTCAGGCCGTGGTCCTTCATCTGCTTGGGCAGCAGGTGGCGGCGGGCGATCTCGACCTTCTCGTCCTCGGTGTAGCCGGGGATCCGGATGATCTCCATGCGGTCCAGCAGGGGCTGAGGCATGTTGAGGCTGTTGGCCGTGGTCACGAACATGACCGGGCTGAGGTCGTAGTCGACCTCCAGGTAGTGGTCCGCGAAGGTGGCGTTCTGCGCCGGGTCGAGCACCTCGAGCAGGGCCGAGGACGGGTCGCCCCGCCAGTCGGCGCCCATCTTGTCGATCTCGTCGAGGAGGAAGAAGGCGTTGGTCGACTTGGCCTTCTTCATCGACTGGATGATCTTGCCCGGCATGGAGCCAATGTAGGTGCGCCGGTGGCCGCGGATCTCGGCCTCGTCCCGGACGCCGCCCAGGGAGACGCGGACGAACTCCCGCCCTGTGGCCTCGGCGATCGACTTGCCCAGCGAGGTCTTGCCCACGCCGGGAGGGCCCACCAGGCAAAGGATCGGGCCCTTGAGGGAGCCGGTGCGGGACTGCACGGCCAGGTACTCGAGGATGCGCTCCTTGACCTTCTCCAGCCCGTAGTGATCGTGCTCGAGGACGACCTCGGCCTTGTCGAGATCGATGGGCTTTGACTTCGCCTTGCCCCACGGGATGGACAGCAGCCAGTCGAGATAGTTCCGGACGACGGTGGATTCCGCCGACATCGGGCTCATCGAGCGCAACTTCTTCAGCTCGGCGTTGGCCTTGACCCGGGCCTCCTTGGACAGGCGGGTGCGCTTGATGCGCTTTTCCAGCTCAGCCAGCTCGTCGCGCTCGGCGTCCTGCTCGCCCAGCTCGCGCTGGATCGCCTTCATCTGCTCGTTCAGGTAGTACTCGCGCTGGGTCTTCTCCATCTGCCGCTTCACGCGGTTCCGGATCTTCTTCTCGGTTTGCATGACCGAGATCTCGCCCTCCATCAGGGCGTAGACCTTCTCCAGGCGCTTGGACACGCTGAAGACCTCCAGAAGCTCCTGCTTCTCGGAGATCTTGACGTTGAGGTGCGAGGCGACGCGGTCCGCGAGTTCGCCAGGGTTCTCGATGGCGGACAGCGCGGCGAGGGCCTCCGGCGGCACCTTCTTGTTGAGCTTCACATAGGTCTCGAACTGCTCGATCACAGCCCGGCTGAGAGCCTCGACCTCGGCGGAGGGGGCGGCGTCCTCGATCACCATCGCGACCTCGCCGGCGAACCAATCCGGCTCATCCAGGAAGCGGACGATCCCGGCCCGGCCGCGGCCCTCGACCAGGACCTTCACCGTCCCGTCGGGAAGGCGCAGCAGCTGGAGAATGGCGGCCACCACGCCGACCTCATAGATGTCCGACTGACCCGGGTCGTCGTCATCCTTGTTCTTCTGCGTGGCGAGCAGGATCTCCCGCTCTGTCGACTTCATCGCTTCCTCCAGAGCCCGGACGGACTTCTCCCGGCCGACGAAGAGCGGCACAGGCTGGTGTGGAAAGACGACGATGTCCCTGAGGGGGAGAATTGGAAGCGTGCGGGCTTCGGTCATGTTCACTTACTCCTGTCCGCCCCCCTCCAATGAGCTGGGACGGTGGCGCCTCCCTGCGACGATCGCCAGGGCGGGCGGCTACAGGATAGATGTGGCGCGTCGGGTGTCCGGTTCAAGCTGTGCAGACCAGACAGTCGTGGACAAAGCCTCAAAAGGGTCCGGAATTCGGGGGATCAGTTGAGCTTGGTAATGGTCGCTGCGCCGTTGTCGTATCGGCAGGTGAAGGCGTACGAGACCGCCTTGGGGCCGGCGTCCACAGAAGCGTAGCCTTGCACCGTCCAGCCGCCCGATCCCGCTGTCGTGGTCGTGATGCGGTCGATCCGGGGCCGCTGGCCGAAGGCTGAAACCTTGTTGACGGCCTCCAGCCGGCAGGCCTCCACGGCGATGCCGGAGGACGAGGAAGAGGCGCTCGACGAACTGGACGGCGACTTGTCCTTGTCGCTGTTGGCCGCGGCGATCGCCCCGACCACGAGCCCGCCCAGGATCAGGCCGCCGATCAGGGCCCCGGTGTCGTCCTTCTTGTTGCTTCCGTAGTCGGGATAACTGTTGTCGGGATAGGAGCCGTAGCGGTCTTCGACCCGGAAACGGGCGCGGCAACCGCCGTCGACCCAGATGCCCCGGCGATCACGGCCCCAGGTTGAGCCCTCGACGCAGGACCCTCTGCCGCTGGAGTACTGCCGATCCAGCCAGACCCGCCCCGAGGAATAGACTGGGCACCAGCTGCGCCGATAATCCTGGGAGGCGCAGGTCACATAAGAGTCCGCCCGCGCCGGCGAGGGGAAGGTGACTCCTGCAACGGTGGCGGTGGTGGCGGCGGCGGCGAACAGAAGCGTAGGACGCATGGCGGTCTCCTGGAACGGCCCACGGGGATTTAGGCAGGCGGTTGTGCTCGCGGCAAGCTGAATGCAAGCTGACCGGGAAACGGGTGGAGTGTGCAATGAAGACGATCCTGGCTGGACTTGCCCTGGCGATGGCGACCGCATCCCCTGTGTTGGCCGGCGGCCTTGAGGACGCCCTGGCCCGGGGCGCCCTGCGGGTCTGCACCGTCGAGGCGGCGCCCTTCGCCTTGAGGACCCCCGCCGGCGAGCTGATCGGCCACGAGGTCGACATCGCGGCGCGACTGGCCAGCGATCTGGGCCTCACACTTGACCTCAAGGCGACCCCAGGGCGCGAGGTCCTCAACCACCTGAACGCCGGGGATTGCGATGTCGCCATCGCAGCGCTGGCCATCGACCCGGGCCGGCTCGTGCAGGTCTGGATGACCAACCCCTACGCCGAGTCCGAGATCCGGATCGTCGCGAGCTCCAAGGCGTCGATCCGAGTTGGCCAGCTGAACGTACCGGACACCGCGATCGGGATCGTGCCCGGAACCCTTGCCGCCGAACTCGCCCGCCGCGCCCTGCCTGAGGCAACCTTCCGCGAGTTCGTCGACCTGGCCGGGGCCCAGCGCGCCCTTGATGACGGCGCCGTCAACGCCCTCGCCTTCAAGGAGCCGGTCCCGACCCTGACCGTCGCCTCCTCGGCACCCCAGCGCTATGTAGTCGCCTCCGGAGAGCCCCTGGGGCGCACGGCGGACGGCTTCGCCCTGCGCAAGGGCGACACCAACATGCTCAACTTCCTGAATGGCTGGATTTCGGCGCGGAAGCGCGACGGCTTCCTGCCCTCGACGGAAGCCTACTGGCTGAAAGGCCTCGACTGGATGGTGCGGGTCAAGCCGCTGACTCCGGCCAGGTGATCAGGCCGCGCCACCCTTGTCGCGCCGCTCGGAATAGATCACCAGCGGCTGGGAACGCCCCTCCACCACCTCTGCGTTGACGACAACCTCCTCGACGCCTTCCCAGGTCGGAAGCTCGTACATGGTGTCGAGCAGGATGCCCTCGAGGATGGAGCGGAGACCGCGGGCGCCGGTCTTGCGGGCAATGGCCTTGCGGGCCACCGACGCCAAGGCGTCGTCCGTGAAGGTCAGGCCGACATTCTCCATGTCGAACAGGCGCTGGTACTGCTTCACAAAGGCGTTCTTGGGCTCGGTGAGGATCTTCACCAGGGCCTTCTCATCCAGGTCATCGAGGGTGGCCAGCACGGGCAGCCGGCCGATGAACTCGGGGATCAGGCCGAACTTGAGGAGGTCGTCGGGTTCAACCTGGCGGAAGATCTCGCCCGTCCGGCGGTCATCGGGGTCAGAGACCCGGGCGCCGAAGCCGATGGAGGTCCCCTGCCCCCGGGCCGCGATGATCTTGTCGAGGCCCGCAAAGGCGCCGCCGCAGATGAACAGGATGTTGGTGGTGTCGACCTGCAGGAACTCCTGCTGGGGGTGCTTTCGCCCGCCCTGCGGGGGCACTGAGGCGACAGTACCTTCCATGATCTTCAGCAGGGCCTGCTGGACGCCCTCGCCCGAGACATCGCGGGTGATGGAGGGATTGTCCGACTTGCGGCTGATCTTGTCGACCTCATCGATGTAGACGATGCCCCGCTGGGCGCGCTCGACGTTGTAGTCGGCGGACTGCAGCAGCTTGAGGATGATGTTCTCGACATCCTCGCCGACATAGCCGGCCTCGGTCAGGGTCGTCGCATCGGCGACGGTGAAGGGCACGTCGATGATTCTGGCCAGGGTCTGGGCCAGCAAGGTCTTGCCGGTGCCGGTTGGCCCAATCAGCAGGATGTTGGCCTTACCCAGCTCGACATCATTGTTCTTGGAGGCGTGGTTGAGGCGCTTGTAGTGGTTGTGGACGGCGACCGAGAGCACCTTCTTGGCATGGTCCTGACCGATCACATAGTCGTCGAGAACCTCGCGGATTTCCTTCGGAGTCGGGACGCCATCCTTTGATTTCACGAAGGAAATCTTGTGCTCTTCACGGATGATGTCCATGCAGAGCTCAACGCACTCGTCGCAGATGAACACCGTCGGGCCCGCGATCAGCTTGCGGACCTCGTGCTGGCTCTTGCCGCAGAAAGAGCAATAGAGGGTGCTCTTGGAATCCCCGCCGGCGGCCTTGGTCATGCGTCTCTCACTCCTTCGGCGGGCGACCTGACGTCGCGCCGTCGAACCCCGGTTCACCCGTTCAGGCCTGATTCAAGCTACCGGCGCCGGGTTGTCGAAGTGTTGACAGTCCCCGATCGCGACGCTGACCACAAGCCTTCGGTCCCGTACCGAGGGGCTATACCCCAAACCTGTGGCATTGTCGTCATGGGGCGAATCCGGGGATTCCGCTCCTTCGTTCAACCTGTAGCAGTCGAAATTCCGGACGTGCCGAAGCCCAAAGCCAGAGAGAGAGTTCAGGTCGACCTCGCGCCGGAGGACTTCCCGGAGGATCCCTCACGCCCGGTCGGGGTGGTCGCCTTTGACTTCGACGGGACCCTCACGGTCCGGGACAGCTTCACAGCCTTCCTCGCCTGGCGGGCAGGTGCGGCGGGGTGGGTGCGGGGCCTGGCGGCCCTGGCGCCGTCAGCCGGCCGCTACCTCGTCAACCACGATCGAGGCCTCCTCAAGGCGGCGACCGTCCGGCGCTTCCTGGCCGGAACGCCGCGGGTGGAGCTGGAAGCGCAGGCCCGGGCCTTCGCCGAAACCCACGCCACGCGTCTCCTGCGGCCGGACGCCCTGCGCTCCTGGCGGTATTGGCGCGCCCGGGGCGCGACCCTGGCGATCGTCACGGCCTCGCCCGAGATCCTCGTAGCGCCCTTCGCCCGAGGGCTGGGCGCCGACCAACTGCTTGGAACGCGGCTGGTGGAGGACGCAGAGGGGCGGATCACAGGGGAACTGGACGGCGCCAACTGCCGCGGCGCGGAGAAGATGCGCCGGCTGACGGAGGTCTTTGGCCCCGACATGAGCCTGGCGGCGGCCTACGGGGACACCTCGGGAGACACCGAGATGCTGTCACGGGCCGCCCACGCCGGCTTCCGGGAATTCCGGGAGCGCCCCTGAGCGGGGTCAGTCGTCCCCGCGGTTCTCCTGGACCTGGTCGACAAGGCCCCAGTCGCGGGCTTCCTCGGGGGTCATGAAGGTGTCGGCGTCGAGCTTGTCCTCGACTTCCTCGTAGGTGCGCCCGGTGTGCTTGGCGTAGATCTCGTTCAGGCGACGCTTGATCTTCAGGATGTCCTCGGCATGGCGCTGGATGTCCGAGGCCTTGCCCGAGTAGCCGCCTGAGGGCTGGTGCACCATGATGCGGGCGTTTGGCAGGCTGATGCGCTGGCCGGGCGCACCTGCCGCCAGCAGGAAGGACCCCATGGAGGCGGCGTAACCCATGCACAGGGTCGCCACCGGGCTGCGGATGTACTGCATGGTGTCGTAGATGGCGAGGCCGGACGACACCACTCCACCGGGGGAGTTGATGTACATCTGGATCTCCTTCTTGGGGTTCTCGGCCTCAAGATAGAGGAGCTGGGCGCAGACCAGGGCGGCCATGCCGTCCTCGACGGGACCTGACACGAAGATCACCCGCTCCTTCAGGAGCCGGGAAAAGATATCGAAGGCGCGCTCGCCCCGGCTGGTCTGCTCGACCACCATGGGGACAAGGTTGAGGGCGGTCGTCACCATATCCGGCATTGGCGTGCACCTTCAGGCTGGAGCGGCGACTCCTCAGCAGAGGCGCTCGATTCCGATATCGCGTCTCGACCGGGCCATGGCAAGGCCGCGCCCCGGATTCTCCCCGGTCTAGCCCTTGTAGGCCGCCGGCATGTCATCCTCTTTCAGGAGCTCTTCCTTGGAGACCGTCTCGTCCTCGACCTTCGCCTTTGAGACGATCAGGTCGACGACCTTCTCCTCAAAGATCGGCGCCCGCAACTGGGCCTGGGCCGAGGGGTTCTGGCGGAAGAATTCGAAGATCTGCTGAGCCTGCGGACCGTAGCGCATGGCCTCGGCGCGCATCGCCTCCGCCAGTTCCTGCTCGGTCACCTGGACATTGTTCACCCGACCGATCTCGGCCAGGACCAGACCGAGCCGGACCCGCCGCTGGGCGATCTTGCGATATTCCGCATCAAGTTGGTCGTCGGTCTTGTCGGCGTCCTCGGGCGGCAGGTTGCCCGCGCTCTTGTCCTGCTGGAGCTGGTCCCAGATTTGCGAGAACTCCGCCTCGACCATCCGCGGCGGCAGCGGGAAGTCATGCTTCTCGTCCAGGACATCGAGCAGGGCCCGCTTCAGCTTGAACCGGGTGGCGCTGGCGAACTGTGACTGCAGGTTCGACCGCAGCAGTTCCTTCAGCTTCTCCAGGTCCTCGATGCCGAGGCGCTTGGCGAGCTCATCGTCGATCTTGCTGGCCTTGGGGGCGCGGACTTCCTTCACCGTGACGGTGAACTCCGCATCCTTCCCGGCCAGCTGGGACGCCTGGTACTCGGCGGGGAAGGTCACCTTCACCAGCACCTCGTCCTCGGGCTTGGCGCCGACCAGCTGCTCCTCGAAGCCCGGAATGAACTGGCCCGACCCCAGGGTCAGGGTGGCGTCCTCGGCCGACCCGCCCTCGAAGACCTCGCCGTCCACGCGGCCAACGAAGTCAATCAGGAGCTGGTCCCCGTCCTTGGCCTTCACCGTCTTGCCCTTGCGGGGCTCGTAAGTCTTGGAGGACTCCGCCAGCTCGGCGACGGCCTCGTCGACCTCCTGGTCGGTGGGCTCGTAGACCGGGCGCTTCAGGGAAATGGCCGAGAAGTCGGTCGGCTCGAACTCCGGGATGACCTCAAGGGCGATCTCGTAGGAAAGGTCGGCCTTGCCCTCGACAACCTGCTGGATGTCGCCATCGGGGCGCAGGTCAGGTTCACCGGCAGGCCTCAGGTTGTTGTCCGAGAGGACCTTCTGCGTGGTCTCGGTGATCGTCTGCTCGACGACCTCGCTCATCAGGGAGCGGCCGAACATCTTGCGGACGTGGGCCGTCGGCACTTTGCCGGGCCGGAATCCCTTCAGGTTGAGGGTGGGCGTGATCTCGGCGATCCGGGCCTCGACCTTTTCCGCCAGCAGGGCGGAGGGCACGGTCACGCCGTAGACCCGGCTCAGACCTTCAACGGACTTCTCAACGATCTGCATCGACATTCAAGCCACCGGACCCTCCGCGCTTTGCGCAGGCCAGATCCGCCTTCTTCCGGAAAAACGGGCGCCGCCGGAACCCGGCGGCGAGGGGGCGACCTTATGTCACGCGACCGGCTGCGGGCCAAGAGCAAAGCCGTTCGTTGGGACACGCCAGCGCCTGAAATCCGCGAGGAGTCGGTCCAATCGGGACTCCCGGCGCGCGGCGGCGTCAGATATCACCTCGCCACGCCCTCTGCGGACAGTCGCGGAGGAGATTTCGGGAGACGTTCGTGACGGATGATCCTGCTCCACCGCCCGGAGAGGCTCCCTTCCCCGGCATGGCTTGGATCCCCGGCGGGGTCTTCACCATGGGTTCGGACCGCCACTATCCCGAGGAGCGACCCGCCCGGTCGGTCCGGGTCGACGGCTTCTGGATTGACCGGACTCCCGTCACCAACGACCAGTTCGCCGCCTTCGTCGCAGCGACAGGACACGTCACCGTGGCGGAGGTCGCGCCCCGCGCTGAAGACTATCCCGGCGCGCCCAAAGCCCTCCTGCGGGCCGCGTCAATGGTCTTCACCCCCACACGCGGTCCGGTCCCCCTGAATGACGCCTCCCAGTGGTGGCGATGGACGTTCGGCGCGGACTGGCGCCACCCCCTCGGGCCCAGAAGCAGCCTGAAGGGACTCGGTGATCATCCTGTCATTCACGTGGCCTGGCCGGACGTGGAGGCCTATGCAGCCTGGGCGGGAAAGGCCCTGCCCACCGAGGCCGAGTGGGAGTTCGCCGCCTGGGGCGGGGGGGCAACCACAACCGAGTTCGCCTGGGGCGAGCAACTGACTCCCTCCGGACGGCAGATGGCCAACATCTTCCAGGGCGACTTCCCCTTCCGGAACACCGGCGAGGACGGCTTTGACCGCACATCACCCGTCGGCGCCTTCCCAGCCAACGGCTACGGGCTCTCAGACATGATCGGCAATGTCTGGGAGTGGACGGCCGACTGGTATGGACCCCATCAGGCTGGCCCGAAGTCCAGCGCCTGCTGCGCCGTGGAGAACCCCAGGGGCGGCCAGGAGGCCGCCAGCCTGGACCCTGCCCTGCCGGACATCCCGATCCCCCGGAAGGTCCTGAAGGGGGGCTCCTTCCTCTGCGCGCCATCCTACTGCCGCCGCTACCGCCCGGCCGCGCGACACGCCCAGTCCATCGACAGTTCGATGAGCCATCTGGGGTTCCGCTGCATTGTGCGTCCCAAGACCTGAAACCCGTCCGCCGCTTGTATCCGGAGAGCAGCCGCCATAGGACGGCCTGGCCGTCGCCCTCCTGGCGGAATTGGTAGACGCGCGGGATTTAGGTTCCCGTGCCGCAAGGCGTGCCGGTTCGAGTCCGGCGGAGGGCACCAGGCTCAGTGGCGGGCGAACAGGCCTGACAGGACCGCCGGGACCAGGCCTGGCAGGTCTTCGGAGATCAGGCCGGGACCAAACCGGTCAGCGGCCTCGGCATGGATCCAGGCGCCCGCACAGGCGGCTTCGAAGCTGGGGGCTCCCTGCGCCAGAAGCCCCGCGACAAGGCCTGCCAGAACATCTCCCGATCCGGCCGTCGCCAACCAGGCAGGTGCGTTCAGGGTGACCGCCGCCCGCCCGTCCGGATGGGCGATCACAGTATCCCCTCCCTTGAGGAGGATCACCGCCCCGGCCCGCCTCGCGGCCTCCCGGGCCGCTGCAATCCGGGTGCTCGAGGATGACAGCAAACCGGGGAAGAGGCGCTCGAACTCACCGGTATGCGGGGTCAGAACATCGTCCAGGTCCAGCAAGCCGAACAACTCCCCCGGCGAGGTCCGGAAGACGGTGATGGCGTCGGCATCGATGACCAGGGCGGCGCCCGTCAGCCCAAGGGCCAGAACCTTTTCCCGGGTGGAATCTTCAACACCGGCGGCGGGGCCCACCACGACGGCGTCCATGTCAGCGCAGGCGACCTCGACCTCGTCGGCGGAATCCCCCGCGACCAGCATGACCGCCTCGAGGTGGGCGGCGTTGACGGCCATGGCGTCCCGGGGCGAGACTAGGGTCACGACACCGGCCCCGACGCGCAGCCCGGCCCGGGCGGCCAGCCGCGCCGCACCCGTCCGCCAGGGACCCCCGCTGACGACGCCGAGCCGGCCCCGGCTGTGCTTGTGACCCGAGAGGGAGGGCCAGGGAAACGTCTCAATCCAGAGGTCCGGATCGTTCTCGAAGAGGGACGAGGACACCTCGCCCAGACCGATGTCGGCCACGACGACCTCTCCACAGCGCTCTCGGCCGGGCAGCAGGACATGGGCCGGCTTGCGCGCCTGGAAGGTAACGGTCAGCACGGCGGACAGGGCCGACGGGCCGACCGGGCGCCCGGTATCACCGGAGAGCCCGCTGGGGATGTCAATGGCGACGACCTGGCGGGGCTTGGCGGTCAAGGCCTCCAGCCGGCGGACCACAGCGGAGTCGAGCGGACGGTTGAGGCCGGCGCCGAACAGGGCGTCGACGATCAGGACCTCGTCACCCTCCTGACCCCATCCGGCCACGGGGCCCGTCCAGGCCTCCCGCGCCGCCCGTGCGGCCGGACTGGCGGGCGGGGCCAGAGTCTCAACGGTGACAGGCCAGCCCCGACCGGCGAGTTCGCACGCGACGACATAACCGTCGCCGCCATTGTCACCCGGTCCGCAGAGCACCCGCACGGGCTGCCTTTCGAACCGGGCCTCGATCGCCCGGGCGACGGCGCGCCCCGCCTTCTGCATGAGCTGGCCGACGGTGGCCCCGCGCTCGACCGCGGCGCGATCCGCCTGCGCCATCTCCGCCACGGTCAGGATGGACCGGGGCGACATGAGTCAGAGGACGCCCGTCGACGCCTCGCGTCCGGCCTCCACCAGTATGAGACTGCCGCCGTCGGTGGCCAGGGTGGTGATGGAGGCGTGATCCGGACGAAAGACCAGGACGCGGTCATCCTCCGCCAGGAGCGACATGACCGCATTGATCGCCACGTAATGGCTGAACACCGCCGTCCGGCCCCGCGGCAGGAGGGAAGCCGCAGCCCGGCGTCGCCAGTCCTCATAGTCGAGGTCGCCCTGGATTTCGGCCCATCGCCCGTGGAAGGCCTCCCGCAGCCAGGCGGGGCGCGCCTCGGCCGTCAGCGCTCGCGGGGTCGGGATCTCGCCGACGCCCGGGTCGATCTCGATCTCGACGCCAAGGGCTTCGGCTGTGGGCGCCGCCGTTTCGCGACAGCGACGCAGGGGCGAACTGACCACGCGAAGGGGGCGCTGGTCCTCGGGCAGGGACAACAGAAAGTCCCGGGCGGCCTCCGCCTGGGCGCGGCCGGCGTCATCAAGACCCGGGTCCTCGTCGGCCTCGCCCCAGACGGCGGCGGGCTTGCCGTGGCGGATCAGGAAGAGCTTCTGCATGGTCTAGTCCAGGGTGAAGAGGTTTCGACGGTCATCCTCGGATCGGGTGACGGTTCCGGTCCGGCCCACGCCCTCCCGTGTCTCGAGGGAGGCCAGCGCCTCCGTCTCGGTCCCCGGAATGATGGCGGCGAAGCGCCGGTCGGCCGAGTCCCGGCCGACGATGATCCCCATCCGGAACCCGTCCCGGTCGTGAATCACCGTGTAGGTCTCCACCCTGCCCCGCCCGGATGGCCGTTCGATGACGGTGGGGCGCGGAAGGGCGTCGATCCGGGCCTGCAGGACGGAGGGATCCTCGCGCCGGAAGGGCGCATCGGGGCGGCGGGTGGAGTAGACGCCGGTGGACTGCTTGGTGAGGTACCAGCCATTGGCCGTGCACAGGCCAAAGCTTCCCGGCCTCTCCCGCAGGCAGTGCATCATCGCCACCACGCCGTGCATGGCGTAGTTGTTCCCGGGCCCGCCCGCATAGGGCAGCCCGCCGGTAACGGTGAAGCCCCGGGGATCGTCCAGGGCCAGGCCCAGGGACTCCGCCCCAACCTGCACGGCGGAGGGAAAGCAGGAGTAGAGGTCGAAGGCGGAGACATCCGAGACGGATATTCCCGCCATGCCCAGGGCAAGCTCGCCCGTCAGGCGCATCGCCGGGCTGGAGTGGAAGTCCTGGCGGTCGATCGGGTTCCAGATGTCGTTGGCGTCGGCGCAGCCGTGCAGGAACACCATCCGGTCTTCGGCGACACCCAGTTCGCGGGCCCGCGCCAGGCTGGTGATGAGGACGCCCGCCGACTGGTCGACGTCCATGATCGCATTCAGGAACTTCGGATAGGGAAAGCCAATCATCCGGTTGGCCGGCGTCACCGTGACGAGTTCACCGGGCGAACGCTCGACGGGGAACCAGGCCTCGGGATTGGACGCCGCCACCCGGGTAAAGGGCGCAAAGAGCTCGCCCAGCCTCCGCTGGTGTTCAGGGATCGAACGGCCATCCCGGGCGCGCAGGGCGTTCTCGAACAGGGGGTAGATGTTGATCGGCCGGTCCATGCCGTGGACCGCCTCATAGGGAGAGACGCCCGGGCGGCCGTCCCCTATCCACTCAGGGGGCGGGAGATCCTCGGCGTCATCCCAGTCATCAAACCCCAGGCCGCGGGCCAGTCGCTTGGCGCCGGATCCCATGAACTCGGCCCCGACGACGAGGACCTGACTGTTGCGCCCCTCGGAGATTCTCTGGGCCGCCACATTGATCGCGTACTGGGAGCTGTTACCGCCAGCGCGGGTGTAGACGCTCCAGGCCGGAGCGGCGCCGATCCGCCGGGACAGGGTCGCCGGCGGGTTGGTGGAGTGGGGCATGACGCGACGCTCGCCCTGCGCATCGATGGCGAAACTGATCATGGCGAGGCCATCTATGCCGGCCAGGACGGACGGGCCCAGCCCCGCGTCGGCGGCGGCGCGTTCCGCCGCGAACTTGAGCAATTGCGTTGGAGAGGGCGACGCGCCCGGATCGCCGCGCCAGGTAAACTGGCCGCCCCCGATCAGAACCGGCGTCGTTTGGTCGCTCACCCGGCGTCTCCCCATCTGCGTGGGGTCGATCCTAGGCCCTGGAGGGCGCGTCTCAAGCGGAATTCCGGACCGGCGACGAATTGCCCACTAGGCGATCACATGGCGCCTATTTTTTGAGCTTTCGCTGAACTTTCCATCAGGACTTCAGGCTCTGGCGCGCAGCGCACCTTGAACGGCCCGACGGCCTCATTCACCTGCCCGGGCACAGCGGGCGCAAGGCCCGGCCGGAGCCGGCAGATGAAAAAGATCGAAGCGGTCATCAAGCCCTTCAAGCTCGACGAAGTGAAGGAGGCCCTGCAGGAGCTGGGTCTCCAGGGCATGACCGTGATCGAGGCCAAGGGGTATGGCCGTCAGAAGGGCCACACTGAGCTCTACCGCGGGGCGGAGTACGTCGTGGACTTCCTCCCCAAGATCAAGGTCGAGGTCGTGCTTCCGGACGACCAGCTCGAGGCGGCGCTGGAGGCGATCGTCGGGGCGGCCCGGACAGGGCGCATCGGCGACGGGAAGATCTTCGTCTCGGAGGTCCTGGATGTGCTGCGCATCCGGACCGGCGAGACGGGAGACGCCGCTGTCTAGGCGGCGGTCATTTTCACCACAAAGGGGAACATCATGGCCACGGCCAAGGACATTCTGGACCAGATCAAGGAAAAGGACGTCAAGTACGTCGACGTCCGCTTCACCGACATTCGCGGCAAGATGCAGCATGTCACCTTCGACATCGACCTGGTGGACGATGAGTTCCTCACTGACGGCACCATGTTCGACGGCTCGTCGATCGCCGGCTGGAAGGCGATCAACGAGAGCGACATGAAGCTGCGGCCGGACCTGGACACGGCCGTCATCGACCCCTTCTACCAGCAGACCACGCTGGCCTTGATGTGTGACGTGGTGAACCCCGACACGGGCCTGCCCTACAACCGCGATCCGCGGTCGATCTCGAAGGCGGCGCTGAACTACATGAAGTCTGCGGGCATCGGCGACACCGCCTTCTTCGGCCCCGAGGCCGAGTTCTTCATCTTCGACGACGTTCGCTGGTCCACCGCCCCGCACAACACCGGCTACTCCTTTGACTGTTCCGAGCTGCCGGTGAACTCGGCCAAGGAATACCCGGAAGGCAACATGGGCCACCGGCCCGGCCCGAAGGGCGGCTACTTCCCGGTCAATCCCGTGGACTCCGGCCAGGACCTGCGCGGCGAAATGCTGGCGGTGATGGGCGAACTCGGCATGAAGCCTGAGAAGCACCACCACGAGGTGGCGCCTGCCCAGCATGAACTGGGCCTGAAGTTCGACACCCTGGTGGTGATGGCCGACCGGATGCAGCTCTACAAGTACGTCATCCACAACGTGGCGGCGGCCTATGGCAAGACGGCGACCTTCATGGCCAAACCGATGTTCGCCGACAACGGCTCGGGCATGCACGTGCATCAGTCGATCTGGGGCGCCGGCAAGCCGCTGTTCGCCGGCGACAAGTATGCGGGCCTGTCCCAGATGTGCCTCTGGTACATCGGCGGCATCATCAAGCACGCCAAGGCGATCAACGCCTTCTCGAACTCGACGACCAATTCCTACAAGCGGCTGGTGCCCGGCTACGAAGCTCCGGTGAAGCTGGCCTACTCGGCCCGCAACCGCTCGGCCTCGATCCGGATCCCGCATGTGGACAGCCCGAAGGGCAAGCGCATCGAGGCCCGTTTCCCGGACCCGATGGGCAACCCCTACCTGACCTTCACCGCCCTGCTGATGGCCGGCCTGGACGGCATCATCAACCAGATCGATCCGGGCGGCCCGCAGGACAAGAACCTCTACGACCTGCCCCCGCGCGAGCAGAAGAAGGTCCCCGAGGTCTGTGGTTCGCTGCGTGAGGCCCTCGAGGCCCTCGACAAGGACCGGGCCTTCCTCAAGGCCGGCGGCGTCATGGATGACGACTTCATCGACTCCTACATCGAACTGAAGATGGAAGAGGTGATGCGCCTCCAGCTGCATCCGCACCCGGTCGAGTTCGACATGTACTACAAGTGCTGATCTCCCCTCCTCCCCGGTGAGATCAAGGGAAGGCCGCCGGGGTTCCGGCGGCCTTTCTGATTCCGGGCCCGAATCGCGGCAATGAACCCGGATGGCTGAACCGCCCCCCCAGGCCTCGCTCTTCGACGACCCGCAGCCCGCGCCCCGCTCGTCCGGGGCCGCGGAACCGCCGGCGCCGGCTGCGCCATCGCCGCCTCCGGGAGGCGGCAAGGGCGGCTATTCCGCAAAGGACATCGAGGTCCTCGAGGGCCTGGAGCCGGTGCGCATGCGGCCAGGCATGTACATCGGCGGCACGGACGAGCGGGCCCTGCACCACCTCTTTGCCGAGGTGCTGGACAACGCCATGGACGAGGCTGTCGCCGGTCATGCGAGGATCATCGAGGTCCGACTCGGCGCCGATGGCGCCCTGACCGTCCGGGACGACGGCCGGGGCATCCCGGTGGACCCCCATCCCAAGCACCCCGGCAAGTCGGCGCTGGAGGTCATCATGACCGTCCTGCACTCCGGCGGGAAGTTCTCGGGCAAGGCCTATGAGACCTCGGGAGGCCTGCACGGCGTAGGCGTTTCAGTGGTCAACGCCCTCTCCGAACACCTGGAGGTCACGGCCTTCAAGGACGGTTTCGAGTGGCGCCAGACCTTCAGTCGCGGCAAGCCCATCGGCGGGCTGGAGAAACTCGGGTCGACCCGGAAGCATGGGACGGTCATCACCTTCCGTCCGGACCCGGTCATCTTTGGCGATTCCGCCGCCTTCCGGCCCGCCCGCCTCTACCGGATGGCCCGCTCCAAGGCGTACCTCTTCGGAGGCGTCGAGATCCGCTGGGCCTGTGATCCGGCCCTGATTCACGACCAGACGCCGCCCGAGGCCGTCCTGCGCTTTCCCAATGGCCTGGCGGACTTCCTGGCCGAGCGCGTCCGCGACGTCGAGACCGTCACCCCTGAACCCTTCGTCGGTCGCTTCGAGCGCAAAGGGGATCCGGGCAAGGTCGAGTGGGCCGTGGCCTGGACGGGCGCCGGCTTCGGCGAGGCCGACGGCTTTCTTCAGTCATACTGCAACACGGTTCCCACCCCGGAAGGCGGGACGCACGAGGCCGGCTTCCGCGCCGCCCTGACCCGCGGGCTCAAGGCCTACGCTGAACTGGTCGGAGAGAAGCGCGCGGGCCTGCTGACCGCCGAGGACGTGGTCGCACAGGCCGGGGGTCTGGTCAGCGTCTTCATCGCCAACCCCGAATTCCAGGGCCAGACCAAGGAGCGCCTGTCCTCGGCGGAGGCCCAGAAGCTGGTCGAGACCGCCCTGCGCGATCCCTTCGACCACTGGCTCGCCGCCCAGCCCAAGGCGGCGCGCGCCCTTCTGGACTTCGTTATCCAGCGCGCCGAGGAACGCCTGAAGCGACGGCGCGAAAAGGAGGTCTCCCGCGCCTCCGCGACCCGCAAGCTGCGCCTGCCAGGCAAGCTGGCGGACTGCTCCTCTCAGGCGGCCGACGGGTCGGAGATCTTCATCGTCGAGGGCGACAGCGCCGGCGGCTCAGCCAAGCAGGCCCGGGACCGCCGGACCCAGGCCATCCTCCCGCTCCGCGGCAAGATCCTGAATGTCGCCTCAGCGACGCCAGACAAGCTGCTTCAGAACCGGGAGCTCTCCGACTTGATGCTGGCCCTCGGCGTCCAGGGAGGGGCCCGCTTCCGCGAGGAGGACTTGCGCTACGACCGCGTGGTTATCATGACCGACGCCGACGTCGATGGCGCCCATATCGCCAGCCTTCTCATCACCTTCTTCTACAGGACCATGCCCCAGCTGATCCGCGCGGGCCGCCTCTACCTGGCCATGCCCCCGCTCTACCGGATCAGCCATGGTGGGAAGGTGGTCTACGCCCGGGACGACGCCCACCGGGAAGCCCTGCTGGCCACTGAGTTCAAGGGCAAGAAGCCGGAGATCGGACGTTTCAAGGGCCTGGGGGAGATGATGCCGGCCCAGCTGCGTGAGACGACCATGGATCCGGCCAGGCGAATCCTCGCGCGGGTCACGCTTCCCCGCTCCGAGGAGGCCGTCTCAGACCTCGTGGAGGCGCTCATGGGCCGGAAGCCGGAGATGCGCTTCCGGTTCATCCAGGAGAACGCCGAGTTCGCCACCGAGGACCTTGATCTCTAGCCGAGGCGGCGGTTGCGAATTCGCTTGCGCGTTGACTTGGGAGCCCCAGCCCGTATGGTCCGCCACGCGCGACGACCGACGTCTGCGCCTCTGCGCCGTGCGCGCGCCCGCCTCGCGGGTCGGGCCCGTCGCCCCTTAGGCAAATAATGACCGAATTCTCTGAACTGGGCCTGTCCCCTGAAATCCTGCAGGCCATCTCCGACACCGGCTACACCACCGCGACACCGATCCAGGCCGAGGCCATCCCCGTCGCCCTGACGGGACGGGACGTTCTGGGCATCGCCCAGACCGGGACGGGAAAGACCGCCGCCTTCACCCTGCCCATGATCGAGCGTCTGGCGTCCGGCCGCAGCCGCGCGCGGATGCCCCGGGCCCTTGTCATCGCCCCGACCCGCGAGCTCGCCGACCAGGTCTCCGCCGCGTTTGAACGCTATTCTGCCGGCCAGGTGCGCAAGCTGTCCTGGGCCCTCCTGATCGGCGGCGTCTCCTTCAACGATCAGGAACTCAAGCTGGATCGTGGAGTCGACGTGCTGGTGGCCACCCCTGGCCGTCTTCTCGATCACTTCGAACGCGGCAAGCTGCTGCTGACGGGCGTCCAGATCCTGGTGGTCGACGAAGCCGACCGCATGCTCGACATGGGCTTCATCCCGGACATCGAGCGGATCTTCCGCCTGACCCCGCCGAAGAAGCAGACCCTGTTCTTCTCGGCGACCATGCCGCCCGAGATCACCCGGCTGACCAAGCAGTTCCTGAACGATCCTGTGCGGATCGAGGTGGCGCGGCCGGCGACCACGGCTGAGACCATTGCCCAGCACATCGTGCGCCTGCCGACCTCTGATCCCAAGGCCAAGCGCACCGCCCTGCGCATGCTGATCGAGGCTGAGGGCATCAAGAACGGCATCGTCTTCTGCAACCGCAAGTCCGAGGTGGACATCGTCGCCAAGAGCCTGCGGACCCACGGTTTCGACGCCGCCGCCATCCATGGCGACCTCGACCAGCAGACCCGGATGCGGACCCTGGACTCCTTCCGGAGCGGCGACCTGAAGCTTCTCTGCGCCTCGGACGTGGCGGCGCGAGGCCTCGACATCCCGGATGTCAGCCACGTCTTCAACTATGACGTGCCGCACCATGCCGACGACTATGTCCACCGGATCGGGCGGACGGGACGGGCCGGCAAGTCCGGCCGCGCCTTCATGATCGTCACCCCTGCCGACGCCAAGAACATCGACAAGGTCCTCAAGCTCATCGGAAAGGACCCGGAAGAAGTGGTCCTCGAGGGCGTCGACTTCGCCGCCATCAAGGACACGCCGCGGGATGATCGCAAGCCTCCTCGTAGCCGCGCCGCGCCCAGGGGACGATCCAGGGACGGACAGGACCGTCCACCGCGGCCCCGCCGCGAGGAAGCGTCCGCAAACCAGGCCCAGCCGGAGGCGGCGATCGCTCCTGTGGCGCCCGCCGCCGAGCCCGCCCCGACGCCGGCGCCCAAGGCGCAGTCCAGGTCGTCCGAGCCCGCGCCCACCGCACGCGCCGCCCCTCGCGGCGAACGCCGAGAGCGGCCGGCGCCGGCCAGGTCCCAGCCGCGCGAGGAGTCCGACGAAGGTCGCCGATCCGAGAAGCCCGTGGTGGGCTTCGGGTCAGAACTGCCGGCCTTCCTCTCCCGGCCGACAACCTCAGGGCGAAAGTGAGCCTGGCGGGCCTCCACGCTTGACTCGAACGCTCAGGGACGGAACTGAGACAACGAACGCGCGCGGCGCTTGAACATCGGTCTCGCGCCGATCGAAGCCAGGGGAAAGGGAACATGGCGGAAGAAATGGACGCCAAGTTCAGGTCACCTGAGGCCTATGAGCTCGCTCGCCTTGCGTTGGAGCAACTGGAAACCCAGCGCGTCTGGCCCACCCCGATAAACTACGAGCTCTGGTCCCATATCATCGCCGAACCCAACGGCCCCCTGGCCCAGGAGCTGGAGAAGCTGCGGGTGGCCGGTGAGCCGATCACGGACGACCTAGCGGAACGCCTGGCGTCGATCTACCTGCCTAAGGTCCGACTCAGCGAGCAGATCCGGGACACCGGCCAGGCCCTGTCCCGGGAGTTGGCCAGCGCCGAGCAGGCGATCCGGACCGCCCAGGAGAGCAGCGAGAGTTTCTCCACACGGCTGGAGGAAACCTCCCGGACCCTGGAGAATGATCCCAGCGGCCCGGCGCTCCAGGGCGTCGTCGCCGACCTGACCGACGCCACCAAGCAGATGCAGGTGCAGAACGCTTCCGTGGAGCGCGCCCTGGCGGCCTCGACCTCGGAAGTCGCCATGCTACGGGAACAGCTGGAGGAGATCCGCAAGGAGGCGGCCACTGACCCCCTCACCCGGCTCGCAAACCGGCGTGCCTTCGACGAGGCCATCGAGCGAATTCGCGCCGAGGCCATCGAGACTGGCGACTTCTTCTGCCTCGTGCTGCTCGACATCGATCACTTCAAGAAGTTCAACGACACCTGGGGACACCAGACCGGGGACCAGGTGCTCCGGTACGTCGCCAGCGTCATCCGAAAGCGGGCGACACCCCCCAGGTTCGCCGCACGTTTCGGAGGGGAGGAGTTCGCGATCATCCTGCCCCGGGAGAACCTTTTCGAGACCACGCCTCTCGTCGAGCGGATCCTCAGGGATGTCTCTGCAGCGAACATTCGCCGGCGCTCGACCAACGACAACCTGGGCGTCATCACGCTTTCGGCCGGAATTGCCGGCTACCGGGCGGGAGATACGGTTCACGGCCTGATCGAACGGGCGGACGCCAGCCTCTACAAGGCCAAGCGCCGGGGTCGGAACCGTTTGGTGGTCGAAAGCGACGAGTGATCAAGGGGGCTGGCCTGACGCAGGGTCAGCCGCGCTTTGCTGGGCCCAGAACAATCATCTGGAGGGACGCATGGCCTACGAGAAGATCAAGATTTCGCTGAACGACGGCATCGCCGTCATCTCCCTGGCCGACCCGGCCACGATGAACGCCGCCGGCCTGGACACCATGGCCGAGCTCAAGGCGGCCTTCGCCGCCTTCGCACGACCCGACTCGGGCGCCCGCTGCGTGATCCTGACGGGTGAAGGGCGCGGATTCTGTTCGGGGGCGAACCTCTCCGGCGGCGGAAGCGCCGCCCAGTCCTCGAATCCGGACCCCGAGGGGCCGGACTCCGGCTCCGCCCTCGAGACGGTCTACAATCCGTTCATGACCTCTCTGCGGGACTATCCGATCCCCATCGTTACGGCGATCAACGGCGCCGCCGCAGGCGTGGGCTGCTCCCTCGCCCTGATGGGCGACATCATCATCGCGGGTGAGAGCGCCTATTTCCTGCAGGCCTTCCGCCGCATCGGACTGGTTCCTGACGGGGGCTCGACCTACCTCCTGCCCCGCCTGATCGGAAAGGCCAGGGCCCTCGAGATGGCCCTGCTGGGCGAGAAGATCCCCGCGAAGACCGCCCTCGACTGGGGACTGGTAAACCGCGTGGTTCCCGACGACCAGCTGATGTCCACCGCCCATGAGATCGCCCGCTCCCTGGCCGACGGCCCGTGGGCCCTTGGGTCGATCCGCAAGCTGATCTGGGACAGCCTCGACAACCACTGGCTTCAGCAGCTTCACGCGGAGCGCGTCGCCCAGCGGACGGCGGGACGGACGTCGGACTTCAAGGAGGGCGTCATGGCCTTCCTGCAGAAGCGCGTGGCGGTCTTCAGCCGCAAATAGGCCGGATCAGGCGTCGGGCGCTGCGGCGGGCTGGATGGTGACGCTCTCGCCGCAGCCGCAGGCGTCGGTCTGGTTGGGATTGCGGAAGACAAACTTTGACGACAGGCGCGTCACCTCATAGTCGACCACCGTGCCCAGCAGGAAGAGCACCGCGGACGGTTCAACGAGGATGGTCACGCCCTGGTCCGTGACGACCTCGTCCAGCGGGCCGATCTCCTGTGCATAATCCAGGACATACTCCTGGCCGGCGCAACCGCCGTTCTTGATGCCGACCTTCAGGCCTGCAATGGGCGACTCTGATCGCGCAATGATCTCCCTGACGCGGTCAGCCGCGGCCGGGGTGAGCGAGACGACCTGCGGCCGGGGGCGCCGGGGGCGGGGCGTGGCGGAGAGTGTTTCGAGGGACATGAGTCTAATATGGGCTCAGAACATGTTCAGTTGAAGCTTGGCCTCGTCGGACATGCGCGAGGGGTCCCACGGCGGATCGAAGACCAGGTCGACCTTCACGTTCCGGACGTCGGGAATAGCGCGCACGGCGTCCTCAACCCAGCCGGGCATCTCCCCCGCCACCGGGCAACCGGGCGCCGTGAGGGTCATGTCCACCGCGACATCCCGGTCATCCGAGACATCGACCTTGTAGATCAGGCCCAGCTCATAGATGTCGACCGGGATCTCTGGGTCGAAGACCGTCTTGAAGGCCTCGATCAGCCGGTCGGTCAGCCGGTCAAGCTCAGCCTGGCTCAGGGCGCTGGCGGCGCCCTCGCCGCTCGGTTCGGTGGAGGTGGCGGTCATGTAAAGAAGGTCCGGGTTCGATCAAGGGCCTCGAGGAAGGCGTCAACTTCCCCGGCGGTGTTGTAGAGGGCGAAGGAGGCGCGGACGCTGGAGCTGACCCCCAGCCGGCGCATCAGGGGTTCGGCGCAGTGGGTCCCGGCCCGGACGGCGACGCCATAGCGGTCCAGCAACTGGGCGATATCGTGGGCATGAGCGCCCTCCAGGGTGAAGCTGAGCACGGCCCCCTTGCCTTCGGCCTGGCCGAGGACCCGCAGGCCGTTGATCGATGCGACGCCGTCCACCGCGCGACGGTAGAGAGCGGCCTCATGAGCATGGACTGCATCCCGGTCGAGGGCCGAAAGCCAATCCACGGCGGCGCCGAGGCCGACCGCCTCCACGATCGGCGGCGTCCCCGCCTCAAACCGCAAGGGCGGCTCTGCATAGGTGATCTGGTCGAAGTCCACCCGGTCGATCATCTCGCCCCCACCCTGCCAGGGCGGAAGGGCGGCCAGCCGCTCGGCCCGGCCCCAAAGAACCCCGATCCCGGTTGGTCCGTAGAGCTTGTGTCCGGAAAAGGCGACGAAATCGGCGTCAAGTTCGCGGACGTCGAGGCGGGCATGGACCACGGACTGGCAGGCGTCGACCACCATGACTGCGCCGGCGGACCGCGCCAGGGCGGCGATGCGGCGCACGGGGTTCACCGTTCCCAGCACATTGGACATGTGGACCACCGACACCACCCGGGTGCGGGAGGTGATCAGGGCTTCCAGCGCCTCCATGTCCAGGGCCCCGTCGGGCAGGAGGGGGGCGAAGCGGAGGACAACGCCCTTCTGCTCGCGCAGGAAGTGCCAGGGGACGATGTTGGCGTGATGCTCCATCTCGGTGAGGAGCACCTCGTCACCCTCCGAGAGATCGCGCCCGAGCCCCGCCGCTACGAGGTTCAGGGCCTCGGTGGCGCCACGGGTGAAGACGATCTCGGTCTCCGGCGCTCCAATGAAGGCGCCGATCTTTTTCCGCGCATTCTCATAGAGTTCTGTCGTTTCATTCGCCAAAGTGTGCAGGCCGCGGTGGACATTGGCGTAGCTGTTCCGCATCAGGTCCGACATGGCCCCGATCACCGCCTCTGGCTTCTGGGCCGAGGCGGCGCTGTCCAGGTAGACAAGCGGCCGGTCGCCGATCCTGCGGGAGAGGATCGCGAACTCGCCGCGGACGCTGTCCGGATCGAATCCCATCAGCCTTCGGCCCCGATCCGCGCCTGCAGCCAGCCCCGCATCCGCTCGGCCGCCGCGGGGCTCCCGACCCGGTCGACCACCTCGCCCAGGAAGGAGGCCACCAGGAGGCTGCGGGCCTCACGTTCCGGCAGGCCCCGTTGGCGCATGTAGAAGAGGACCTCGTCGTCCAGGGCGCCGACGGTGGCGCCATGGGCGCAGGCGACGTCGTCAGCATAGATTTCAAGTTCCGGCCGGGCGTCGACCTCGGCCCGGTCCGAGAGGATGAGGGCGTTGTGCGTCATCCGGGCGTCGGTCCCGTCTGCGCCTTCCTGGACCGTGATCCGGCCCTGGAATACGGCGCGGGCCTGGTCGTCCGCCACGCCGCGGGCCAGCTGGTCCGTGCGCCCCCCGGGTCCCTCATGGGAAACCTTGCTGGTCAGGTCAGCGTGACGCCGGTCCCTCAGGACGTAGAGTCCATCGAGCCGGACCTCCGCCACCTGCCCCGGATGCCGGACCCGGGTCTCGAAGCGCTGGCGGCGCGCACCGGCGGTCAGAAGCGTTTGCGAAAGCCGGGCGCCGGCCTCCAGGTTCGCGTCGAGCTCAACGACCGCGACCGCCTCAGGGTCCATGTCGGCGAGGACCAGGCGCTCGCACGCGGCGTCCGCTCCCAGATGAAGATCGATACCCAGGAGGGAGAGGCCGGCGCCGCCACCTTCGTGCGATTCCAGGAGAGTCAGGCGGGCGGAGGGCCCGACCTCGATCCGCAGGCGCGCCGAATGGGCGCCGTCACCCCGGGAGATATGCCTGAGGGCCAGCGTGCGGGTCTCTCCCCCGGCGATCCGGATCTCCTCTGGACCCGACCCATTGGCGACGAGGAGCGTTTCCTCCGTCAACCCGTCAAACGGGCCCAGACCCGCTGTGCCGGCCGCAAGGGGGCGGGAGGGCTCAGGAATGGTCCGAAGGAGCCCGCGCAGGTCCGTCCAGCGCCAGTCCTCATCCCGGCGGGATGGCAGGCGCGCGGGGTCCCGCAGCCGGATGGCTTCATCCAGGTTCACGCGGCCCTCGCATACTTGTCATAGCCCTCGCGCTCGAGCTCGAGGGCCAGTTCCGGACCGCCGCTCGCTGCAATGCGCCCGTCGGCCAGCACGTGCACCCGGTCCGGCCGGATATAGTCCAGCAGCCTCTGGTAATGGGTGATGACCAGCAGGGAACGGTCGGGCCCGCGCAGGGCGTTCACGCCATCCGAAACGATCCGCAGGGCGTCGATATCGAGGCCGGAATCCGTCTCATCCAGGATCATGAAACGCGGGGAAAGAAGAGCCATCTGAAGGATTTCCATGCGCTTCTTCTCGCCACCCGAGAAGCCCACGTTCAGCGGGCGCTTCAGCATGTCGAAGTCCATCTTCAGGTCTGCCGCGCAGGCCCGCGCACGCTTCAGGAAGTCCGGGGCCGACATCTCGGCCTCGCCCCGGGCCTTGCGCTGGGCGTTCAGGGCGGTCCGGATGAAGGTCAAGGCGGGAACGCCTGGGATTTCAAGGGGATACTGGAATGACAGGAACAAGCCCTTGGCCGCCCGCTCGTCCGCCTCCAGGGAGAGCAGGTCCTCCCCGTCCAGCTCAGCCGAGCCGGCGGTGATCTCGTAACCCGGCCGCCCGGTCAGGACGTAGGACAGGGTCGACTTCCCTGCACCATTCGGGCCCATGATGGCGTGCACCTCGCCTGCCGGAATCTCGAGCGTGAGGCCCTTGAGGATCTCGCGGTCGCCGACCCGGGCGTGAAGGTTTTGAAGGCTCAGCATGAGGGGGACTCGTCGGCAAGGAACTGGGCGAGGATGACGGCGTTGCGGGTGCGGTCCAGTTTCAGGCCGCGCTCGCGAGGAAGGTCGGAGGTCTCGGTCAGGGCGAATGAGGTCATCCGACACTGCCCTCCAGGGAGATGGCGACGAGTTTCTGGGCCTCCACGGCGAACTCCATGGGCAGTTCCTGGAGGACATCACGGACGAACCCGTTGACCAGAAGTTGGACGGCCTCCTCCTCGGAGAGCCCCCTCTGCCGGGCATAGAAGAGCTGGTCCTCCGAGAGCCGGGTGGTGGTGGCCTCATGCTCAAAAGTGCAGGCGCCATTGCGCGCCTCGATGTACGGGACCGTGTGGGCGGAACAGGTCTTGCCGATCAGCAGGCTGTCGCACTGTGTGAAGTTGCGCGCGCCCCTCGCCTTCGGGTGGGCCGACACGAGCCCCCGGTAGGTATTCGAAGACCGGCCGGCGCTGATCCCCTTGGAGATGATGCGCGAGCGCGTCCCCTCGCCCAGGTGGATCATCTTCGTGCCGGTATCGGCCTGCTGGCGGCCATTGGTGATGGCGATGGAGTAGAATTCCCCCACGCTCTCGCGGCCCCGCAGGATGCAGGAGGGATACTTCCAGGTGATCGCCGACCCGGTTTCGACCTGGGTCCAGGACACCCGCGAGCGGTCGCCGCGGCAGTCGGCGCGTTTTGTGACGAAGTTGTAGATACCGCCCTTCCCGGTTTCCGGATCGCCCGGGTACCAGTTCTGGACGGTGGAGTACTTGATCTCGGCGTCCTCGAGGGCGACCAGTTCCACCACGGCGGCGTGCAGCTGGTTCTCGTCGCGCATGGGGGCGGTGCAGCCCTCCAGGTAGGAGACGTAGGCCCCCTTATCGGCGATGATCAGGGTGCGCTCGAACTGCCCACTGCCGGCGGCGTTGATCCGGAAATAGGTCGACAGCTCCATCGGGCAGCGCACGCCCGGGGGCACATAGACGAAGCTGCCGTCCGAGAAGACCGCGGAGTTCAGACAGGCGAAATAGTTGTCGCTCACCGGCACCACTGAGCCGAGGTACTTGCGGACCAGCTCCGGGTGCTCGCGCACCGCCTCGCTCATGGAGCAGAAGATGACCCCGGCCTCGGCGAGCTCCTTCTTGAAGGTGGTGACCACGCTGACGGAGTCGAAGACCGCGTCGACCGCATAGCGCGGCGCGCCCGTCACCCCGGCCAGCACCTCCTGCTCACGAAGGGGGATGCCCAGTTTCTCGTAGGTCCTGAGGAGCTCGGGGTCGACTTCTTCCAGGCTGGCGGGACCGACCTTCGTCTTGGGCGCGGCATAGTAGGTGGCGTCCTGGTAGTCGATCGGCGGGAAGCTCACCCGGGCCCAGTCCGGCGACTCCATGGCGCTCCAGCGCTCGAAGGCCTCCAACCGCCAGGCCAGCATCCACTCGGGCTCTTCCTTCTTGGCCGAGATGAAGGCCACCGTGTCGCGGTTGAGGCCCTTGGGTGCAAACTCCTGCTCGATCTCGGTGACGAACCCGTGCTCGTACTTCTCGAGCCCGGCGACCTGATCCACTGTGTCCTTGACGGCGACCATCTGTCTGCTCCTCAGGCCGCAGCCGGGTGACGGAGTAAATCCCGCCGGGTCTTCAGGTCGATCCAGGCTTCGGCGGCGATCCGCCAGTCTTCCGGTCCGGTGGACCAGCCTCCGCTCAGGCGGATGGCGCAGCCGGCGAGTTCTCCCATGCCCATGGCCTCCAGCACGCGGCTGGGCTTGACCTTGCCGCTGGAGCAGGCGGCCCCGGCGCTGACCCTCACCCCGGCGAGGTCCAGGCCCATGACCTGAATCTCAGAGGAAATGTCCGGCGCAGCGATGCACAGGACGTCGGCCAGCCGTGGGGCATCGGCCCCGACCACGCGGGCCCCGGCCTTCGTCAGCCTTTCGGCGGCCTGGTTCCGGGCGACGGGATCGGTAGGTCCGGCAGCCAGGGCGGCCGCCACGGCGGCGCCAAAGCCGGCGGCGCCGATCAGGTTCTGCGTCCCAGCCCGCCGCCCCTGCTCCTGGCCGCCGCCGGGCAGGTCCCGGGCGATCCGGCTGCGCGGACCGGCGACGAGGGCGCCGATCCCCTGAGGGCCGCCCAGCTTGTGGGCCGAGAGGGCCAGGGTGTCGGCGCAGAAGAGGTCCAGCCCAACGGAGAGGCGCCCCGCCGCCTGGACGGCGTCGACATGTAGCCAGCCGCCCGCCGCCCGCACGCGCTCGCCCGCTTCGCGCACGGGCTGGATCACCCCCGTCTCGTTGTTGGCGGCCATCAGGGCCAGGAAGACCGGACCGGCGACCGGCGGCCAGGCATCGAGGGCCGCCTCGAGGGCCTCAAGGTCGATCACGCCGTTCGGCAGGACAGGAAGCTCGACCACCTCCACCCCGCTGGACAGGGCCGATTCTCGGACGCAGTCGTGCTCGATGGCGGAGACCAGCAAGCGTCGGGAGCCCGCCGCAACGGCGCTTCGGACAGCCAGGACATTGGCTTCGGTGCCACCGCTGGTGAAGGTGACGGAGGCTGGCCTCGCTCCCGCCAGGGACGCCACCTGGCTCCGGGCTTGCTCCAGCAGGGCGCGGGCCGCCCGGCCATCGGCGTGGACAGAGCTCGGATTGCCGACGACGTCGAAGGCCGCCGTCATGGCGGCGCGGGCCTCTGGACGGAGGGGCGAGGTGGCGCAGTGATCCAGGTAGACGCCCGGGGCGGTCATGCCGCCCTCCGTCCGGCGCCGACTCGGCCCGTCACGACATCCTCAAGGGATACCGACGCCAGCCAGGCCTCGATCTGGCGGCCTGTCTCCTCCCACAGGTCATGTGTCAGGCAGCGCTCGCCGTTCATCATGCAGCCCGGCGACTTGGCGCCGCAGCGCGTCGCGCGCAGGGGCTCGTCCACCGCCAGGACAATCTCGGCGATGCTGGTGGCCGCCGCAGACCGGGCCAGCCGGTAGCCGCCGCCGGGGCCGCGATGGCTCTGGACCAGGCCCTGGCGCCGAAGGCGTGCGAAGAGCTGCTCCAGGTAGGAGAGCGAGATCTCCTGCCGGGCGGCGATGTCCGACAAGGCAATGGCGCGCTCCGCCGACTCCGCCTGCCGGCGGGCCAGGTCGGCCATGGCCATGACCGCATATCGTCCCTTAGTGCTCAGTCGCATGTGGCGGACCCCAGAAGGTTCGTCTTTTTTCGAGCCTTGCCGCTGGCCCCTGTGCTAAAGCCGCCGCTTCGCGCGGGGCCGGTCAGGGGCTGGCGTGTGCGATCTAGGAAGACCAAGCACGATAGTCAACTATTCGGGCTCCACTTGAGGAGGCGACATGCCAGAGGTGGTTCTGACCGGCGCGGCCGGCCGCATCGAGGGGCGTTACACCGCGGGCAAGATCGAGAATGCGCCGATCGCCCTGATCCTTCACCCGCACCCCCGGGCCGGCGGCCAGATGAACCATCCGGTCGCGGTCCAGCTCTTTCACCTCTTCATGAAGCGCGGCTTCTCCGTGCTGCGGTTCAACTTCCGCGGCGTCGGCCGCAGCCAGGGCGAGTTCGACTCCGGGATCGGCGAGCTGGCGGATGCGGCCACCGCCCTGGATTGGCTCCAGGCCACCAACCCCGCAGCCGCCCAGTGCTGGGTGGCGGGCTTCGACTTCGGCGCCTGGATCGGAATGCAACTCCTGATGCGTCGGCCCGAGACCGACGGCTTCATCTCGGTCTCGCCGCCGACCAACATGTACGATTTCAGCTTCCTGGCCCCCTGCCCGGCCTCGGGCCTCATGCTGCACGGGGGCGCCGACACCGTGACCCCGCCGCAGGAGGTCGAGAAGGTGGTCTCCAAGCTGCGCACCCAGAAGGGCATTGTCATCGACCATGAGGTCGTCGACGGCGCCAGCCATTTCTGGACCGAGCACCTTCCGGAGGTAGAGTCCCGGGTCGGCGCCTATCTCGACCGACGGCTGGCCGAGGGGGGCTGACCCCTGCGGGCCTAGGGCCGGGCGATCCGTCCGCCGGTCATCGGCGCCGGCGCCCCGGTCGTGCCAGGCCAGGAGATCGGCAGGCCGCGCAGGCAGCGCGCCGCGAGGAAGGCGAAGGCCTCGGCTTCAAGCGCATCACCCCGCCAACCGACGGCTTCGGCGGACACGACCTCGCATCCCAGCCGGTCCGAAAGCGCCGCCATCAGGACCGGATTGCGCCGTCCGCCACCCGTGACGATCAATCCTGAAGGCTTGACCCCGACCAGCCGGAACCCGCTCGACACCGCTTCCGCCGTGAACGCCGTCAGCGTGGCGACGGCGTCGGGGAGTGAGAGCCCGTCCGTGGGCGCCGGCGAGAAATCGTAACGGTCCAGGGACTTGGGCGCAGGCTCGGAGAACCAGGGGTGGTCCATCAGGTGCGACAGGATCGGCTCGGAAATGACCCCGCTCGCCGCCAGCCGGCCGTCGACATCAAACCTTCCCGCCCCCCGCGCCGCCACGACCTGGTCGATCAGGCCGTTCCCGGGGCCTGTATCGAAGGCGATGACCTGGTCACCTCCCTGCCAGCAGGTCAGGTTGGCCACCCCGCCGATATTGAGCACCGCAAGGGGGGCGGTCAGGCCCGAAGCCGCCGCTCGGGCCAGGTGGTAGATGGGCGCCAGGGGGGCGCCCTCCCCGCCCGCCCTGACATCCACCGTCCGGAAGTCGTAGGCGACCGGCACGCCCGTCTCCCTGGCCAGCCAGGCGCCATCGCCCAGCTGCAGGGTCCGCCCCTTCCGCCCGCCGATGGGACGTTCATGAAGGACGGTCTGGCCGTGCATGCCGACCAGGTCGAGGTCGGACCAGTCGAGGCCGCAGGAGGCCAGGAATGCGGAGCCGGCCGAGAAGTGGATCTCGGCCACGGCGCGGGATGCGGCGGCGAAGACAGGCGGGTCGGGAGCATCCCGGGGATGGTCCAGGGCGGTCCGGATGGCGTCGCGAAGGAGGGCCCGAAGGGAGTCCGACAAGGGCTCCTCCCCCGCCGGCCCGAAGGCGGTGAGGACCTCTCCGTCCGTCTCCAGGATCGCCATGTCGACGGCGTCCAGCGAGGTGCCGGTCATGAAGCCCAGGATGCGCATGGCGCTTGACTGCCATGGCCGCCGGGCCTAGGCCAGCGCCATGTTCGCGACCTTCGCCGAAGCCCGGACCTATTACCGCCGCCCCTGACGACGGCGTGAGACCCTTCGCGCCGCCTTCCCTGGCCGGCGCGCTCTGGAAACGGCGCTGGCCCTCATGAGCCTCCCGGAGCCCAGCATGACCACCCAAGACGCGTTCAAGTCCGACCTGCTGCGAACCATGCAGGCGCGCGGCTACATCCACCAGGTCACCCATCCGGAGGAACTGGATGCAGCGGCGCAGGCCGGAACGATCACGGGCTACATCGGCTTCGACGCCACGGCGCCGAGCCTGCATGTGGGCAGCCTGATCCAGATCATGATGCTCCGCCGGCTCCAGCAGGCGGGCCACAAGCCCATCGTCCTGATGGGCGGCGGCACGACCAAGGTGGGCGACCCGACAGACAAGGACCAGTCGCGCCCTCTTCTCACCGAGGAGAAGATCCAGGCCAACATCGACAGCATCAAGACGGTGTTCGCCCGCTTCCTGGCGTTTGGCGACGGCCCGACCGACGCGATCATGGTCAATAACGCCGACTGGCTGGACAAGCTGGGTTACGTTGAGTTTCTGCGGAACTACGGCGTGCATTTCACCATCAATCGGATGCTGACCTTCGACTCGGTCCGGCTGCGCCTGGAGCGCGAGCAGCCCATGACCTTCCTCGAATTCAACTACATGCTGATGCAGGCGACCGACTTCCTGGAACTGGAACGCAAGCACGGCTGCCAGCTCCAGATGGGCGGGTCGGACCAGTGGGGGAACATCCTGAACGGGGTGGAGCTGATCCGCCGGGTGGACCAGAAGCAGGCCTTCGGCCTTACGACGCCGCTCCTGGCCACCGCCTCCGGCCAGAAGATGGGCAAGACCGTCTCCGGCGCGGTCTGGCTGAACGCCGATATGTTGTCGCCCTACGACTACTGGCAGTTCTGGCGGAATACCGAGGACGCCGACGTGGCGCGGTTCCTGAAGCTGTTCACCGACCTGCCCCTCGAGGAGATCGCCCGGCTGGAGGCCCTGCCGGGCGCCGGGATCAACGAGGCCAAGAAGGTGCTGGCGACCGAGGCGACCCGGATGCTGCATGGCGCGGAAGCGGCTGCAGCGGCGGAAGAGGCGGCTCGGGTGGCCTTCGAGGCGGGCGGCCTGTCGGCCGACATGCCCACCCTGGCCTTGAAAGCCGCCGACCTTGCCGCCACATCCCATAGCGCGCTGATGGTGGCGGCGGGCTTCGCGGCCTCCAATTCGGAGGCGCGCAAGCAGATCGCCAATGGCGGCTTTCGGATCAATGGCGAGAAGGTCGCCGATCCGCAGGCGAGCGTCGCTCTCAGCGGCGGCGAAGCGGAGTTGAGGTCCGGCAAGCGCCGGGTCCGGCTGGTGATCGAACCCTGAGGAGCGGAAGATGGCGGAACTGGATGCCGGGGCGAAGGCGCCTGAATTCGAAATGGCCGGTGAGCAGGGCCCAATCCGGCTCTCAGACTTCGCCGGCAAGGCCCTGGTGCTCTATTTCTATCCCAAGGATGACACCTCGGGCTGCACCAAGGAGGCGCAGGAGTTTTCGGCCCTCGCCGGCGACTTCGCAGCGGCCGGGGTCGCTGTGCTGGGCGTCTCCAAGGACACCGTCGCCAGCCATGGCAAGTTCACCGCCAAGTACGGACTGGAGGTTCCCCTGGGCTCCGATCCAGAGGGCGCGACCATCGAGGCCTACGGCGCCTGGGTGGAGAAGAGCATGTACGGGCGGAAGTACATGGGCATCGACCGCTCCACCTTCCTCATCGACGGGGCCGGCGTGATCCGCAGGGTCTGGCGCAAGGTGAAGGTCCCGGGCCACGCCGCGGAGGTGCTGAAGACGGCGCAAGCCCTCTGACCGTCCTGATCCCGACAGCCCGACTGGAGAATCAGCGGGTTGCCAGCGGACCGCTTAACGGACAATAACTTCCACCCCATCGGTAGACAGCACGGTGAGCATGACGCGTCTCGCGCAACTCCGAGGCTTAATCCAAGCCCTTTTCCCCGAACGGCACCTCTACCTCCGGTCCGGAGGCGAGATGAAGGGCGTGGTGCTGACCCCTGCCCGGCAGATGATCTTCGCGGCGATTGGGCTCGGCCTGCTCACCTGGGTGGCGATCTCGTCCATCGCCATCCTGATCGGCGCGATCACCCAGTCTCGGAGCGACCAGGAACTGGCGCAGATGCAGGCCCGTTCCGAACGTTGGGTCGCCGACCGTGAGGCCCGGCTGAACAGCGCTGTCGCTCAACTGAACGCGTCGGGCGCCTCCCTGGGCGGTCTGGCGGAGCAGATCGAGAAGCGACACGCAGCCCTCGCCCTGCTCCTGACCGACCTGAAGGGCGAGCCTGGCGCCATGGCGGCCCTTGCGCCGGCCCTTCGTGGGTCGCCGGACGTGGATGCCGATCCCATTGAGCGGATCGCCACCGTCCAGGCCAACCAGGAGCGACTGGTGGACGCCGCAGAGGACTATGCGCGGGGTCGGGCGGACAGGCTGCGCCTGGCCTTCCGCCTCGCCGGCCTGGCGCCGTCCAGCTACGCCTCATCCGCAGCATCGGGGGGGCCCCTCCTGGAATCCCCTGACCCGCGAGCCCTGGCGGCGGTTCTGGACGTGGATGAGCGTTTCGCCGGCCGCATCCAGCGGGCGGCGGAGAACCTTTCGGCGGCCAGTGCGCTGTCGGAGACCGCCTCACGGCTGCCCTTCGCACAACCCGCCAAAGGGGCCCGCAAGACCAGCAGCTTTGGTGTTCGCTTCGATCCGTTCACCGGGCGCCCCGCCTTCCACTCCGGCTTGGACTTCGTTTCGGCCTTCGGCGCCCCGATCCTGACCACAGCGCCGGGTGTTGTTTCCTTCGCGGGCGTCAGGGCCGGATATGGCAAGACGGTCGAGGTGGACCACGGCCGAGGCTTCAAGACCCGCTATGCGCACCTGTCCGCCCTGGCGGTCTCACCGGGACAGCGTGTGGCGGTCGGCCAGAGGATCGGTGCCCTCGGGAACACAGGCCGTTCAACCGGGCCGCATCTGCACTACGAGATCTGGCTCAATGGCCGGGCCGTGAATCCCTATCGCTTCATCCGCGCAGGTGAACATGTTCAGCAAGCCCGCTCCCAAGCCGGATAACCGGCCCCCGGGACTTTCGCCTGACCTTCCCACTCCGCCCGGGTCCGGGACCGATGCGTCCCGAAACCGGCCTCGCCCGGCTTCGCTCCTCGCCCAGAACCTTGTGGTCGAGGGGTCGATCCAGAGCGACAGCGAGGTGCAGATCGATGGCCTGGTCCGGGGCGATGTGCGGGTCGAGAAGCTGGCCATCGGTGAGACGGGCCGCGTCGAAGGTCAGGTCACGGCGGAAGTCGTCGAGGTCCGGGGACGCGTCGTCGGCGGGATCATGGCCAAGCAGGTGCGGCTGTATGGCGCCGCAAGCGTCGAGGGCGACATCACCGCCGAACAACTGGCGATCGAGCCCGGAGCCTCATTCGAAGGACGCAGCATCAAGCTCCAGCGGCAGAAGCCGGCGGCCCCCGCCGCCGCGCCTGCGCCTCCCCCGGGCTGATCCACAGGGGGGCCTCAGCCCTCCCGCGTGACGCCCACCCGCTGGGCGAGGCTCGCGCCCATGAAGGCGTCGAGGTCGCCGTCGAGCACCCCCTGGGTGTCCGAGGTCTCCACCTGGGTGCGCAGGTCCTTGACCATCTGATAGGGCTGAAGGACGTACGATCGGATCTGGTGGCCCCAGCCGATGTCGGTCTTTTGCTCCTGCAGGGCCTGGGCCTCGGCCTCCCGCTTCTGGAGCTCCAGCTCATAGAGCCGCGCGCGAAGCATGCGCCAGGCCTCATCGCGGTTCTGGTGCTGTGACCGGCCCATCTGGCAAGCCACGACCACGCCGGTCGGGACATGGGTCAGGCGAACGGCGGAATCCGTCTTGTTGATGTGCTGGCCGCCGGCCCCCGAGGCCCTGTAGGTATCGGTCCGGACGTCTGAGGGATTGATGTCGATGACAATGGTGTCGTCGACCACCGGATAGACCCAGACCGAGGCGAAGCTGGTGTGACGTTTCGCGGCCGCGTCGAAGGGCGAGATACGCACCAGGCGATGGACCCCGGCCTCAGTCTTCAGCCAACCGTAGGCGTTGGGACCCTTGATCTGGATGGTCACCGACTTGATCCCCGCCTGTTCGCCGGGGGTCTCTTCCAGGAACTCCACACTCAGGCCGTGGGCGTTGGCCCAGCGCGTGTACATGCGCAGGAGCATTCCGGCCCAGTCGCAGGACTCCGTTCCGCCAGCGCCGGAATTGACCTCAAGGAAGGCGTCGTTGCCGTCCGCCTCGCCGGAGAGCAGGGCCTCGAGTTCGGCGCGGCCCGCCCGCTCGCGGATGGCCTTCAGCTGGCCTCGGGCCTCCTCCAGGCTGGCTTCATCGCCCTCCTCGTCGGCGAGTTCAGCATATCCGATCGCGTCCGCAAGGTCCCGCTCAAGGGCGGTGACGGCGTCTACTGACGCCGCTAGGCGCGAGCGCTCCCGGCTGACAGCCTGGGCCTCGTCGGGTCGGTCCCACAGGGTGGGATCCTCGACCCGGGCGTTCAGTTCATGCAGTTTCCGAAGCGCGACATCCCAGTCAAAGTCGCCTCCTGAGCAGCGCGATCGACTGCTCGATGTCGGCCTTGGCAGCCTCGACATCCGCTCTCATGGGATCACTCCTGAAACTCGGCGGGCGGGAGTAGCGCGGACCACGCCCTAATACAATCCGCTCATGTCGTCCGGTCGACGCGCGGGCTGCGCCCCACCCTCCCCTCCCGGCCGGCCAAGCTGGTCGTAAGGCAGGGGCCGGATCGGCAGGCCATCGGGGGTCAGGTTCGAGGGGGCCGCCGTGATCTTCGGCTCGGTGCCCGGGCGGAAGGCCTCGCGGATCCCGTTGATCGTGGCGAACTTGGCGTTCCGGGGCGCCTTGAAGTCGGTCTTGGGCAGGCGGGCCTGCGCACCCTGCATGAAATCGATGAAGATCGGGACCGCCGCCTGGGTCCCGGTCTCCCCCGTGCCGAGACTGCGATTATCGTCGAACCCGACGAAGACGCCGACCACCATCTGGGGCGTGAAGCCAATGAACCAGGCGGACCGGTAGTCGTTGGTCGTCCCCGTCTTGCCAGCGATGGGAAAGCCGAGGGAGGAGACCGAGGCCGCCGTACCCCTCTGGACGACACCCTGGAGCATGGAGGTGATCTGGTAGGCGGTGATGGGGTCCAGGACCTGTTCCCCGCCCTGAGCGATCCTTGGGCTCTCGGCGCCGGTGAAGGCCGCCGTGCAGCGCGGGCAGTCGCGCTCATCCGCCCGCAGCACCGTCTCGCCCTTGGAGTCCTGGACAAGCTCGATCAGGTGAGGGGTCACCCGACGGCCGCCGTTCACGAAGGCGGCGTACGCCGTCGTGATCCGGAGCGGCGTGGTCTCTCCGGCGCCCAGGGCCATGGCGAGGACCGGCTCCAGGGAGGGGGTCACGCCCATGCGCACAGCCGTATCGCGAATCTTCCTCATGCCCACGCCCTGGGCCAGGCGCACCGTCATCGTGTTCCGGGACAACTCAAGGCCCCGGCGGAGCTGCATGGCGCCAAGGTAGGACCGCGTGTAGTTCTCCGGCGACCAGTCCTCTCCATCCCTGCCCGACAGGGTGATGGCCGAGTCCAGGACAGTGCTGGCCGGGGTGTAGCCATTCTCGAGGGCCGTCGCGTAAACGAAGGGCTTGAAGGTCGATCCGGGCTGTCTCCTGGCCTGGGTCGCCCTGTTGAAGCTGGAAAGCGAGAAGGAGTAGCCGCCCACCAGCGCCAGCACGCGGCCGGTGCTGGGCTCCACCACCACGAGGGCTCCGTTCACGGCGGGGATCTGCCGGAGCCGGAAGTTTCCGGGCGCGGTCGGCTCCACGAAGATCAGGTCGCCGGCGCTGAGGCCCTTTCCGGCCCGGGCCCAGGTGACGTCCGCCGGCGCCAGCCAACCCTTCTGTGCATCCTTCTGGGTCTCGATACGGATCCCGCGGCCCGACACCTCGGAGACGATGGCGACCCGCCAGTCCCGCCGCTCAGAAGGCGCGCGGAACCGCTCAGCGGCCTTGGCCCAACCCGGGCCGTAGGTTGTCCGGGCGAAGGCGCCGCGCCAGCCATGTCGCCGGTCATAGACCTCCAGTCCGTTCATGAGGGCGCGCAGGGCGTCGGACTGAAGCTCGGGGTCGAGGGTGGTCCGCACGTAAAGACCGGCGGCGTCCAGCCGGTCCCCCAGGGCCGCGCGGCCCTGCCGCCGGACCTCTTCGACGAAGTAGTCTGCGTCCCTGTAGCGGGCCCGTGCGGGGGCGGCCTGGACGACCAGGTCCTCGGCCTTGGCGCGGGCGGCGTCGGCGGCGGAGATCCATTGGAGCTCGGCCATCTGGTCCAGCACCCAGTTCCGGCGAGCGATGGCCTGGGCCTTCCGGCGGATGGGGTGGTAGTTGTCCGGCCCCTTGGGAAGGGCGGCCAGGAAGGCGGCTTCCGAAAGGCTCAGCTCGTTGATCGACTTTCCGAAATAGTTGAAGGCCGCCGCTCCGACTCCGAAGGAGCGGTATCCGAGCCAGATCTCGTTCAGGTACAATTCGAGGATCTGCGGCTTGGTCAGGGTCTCCTCGAGCCGCCGGGCGATCAGCGCCTCCTTGAACTTGCGTCCCAGGGTCGCATCGTTGGTGAGAAGAACGTTCTTGGCCACCTGTTGGGTAATCGTCGATCCGCCCTGCAGGCGCCGTCCCTGTATGAGGCTCGGAACGGCCCGCCCGATCGCCCGTGCAAGCCCCGCCGGGTCCACCCCCTTGTGGCGGAAGAAGGAGCGGTCCTCGGCGGCGAGGAAGGCCAGGGCCAGCTGGGGCGGGATGCTGTCGTAGGGAACAAAGATCCTCCGCTCCCGGCTGAACTCGCCGATGAGGGTCCCGTCCCAGGCATAGGCGCGGGTCGAGGTCGGGGGGCGGTAGTCTGCGAGGTCCCCTGCGTCGGGAAGGTCATGGAAGAGCCAGGCCGTATAGATGGCGATCGCCAGCCCCCCGACCGCCACCAGGCTGAGCAGGGACACCCCAGCAATGGCCAGCCATCTTTTCGGGGACTGCACGACAGAGACGCCTCCGCAGGCGACCACGCGCCTGCATTGGTCTTCGTCTAGATCATGTTCCGATGAGTGGGAACCGGTTATCGGATCGAAACAAGATCCCAGCTCATGGACCTAAAGCCAGTTTCGCCCCTTCAGACGCCGGCGCCTGAAGGGAACCGGCTCGAGGGCGCGTTTCGGAAGACGGGAAGCCGGAGTCTGGCGCTGGCGAGGCCCAGGGACCCGAGCCTCGCAGCCCCTATCTCGAGGCGACTCTCAGTTCGTTGCGGAAGTAGTTCTCGATGGCCTCCGCAATGGCCACGACGAGGCGGCCCCGCGTCTTGGGGTCGGCAAGGAAGGCCTGGTCGTCCGGATTGGTCATGAAGCCCATCTCCAGCAGGACGGCGGGAACGTCCGGGGCCAGCAGCACTGCAAAACCCGCCTCCCGGTGGCTGCGCCGGAGGAGAGCGTGCTCGTCCTCGATCTCGTCGACCAGGAGTTGGGCAAAGGTGGCGGAACGGTTCTTGGTCGCCCTCTGGGTCAGGTCGAAGAGAATGCCGGAAACGCTCTGGTCGGTGCGGTAGCCCGCCTTCATGAACCAGTCGTCCTTGGTCACCAGACGCGCGGATCGCCCCGCCGCGCGTTCCGACAGAGTGTAGACGCTCGCGCCGCGAACGGAGTCGTTGGGGCCTGAATCGACGTGGAGCGAGATGAAGAGGTCTGCATTGGCCTTGCGCGCAATCTGGACCCGCGCGTCGAGAGGCACATAGACATCGCGGTCCCGGGTCATGACCACCCGGTACCGGCCCGTCCGCTCGAGGCGCTCCCGAAGACTGAGGGCCGCCGCAAGGGTCAGGTCCTTCTCCCGGCGATCGCCGCCCAGGGCCCCGGGGTCATTTCCGCCATGGCCGGCGTCAATGACGACGATTCGCCGGCTGTCGGTGCGGCTCTTCTGGCCCTTCCGAGGCGGAGAGGAAGGCGTCGTCCGCAAAGACGTCAGCTGCACATCCGCCGCATCGGCAGGGAGGGACCGGGCCGCAACCGGCGCGAGGTCGATCACGTAGCGAAATCCGGGCGATCCCTCCCCGGGGGGCAGGAGGAACCGCCTCCGCACCTGGACGCCGTCAGCCGTGTCAATGGTCACCCGGACGCCCCCCGCCTGGGGCGCGACGTTCCAGGCCTTGACAAGACCGTGTCCACGCCCGCGCAGGGTCGCGGCCACCTCGACGCCGGAGAGGGCGACGACGACCTTGCCCCCGGTCTCGGAGACCAGTTTTCCGGTCGCTTGTTCAGAGAGATCGATCACCAGCCGTGTGGCGGTCCGGTCGCCGCCGAGACGCACAGAGTTGACATCCCCGGCCAAGGCCGGAGACGCCATGAGCGCCAGGAGCAGGATCCACCCGGCAAGGGCCAGGAGGGCCATGTCGCTCCGCCAACGCCTTTCAGACATCCGCACCACGAAGACTTCGTCCATTTCTCCCGCCTGCTGCGGGTTTTGGTAAGGATAACCGTAGGGCGTAGTGAAATCGTTAAGGCCGCCGGCTGTGCCCCGGGGTGCGATCTTTTGCTGGCGCCCGAGATGATTTTGCTGCATCTGGAACGCTTCGGTCGTGCTGCGGTGCGATCGGGAACAGGGCCTTCGCCGGCCTGCCTGCGGCCCAGCGCCCGGCAGACGCGAGGCTCCCGCTGCGGACGGCGATCGTTCGCAACTTGGAAACACGCCATGGGCTGCGCAGCTCGAGCCAATTCCCGGCCGGTCGGCATCCGCGTCTCAGACGCCGGATGCGTCCTCCTGCGTCGCCCTCGCCATAATCGGTGCAGCCCGGGCTTCGGCCCTGAGGCGCGCCGCGGAGAACTTCATGTCAAAGAAGATGCTAATCGACGCCGCCCACGCCGAAGAGACGCGCGTGGCGGTGATCGACGGAAATCGCATTGAAGAGTTTGATTTCGAGAGCCAGAGCCACAAGCAGCTCCGGGGAAACATCTACCTCGCCAAGGTAACGAGGGTCGAACCCTCGCTCCAGGCGGCCTTTATCGAGTACGGCGGAAACCGCCACGGCTTCCTCGCCTTCAACGAGATTCACCCGGACTACTACCAGATCCCGGTTGCAGACCGTGAAGCGCTGATGGCCGAAGAGGCCGCGGACGAGGATGACGACGAGGTCGAGGTCCCGCGTGACCGCGATGGCGACGAGGACGGCGAGGACACCGCCGAGACCCTTTCAGGGGATGGCGACGACGACGACGTGGTGGAGCAGGAGCTTGCCCGTCGTCGGCGACGGCTGATGCGTCGCTACAAGATCCAGGAAGTGATCCGTCGCCGGCAGATCATGCTGGTCCAGGTCGTCAAGGAGGAGCGAGGCAACAAGGGCGCCGCCCTGACCACCTACCTCTCCCTCGCCGGCCGGTACTGCGTGCTGATGCCGAATACGGCGCGCGGCGGTGGAATCTCACGGAAGATCACCTCGGCGACGGACCGTAAGCGCCTGAAGTCGGTGGTGCAGGGTCTCGATGTCCCGGAGGGCATGGGCCTGATCGTCCGCACCGCCGGCGCAAAGCGGACCAAGGCTGAGATCAAGCGCGACTACGACTACCTGCTGCGGCTGTGGGAAAACATCCGCGAGACCACCCTGCATTCCGTGGCCCCTTCCCTGATCTATGAGGAAGAGGACCTCGTGAAGAGGACCATCCGCGACCTCTACGACAAGGACATCGACGAGGTCCTGGTGGAGGGCGAGGCGGGTTTCCGCGAGGCCCGCGACTTCATGCGGATGCTGATGCCGTCCCAGGCTCGTAAGGTTCAGGCCTACCGCGAGCCCACGCCCCTGTTCGTCAAGCATAGGGTCGAGGATCATCTGGCGCAGATCTATTCGCCGGTCGCGCCACTGAAGTCCGGTGGGTACCTGGTCATCAACCAGACCGAGGCCCTGGTGGCCATCGACGTCAACTCGGGCCGCGCCACGCGCGAGCGGAACGTCGAGGCGACGGCGCTGAGAACCAACCTCGAGGCGGCCGAGGAGGCCGCGCGCCAACTCCGCCTCCGGGACCTCGCCGGGCTCGTCGTCATCGACTTCATCGACATGGACGAGTCGAAGAACAACCGGGCGGTCGAGAAGAAGCTCAAGGACGCCCTCAAGGAGGACCGCGCCCGGATCCAGGTGGGGCGCATCTCAGGCTTCGGTCTGATGGAGTTGTCGCGGCAACGCCGACGCTCCAGCCTGCTCGAGGGTACGACCCATGTCTGTGAGCACTGCTCGGGAACCGGACGCGTCCGGTCGGTGGAGTCGAGTGCGCTCGGCGCCCTCCGGGCAGTGGAAATGGAAGCCCTGAAGGGCGCCGGCGAGATCGTGCTTCGGGCGCCCCGCGCCGTCGCCCTGTACATCCTGAACGAGAAGCGGGGGCACCTGGCCCGGCTGCACGCGGACCAGGGAGTCTTCGTGTCGGTGGTTGTCGACGAAACGCTTCCCCATGCCGGTTACGCCATCGAGAGGACCTCCGACCAGGCCCGGCCCGCCGATGTCCTCGCGCCACGCAAGACGCTGGAGCCCTATGTTCCTGCGGATGAGGACCTCGAAGCTTTCGAAGACGAAGAGGACGAAGACGAGGACGAAGACGCCTCCTTCGACCAGGACGAAGAGGACGAGGAGGACGACGCGCCCCGTGGCGGTGGCCAGGAACGGGACCGGGACCGGGACGAACAGGATGACGGACGGGAGGATCGCGGCGACCGCCGGGGCCGCCGCCGTCGCCGCCGTGGCCGTCGGGACGGGGAGCCGCGAGCGGCGGCTCCTGCGCACACTCCTGAAGAGGCCCGCGACAGCCAAGCGGATGACGAGGACGATGGGCAGGGCGGTCGTCGCCGGCGCCGGGGTCGTCGGGGGGGACGGCGCTCCCGGGAAGAGGGTCGTCCGCAGGACGCCTATGCCTGGACCCGCCCCTGGGTCCCCTATGAGGATGATCCCTTCATCTGGTTCGACCCTTCGCAGGACGCTGTCCGCCCCTCGGAGGCTTCCACCGCTCGTGTCGAGCCTGCTTCCCCTATGGCTGCGCCTGAGGATCCGACGGTCGACATCTGGGTCGAGCTGCCGGAGATCGACGCTGAGAAGCCCCGACGGGGCCGCCGTTCGAGGGGCCGGGGTCGCCGGGAGGACGCCGTCGAGGCCGACGCCCTGACCACCCCGCAGAACGCGCCGACCGTTCAGGTCGTCGCCGAGCCCAGTGAAGCCGAGCCGGAAGCCCCCGCCCCTGCTGCGGTGGTTGAGCCCGAGGCCCCCGCCAAGCCGGCCCGGGCGCGTCGCAGCCGCGCCCGTGCGGCGGAACCGGTCGCCGACGCTGATCCCGCGCCTGCAACGGAAGCCGCAGTCGAACGTGTGGCGGTTGCGACCCAGGAGCCTGTGGCGGCCGCGCCCGCAGAGCCGTCGGCCCCGGAGCCGCCTGTGACCCGGGAACCCGATCCTGCGGAGATCACGTCGCCTCCCCCTCAGCCCCGCAAGGGCTGGTGGCGGCGGGGCTGACAGGCTAGCGTTATCTGGGGTCGGGGGCGCAGTACGAGGAGACTCGCCATGGGCGGCCACCGCCTTGCGCATCTCAGGAAGGGTCTGGCGACAGGCCTTTGCCTGCTCGCCGCCCTCACCCCCGTCCTCAGCCCGGCGCCTGCAAAGGCCCAGGGCGCCCCGTTGACCCTGATCCGGGACACCGAGATCGAGGAGACGCTTCGGCTCTATTCTCAACCCCTTTTCAAGGCGGCCGGGGTGGAGTCGAGCTCGATCCGGATCCTCCTGATCGGATCGAAGGACCTGAACGCCTTCGCGGGTCCCGGGGTGATGGCCATCTTCACTGGCCTGATCCTGGAGGCCAAGACGCCCAACGAGCTGCAGGGCGTCATTGCACACGAGGTGGCGCACCTGGCGGGTGGGCACTCGGCGCGATCGGGCGAGATGTCCCAGGCTGGCCTCAGACCCTTTCTGCTGACCATGGGTCTGGGGGTCCTGGCCGCATTGGCCGGGAATGTCGAGGCGGGCGCGGTCCTGGCGTCGAACGCCAGCTTCTTTGGGACCCTTGGGGCCATGGGGTACAGCCGGGAGCAGGAGAGCCGGGCTGACCAGGCGGGGGCCTCCTACCTGGAGGCGGCCGGCCTCTCCGGGCGGGGACTGGTCAATTTTTTCGAGAACTTCCGCTACCAGGAGGTCTTCGCAGAGGCCCGACGTTACGGTTACTTCCGCAGCCACCCCCTCAGTTCCGGCCGGATCGACGCCCTGCGCGCCCGGGTAGAGGGCATGACGCACTACAACGCGGCTGATGACCCTGAGAATGTCCGCCGGCATGAGATCATGAAGGCCAAACTGCACGGCTTCCTCAATCCGGGCCTGGCGATCGTGAAGTGCGCCGAACCGAAGGCGGATTATCCGACGCGGTACGCCTGCGCGATCGCCCAGTACCAGCTCAAGGAGCCGGACCGGGCCCTCAAGCTGATCGACGCCCTGCTCGCAGAACAGCCGGATAATCCCTACCTCTGGGAGCTGAAGGGACAGATCCTCTTCGAGTTCGGGCGCACCGCTGAGGCCGAGGCGCCACAACGCAGGTCGGTGGCCCTGAAGCCCGACGCTCCGCTATTGAGGGTCAACCTTGGGCAAACCCTCATCGCCCTGACAGATGAAGCCAAGATCGACGAGGGGATACGCGAGCTGAAGACCGCCCTCGACCAGGATGATGAGAACTCCGTCGCCTGGCGCCTCCTGGCCCAGGCCTACGACACCCGCGGCCGGAACGGCCTCGCCCGCTACGCCACCGCAGAGTACAACTACATTGAGGGCGACCGTCGGCAGGCCCTGATCTTCGCCCTGCGGGCCCGGGACCTTCTGGAGCGCAACACGCCGGAATGGCGGCGGGCCAACGACATCGTCCTGGCCACTGAGAACGATCCCCGGGTTCGCAACGTGCGTGGCGGCGACTAACCCTTCACAGAGCGCTTAACCCCCCTATGTTGCGCCCATGAAACCAGTTCTGATCGCGGCCCTTCTTTCCTGCAGCCTCATTCTCGGGGGATGTCAGAAGGCTTTCGACACCGTTATGGGCGACCAGGTCCGGGGCTATCTGCTCGCCCATCCGGAACTGCTGGAGGAGATGGCCGCCAAGCTTCAGGAGAAGAAGCTCGTCCAGCAGTCGGAGGATGCCCGCAAGGCCATCGCCGCCAACCGGGCGGCCCTGGAGCGGGACCCCCGGGACATCGTCTTCAATCCCGGCGGTCGCATCACGGTGGTTGAGTTCTTCGACTACCGCTGCGGGTACTGCAAGACCATCGCCCCGGAAGTCGCCGCCCTGGTGCGGGAGAACCCTGACCTCCGTCTTGTCCTCAAGGAGTTCCCGATTTTCGGCGGCGCCTCCGATCTCGCCGCCCGGGCCGCGCTGACGCCGGCTGGCCGTGCGGGCGGCCTTGCCTTCCACGAGGCCCTGATGGAGGAGAAGACCCTCAATGAGTCCACCATCATGCGCCTCGCCGCAGCCGCCGGCGTCCGCTCGGAGGCGATCGCTGCGGCGCTCCGGGACGACGCCATCACCCAGCACCTGGAAGATACCCGGCGACTCGCACAGAACCTGCGGATCGAAGGCACTCCCGCCTTTGTCGTCGGAGACCGAATCGTCCCGGGGGCGGACCTGGAAGCCCTCAAGACCGCCATCGAGGATGCTCGCCGCGGCCCCCTGAAGACACCTGCCTCTTGAAGAGACCCGCCCCTTGAGTGACATGCCTGACATGACCGAGACTGTCGCCGTAATCGGAGCTGGCATGGCCGGCCTCTGGACCGCCCTTGCCCTGGCCCCGACAGGCCGCCGGGTCACCCTGCTGGACCGCGACCCCCCGCCGCCGCCCGGGGATGCCGACGAGGCGTTCACGGACTGGGCCCACCGGGGCGTCACCCATCTGCGTCACAGCCACGCCTTCCTCGCCAGGCTGCGCGGCATTATCCGGGATGAGCACCCCGCCCTGCTGGAGGCCCTGAACGCCGCGGGCTGCCGGGAACTGGGCCTGGACGGCATGCTGACAGACCGTCATCGCAAGCGCTGGACCCCCCGACCCGAAGACGCCGACCTGGTGGTCCTCACGAGCCGCAGGACCACGCTGGAGCTGGTGATCCGACGGTATGTCGAGGCCATGCCGAATGTCGAGATCCGCAGTGAAGCCTTCGTCGAGGGGCTCGAGGCCTCGGGGGACGCCCCGCGCAGGGTGACGGGCATACGGCTCAGGGGCGGGGAGACGGTGGCGGCCGACCTGGTGGTCGACGCCAGCGGACGCACCTCTTCAGCATTCGACCAGCTGGCGGACCTCGGCGTTCAGATCGGCGAGGCCGCCGAGGATGCGGGGATCCTCTATTTCACCCGCCACTACCGCCTGCGTCCCGGTCAGGTCGAACCCCCCCGGGGCGGCGCCCCCGCCACCGGCGATCTCGGCTTCATCAAGTTCGGCGTCTTCCCGGCCGACAATGGCTGCTTCTCCATCACCCTCTGCGTGCCCGAGATCGAACTGGAGATCCGCAAGACCATCGTGGACCCGGCCATCTTCGACGGCATCTGCCGCGAGATCCCCGGCATGCGCCCCTGGCTGGAGCCGGAGCGGACCGAAGCGGTCAGCAAGGTCTATGGCATGGGCGACCTGAAGAGCCGCTGGCGCACCCTGGTCTCGGAAGGCCGGGCGGCGGTCCTGGGTTTCTTCGCCGTCGGTGACAGCCTGATCCGCACCAACCCCCTGTATGGCCGGGGATGCGCCTTCGCGGCGGTCAGCGCCACACTCCTGCGCGACGCCCTGGAGGCCGACCGGGACCCTGCCGCGCGCCTGTTCGCCTACGAGGCCGGCCTCAAGCGGGAGATCCTCCCCTTCTTCGACACCATGCAGAAGGATGACCGGGTAGCCGTGCGACGCGCCCGGCAGGCGCTGGACCCACATCATCGGCCGAGCCTGCGCAGCCGCATCCTGAAGAGCTTCGCCGAGGATGGCGTGGCCATCGCCATCCGCTCGGACCCCGATCTCCTGCGCTCCGCCATG